>Ga0074195_1000035_pt1 | contig 367133 bp, 354 predicted proteins | sample EPASupsiteHSE623_FD_64525 | JGI IMG/M metagenome (GOLD analysis project Ga0074195, IMG submission 64525) | Bioremediated contaminated groundwater from EPA Superfund site, New Mexico - Sample HSE6-23 | ecosystem: Environmental > Aquatic > Deep subsurface > Groundwater > Contaminated ... | reverse complement strand
GGTGAAGAGGTGAAAAGCCGCCTCTGGAACCTCCAGAGGCGTGAGGCAATGCTCAAGGTACTGGTTTATTCACTGAGCCGGAAGACCGGCTCAGCTGCGCCCCTTGAGGTTTTCTACAGAGCCCTGATTTTGGCCCCCTTTCCGAATGCTTTTTAACACTGCACGCCCTGAAAATGCCATGGCAAGGCAAATTGGAAAGAAGTTGGCGCAGAACATCACGCCGGCTGCCGAGAACAGGAAGGAAGGCGTGCTCCATGGCATAATGGTGTGCGCGCTTGGCGGGATTTGGCTTGCGCAGGAAATAGGCGCGATAAAGACGGATGTGCCCATCGGGCCCATTATAATAATAGTAATAGGCTTTCTCATGCTTCTTCCGTGGCTTAAGAAATAATTGGAGGTTGTAATATGAACATGGTTTTTGAAGTCCCAGTCGCATCCAAGGCAAAGCTCGTTGCGCTTCTCGAGGCAGACCCGTACGGCAAGCCCTGCTTTTCGAGGAACGGCTACAAGGTGAAGGACGGCGTGCAAGTGTCGCAGGACAAGGAGAAGTGCTACGTCTTCATGCGCGCGACCGAGGAGTTCGCTGTTTTTGCGCGCGGGAAGATGAAAGCGCTGGTCGACGCCGAGGGCAAGGAGATTGCAGTGGAGAGCAAGCCAGAAGTGGTCGCAGCGATTGCCAAAGTGATTGAAGAGGAAGAAACCAGCGCGGAGCAAGGCTTCGGCGCCATATTTGGCTAGGCGCCAAAAAGTCTCGGAAAACGCCTGTTTTGAAGGCAAATGCTGCGCCAGGCTTCAGTTCTATTTTTAGCCGGCGTTTTGGCTGATGAGTGGCAATAAGTAATATAAACAGATATTCTCGTAAACTACACCTGTGGGTGTGGGATATGAGTTTTGTTCGTGGCATAACGCTCGTGCTCTCAGCCGTTTTGCTTTTGGTTTTTTCAGCGCGGGAACACTGCTCTTAGCGCGATTTCCCATTTTCTAATACATAACTATATATATTGGTACTAGTTTATTATGTTCGTAACATGGTGTGGTGAAAATTAGTCGGGAGATGGTGAATATGGATAATGCGTATCGAAAATTATTCGGCTTGATAATCTCAGTGCTTTTCCTGTCGCAGATGGCCAGCGCCGTGAACCCGCTGCCAGTGGAACTTGGCACGGCCGGCAATTTCGCCATTCTTTCAAAGTCAGGGATATCGGCCACTGGAACCACATCAATCACAGGTGATATCGGCGTGAGCCCGATTGACAGCACCGCCATCACGGGCTTCGGGCTCATCATGGATCCCTCCAATCAATTTTCAACATCATCCTTGGTTAACGGAAAAGTTTACGCGGCGGACTATTCTGCACCGACCCCGACCGTTATGACCACCGCCATAAGCGACATGGAAACGGCCTACACCGATGCAGCCGGCAGGGCAGCTGACGTTACAGGGCTTGGGGCTGGAAATATCGGCGGGCTGGTGCTTCCCCCGGGCGTATACAGCTGGGGCACGGGCGTGACGATACCGACGGATGTCACCCTTATGGGAAACGCGAATGACGTATGGATATTCCAGGTGGCGCAGACCCTTGAGATCAGCTCGGGCAAGAAAGTCATCCTCGCTGGCGGCGCGCAGGCGAAGAACGTCTTCTGGCAAGTCGCAGGGCAATCAACGCTTGGGACAGGATCCGTTTTCAACGGCAACATCCTTGACCAGACCGCAGTCGTGATAACCACGGGCGCATCATTGAACGGAAGGGCGCTCGCGCAGACAGCGGTTACGCTGGACTCCAATAATGCCACCAACGCCTCATTAACGCCGGGCTGCGATTGCGGGGTGCTTTCCGCGCCGAATTATGTGTGCAATCTCACGTCCGACCACACGAGCAGCGGCACTTGCTTCAACATCACAGCCACAAACGTCACGATACTGTGCAACGGGCACACGATAACAGGCGCCAACGGGAGCGACTCGTACGGAATTTACAGCGACCAGGCGCAGACAAATGTGAATGGCTGCGGCATAAGCAACTTCGCAACAGGCATTTACTTCAACGGGGCAACATATGGCGCAATAAGCAACACGAACGCAAGCACGGTCAAGGCAGTTTCAGGAAACGACGGCTACGGCATCCTCCTCAACAGCGCCTCCAACAACGCAATCTCCAATCTCAATGCAACCGCCTTAAGCGGCATGGCAATCGGCCTCAATTCCAGCACCTACAACACAATCTCCAGCTCAGCAGGAACTTCAGATATAAGCCGCGGCATCTCCCTCATCTCGAGCCCCCACAACACAATCACAGGCTCCACAGGGACATCTGCCGGCGGCGCAGGCATCTACTTCGTTTCCAGCGACAACAACACAATCTCCAATTCCAGGGGCATCTCCACTGGCGCCCAAGGCTTAACCCTTGACAGCAGCTCCTACAACACATTCACCGGCTTCACGGGAACATCGATAGACAGCAACGGAATCTATCTTTACACGGCAAGCAACAACATATTCACGAACTTCACAGGAACATCGATAGACTCTGTCGGCATGGCCATCTTCTCATCCAACAACAGCACACTCTCGGACTTCACGGCAACATCGACCAACAGCGGGGGCATCATCCTCACTTTAAGCTCCAGCAACACAATCACGGACTTCACAACCACCAGCCTGGGAGTCACGTTCTCTTCTGACGGCAATACGCTCTCGGACTTCACGGCGACCAACGCAGGCATCACCGCCTTTACCCTCAGCTCAAGCTCCAACAACCAAATCTCAAACTCCAGGGCAACCTCGGGCTTGAGCTTCGGCATCCACGCCCAAGCCGCCTCCAACAACATGCTCTCCGGCCTCACCGTAACCTCGGACACCGGCACGGCGTTTGCCGTTGATCTCAATTCCGATTCAAACACAATAAGGAACACCACGCTGATTTCCATCAATCAGGCGGGGCTCCTGCTCGACGTAGCATCTGACTCGGATTCCAACACATTCTGCCTGAACAATTTCACCGCGACATCGGGCAATTACATCAGCGACACGAACGGCGCCAACCACTACAACTGCACCTACGGCGGCATTGGCCAGACGCAGGGCAACATCTACGCAAACGTCATGAGCGGGGCAGTGGGGGTCAACGGCTCCAATCCTTCCTCCATCCCGAGCCTTTACATCGGCACCTCAGGCGCAGTGCCTTACGATGCCTCGAACTCCGCAGGAGGGATTGCCGGGCTTGCGATTGACTACGCCCCGCTCACGCCAAGCTACTTCAGCAACGGCACCAATGCATCGATTGCAAACCTCATAGTTGGCAACTCGACAGGCGGCACTGTGAACGGCTCGGCATACAACATCACCGTGCCCGCAACACTGCCCATCAGCGCAACGCCTGGCCCGGGCTACACATTCTCAAACTGGAGCTCAAGCGGCAACTGCACGATTGCGAATGCGACGGCAGCTGCCACCAATGTGAGCATCTATGGCGCGGGAATTTGCAGCGTAACTGCGGCGTTTGCGCTGTCTGCATCGATTGCAAACCTCATAGTAGGCAATTCCACCGGCGGCACTGTGATCGGATCGGCATACAACATCACCGTGCCTGCAACTCTGCCCATCAGCGCAACGCCCGACCCGGGCTACACGTTCTCAAACTGGAGCGCAAGCGGCAACTGCACGATTGCGAATGCGACGGCAGCAAGCACCAACGTGAGCATCTATGGCGCGGGAATTTGCAGCGTCACTGCGGCGTTTGCCGTTAATTCCACAGGCTGCGTATGCGGAGTGCTGAATGTTCCTAACTACGTGTGCAATGTCACAACCGACCTCGCAAGCAATGGCACGTGCTTTGACGTGCAGGCAGAGAATGTTACAATACAGGGCAACTGGCACTTGATAACCGGCAACGGAGCCAACAACAGCTACGGAATCTACAGCAACCGGGCAAGCACGCGCGTGCTGCGCTGCAATATCAACAACTATGGCTCAGGCATTTTCTTCAGCGGGGCAACGAACGGCGAAATAGCAGATACCACCGTGGTCGGCACTGCAATGTACAGCAATGTGTCGTATGCCGTTTACCTGCAGAACACCAGCGGGATAGCGATCTCCAATGCCACAATCTCAGGATACCTCCGCATAGCTGCATTGCGATTGGAAAATGCCCAATACACTGCCTTCGCTGACGGCGCAGTCAACAACATGGCAGGCGGCAACGGCGTGCGATTGGCAATGGGTTCCAACAACAACGTATTCACCAACATAGGCGCCATGATATCAGGAGGCACAGGCGGCGCTGCTGCGTTCGCAATTGGCCACAGGATAGACGCAGTGGATGGCAGTGGAGGCAGCAACAACACGTTCAACAGCTGCACTGCAGATGCAACCACAGCCCCGGGCGCATATGGCGTGGTCATAAACCAGGGCTCGAACGGCAATCGATTCGCAGGCCTCAGCGCAACAACCACATCCCAGACGGCAGTGTCCATACTCAACGGGACGGACACGGTGATTGATTGCGCAGGCGGGGCAATAAATGGCACAGGCTCGATATGGAGCTATGGCGTTTACTCCAACCAGGCGCGCACCAGCGTGCTGAATTGCAACATCAACGAGTTTGCGATGGGCGCAAGGCTGGCAAGCAACGGCGCGGTGATGACGGGCAACAACATCACATCTTCCGCGGTGTACGGCGGCTTTGGCGGCACCATGGGAATATTCCTCGAGGGGGCGTCGAACGGCACATTCAGCAGGAACATGATAAACGTGAGCGGCAACTCGTCCACATGGGACGCTGCCATGAGGCTGGAGGCCAGTTCCACTGGCAATTCCATCTCGGACAGCGTGCTTGAGGGAGGCAGCATGGCAATTGTGGTGCTCGAGAACTCCTCGCGCAACACATTCACGAACATAACCGCAAAGGGCGCAACAGGCGCAATTGCAATCGCGCCGTACAATATGACAAGCAATGGGCGCGAGTACCTTGGATACTCCGACAACCTTGTTTTCACAGGGCTGAATGTTCCGGGCACAGCAGGAACTGCGCTCAAGAATCTCGGCTCGAACAACTTGCTTGTGGATTGCGATGGCGGTTCGCTCACAGGCTCAAATACAAACGGCACATACGGGATACACACCAGCAGGTTCAACACCACGGTGAAGAATTGCAACATAAGCGGATTCCAGCACGGGGTCCACTTCAATGGGGCGACATACGGCACGATACAGAACGTGACCGCGAGCACCAATCAGGTGCCTGGCGTTGGAATTTATCTTTTGACTGGGTCGAACTACAACACAATCTCTGATTCCAATCTAACATCGGCTTCCAGCAACGGCATACGCATTTGGATGTCTGATCACAATACCATTACAAACACCATCGGAACAACTGGGATCGGGGATGGATTGTATGTCTTTAGCAGCAGCTACACCACGATAACAGGCTCGACTGGAAGCTCGAGCAACGGATCGGGCGTGGTGCTTTACAACACGGCGAACAGCGTGCTGTCAGGCTCGCAAATCAGCGGGAATGAAAACATCTACGGCGCGCTTTCGCTTCGCGGCAGCGCAAATAACAACACGATTGCGAACAGCACGATAAACGGGCTGGCAGGCGGGCAGGCAGTGACTTTTAGATCGGAAGGATCAAACACTGCTTCCGGCAACACGCTTGCCAACAACACCATCATGAATGCGGCCAACCTGCTCAGGCTCGATTCTGACGCAAGCGCCAACCTGTTCTACTGGAACAACTTCACTGCCACCAACGGGACGCATGTGAACGACTCGAACGGCAATAACATCTACAACACCACCATGTTCGGGCAGGGCGAGGGCAACTTGTGGGCTGACGTGCTTGACGGGACCGTGAACATAAGCGGCACGGCATTCTCGGCTTACGGCCCGGGCTTTTACCTTGGCGCAGAAGGCAGCGGATACCCATACAGCAACATCACCAGCGCAAAGGTGATAGGCGAGGCGGCTGACTTTGCGCCGCTCATCCTCGGCCCCGTGATAATTGCAAATTTGATAGTGACAGGCTCGGTAGGAGGGACTGTGACGGGCACGGCGTACAATGTCACTGTGCCAGCCACACTTCCGATAAATGCCACAGCCAGCACGGGCTACGCCTTCTCGGGCTGGAGCCGCGTGGGCAACTGCACCATTAACAATACCGCTTCAGCCAGCACCACAGTCTACCTGTTTGGCGCTGTCTGCAACGTCACCGCGTCATTCACCTCAACCGGCAGCGGAGGGGGCGGAGGAGGCGGTGGCTCAGGCGGCAGCGGAGGCGGCTCCACCGGCGGAGGAGGCGGAGGCTCGATCGGCTCTGAAGCCTACGAGACCATCCCGGTTGAGATCTGCCTGAATGTGGTGTGCAACATCACAGTCACGCGCTCGATTTCAAGCACGAACGCAAGCTCGGTCATGACCACCACCCTTGAGAATGTTGGCGGAAGCCTATGCAACCTCGAGGACTTTGCGTATTCCGACACCTTGCCGAATAATTTCGCGGACGTGGACGAGCTTTCATTCAGCACGCCATATGCGCTGCGCTACGGGCAGAACCTTGTGTTCATGTTCTCGGCATTCGCCCCGGGCGAGTCCAAGACGCTGACATACACAGCAAACCGCTGGGTGCCGCCGTCAAGGATAACTTCGTTCGGGCCGCCTGTGCTTAGCGCCAAGAGATGCGCAGCCGTGCAGTTCGTGAATGAGACGGCAAACGTGACGATTCCGCCTGCCACGCCCGCGCCCATGACGCCCGCCCCGAAGCTCGAGGTCAGGCCCCCTGCAGCGCAGCCGGCAGCGTCCCCAGTGGTTGCAGCCTCGCTGTTCAGCATTGACTTTGCCAAGCTTGCAAGCCAGTACTTGTGGATGCTTTGCCCGATAGGCATAATCGTCGCTTTGCTGCTTCTCGCGCTTTTCCTGCGCAGGAAATGCAAGAACAAGAAGTGCGGGGCAAAGAACTGGCCATGGGCAAGCAAATGCAGCAAGTGCGGCAGGCCGTTCTAAGCATCGGGCGCGAAGCCCTCTTTTTTTATTTTTTAGAGCCCTGAGGGGCTCTTTCTATCTTCGTGGAGCTGCGGCTCCACGTCTAGAAAAAGAGCGCGGCTGCGCTCTTTTTTATTCTTTCCCAGCCACAGCAGTGGTGCTGTGATGATCTCGAGGTATTGCTGACGCCCGCCCCGAAGGTGGGCACGTGATGAAGATCTTGAGTTCTGAGCGCTCGCAAGAGCTCGCGCCCAGAACTGCTCGCCGCCTGATGGCGTCGATTGAGTTCTGAGCAACTTATTTTTCTTCGCAAAAGAAGCGCAATCAAGGCATTTTGCCGTGCGCCAGCGCGCGGTTGGCAAAGGAGGGGGGATTGCTGGCTGCTGCAGAGGAAGCGCTGGAGGAGCTTGAAGAGGCACGCGTGCGGATTTCCACCATTTGCCCGTCCCTTGAGAGGGAAAGGTATCTTCCTGAGAAATTGCCAAAGGCATGGCGGGGGGCGATGTTTGCAAGGGGCGCCACCCACCTTTCTATCGACGCAGTCAATCTCAGCTTTGGAAGGCTTACCCAGTCAAACACGCTCATATCTGCACCGTTTTTGAGTGCCTTATGAGCCTTTATAAAAGTAACTTGGATTTCTACGGCAAAAAGCGAACTATGCAGAGAAAACAATATGTCCCACATAAAACATAGTGTTTTATAGCCTTGCGCAGCGCAAGGTGTCAGGAGGCTCCGCAAACTCTTTTAAGCAAAGGGTGAGCAGAGATGCTGTCTGAAACGATTCTATTGGAACAGGTGACAATGATGGCAAACAAACTATGGGGCGGACGTTTTGACAAGGCTGCGGACGAGGAGATGTACTCCTTCCTGTCAGAGGAGAACGTGGCGCTTGACGAGGCATTGGTCAAATACGACATCGAGGGCAGCGCTGCCCATGTCTGCATGCTTGCCAAGCAGGGCATAATTGCGAAAAAGGAGGCTGGGGAGATGCTTTCCGCGCTTGCAGCTGTCCAGAAAAAATCGGATGAGGGGAAATTTTCGCTTGACCCGATGCTGGAAGACGTGCACACCAATGTGGAGGCTGCTGTTACTGCCATCACGGCAAATGGGAAAAAGATGCACACCGCGCGCTCGCGGAACGACCAGGTGTCGCTTGACACGAGAATGTACATGCGGACGGCGATAAACGATGTGAGCTCTGCTCTTCTTGAGCTCCAGCAGGCGCTGCTGGAGCTTTCGAAAAAGGATTGCATCTTTCCGGCCTACACGCACACGCAGGTGGCGCAGCCTGTTTCGCTAGCGTTCTGGTGCCATGCGCATTATTGCGAGATTGAGCGGGATTTGGAGCGCCTGTCGCAGCTTTATGCGCGGGTGAATGCCTGCCCGCTTGGAAGCGGGGCAGTGGCAGGCACCACGTGGAATATTGACCGGGAATATACGAGCAAGCTCCTGGGCTTTTCCGCGCCAACTGCAAACCCCATGGACAGCGTGGGCAGCCGGGGCGAGTTAGAGGCTGAAATGCTTTCGCACTTGTACCTTGCCATGGCGCACGCAAGCAAGATTGCGACAGACGTGATATTGCTTGCGAACAAGCGGCTCATCATTCTTCCTGACGAGTACTCCACCGGCTCGTCCATGATGCCGCAGAAGAAAAATCCCGACCCGTTCGAGCTTGTACGGGGAAAGGCAAGCAGGATGCTTGGCTTGTATGTACATGCAGCAGGGCTTCTCAAGAGCGTGCCGTCAGGCTACAACCTTGATTCGCAGGAGAGCAAGTACGCGCTCATGCAGGGCGTGAAAACTGCGCAGCAGACTTTCTCCATCCTCGCGCATGCGCTTCCCCACCTGGCTTTTGACAAGGGGAAAATCGCGCTGGAGCTGGAAGATGGGTATGCGTGCGCAACCGAACTTGCGGACTTGCTTGCGAAAAAAGGCGTGCCTTTCCGCGCTGCGCACAGCGTGGCAGGGGGCATGGTGAAGGAGTGCATTTCAAAGAAGAAGTTCCTCTCCTCGCTTTCCGCTTCCGAGGTGTCAGCCGCCGCTGGCGTGAAGATAGCCGATGCTGAGCTGAAGGAAGCCGTGTCTGTGGACAAGGTGGCGCGGTTTGCGGCTGCTTATAAAATGCCCGCGGCGTCGGCGCATGCAAAGGCGCTTGAGGCGCGAAAGAAGGCGCTTGATGCAGCGCACGCGCTTCTGGAGAAAGAAATCAAATCGCTTCTGAAGTAGAAACAGGCACCCTGCATAAAAGCCACGCATTAATGCACACCGGTTTTTTCCTGAGAATGCTTTAAGTGTTCGTGCTCTTTTTGGCAGTAATGTACCCTAATCTGAGAACACCTGAAATTATTGCGCCTCTCCTGGCTGAGGCTTCATCTTTTTGAGCAGGTCTTTGCGCGTGTTTACCGCGCCCATGAACTTCGGGTCCAGTTTCAGCGCCATGTTGAGATCCATAAGTGCGCCCATATCGTTGTTGATTTGCATGTTGAGCAATGCACGCGAATAATGGAATGAGGGGCTGGACTGATTGAGGGAGATCGCTTTGTTGATATCTGACAACGCCTGCGAGGTCATATGCATTTCGCGCAGGAAAATGCCCCTGGCATTGTATGCTTCGGCATCCTTCGGGTCTAGCTCAATTGCCTTGTTGTAATCCTCCATCGCGCCCTTATGATCGGTCGGCGCGCCATACCATCTTCCCAAGTTGGCTTTGGCATTGCCGCGGAAGATGTACACAAGATTATCGTTCAGGCCGAGTTTTATTGCCCTGTCAAAATCCTTTATTGCTTCATCGATACGACCCAAATGGTATGATGCGTAGCCACGGGCAAGATATGACTCTGCGTCTTTTGGGTTGAGCTTGATGTGCCCGTTGAGATGATTTATGACATCCCAAAACGGGACGCTACGCTCGAGTTCAATACTATATGGATTGGTTAACAACTCTGCCTTCAACAAATCCTCCCGCGCCCCTTTGTAATCGCCAGATTCACATTTGTAGCTGCCGCGCAAAAAGTATGCAACATCATTATAATCGTTAATTTCAATGGCACGGTCTAAATCAGCCAATGCTCCCACACGGTCATTTAGCATGAACTTAGCATAGCCACGGTCAAAATATGCGCTTGTGAATCTTGGGTCAATTTGCAGCGCCTTAGTGTCATCTTCAACCATTCTCATATAATCTTTTGAATGGCGCCAAGCCAAGCTGCGAGATACATAGCAATTTGCATCCAGCGGATTTAGGTTCAGGGCGATCTCCAAGTCTGCTAAGCCACCTTTATAATCGCCTCTTTGAAGCCTTATTATGCCTCGGCCAGAATATGCAAGAGCCATACTCTCTCCGAAATCGCACTCTCCATAATACGCCCCGTGGATTTTGATTAGCGCATCCTTGTCTTTGTATGTGGCTAACTTGCGATATTCGATTGTTTCTTGGTAAAAATCCATCTCCCCAGACTTAATATGCAAAAGTCCGTGCCCCGGCACAGTGACTTGCTTGCTTTTTACCCCGAACTGGTTCAAAATATCCGCAACTATGCACGAGCTGGTATCGCAATCCATGTAGCCTATCTTTTTCTTATTGTATGGCTGGGCAGTCAGCCCTTGGAGGACCGTGTCGGTAAATGCGTATTCAAATCTTCCCCACAATATCTTGCAGATCTCAAGGCACAGCGCCTTCGTTTCCTTCTCATTCTTCGGCTCTTTGAAGCCCTCCCTTTTGAGGATTAAAAGCGTGGATTCGACAAAACTGACGTATTTTTCCTTCGCCTGCTCTACTTTTTCCTTGGGCAGTTTCTGGACGACATTTTCGAAATCAAGGAGCCAGAGGCAGACCAGCGGCTTCTTTATCAATGATGATGAAATGAAGTAATTTTGCTTCTCTTTATTATCCTGAATTTTGGATTCTATGTGGCGCCCAAGCAGCGTTTCCATGTGTAAAAAAGGAATTCAAAACATATAAATAGATAGGCGCGAAAGAAAACGCTTGACGCAGCGCACGCGCTCCTGGAGAAAGAAATCAAATCGCTCGTGAAGTAAAAGCAGCGGGAAGCTTACATGTCTGGCGTGGGCAATTGGATTGCTGCGAGGAATGCGCGCGCCTGGTTCTCTTTTGCAGTGAATGGGTATGCTATCTGGATGGCGTCCCAGCTGTTGGGAGACATTTCCCATGAGGCAATGCCTGAGAGGTTGGACTTGAGCGCGGTGAATTCCTCCTTTGCGCTTTGGCTCACTCCGCGCGTGGAGGGAACATTGGGAAGCTGCTTCATCAATGGCATGCCCATCTATTTTTCTGCTAAACTTATAAGCCTTGCCGCATTTATCAAATCATGACGGACGAACTTGAAGATCAGATGGTGGCAAAGGCAGAGGAGCTTACCGAGCAGAAGAAGGGCCCGGAAGCTGTTGCAGAAGCCACCGAGCTTGCGGAGCTTGACCCCAACGATGCGATTGTATGGTTCGTGAAGGGCAAGGCGCATTACATTGACAGCCAGTTCGAGGAGGCGCTCGCGTGCTTTTCGAAAGCTGCGGAGATTGACAAGGAGAACGCGCAGGTCTGGCACATGATGGGTTACGCTCTCATTTCGCTTGACAGGCTTGCCGAGGCCGAGCAGGCGCTGGAGTATGTGAAGGCTGTGCAGCCCGAGAATGCAGAGGCGACGTGCGCGCTTGGCATCTGCCAGGCAATGGCAGGCAAGCAGAAGGAGGCGCGGGAGAATTTCGAGCTTGCGCTTGCCATGAACAAGCCGCTCGCGGTTGCCATGATGGAGCACTGCAACGAGAAGTTCGTATCTATTTCCAAGGAGACTGCAGCAAGCACGAAAGCGATGATTGAGCGCGTGCTTGAGACTGTGAAGCTGGTGAGGTAGCTTTTTTTTGCTGTGTGGCGGCAAGTGGCTTTATATTAATTTTGCCCACATTCCCATATGGTGGTGGGATGGCATCTAAGCTGGTTTATCATATAGGGGGCATAAAGTTCAGCAGGAAGGAGAATGCCCTTGGAAAAGCCTTTGCCCGGCTTCCCTATGTCACGACCATATCCAAAATGACCTGGAGCGACCATTATGACATCTCCGAGCGCCGTTTTGAAACCGCGAGCAAATATAGGAACGGAGGAAATGCCCCCAAGGCAATAAAATACTACAAAAAGGCGCTTAAGGCAAATCCGGAAAACGAGCTTGCGCATCTCCACCTTGGCGGGATTTGCAGAGAGAGGAAGGAATACGCAGAGGCGGCCAAGCATTATGTCAGGCTTATTCAGCTGGGCAAGAAAATGCAGCCGGAGTCAGAGACGCCCGCAGATGCAGACCATGCCAAAGCAATCCGTGCAGAAGGGTATGACGGGCTTGGCAAGGTATTTTGGAGCATAGGCGATTACAAAACAGGGGTGGAGATGCTGGAAAAATCCCTGGAAACCCAGCCATCAGTAAGCCGCAAGCTGGCACTATATTCGTTCCTCCTGAGCTATTACAATGATGTGGGCGACAAGGAAAAAGCAGAGCGATGCGAAGCTTTCCTCAATGTAGTCGATTGATTCTTCAAAACCCAAAGAACTTCGCAGCTGCAGCAAGCACGAAAGCGATGATCGAGCGCGTGCTTGAGACCGTGACACAAACCCACGCCTAAAGGCGTGGGCTTCCGGAAAGAGTATGGATAATGCCGTGCGAAAGATAAGCTGCCTTTACCAGCGCCTGAAGGCGCTGGCTTCGGGCGTGGATTTGTGAAGCTGGTGCGCTAAGCGCGACGCGCCATTGCAGACCACTTTTTAAAAGTTTGCGAGCAATGCATAGCCATGACGCTGCACACGCTTGCCGAGCATGGGCGCAACAAACAAGCCAGGCTTGCCCAGGTGCAGGAGGGCATAACATACAAGGGGTGGGGGCGCCTTCTGAAGAATGCCGCGCCCGAGCCCGTGGTGGTCGCCTTCAGGCGAGGGCTCCACGACTTGCCCGCCATTATAGAGGGTGGGCGGGGCACGCGGGCAATGGTGGTGATGTCGCGCAGGAAGCACACCGTGCACGAGTTTGTTGTTTTTGAAAAAGTGCGCGCCAAGCAGTCATGGCATTTCAGCCACACTGAAGACGACCTCAGGCCAGTGCGCGAATTTGACAGGATTTACAGGCGCCATAGGGCAAACTCGAACAAGAGCACTTATTTGATAGTTGCTCCTCTTGGAATGCCCCATGGCATAAAAGGGATGGCGGATTTCCTGTCGGAACTGACGTGGGATGCCACAGGCAGCGCATATGTAAGCTCGGAATACCGGGCAGTGGGGCACGGCACGCTGACTTTTTTCGCCCACGGCAAGGTAGTGCTGATCCACGAAAGCCAAAAAACAAGGCATGGGAACGCCCCGGAAGTCAGGGAGATAATTGCCAGCATGGTCAAATCCGCGCTGCCTTTGCTCAAAGCCATGGCGCACGAGCAGCTGGATCTTGAGTGGATGCCGAGCGCCTACGCGCGCTATATCAAGCAAAAATACGAATAGCTTGTTTTCACAGCCCGAAAAACTTAGCCGCGGCAAGAAGGACGATTATCGCGCCCACCAAGCCTTCGCCTGCTATTACCCCGCCTGCGACCAGGCGCCACTTTTCAGTCTGCTTTGCCTTGTCGATGAAGTGGCGCGCAGCGCCGCCCATGAAAAGCGGGAGCGAGAGCGCGAATGGCACGTACAAGCCAATGCCGAACGCGATTGCCACTGCGCCAAGCCTCATCTTCCATGCAGCAAGGGTGAACAGGAAGCCGAGCACTGCGCCTGCCAGAAGCGAGGGGGGCATGCTGCCCTGCTGCACGATTTCCTTCACCGCAATTGCCTGCGGGGCGGGGAATTCCGCCGTGCCAAAGCCCACGGCGGCAAATGAAACGAGCAATATGCCCATCACAAGGGAGGCGGTGATTATGCCTGCCGCCTCTGCTGCAAGCTGGTGCTCTGGAGGCGTGCCGAGCAGGTGGCCTGTCTTGAAGTCCTGCATGGCGTCGCCGGCAACCCCCGCTGCAATGCAGACAACAGCCGCAAGAAGCACAAGGTGCAGCACGCCAAATCCGAAGAGGAATTTTGCAGCCAGAAGCACGATGAGCGCGAATATTTCCATGGGGTCCACGTTCATTTCGCCTGTGATTCTTGCGCCGATGAACGCCATGAGGAACGCGCCTGCCACTGCAAGGAGGGCAAGCGGAAGCGACAAGTCAAATGCATAGACCAAAACAAGGCAGGCAATGAGCAATGCCGCTGCGCCCCACTTCCCCATCTTCGCCTTCCGGTAATAATCCGCGGTCTTGAGGAAAAGGGGAATGCCCGCCACGATGAAGTACGCGATTGCAGCGCCGATCACTATCCCTACGCCCAATGGCTGCGCGAAGCCTGCGCCGAAGTACGGGGCGATGAAGAAAAGAGTGGCAAGCGCGCCTATGAACCAGGCGAGCGTGAAGCGCGTGCCGATGAGGAAGCCGCCTGCGAGGGGGATGAGCGAGAGCGGGAGGGAAAGGAATGCGGTGTTTGCTGCTGCAAAGATTGCGCCCACGCCGAATGAGCCCATGAGCACCTTGCTTTGCTTGCCGCCCTTGTCCCCTGCGGAAATTATCGAGGCTGCTGCCGCGCCGTCGGCGTAGGGCAGCTTTTCCTCCACCACCATGCGCGCTCGCAGCGGGTAGACGAAGAGGAGCCCGAGCATTCCGCCCGTGAGGGAGACGAGCAGGATGTCCATCGCGCCCACCTGCAAGCCGAGCATGAAAAGCGCGGGAATGGTGAAAATGACTCCTGCTGCGAGAAGCCCGCCTGTTGATGCCGCGGTCTGCATCACGTTGGTTTCCTGCTTTCCCCCGAGCGAAAAGGCGCGCACAAGCGCAAGCGACACCACGGCGGTCGTCACCATGGGCCAGTACACCCCGCCCATCTTGAGCCCAGCGTAGGCGGAGTAGAGCGCGACTAAGACCGAGAGAAGCGCGCCTATGAGAATCGCGCGATAGGGGAAGGGGGCTTTCTGCATGGGTTGAAAGTTCCGAATAAGGTTATAAATACATTTTAGCAACAAAGAGTAGATTGTATCGCCGAGTTGGCAGTTGGGTTTTCCCTGCCGGGAAAATGCCTGCCAACATCAGGAAAGCGCCGAGTTGGCAGAGAGGCTATGCACCCGCCTGCAGAGCGGGTTAGGAGGGCTCGATTCCCTCACTCGGCTTTGCTTCGCAAAGCCTCGTTCGGTTTTGGCACTGCGTGCCAAAATCTGTCGCGGGCTTCGCCCGCTCCATCCCTCACTCGGCTTAATACAATCAATTAGACATTGGTGTTTTTTCTTCAGAGGTAGTTTTCTTAATTTTAGTAACCTTATTATGGAAAACAAATAGGTAAATGATAGGAAAGACAGCCACAACAAGTACGAAATAGAGCTCATAGAAATAAAGCACGCTATTGATTATATTTAGATTTGTTAGACCTGCAAATGTCGTAACCCCCACAATCAGCCCAATCCCAATGTAAGTTTGAAGCATCTTCCCCAAGGGTTTCTTTTTAGTCTCCCATAAATCTACAAGAATGGGCATCCACAAAAATAACAGTGGAAGTAAAAATATTTTTTTATCCGGTATCAGAAGTATACGAAATGCTTCAGGAGCATTGTCCTTATTTATTTCTAACTCAGATGAAAATATCGTTCCCGAGGTATTTTTTTCCTGTTGGGGTGTTGCTTTCGAAAATGTAGTGTAGTTGCCATATTCACCATTCCTATCTACATAATATCTTGTCATCCAACCGCTTTCAGAGTTAACGATATCATAATATCCGGTTTGCCCTAATGTAAAAGTAGTCGATGATTGAATATTTGGATATTGCTTGGAATACAAGTAACACGGAAATATTTTTGGCAGTGAAAGAAACCGCGAATATGTCTCATTCTTAAAAAAAAGTGGCACAGATATATTTTCGGTTTCCTGAGTAATTTTATTAAAAACGATTTCTATATCCAAATTATTTGTTTTTTCGTCCCCCATTAACTTCAGGCTAGGTAAAACATAATGCGGAGTGTTTTCACATTGGCGATACGATTCTCCCGTATCTACGTTATATCCAGTAGGTTGAAAACAATTTTCAGCCAATTTTTTACTTATATTTAGTCTTTCACCGTTTAAACTAACATCAACAGTTTTGATATTCTCAGCATGCATCGTAATTCTGGCTTCCGGCAACATTACGCTTTTATTATCATGAACAATCAGCTCAATTCTTAATTTTCCAATATATTGATTTTCAATTTGATTTGCTGGTTCGAATTGCAGATTAACATTTTCTTGCAAGTTTCCTTCCCATTCTTGAATACATGAACTACCCGGAACACGGAGTACACCTTCGCGATTAGGATCTGGGAAATTTATAGAGGTGTTAAAATAACAGTGTAACAAATAAACGCTTAGTATCATTATAACGCAAATGGTGACAATTTTAGGTGTAATTTTGCACACGTACTTTTTGCTCCATTACGATATATAAAGTAAATCTCATTTTTGATATGAACATCTCACATCGATGTTTATGAAAAGGCTTGCCCGTTCAAATAAATGCGGTTTGATGTGGGCCTTTTACGTCTAAAACGAAAGAAACAAATTATTTCTTTTTTATTTCCCGCCTAGCGTGCGCGATATCCGACTTGCGCGCGAGCTTTCGCAGGCTGGGGTAGGGTTTCTTTTTCTCCTTTGCAGGAAATTCGCGTTCAGCCTCAGCCATATTGAGCACCCTATCTCTTTGCGCGGATGGCAGGCAGCTTTGCCTCGAAATCCATGCCTTCTGTGAGCGTGATTGGCGCAGATGTCTTCTGCTCCGCAAGCCTTTTCATGGAGGAATAGTATTCGTCCTGGTTGTACTGGTAGATTGCCACGCGCCTGCGGTGCAAGTCGCGCTTGTCGCGCTTTGTCTTTGCAAGGAGCGCAAAAATCCACCTGCGCTCGCCCTCGTCCTCGAAAACCTCGAACTCCACGTCGCCGAAGCCAAGGCGGTCTGATTTTTCCTTTGTGTATTTCTTTATGTGGGACAGGTGCTCAGTAACCGCCTTTTTCGCAAGCGGGAGGGACGAGAACACCCCGCAGAGCTCCTCAAAGTCGTAAACGAGATAGATTTTGGTTGCCATGTTGCACCTGGTCGCCTATTTGCCTCAGCCTATGCCGATGATTCCGAATATGAGCATCAGTATTCCGAATAGGAATGCGAGCGATGCCACATTTATCCTGTGCGCGAGCCGCAGGAGCGCGTCGATGGTGATGTAGCCGAATACAAAGCTCGAAGCTGCGAGCATGAGCCCTTCCGAGAGCGGGATAGTGGACACGCCCATCTGCACGCCCCAAAGCAGAAGCTCTGCGAGAAACACAGTGGGGATGGAAAGCAGGAAGCTTAGGTGGAAGGAGCTTTCGGCGTCAAAGCCCCGCCAGATGAGCCCCGTGGTGGTGCAGCCTGCGCGCGAAACGCCTGGAAGCACGGAGAGCCCCTGGAGCACGCCAGTCAGGACGCCGTCCTGCCAATTCGCAGTGCTTGCAAATCTCCAGCGATGCTTGTGCTGGGTGGTGAGAAGGAAGCCTGTGAGGATGAGCCCTGCGCCCATGATGGAAAGGAGCATGGTGGCGTCGAGAGTGGGAAGCACGAAATGCATGAGAAGCAAAAGCGGGATGCCCACCACGCCTGTGAAGAAAAGCGAGGTTACTATGTAGCCTATCTTGGTGCCTGCGTGATGCCGGAAATCCGTGGGCCTGGCGAGCACATCGCGGGCAAGCGACAGAAGCTCTTTCCTGAAGTATATTATTGCTGCAAGCAAGGTGCCTATGTGAAGGAAAAGGAGGACGGACACCACGTTTTCGTTTGCGCCCCCGTAAAGCCCGGTGTAGACCAGGGTGTCCATTGTCTTTGAGGAGAGAGGGAACCATTCTGCAATTGCCTGCACAAGCCCGAGGAATATTATCTGAAGGAGGTCCATAACATCTGAGCGATTAGTCCCACAATAAATTAATAACCTGTTGCACCCGAAATCAACAGAGTAAGCGAGGGAAGAAAATGGCAGTTTGCGACCGATTCGGAAAGGAAACAGAGGAAAAATGGCAGAAGTGGTGGGAAGAGAATCGCACCTATTACTTTGACGAGAGCGACAGCTCGAAAGAAGTCTATTCCATCGACACGCCCCCGCCCTTCACATCGGGAGATTTGCACATGGGGCATGTGCTCTCATACGCATACTTTGATTTTGTGGCGCGCTACAAGAGGATGCGCGGATTCAATGTTTACTACCCCCAAGGGTGGGACTGCCAGGGATTCCCCACTGAAGTGAAAGTGGAGCAGAAGTTCGGAAGGCTTCCGCGCGATGAATTCAGGAAAAGGTGTGTGGAGTGGACTGGCGAGTGCATTGACAAGATGCGCGCCCAGATGAAGTCCGTGGGCTTTTCCGCCGATTGGAGATATGAATACAGGACAATGGACCCGGAATACCACAGGCGCGTGCAATACTCGCTTCTGAAGATGCATGAGAAGGGGCTGATTTACCGCTCCGAGCACCCGGTGTTCTGGTGCACATCCTGCATCTCGGCGCTTGCGAAAACTGACACTGAAGATGTGCAGCGAGACACCGAGCTGCATTATGTGAATTTCGACCTTGCAGGAAAGCCCCTGCAGATCGCCACCTCGCGCCCTGAGCTCATGCATGCCTGCGTGGCAGTGCTTTACAATCCCAAAGACGAGAAGTACAGCAAGCTAGGGGTGAAAACAATCGCCACTGCGCTGGGAAAAGAGGTTCCGTTCCTTCCCGACCCTGATGTTGACAAGGAATTCGGCTCGGGCGCGGTGATGGTGTGCACGTTTGGCGACAAGCAGGACATTGTGTGGATGCACCGCCACAAGCTGCCGCTCATCAAGGCGATGAACGATGTGGGAAAGCTTGTGAATGCCGGAGAATTCGACGGCCTGAAAGCGGCTGAGGCGAAAAAGAAAATCCTGGAGAAATTCAAGGCTGAAGGGAAGCTTGTGAAGAGCGAGAAGCTCTCGCAGGTGGTGAAGGTGCATGACAGGTGCAAAAAGCCCATTGAGCTTCTCCTTTCCATGCAGTGGTTTGCGAAAATCACCGAGAAGTCGGATGAGATAATTGCGAATGCGCAGAAAATAAAGTGGGTGCCTGAGTTCGGCATACAATACCTTATTGACTGGGCGAAGTTCGTGGAATGGGACTGGGTGATTTCGCGCCAGAGGGTGTTTGGCACCCCGCTTCCGTTCTGGATAGACAGGAAAACAGGGGAGTCGTACCCTGCGCTGGAAAGCGAGCTTCCGTTTGACCCGATAAAAATGCCCACAAAGCAGGGAAAAAATGGGGAAGAGCTTTCTGCGGAAACCTCGACTTGCGACTGCTGGGTGGATTCGTCCATATCTCCGCTTGCCATTGCAAAGTGGCCGGAGAACAAGGAGTTTTTCGAGCGCGTGTATCCTGCTTCGCTTCGCCCGCAGGGCGTGGAAATCGTGAGGACATGGGCGTTCTATACCATATATCGGTGCGCTGAGCTTACGGGCAAGCCGCCTTTCAAGGAGATACTGCTGAATGGGAACGTCTTGGCGCCTGATGGCAAGAAGATGTCCAAGTCGCTTGGCAATATCATTGCTCCAGACAAGCTCATCACTGATTATTCTGCCGACGCTGTGCGCCAGTGGGCTGCTTTGTCCGGCGCCATGGCAAAGGACAGGCCGTTTTCCTACCAGGACATGCAGTATTCGAAAAGCTTCCTGACGAAAATGCTCAATGCTGCGAAATTGGTGGAGAAAAGCTGCGCTGGCTTTGATGGAAAGGCGCCGGACAAGAAACACTTGAGGATGACTGACAGGTGGATATTGTCACGCCTGCAGAAGGTGAAGAAAGAAGTGACGGCGGACTTTGAAGGATTCCAGTTCCACCATGCAACCAAGATGGTGCAGGATTTCTTCTGGCACGAGTTTTGCGATTTTTACCTAGAGTACACCAAGCACAGGCTTTACACACCTGAGATTTACGGCGATGAGAGCAAGCGCGCGGCGCAATGGGTGCTGAAGACCGTGCTTCTTGAATGCGCGCAGATACTTGCGCCTGTCACCGCGCACATGAGCGAGGAGATTTGGCAGTCGTTCCACCCTGGCAAGAGCGTGCACCTGTCGGCATGGCCGGATGCGGATGACGAGCTCATAAGCGAGGATGACGAGAAGAAGTGCGCTTTCCTGAACGAGGTGGCTGCGCTTGCGCGCCAATACAAGGCTGAGAGGAAGCTTCCCCTGAACGCGGAGATTGCATCCGCGGACATTTCGTGCGAGTTTGAGCTTTCAGAGATGAAAGAGGAGATGGAAGCGACTGCAAGGATAAAACTTATTAACTTCACAGCTGGAGAGAGGAGCATAAAGTTCCCGCAGTGATTGTTTGGCGAAAAAGAAAGCAAAAGCACCTGTGAAAATGCCTGCAAAGCGCCCAGCTTCCGCTCCAAAGAGATCCGCTCCCCTTTACTACCCAAAGCCGGATGAGATGAGGGGAAGGGTGAAGGTGGAGCCGCCGAAAATTCCGCAGCATATTGAGCCTTTGGACATCACGCCAACGAGGGGGATGAAGCCAGCTGGGAAGAAAAAAGCTCTCCCATACGCGGCGACTGCAATAGGCGGCGCAGCCATCCTTTCAGGCGCGCTTGCGTGCTTTTTCTACATCGTGATAAGCCTGGACATTGTGTTTTCGCTCATGCTGGCGCTCCCGTTCTTCATCGGGCTTTCCATACTCTTCTACAACTTCCTGGAGCTGTCCGAGCGCACAGGCACGCAGTAGGCAAGGCTCGCGAATAAACACCGAACAAAAAACAGCGCATATATATACCACCCAAGCGCAAGCATTTGCAGGTGATAAAATGAAGATTTATTCATTCCCAATGCTTGCATGCGCGCTTCTGATGCTGTGCGCGCTGCCATCCATGGCATTTGCGGACACGATAATGCCTGACACGCACGCGATTGAGAAATGCGTGAAGATAACCGGCTGGGACGCCTATCAAAATTATGTGTTCATAGGCGCAGTGACTCCGATAATGTCCGGTGGGCAGCTTGAATTCGTGAAAATCGCGAACAACGAATGCATTGCTACGGGCGGCCACTACAAGTTCGACAGTTTCTCAATCCATTACACTACCAAAGCCTATTATGAAAAAGTGGGCTTGGGCGGCATAAAAACGGGCAACATCAGCTCAAATGGCAGGCAGGGAGTGGTAGATGGAAACCTTACCCTTGTTGGCGGAGAGCAGCCAAGCGCGCCTTATGCACCCTACTATGTGAGCGACAGCGACTCGGCAAAGAGCGTGACAATAGAATACAGGCTGGAGTGCCAGCAGATGGTGGAGACGTGCGTCATGCCGAACAAGTGCACGGATACCGCAATATATGATTGCAAGCTCATCAAGGTGAAGGAAGAGAAAAGCAATCAGCCAATAAAACAGCCAGGCGATGACTTGCCGCCTGCGCCACCGGATGACAACCACCCCCCAACTCCGCAGAACCCCGCGCCCACCCCGCTGAACCAGTATGAAGCATTCTGGAGCTGGGTCATGAATTTGTTTGGAGGCTTGTTTGGCACCGCCCCGCAGCCGGCATCAACGCAATAATTTGGCAGATGTGCTGATATGGAAGGAAGCTATGAGCAGCTGTTCATCTATGCCCTATTCTTCACAGTGGCAGTGGAAACAGCTGCGCTTTTCCTTTCCGCGCGCTTTCTTTTCAAGATGAAACAGAAGGAAGCGCCCGACGCGCTTCTTCTCTTCTGTGGCGTGGCGCTGTCATTTGCCACCCTGCCTTATGTGTGGTTTGTTTTCCCAATGCTTGCAAGCGGCACTGCGTACGTCGCGCTTGCAGAGGCATTTGCCTTTGCTGCAGAGGCAATAGGCTACCAATTCATCCTGAAAGTGGGCTGGAAACGCGCGCTTGCGCTCTCGTTCATATGCAATGCGGCGTCGTTCCTGCTGGGTCTGCTTGTTTTCTGAATGCAGGCGCGGCTTTGCGCAATCCTTAAAAACACCTAGCCCATACTATTGCCTGCTTCGGCGGGACCAGGTTTCCTGGAAGAGTGAAGCCTTCGGGCTTTATTTGGCCAAAGATTCCCGCCTCTTGGCAAGTAACTGGCGTTTGCGCTTGAAGCTTGAGGGACAATTAGGAGGTTAGTAGATGGCACGACTGCATTCGAAAAAGCGAGGCAAGTCCGGCTCGAAAAAGCCGGCTGTCAAATCCGTCCCGGAATGGGTGGAGTACTCTGCCCACGAGGCGGAAGAGTTCGTAGTCAAGATGGGCAAGGAAGGCCAGGGGCCTGCCGCAATCGGCATGGCGCTTCGCGACACCTATGGAATCCCGTCCGTCCAGAACCTGTGCGGGAAATCCATCACGGACATACTCGTTGACGGGGGGATAAAGCAGACTTACCCCGAGGATTTGCTCAACCTGATCAAGCGCGCGGTGAACATGAGGAACCACCTCCACACCAACCGCTCGGACAAGCACAACAGGACAAAGCTCATTCATGTCGAGTCGAAGATCGGAAGGCTCGTCAAATATTACACGAAGAGTGGAAGGCTGCCTGCGGACTGGAAGTACGACCCAGAGACCGCTGCGCTATTGGTGAAGTGATTTTATGGCTGATAAACCAACCAAGTCAAAAGCGAAAGTGGTGGACAAGTGGAAGATGAAGAGCTGGTACACCTTAGTCGCGCCGGAGATATTCGACTCGAAGGAGATGGGCCAGGTGGTCTCCTCCGACGAGGCGAACCTGATTAACCGCAAGGTGAAAATCGGGCTGGGCGACATGCTGGACAGCTTCTCGCAGTCCACTGCCTACACATCGATGTACTTCAGGGTGAAGGAAGTGAGGGGCAAGTCGGCGATCACCGCGTTCATCGGCCACGAGCTGGTGCCAGGCTATGTGAGGACGCTCGCACGCAGGCGCCGCTCGGTCATGAACCAGGTGGACGACGTGGTCACCAAGGACGGCGTGGGCGTGAGGATCAAGATGATCTGCGTCTCGGGCCTGAAGGTGAGCGAAGGCGTGAGGGCGGATGTCCGCAAGGGCATCTCGCAGACAGTGCGCCAGCTTGCATCGCAAATGGACTTTGCCACGCTCGCGCAGGAGATGGTGTTCGGCAAGCTCTCGGCAAAGCTTTACGCTTCTGTCAAGAGGATGGGCCCCATCAAGCGCGTGGAGATAAGGAAGAGCGAGCTGAAGGAGAGCTTCGACAAGGCAAAGAGGAGCAACTAGGCTCTTCTTTTCTGTTTTCTTTTTTTATTTATTTTTTATTTCCTTAGCTTTGCTTTTGTTTATTTTTTCGCTTAGCTTTGTCGGCTTTTTCTATTTTTTCCTTTTTATTTTTTTGTTTCCCCTAGCGCAGCCCCTCGCAGGGGATTGAGCATCCTTTCCTCAACGGCGGACACGAACGTGTGCTTCCCTATGATGTGCCCGAATTTCGTCTTCATCTCGCGCGTGAAATCGTGGAGCTCGGCGTTGTTCCGCACTATGATGTCAAGCTCGATGTCCCAGCTGCCGATTGTCTTGTTTACAAAAATTACGCTGTCGTTGGCAAGGCAATATGACAGGAACTGCTTTTCCTTCTCCCTCGTTATGCTTCTGAAGCCGATCAGGAACTTGTAGTAGTTGAAGCCCAGCTTTTTCGCATCAAGCCAGGCGCTGTAGCCCAGTATGTATTTTTCCCTTATCAGCCGTTTTATCCTGTATTGGACCGCATCGGGCGTCAGGCCGACTTTCTTGGAAAGCCCCACCGTGGTTTCGCGCGCATCAGAGTAAAGCAGGGCAAGAAGCCTCATGTCCTTCGCGTCGACCGGCTGCGGCTCGGTTATTTTCTCCATCGGGAATTCCGGCTGGCGGGGCGTGCCAAGCGCCTTGTTCCAGGCAAGGTAGGACTGGTATGTGGTCACAACCACTGTCTTTTCGATTATCTTGGCGCCGAACTTCTCAACCATGAGGTACATCGCGCTTTCCACTTCCACCTCGTCCATGGCAATGATGCGCCAGAGGACGTCATATTCACCCTCGCATACCACGCCCCATAATGTGCGCGAGTAGGATTCGAAAAACCCCAGGACCTCCTGCTCAGTCTGGCGGTCCATGACGTTGAACTTGAAGTAGAGCCTGTAGCTCTTCAGGCCGAGCTTTGCAAAATTGACGTCTGCGAAAAGAAGCGGGACAACGCCGTCTTTCTTGAGCCTGGAGAGCCTGCGCTCCACGGCGGTGTTGCTCAGGCGGAGCTTCTTCCCAAGCGAGATGAAGCTGTCCCTTGAGTTGATGTACAGCAAGTTCAGGAGTTCCTTGTCCTTCCTGTCAAGCTCCATGGTATAAATATCCTAAAAAACAATATAAATCTTCGTTTTTCTTGCGTTTTTATCTAAGAACTGATTAATATAAGGTGAAACATATGAATTACCAGAAAGAAACACAAATGGGGTGGTTGGGATGATGGGAACAAAAACAAAGCAGATCGTGAAAAAGGCGCTCCTAGTGGGGGCATTTGCATTTGCCTCGATGGCGCCGCTTTGCGCGCAAAAGCTGGACACGACAAAGGCTGCGCCGAGAAATGACACTGCGCTCGTGCAAAAGCAGGGCGCTGCCAAGCCCGAGCAAAAGAAGAGAATGTTCGTCGTGCAGCCAAAAGTGATGGCGAGGGCATACGGAATGGCGCAGGAGCCGGCAATAGGCGCGGGCCTGGAGATTTCCAAGGATATCGGCAAGGTGAGCATGGGCGCATCCGGCACGCTGGCGTTTGACGGCCAGAAGCTCCTGGTAGAGGAGACGGGCGCCTGGATAGGCGTGCCGGCCGGCAAGTCAATCTACATCGTCGGCTACGCCTACACAGACAGGTTCTTCAACGTCGCAGTCAAGGACCCTGCGTTTGGCATTGCGGTCAAGTACGGCATGTTCAAATCAGGCTTTGAGAGGGGACGTGATTTTTCCTGCCAGTATGACAAGATAATCTTCCCAAACGGCGTGTCGCTTGGCATCACTGCCCTTTTCTGGGGAGACCGGATTGGCTATGATGCCCCGATAGGCAGGCTCCAAAGGCTGGGCGTGTGCGCAGGCATTGACAGCAAAATATTCAATATGCCCATCAAAGTGGAGATAATGTACACGCAGCCGACCGGCGCTGGGCAGAACGGGCTCCAGGTGAGGCTGACGCTGCTGCCATAAAATCTTTTTTTCTTTTTTATTTCCCCTAGCGCAGCTGGTTTCTTGCCTCGGCTATCTGCCCGTCAAGATAAGGGAGCTCGGAGCGCCATTCGTATATCCTGTTTGCAAGAATGTTCCGCGCCTTTGTCTGGGCTGCAACGTCTTTCTCAGCAATCTCCATAAGGTTGGAGACGCGCGCCAGGCTTGCCGCCAGGGGAAGCTTCTTGCGCGCGGATCGGATGGCGCCGATTTGCTTTTCCAATCGCTGCAGCGTTTCGTGGTAGGAGCGGATTTTTGCATTTGTCCTGTCCACCTGCAAATCGGCTTTTGTGAAAAGGCGGAAGCTGTGCGGGTGCTGCTTGTGCCACTTGATGATTGCCGCGCGCTTGGCTGAAAGCGATCTCAGGTCCCCTGAGGAAACAGGTTCTGTGTATTGCCTTTGCCCTACTCCAAGTGCCATGCGCATCAACTGAGATAATGTGTATGAAAGTGTATAAAAATAGATGTGAAGGCTTAGGTCTTTACCATCACGCGCTCGCCGACAGAGGAGACGTCCTCGAACTGCACGGAGAGCTTCTGCCCGAGGGGCGAGCGGTAGAGGATGGCTGATTCGCGCGGGTCCACGCCGAGCACCTTGCCGAGGTAAGCGCCGTTTTCAGAGAAGATTTCCTTGTTCTCAAGCTTTATGCGCGCGACAATGTCAGTCTTTATCACCTTCATTGCCCAGATGGCCAAGGATGCGAAAACCATGCTCATCACGATTGCAACCAGGAATTCCGAGAATGACACATAGGGAGGCGTGGTGTTGAGCACCCAGTCGCCTGCCACGGAAAGCACGAACCACATTATCACTGTGGTGATTGCGTAAAGCCCGTACTTGGGAAGCTCGATCTTGCGCTGCTCGCGGTCGTTCAATATGTCTATCATCTTGCCTGCGAACAGGATGATGAATGAGATTGCCAATAAGTTGGCAAGCGTCTTCACTATGAGCGCCGCTGTTTTAACCTCGGAAAGCCCTGCCGCCACTGCCTCGGAATAGCGCTGCGATGCCGCCCATATGGAGACAAACACCATGATGATGAAGAAAAGGTACACTATGGAGGAAATCTTGTCCACCGAGAACTTGAATGCCGAGGCTGCGCGCAGCACCTTTTCCTCAAAGCCGAATGCCTTTGCGCCCAGGTAGATGGCAAGTATCCCTGCCACCACCTCGATGCCCCAGCCAAGGTAGCGGGAAAGCGCGAAGAGTATGAGTATGAGCGCAGGCGCGCCGAATATGAGGCGGGCGTAGTGCGGCTCCTTCAGTTTCTCAAGTATGACAAAATACGTCTTCTCAAGCTCCTTTGCCTGCTTCATGACCACGATTTCCACGCTGTCGATTTTCAGGCGGGAGCGGATGACCGGCATCATCTGGTCGTCCGATGCGCCATCTGATACGAAAATGCACGAGTCTGCGGGAAACTCGGCGAGCACGCGCTCGAGCTGGGAGGTGATTTCCTTGTCCGCCTGGTAGCCAAGCGAGGAGGAGCCTGTGAGCGTGGCTATCTGCACGCCCACGTCGGATGAGAGCGTGTCGTAGATGTTCACTGCGCGGAAAATGGTGTTCGAGTCAGTGTCTGTCGGGTCGGCAAGCGCAAGCTTTATCGCTGCATTGAGGTTTGCCTCCCTGCCGACAATGGGGCCCGAGACCTTTGCCTTCTCGAACAGGTCATTGTCGCGGTCTATGCAAAGGACTAAGCGCCCTTTTTTGACTGCCATGGAGAGGCATTTGGCAAAAGCTATTTAAATACATTCCGAACAGAGAAGAACAAGTTCTAGCTTCATTTGGGAGATTGACTGATATGGATGGGAAAAAATTCGTTGTTCCAGGGGATTTCATCGGCACCGAGGAGGAGTACCTCCCGGGCGAGGGCACGAGGAGCGAGGGCGAGAAGGTCTTTGCCACGCTTTGCGGGGAGGTCACGGACAAGGCCCGCACGCTTCTGGTCATGCAGAAGAGGAAGCTTGCCTCGCTTGGCATCGGCACCACCATCATCGGCAGCATTGAGAACATCGTGGAGCCAATTGCCTTAGTGCGGGTGAAGTCAGGCAGCCTGGCAGGCGACGAGCGCCTGGGTGACAATCCCGATTACGCAGTGCTCCATGCATCCATGATAAAGAAAGGGTATGTGAAGAACGTGCGCGACGAGTACAAGGTCGGGGACATCATACGCGCGAAAATCGTGGACATCAGGAACGGCGAGATGAGGCTTTCCACTGACGCGGAAGAGATGGGCGCGATAAAGGCATTCTGCGCAAAGTGCCGCCACCCGATGGCAATCATCGAGGCAGGGCTTGAGTGCGAGTCGTGCGGGGCAAAGGACAACCGCAAAATCGCGAAAGACTACAGGAAAGTGACGCTTGATTAGAGGTGTGACGATGGAAATTGAAATATTGAAGAGCGAAAAGGATTACCTTGAAGTCTCGATAAAGGGAGAGGACATTGGCTTCATCAATGCAATCAAGGAGCTCCTGTTTGACGATTCTGACGTGGAGTTTGCGGCATACAGGCTGGACCACCCCATTGTCGCCTCGCCTGTTCTCATGGTGAGGATGAAGAAGGGAAGCCCCATCTCTGCTGTCCGCACGGCTGTCAAGAAGCTGAAAAAACAGGCATCTGACTTCAAGGACGCGCTTGACAACGCCAAGAAATCCAAGAAGAAGTGAAGCTGTGGCAACGCACGCGGCTGGGAAGAAGCCAGAAACTCCTCTTGATTTCCTTTCCAACCAGCATGTTGTTTATGGGCTTATTGTTGTTTGCCTCCTGCTCTATTTTGTGACAGGCGTGTGGATGTTCGGGCTTCTTATCGGCCTGTGCATCGTGTGGGTGGTGGTGCTTGAGTTTGCGCAAGGCACGCGCGAGCACGGGCTGAAGGACGAGATAAAGGAAACTTTCATTGCGCTTTTGCTTGCCCTGCTTGTGTGGTTCGGCGCCTCGTTTGTGCTTAATACTTCATCTCCATTGAATGCCATTGTTTCATGCTCCATGCTTCCGCACATCTCGCGCGGGGACATGGTTGTTCTTTCCGGCGACCGCGTGCAGGCTCAACAGGAAGAGGTTTCTTCGCTTGCTAATATTGCGCGCGCGCAAGTGTATGAGAACGGCGTGCTGGCAGTGAATGTGAACGGCTCCATGTACACTTATTGCGCAACAAGGCAAGGAGACGCGCTTTGCAAGCGATTCATTGTTTCTCCTGACAAATTCACCGAGAAGCATGGAGAGCTCACTTTTGCCTATGAGAAGTGCGCAATTGTGATGGACAAGACAGGCGACAAGCTGTACGGTCCTTGCGTTTCTTACATGGAAGTGAATGGAAACAGATACTACACCAACCTTAGTAATGACGTGGTGGTGTACCAGCCAGTCAAAGGAGAATACTACTCGCGCGTGGGAGACATCATCCACCGCGCATACATACGCCTGCAAAGCAAGGAGGACGGGAAGACGTATTTCTTGACAAAGGGGGACAATAACCCAATTTTTGACATTCAAGTTTACGATGAGAACCTGAAGGAAGGCAACGCGCCTGTGGAACTTTCGCGCTCAAAAGGAAGAATATTAGTGAGCGTGCCATTCCTGGGCTACTTCAAGCTGTTCATCTCGCCCGCTGCCATTCCCACGCCGGAAGGGTGTGACCGCCATTACGCCAAGTGGGACAAAAACTAAAACGGCCAGAATGAGAATGTGCGCTTCTTTTCAGATGCTGCCGGCATTGGCTCGATTGAGCCTGAAATTGGCGCCATGGAATCCAAACCCATGACTGGGCTGAACATTTCGTTCGCCAATACGCGGCACTCGGAGCCTGAATCAAGGCTGCGGAGCTTGGTTGCTCCTGCCGATTGAGAGTCGTAAAGAAGAACAGGAATGCCCAGCATGCGGAGAGCCCCGGCAAAATGTGAGAAAGGCAGATTATTGATATCCCTTGCGAGAAGGGCAATGGCGCCTGCGTTTATGTAATCAGATATGCTCCAGCTGGCTGAAAATTCAAAGCCATCTTTGACTTCCGCAACAAGCAAGTAGTTCTTGTGCGTTTTATTGAAAGCGGAATTTTCATCGGTTGGCTTTGAGCCTGCATGGGAAACCCCTGAAACGCTTTTGTCTGCAAAACCCATTGACGATACTGCCCGCAGCCCTCCGCGAGGGATAGATTTTGGATAAGCAGGGGTGGGCAGCCATTCTGCCCATGATGCCTGCAGCATCACCCAATCGAAGATGTTTTTTGCATCCTGGCAAATAAGCTCTGCGTGCATCTTAAGTTTTCCACGAATCTGCTCAAGCGCGCTTTGGACGGCATCTCCGCCGCCATTAAAATCGACATCTTGGAAATTCCTATTGTAAGGTTCGAAAAGCCCTATTTTGCCTGGCTGCCCAACTTTCACCCCATATGCAAAACGACTATTGGCTTTTTTCATATGGGTAGATAGTGAATTATGAACGGAATTTGACGCGAAAGATGAAAAGGCATTGGAGCCGCCCTCGGGCTTGGAAGCTATGCCATGGAATATCTGGAACAGTGAATATTCCGAATTCTTGATAGGCGCAAGGTAGGAAAGCGTGAATGACGGGGCTACATGAGTGCATCTTCCTTCATGAGATATGCCCATCTCGCGCTCATAAAATGGGTTCACCAGTATTCCGACCCCCCTGCCCCCGAGGCTTGAGAACATGGGCGCCATTGCCTTGGCATCATCAGAAAATGAACTTGCAAGAACATTGATCGCTTCGCTTCGGATGGCATCTACCAAATCGGATTCGGGATATGCCCCGCTTATTGCAAAAATTTCAGTTGAAAGAAGGCCGCTTGCCCCAAGATCGCCCGAGCGGACCGCAAGCCACCCTGATGTGAAGCCATTAGCCTCGCCCTGGAACCTATAGCCCTGTTTTATCGCTTCTTTGAATGCTGGAGAGTCGCAGTTCATCATTTTTTCCTTGGCGGATTTTTCGTTGTCGTTCTGGATGCAGCCAGCTTTGTCCATGAATTCCTTGCATAAGGCAGGGGTGATTGCGGCTGAATCTGGAAGAGAGAGCCTCAGCGGATTAGCCTTGCCTGAGAATTCAGAGGGCATTGTCCTTGAGAAGTCAATCAAGCCCTGCGTTTTGTTGTCAGGCAAGCCTGAACCTATGATTTTGTAACGGAAAGGCAAACCTCGTTGCATGAGCAAAAGTCTGATAATAAGTGTTTAAAAAACAATATGTGTGGGAAGACAACTGTTGACATTACGCGAAGTGGGACACAACTTAGATGCGCCCGAGGAAGCCTTTCCCGGCATGCTCGTCGACATAGGAAACAAACTGCCCCGGGTCATCGAATTTTTCCAGGATGCGTTTCCTGCATGGAAGCTCGTCTTTCGCAGAGCCTATATCGTCAATCCAGCTCACCATCTGGATAAATACCGGGATGCCGATTTCCCTTATTGCGCCAAGAAGATGGGTAAAATAGGCATCTGTAAGAGTGTCGGCAAGGACCAGGATGGATGCCGCATTTGAAAAAGCCTTGAGGCGCTTGGTCCAATCGTTGAGGCTGTTAAGGCGGCTTGCGTTGATAACGAGAAGGTAATCCTTGGTCCGCGTGTTGTAGTCAACATCCGCATCCGACGGGGATTTGCCACCTGCAATGCGTATCTTGTCAAAATGCCTGACGCCCGCCCCGACAATGCCCTTGTGATTGCGGTCCACCTGCAGGCCAAGATTCACTTCGAGTATTTTTTCTTTTGCTGCCGGCATTTCAACTTGCGGGATTTTGCAGGAATAGAATTGCACGCACACCCAGCCAGAGGCGAATGAGCGGTCTGCCACGGCTTCGAAATATGGCGCATCGGATGAATGAGGGAATTTCCCGGCCATTTCCAGAAATTTTTCTATATGCCTGCCAAACAAGTAATCGTCGATTATTTGACTGGGCTTGTCTTGGTCAAATCGGCGCTCTTTGCGTTCTTCAAGCGCCCGTATGTCCTCGAAAGCCCCAGTCGCCACGTTGAGCGCCTTGCCATAAGAAGCGCCAATCTGAAGATTCAGCTTAAGACTAGCCAGGTTTTCTTGAGTTGCTGACAGGAACCGGGAGGAGATGTGGGCCACTGAGCCTGCCCAGCCGAATCCGCTACCAAAAGAAAAGATGTATGTCGATGCCTGTTGGTCCCCGCGCCCAAAGCCGCCGAGATAATTTATCGAAAGCGCTGGGAGGATATATTGTTCGCCCCCAACAAAAATGCGTTCTCCGTATGCAGGCATGAGAAGCACTCCGCTGTTCCCTTCGATGCCCTTGATCCTCTTGAATTCCAGGGCATTTTCCGAAAATCCGCTTGATAGCACCTTGATTGCCTGCAACTTGGCCTGTTTCACAAGCTGCTGAAACTGCCAGATGGACAAGACAGATGCCCCGCCGCTTTCTTCATAGCCCGTGCCCGCCCCGGAATCGTCCGAGCGCGTCATAATCGAAGTCGTCCGCCCCACTCGCACAGTGTACAATACGCCCTTTTCAATCATTGGGGTCAGCATGGAATGGTGCGCAAGCAGCCTTTCCTCGGCTTCCTGGGGGCAGCTGGAGTAACATGCCTTGGATTTTACAAGGATGGGCTCAAATGCCTTGGGGGAATACGAAAACATGGTTGGGAAGCCAAGGGATATTTTCCGGATGCCTTCTTCCCCTTGCAGCATCCAGAATGATTTGCCGCCCAGGCTGCCTTCCCCGATTCGGCTGCTCGAAGGCGTTTTTTTGAAGATATAATGCATGTGCCAGTTCTGGGAATAAGTGTTTAAAAAACAATAGGCGTGTAAAAAATGCAAGAAGAAGACATGCCGCACTAGACGGCGCCTGGGGGCCTGCTTATTTTTTGAACGGCCAGAATGAGAATGTGCTCTTTTTAGTTTCAGCTTTTTCGGCAATTGGCTCGATGCCGCCCGTAGATATTGACTCGTCTGCATATATATTGCATTTGGCATCTGCCCCCAAGCCAAGAAGTGCATTTGCCCCCTTGCTGTCCTTTTCGTAAACAAAGACCGGAATACCTAGCATCCTCAAAGCTCCGGCAAAATGTGAAAAGACCAGGCTATTGTGCTCGTTTACAACTATTGCGATGGCACCTGCATTTATGTAGTCCTTTATGCGCCAGTTGTTGCTGAAGTCATACATATTTTTCACAGCTGCCACAAGAAGATAGTTCTTATTTGCCTCGTTGTATGCGGCGTCGGCCTGTAGTGGAACCTTTCCAGCGAAATGCACCCCTGAGATGCTGGTGTCTGCAAAGCCCATGACGGTTTCTGCTTTCAGCCAGCCATCATAAAGGGGGCGCCCCATTGGCTTTGCCGCCCTAAGCCATTCGCAATCAGACATTTGGAGGATTGCCCAGTCGAAAAGATTGGAGGCATTCTCGCAGACAAGCTCTGCATGCAGCCTTGCCCTGCCTTTGATTTGCAGCAGCGCGGCTGACAACGCATCGCCTGCTTCTTCCCAGTCGTTGTGCGCTGGTGCTGAGCGATTTGAAACAAAGTAAGTGAGCTTCTTTCCGAATTGCATGCCATATGCGGGAAACCCGTAAGCATTCTTAATATGGATGCCAATGCTTTCAGTAGCCAGGATTGGGGGTTCATTGCGAATTACCCCATCGGACTTGGAAGCAATGCCATGGAAAGCCTGCACCAGGCCATAGTCGGAATTCATGAGCGGAGCAAGAAAAGACAGGGTTATTGCAGGAGAGATATGGGTAAGGCCGGCAACCCCCTCAAATTTTCGTTCCCACCAAAGGAATGGCTGAGTCAGGATGCCTATGCCATTGCCCCCAAGTTCTAGGAAAACCGGCGCCATGGCTTTGGCATCGCCAGAAAACGAGCTTGCCAATACGTTTATTGAGGCGTTTTTTATATCATCACATGTTTGAGATTCGGAATGGGTGGTGTTGACCATGATAAACTCGCTGGAGTGGACGCCGCTGGCGCCCAAGTCTCCGGAACGGACAGAGAAGGCGATTGACCTGCATTCTATGCCATCGAAATGAAACCGATAGGTTTCTGTCATAGCATTGTCAAAAGGAGCATATTGGCAATTCTGCATTTTGTTTTTTGCAGAGGTTTCGTCGTCATTTTGGTTGCAGCCTGCCTTGTCCATGAAATCTTTGCATATCTTTGGCGGCACAGATGCCGAATCCGGGAGGGAAAGCCGCAACGGCTTTGCTTTTCCCTTAAAAGTTGCCGGGATCCGCTTTGAAAAATCGATTAGCCCCTGCGTTTTCTTGTCAGGCTCGCCAGGGCCGCATATTTTATAGCGGAAAGGCAATGTACTTTGCATGAGCATTTACTATTAAGAAGTGTTTAAAAATATACGCTCGTGATAAGACGGCAGCATGCCAAGCGCCATCTTTTTAAATACATATATACATCAAATCCCACATGCAAAGGACCTCTAATGAGATGAAGGCGCAAAAGGCGCTGCAGCAGCTGGATGGCAAAATGCAGAAATTCGGCTTCCGCAGTTATCTTGAGCTGCAGGCGCTGGTGGAATCCATCTTTGACCCAAAGGCGCCCTGCTACAAAAAGGCTATGCTGATCAGGGAGGCAGCGACATTATATGGGATGTACTATTCCGGCGTAAGAAACGACCGGGATGTGCCCAAATTGACGGTGCTTGGGAATGCGCTGGTGGCGGTTCTGAGGGAAGATGGCTACGTTATCTCCCCCTGCATACAAACACCGCAGGAGCACAAGCTTCTGGGGAGCACGGTCTGGCCCGCGGTGCAGATGCAAAAGCCGCTTATCCTTGCGCACCATGAAATCATTACAGTGGACTGGGCCAGCAAGGGCAAAGCGCAGGAGTTTATTGTGGGGGCTACTTCTGAAATAACTCAAAGGGGATTTGACAGGATTTTTATGCTTGAGGATGGAAAAAGCATTGACATTTCCACGGAATATTGGCAGCCGAAATTCATTGCAACTAGGAAGGATGGGCTCCTGTCAATCTGGGTCAAGCCGAAGCTGGGCTTGGAAAAGGTTAAGGTTGCAAGAAAGCTCCTACTTTGTCATCAAGTAAGCGGAAGTGTCTTCAAAGATGCGGGAAGCATGCCGAATGAAATTTTCATGTCAATTGAGCCACTTGGTCCGGACGGGAATGCTGTGAGGGACCCAAGGCTAGTCGATGTGGAGAAACTTGCCAAGCTTGCAAAGGAGGACCCGAGACTGGACAGGTTCAGCCATGAGGGAATTCTGGAACAGTGCTGCTTGAAAAACGAGCTTAGAGATGAATACCGATTGAAGACTTAGGAGATGGCAAGCGCCGCGTACGCCACTCCTTCCCCTGCCTCGCCAGTCACTTGGCTTGAGTGCGTGTATTTGAGAAGCTCGCACTTCTTTGCACCTGCTAATTTTGAGTAGAAGAGCGCGCAGGCAATGGGGCCGTGCCCGCATATGGAGAGGTCGCGCGCGTCCACTAGTGATTCAAAGCTAACTGCGTCCATTTTCTCAAGCAATGAAATTGCGCCCTCGTCTTTCTTGCGCGCGGATTCTGCGCTTTCATAGTGGGTGAAGTCGGAAGATGCAATTACGATGATGCTGCGCTTTGTTTTCTTTGCAGCTGCGAAGATTGCCTTTGCTAAATCTTGCGCGGACTTTTCATCCTGCCAAGCCATGCAGATGCACACTATGCGCGCAGAAGGCGCTGCAAGCTGCAGGAAGGGAAGCTGAACCTCGCAGGAGTGCTCTTGCGCATGCGCGGTTTCATCACGGCGCGCGATTTTGCTTTCTGCCACGATGGCGTCGACCAGCTCGGTGTCGCAGCGCAGCTCGCCAAGATGCGTTTTCCAGTCATCGCGCGAGATGGAGATGGGTGTGCCTGCGCCTGTGTGGTTGGGGCCGATTATTATTGCAGTGAGGTTGGGAAGGGAGAGGTTTGATGCAGAGGCAAAGGAATATGCTGCGGTGGCGCCAGAGTACATGTAGCCTGCGTGAGGGCAGACGATTGCCAGCCTCTCTTTTGCAGCTACTGCGCGCGCGGCTTCTTCGAGATAGCCTTTCACCTCTGCGCGAAGCTGGGAGGCAGAGGAGGTGTAGAACGAGCCTGCAACCGAGGGAAATCTCATATTGTGTTTTCGGGCGCTAGCTTTATAAGAATGAAATAGGAAATCGCAAAACATGGCAGAAAACATACTTTCCTATTCATTCAAGGCGTACAGGGAGAATATCAAGCTCATTTCGTTTTTTTCAATCCCGTCGCTTATTGCATTCCTTATCCCTGCAATGGTGAACACGCCCGTGTTCTCTGCGCTGGGCGGAAGCTTCCTGAGGACGGGCAGCATCCCGGACATGTCAGGCTCGGACTTGGGGATTGTGATTTGCGGAGTGCTGATTTCGCTTTACCTGATGTCGTTTGCAATTGTCAATATCAACCTCGTGATTAAATCTCAGAGGACCGGCACGAGCGTGAAGAAGGAAGTCATCAAGGGCATAACCGGCTACACATTGAACGTGTTCTCGCTTTTCCTGCTCGGCACGATTGCGCTTCTCATCATACAGCTTGTCACATTCGAGATGGGCGCGCAGAAGTGGCTTGCCCCATTGCTTTCGCTCATTGTGTGGGTGCCGCTGTTCTATGCGCCGGCAGGACTGGTGATAGACGACATGCGCCCGTTCCGCGCTGCACAGAATTCAATTTCCATGGTAATAAGCAAGTTCCCGTACTTCCTGCTCTGGCTGGTGATTGCATTCGTTCTTCTTGCGCTGTTTGATGGACTGGCGCTTGCTTTCCTGCCGCACAAGATCGGCTCATTGGTCGTGCTTCTGCTGAACTCGCTCCTGCTCATGCCTTTCCTGATTGTCCTGCAGACGCAGATACACATGAGCAAGTACACCATTCTTGACTAAGCAAGAAGCGTGCCTGAAGAAGAAGCTCTTTATTTTCTTTTCCTTTTAGCGAGCCGCGCCGGCTTCCCCTACTTGAGAAGGTTTGCCGAGCTGCTTGCTATCAGCGTTGCAGCGCCGGTTATTGCAGCCACCACTATCCCGCCGGCGATGAGCGCGTAGGCTGTGGTGATGTATTTCCCGCGCTGGTCGGATGGCTGGGTCTGCGCAAGCCCGTAGGCAAGCCCGCCCAGCACAATGAGTATTACGGAGATTATGGGCCCGAGCTGCAAAAGAGTGCCCTCCACGCCTGACAGGCTGTCCACCAATCCCATCCACACACCCCCGTAGGCAAAATCCGCAGCCAAGTGTTAAAATCCTAATGTCACCGACGTGAAACCGCACCATCCCCCAATTGCTTATATACTTTTCCCTTTTTATACAGCGCTAGAGGTGGCGAAATGTTAGGCCATTACAGGTTCCCGATCTATAAGATTGACGAGGAAGAGGACGACGAACCGGAAGAAGATGACGATTTCGACGAGGACTGGGAAGACGAGGACGAGGAGTGAGCGGTTTTCCCTTTTTTCATTTTTATTTTTTTTCCTGCGCTTTTTTTTGACGTTTCCTGCGCTATTTTTGCCCGATTGGACTGCCGTATTTGATGAACTCGCGCACTGCCTTTTCATTGCCATGGGGCTTCCTTTCGAGCGGCAGGTTGAAGATTGACCTTATGGGTTGGCAGACCAGCAAGTCGTATTGGGCGTCATTTGGGAAGTACATTGCCCGGGAAACCGACATCAGGTCCATCAGGTTTGCAGACGCCTCTTTTTTGCTGCGTTCGGGAAGGCTGGAATAAGCCGTGCGGAATTCCTGGCTTGCAAGCATTGCGCCCAGGTCCTCCATTCTCGCCTTGCCAGACCTGATTTCCATTGCAAGAGATATGCCGCGCCCTGGCTGGAAGATGCCGAAAAAACGAGTGTCTTGCATTGGCTTTTGCACCTGTGCGGATGCCATGAAGTAATAGACGTAAACACATTTTTAAACACATGTTAGGATAACGATTCCATGAAGTCCAGTCACGTTGTGCGCACGCTGGCAGCAGCAGGCATAGTGCTCACCATATCTGGCTTTGCGCTGTCAAATGCTGCGCTGGAAATGCAGGCGCGCGCGAAGAAAGAGAGTAGGAACGAGATTTTGCGCATGATGCCAAAGACAGATTCCCTGCCGCTATCAGGCAAGGCAAAGGAAAAGGCGATTGCGCTTGAGAGAAAGGCAATTGACGGCGCGCTGCCTGCTAACATTAGGCTGCCGCGCGAGAAGCTTGATTCAGCGTACAACGATTCAATGCAAGTGATATACATCAACAAGGCGGGAGACACTGTTTTCAGCTATGAAATATCGGCAGTGAAGCAAGGCGCGCACCCGCTTTTGGGCATGGTGCGGCATGCACTGGATAGTGCACTTGCCATACCTTGCGAGGAGCAGTGCAGTGAACCTCCTGGAAGACGGCAGACTGTGCAGTATGTGTCATGGGCTGCGTTTGTGCTTGGCAATGTGAGGAACCTTGTTTTCGACGAGCGACACGTGCCAGACAGCGTAATCTGGGCGCGCTATCCGGATGTGGTGACCAATCCTTCGATTTGGTCGCGCAGCGATTGGCTGGCTTTTGCAGGCATAATGGTGCACGAGATCGGGCACAACTATGCCCGCACGGCAGGCATCAGCCGGCTCGACAACAGGGAGAACGAAAGGCTGGCTGCGGGCTTCTTTTACTCCTACTTGAAAGCAGCGGAGCTTTACCTGCCGGACTCCGTGCAAAAATCCCTTTCCGCCCACGGGAGGGAAGAGGCAATGTATGTGATGTCAAAAGCGGGGCAGGGAAGCGTTGCGGAGGAACTTGCAAGCGCGCTTGCTGACGAGAAAACAGCGCCTTACAAGACGGCAGAGTCGGCTGCGAACGGTTTGATGATTGTTGGGATGATTGCGGCGATGATTGCACTTGTTGAGAAATACACGTTCGCGCTCTCGCGCGCGCTGAAGAGGAAGGAAGAATAAAAAAAATAAAGAAAAAGAAAAAAAGAGTTTAGTGCTTCTGCTTCAGGCGTACCCGCTGTTCCGTCGCATGCGCGCGGGGCTTCATCTTCTTCTTTGCCATTGCCACAAGGCTATCCTGCTCTGCCTGCTTCCTTTCAGCCACAATCTTGAAGCCTTTTTGTATCATTTCGCGGTACTGAACGTTCTTCTTTTCCTGGTTGACCGCCTGCATATGCTCCTTGCTCATCAATTCGATGCGCGTAATAGGAATACCGTTCACGTCAAACTGGACATTTTTCATCGGAGCGGAAAACAGGTAGAAAAACGTGGCGCCTGCAACTATCCCCGTTGGCCCGAGCACCCAGCCAACAATGTTGAACGTCCTTTTCCAGGGCCCTATCCGGTATTGATTCTCTGTGTTTTCTCCCACTCCAATCACCCGCTTGTTTTATGTTGCAAAACATTTTTAATCCTGTTTTAACCCGCGCAGACCACCCAAAAATCGACTGGAACCACCGGCATCCTACCCTGTGAAGGTTTTTATATTGCAAATCGGCAGTTTCTATCCATGGCGACGATAGAAGAGGAGATAATCCATTGGTGGAAGGACGAGAAAGGGGAGAGCCACAGGAATGCGCTCAGGCTTGAAAGCGAGCCTGCAAGCGAGCAGAACGGTTTTCCGCGCGACGGCGTGGTCACGCTGCGCCTCATGAACACTGTGAGCCAGCAGGCGATAAAGCTGTCGCCTGACGAGGCGCTCAGGATTAGCACGCAGCTTTTGTCGGTTGCCAAGGACCTGATGCAGCAGAAGAGGCGCATGTGGAACGCGCACGAGGACTGACCTTGCACGAATTCATACTGACGCCCCGGGCGGCAAACGGTCGCCAAACTAGAGCTGCCCGGGGCAACCCTCCCACCCCTAGGGGGCATTTGCCGGACAAAGCCTCCCCCTAATGGTTCACCCCCAGGCGGAAACATTGGAAGGAAATATAAAGTTATACCAGTAAGTATAACTTGTTGATATTATGGCGGAGATATACGAAAAAGGGCAGGTCGTCATCCCGAAATTCATCCGAGACATGTTCGGCTTCAAGCCAGGCACAGAAGTAGGCTTCAAAGTGGAGGGAAAGAGAGTGTATATTGAGAAGGGATATGATGTCGCTGCAGAGTTTGAAGCACTCTGCGCCGAAGGCACGGCGACGTTCGAAGAAACGGAGATGGAGATTAAGCGGCTTGAAAAGAAAAGAACGAAGGAGATTATGGATGTTCATTGATGCAAATGTCATGATACATTCTTTCCTTAACGCGAGGGGAAAGGAAGCAGATGCCTGCCGGCAATTGATGCGGAAAGTGGTTAGGGGCGAGCAGCGCGCAACTACCAGTGCACTTGCTGTTGAGGAAGTGCTGCATTTTTTCCTGGAAAACAGGGGCAAGAAATTTGCTTTGCGCGTGCTGAAAAATATCCTGGAAAACAAGAACATAACGGTTTTTCCCAGTGATGAAAGAACGCTTTCCCTCGCGCCCGAGTTCATCGAGGCAGGGCTTGGCTCCGCGGACGCGCTCCATGCAGCAGTGATGAAGGCGAATGGCGAGACCACTATCTGCAGCTTTGACAAGGGATTTGACTCTGCACCTGGGCTGAGAAGAAAGGAGCCTTAGCGCCAGCAAACGTAGACACTTTTTATTCCCTTCTTGCAAGATAAGCCGCATGCTAATGCAGCGGAAAGTCCCATACGGCTGGTTCAGGCGCGGATACAGGAAACAGTCAGTGCGCGAGCTTAACTACTTCCGGGAGAACTACCTGAAGCTTGGGCAGTCTGTGCTGGCCGGCGAGGATGTCAGGAATTTTTGCGCAAAAACAGAGGGCAAGGCGCGCGAAGTGAAGAACCAGTCAAAGGAGATTTGCAGGAAGTATGACAATAACCCTACAAGAGACGTTCTTGCATCCGCGATTAAAACAAGGATGAAAGCCGGGTTTGCGATGTTCCTGGGCTCATCAGCCTCGCTCGCGGCAGGGATTTACCAGGTGGTGGAGGCAAGCGCAGGGGCAGGGGTTGGCTTGATTGCATCCGCATTTGCGCTCGCCCTCCTTGCGTCAAGCGCATTGCTGTCCGCAGGCAAAATCGGGCGCGCGATGATCGGCTTGAAGCAGGCAACCGATGCCGCGAGCCAGATGCCTGGCGAAATCGCGCAGCAGGCTGCAAAGTACGCAGATGGAATTGCAAAAAAGGAAAAGCGCCTGTGAGCTTACTTTTTCCCAACCGAGTAAACGTCCAGCCCACAGCCGCCAGTTTTGTCAATCTCGCCATTCACGCGCGAGAGCAAGAGCGCTTTCACGCGCGCAAACTCCTCTTTCCCCACCTCTTTGTTGCACACTGCGTAGCGGAGGTTCTTCGCGTTTGAGCAGAAAATCGCGTCGTGGCAGTTCTCGATGTTGTGGCAGTAGTAGCAGCCGGTCGAGGAGCGCGCGCTGTCCACTTCGAAGCAGCCCTTGAGCTTGAAGGAATTGTAGCACTTGATGTTGAAGCTGGAGTCGAACACGAATGCAGAGCCGAACAGGTATTCGGAGTCGCGCGCCCAGGTGGAATAGGCTGACTTTTTCATGAACACGCAGCCGTGCACCTCCTCGCAGTCGGATGACCAGAGCACAATGGGGCAGGCATAGGCGTTCAGGTTGGTGCCCTCGTAGAATTGCGGGGTGATATAGGCAATTTTCGAAAGCGCCTTGCCTGCGTTCGCAAGCGTGAGCTGCTCTGCCTCTTTTTCAGAAAGCTTCATGAGCTTCATCAGGGGCAGGCGCTCGTCTATGTTTACGTAGCGGCTGTCAGGCAGGGCCTCGAGGTTTTTGTATGAGGCCGCGGGAATTTCGCCGCTACCGAGAGCGGACTTGACATGCCTTACCTTGATGTTGTGGCGAAGCAGCCAATCCTTGCAGCGCGTTATGTCGCCGATTTCCTGCCCAAGCACCAGCCTGCATGTGTTATCCCATGCCTTTTGGATGGGGGCGCGGTTTATTTTCCTCTCGAATTTTTTCGCGCATGCCTTCGCTTCCGGCGAAAGCACGGAGGAGGTGTGGGCTGCTTCGGTGAAAATGTCCTGAAAGGAGGGGAGCTTTTTCTTAGCAGTTAGCTCGGCGCGCATCTGCTCAAGCAGCGCGGCCTTGAGCGCAAGGTACTTGTCCTTTGGGAGAGCGGCGTTGCCAATCATGTGCATGCTGTTCCTCTGCCCAAAGGAGAACATGGTATCCTTGCAGCCCAGGCAGTCGTAGACGTAGTAGCAGTCGGAAGACGAAGTGCAGATGTTGACCTCGAAGCAGCGCGTGTTGAAGGTGAACTGGTGGCTGCGCATGCAGTACTCGTCCTTGCTTGCCACGTTGCAGCCGAAAAGGTAGTTGGAGTCCTTGATGATGGTGGAGCAGGCGATTGCTTTTGAGCCTGAAATGCGCGCGGACTGGTAGACGTAGAACGAGTCGCTCACGTCCGTGCTGCCTTCCACAAACTGCGAGTTGCCGAACACGAGGTTGCCGGAGTAGGCGAAGCGCTCGCGCGCTGCCCCCATGAGCGAGTCGATGTCCTTGATGTCATTGATATTGAGCGGGGCAGGCTTGGCCGCAAATGCTTCGTCCATGGAAAGGTAGCGCGCGCTTTGAGGGTAATCGGGCGACACCAGCGTGAGGGGAGTGCCTGACGCAGATGATTTTGCGCGCCCCACAGGCTGCTTAAGCGAAAGCAGCCAGTCTTCGTAATCTTTCAGCGTGCCTATTTCTCCGCCGAGGATAACTTTGCATGCCTCGCGGAAGTGCTTGTCTGAGTAGGAGTACGCCTCGTTGCCGGTTGCGCCTTTCATAATCATGTTGCCACCTCTAGCAACAATATGCCCCATTCATCTACTTATCATTTCACTCTCCAAAAATGGAGAGAATATAAGCTTTTCACGCGCAATTGCCTCCATGGACCCGAAAAGGCTATCCGAGTTCGGCCTGACCGAAGCGGAATCGCGCGTCTATCTTGCGCTTCTTCAGACAGGCAGGGCAAGGACTGGCGCGGTAATCAAGGCGACGGGCTTGCAGAGCAGCACGGTGTACAATGCCCTGCCTTCCCTTGTGCAGAATGGCTTGGTAAGCTTTGTGCATCTGGGAAAGGTGAAATGGTACTCCGCAGAGCCGCCAGAGTCGTTCCAGTTTTTCATGGAGGAGAAGAAGAGAAGGCTGTCTGAGATGCTGCCCCTTCTCAAAAAAATGGAGGCAGGCGGCAAGCAGGAGCAGAAAAGCGCGCGCGTGTTTGAGAGCCTGAAGGGCTTTCGGAGCGCGTTCAATGACGTCTATGTCACCATGAAGCCTGGCGAGGAATACTACTTTTTCCAGGTAGATATTGAGCAGCTCAAGAAAAAGAGGATCAAGATGTTTTTCCAGAACTGGCACCTTCGCCGCTCAGGCAAGGGAATAAAGGTCAAGGGGCTGGCTGTGAGGGAGGCGCGCGAGGCAATGAAGGGCATATATGAGCTGCCATACACCAAGGTGCGCTATGTTGACGAGTTCCTGCCCACAGGCATGGTGGTGTACAAGGACAAGATGCTGCTTTTGGATCTTGCAGACCCGCCCTCGGCATTCTGCGTGCAGAGCCAGTCAATAGCAAATTCGTTCAAGCGCTTTTTTGAGGCGAAGTGGAAAACCGCGCGTGAATAGATTTTTATTTACCTAGCATGTATTTGGAGCGGATTTCATGGAAATGTTCGACCTTGTGATAATCGGCGCCGGGCCTGGCGGGAATTTCGCCGCGCTTACCGCTGCAAAGGCAGGCGTGTCCACGCTTGTGCTTGAGGAGCATGAGGCGATTGGGCAGCCTGTGCATTGTGGGGAGTGCCTGTCCAAGAAGGCGTGCGAAAGGCTGGGAATCACGCTGCCTGAAGAGGCGGTTTCGCGCGAAGTGAAGGGCATAAGACTTATTTTCCCGGATAAAACTGCATCTTACATAAACGAGCCTGGCTACACGCTTGAGAAGGACAAGTTCGAGCAGTGGCTGTCGCTTGAAGCGACAAAAGCAGGCGCTTCATACAAGATGAAAAGCAGGGTGACTGCGCTGGAAAGGGCAGAGGGCGGCTGGGAAGTCAAGAGCACAACCGGCGAGTATTTTGCGCGCGCAATAATCGATGCGAGCGGAGTGGACTCGGTTGCCTCGAAGCTGCTTGGCATGAACGCGCCGCAAAGCGTGGTTGTCGGCTTGCAGTATGAGATGGAGCCCGTGGATGTTGCGGACGGCATGATTGACTTTTTCCTCTGGCCGCGCCTGGCGCCGCATGGGTACCTTTGGGTGATACCTAAGAAAGACGGGCGCAGCAATGTGGGCCTGGTGACAAATGACGCGCCGAAAACGCGCGCATACCTTGAGAAGTTCGTGGAGGAATACGGCTTGAAGGAGAAGAAGAGGAACAAGGCATTTGGCGGAAGAATACCTTCAGGCGGTCCTGTTGCGAAGACATTTGATGACGGCATCATGTTAATCGGAGACGCGGCAGGCTTTACTTCACCGATGTTCGAGGGGGGCACTTCGCTTTCCATGACATCAGGGAAATTCGCCGCTGAGGTTGCTGCTGAGGCTCTGAAGAAAAACGACGTAAGCAAAGCCGCGCTTGCGCCGTATGAGCAGAAGTGGCGCGCAACTTTCCCCAACTATGCGAAGCTTGTGGGCGGGAAAGATGCGACCTATAAGTTCACCGATGCCGAGCTTAACAAAATCGCCGCGCTCATTCCGCGCGACCTCACCACGATTACGCAGCAGCAGAAGATGTCGATTGGCTTCAAAGTGCTTACGACCGCGCCTGCGCTTCTTTCAAAAGGCTTCATAGCGTCAATGGAAACGCTGGGCAGCTCGCGCGCGGACAGTTTCGGATGGTAAACACTGACCCTATTCTGATATCACCATTATCGTGCGCGTTTCCGTAATGCCTTCCACTGCCTGTATTTTTCCAAGAAGGATGCGCCTGTAGTCGTCCATGTCGCGGCAGCGGACTGTGAGGAGCAGGTCCGCCTCGCCCGTGATTATCTCCGCGCGCTCTGCGCCTTCTATGCGCGAAAGCGCCAGGGCGATGTCCTGCTGGGTCTTTTTCATCCTCTTAAGCGCCGTCACGTCCACGAAGACAAGCACGTGCGCGAGGATGCCGTAGCCGAGCAACTTGTAGTTCTTGCTTATGGTGTAGCCGGAAATTATCCCTTCGCGCTCCATCTTTTTGATGCGATGGTGAACAGTTGATGCCGGGATGCCGAGCTTTCGCGCGAGGAGGTGGATGCGCATCTTGGCGTCGCGCTCAAGGAGCGAGAGTATGCGCGCGTCGGTTTCGTCTATTTTGGTGTCCATGGTTGTATAATTTCCAATAAAAGCTTATAATAGTTGCTAATTCTTGCCTAATTTTCAATTATTCTTGGACAATTGTTAAATAGGGGCGGCAGCACAAGTGAGACTGGTGGTAAACGTGGTCGGGAAACAGCATTATCTCAAGGTGACTTCATTCGTGCTCCTGTTCGGGACGCAGTTCTTCCACGAGCGGGGGTTTGACCAGCTCATGCCAGTTTTGCTTTCGCCCATCACCGACCCGTTGGGGCCTGACCCTGGGAGCAGCGTCATCAAGGTGGGAGAGATTGAATACCTGGACCAGAGGCTGTGCCTCACCCAGAGCATGATACTGCACAAGCAGCTTGCGGTCAAGTCAGGCACCGAGAGGCTGTTCATACTCTCGCCAAACGTGCGCCTCGAGCACCCGCGCAGGGCGGAAAGCGGGAAGCACCTGTTCGAGTTCACCCAGCTGGACTTCGAGCTTGCCGGCGCAGGCATGGAGGATGTGTTCGGGCTCATGGAGGAGTTCCTCTACGAGCTATGCCAGCAGGCAAAGCACAAGCTCGCGCCCGAGCTTGCGGCGCTTGGCAGGAAGCTGCCGGAATTCAAAAGGCCGTTTCCACGCTACACGACGGCGGAGCTTGCGGAGAAATACGGGCAGGACTGGGAGCTTCCAGCCTCCCTTGCGCACACCACGCCTTTCTGGGCAATCTCGCACAAGCGGGAGTTTTACGACAGGGAGGACCCGGGCAAGCCTGGCACGTACATGAACTATGACCTGATTTACCCAGAAGGGTTTGGCGAGGCGCTCTCCGGCGGCGAGCGCGAGTGGGAGTACGATAGGATAGTGGCAAGGATTGGGAGGGACAGGCTGGAGGAGGGCGCATACGCTTCCTACCTTGATGCTGCGCGCGAGGGGTTCCTTCCTTCGGCAGGCGGCGGGTTTGGCATAGAGCGCTTGTCGCGCTTCCTGTCAGGCGCTGCGCATGTGGGAGACGTGCAGCTGTTCAGGCGGGTGCCGGGCGAGAGGGTGGTGGCGTGACCTCTTGGGGAAAAACATCAAGGCTTCCCTTGCCGCAAAGCTGCTCGTAGTTGCTTTTTGCCCAGCCTGCTGCCAGCGCTTTTCTTACAGTTCTGTGGGTGTAAATCAAATAGAGGAAGCCATATGCGTCGGCAGTGTGAGGGTCAAGGTCAAGCACGGTCTTGAAGTCCTCTTCTGCTTTTGAGAACTGGCGGGTTTTGTAAAATGAGATGCCACGGTAGAAATATGTCTTGGTGTTCAGGCCAGTGCCAAGCTCGATTGCAGCGTTGAAGTGCTTTATGGCGCGCGCGTATTTCTCCTGGAAAAGCGCAGCCATGCCGTCTGCAAATGCCTTTGTGGCAATGCTGTCTGAAAGCTGCAGCCTTGAGATGGCTTTTGCCGCTTGCTCGCTTGGCTGCCATTTGCCCCAGAGGGCGGGTTTGCCTGTTTTCATGGTTAAAATGTTGTTAAAAGGGTTTAAATACAGGAAAGTAGTGCGCGGGCGCAATCATCATTTAAATGCTGCGCGCAAAAAGCCGGTTGTGGGTTTATGCCGAAACTTTCCGTGCCGCGCTGCATGAGCACGCAGCACCCTGACAATGTGAATTCCCCTTTCTTCTCAGACAGCGAGGTGCTTGCGGGCGAGACTGAAATTAAAGAGACGTATTATGTTTACTCGCACCTGGGCATCACAGAGCAGATGTGGGACTGCGAAGGCAAGGAAGTGGACAGCAGGGTGGTGGAGAAGCTGCTCTCGCGCTATCCAAAGTTCTTTTCTGAAAACATATTAGGCAAGGACATTTTCCTCACATTGCGCGTGCCCAACCCCAATGTGGAAAAGGCGCAGGGGAAAATATTGCTTGAGACGCTGGAATCCATCCCGCTGAACTATGACATCGCAGAGGCTGCAGGAAGCAGCGTGGCGCCAATATGGGAAGCCATACTCCCGATGTGCACATCAGGCGCAGAGCTTGACAGGATTTATGATTACTACAAGAAAGTGGTGGTGGGAAAGAAAAACACCGAAGTGGGCGGGGTGAGCGTGAGCGAATGGGTGGGAAAATTCGCGCCTGAGGAAATACGCCCCATTCCCCTTGTGGAGGACAGGGCGTCGCTTACAAATGCAGACACCATAGTGGGGGATTTTCTTGAAGGCAAGAAGTTCGAGTACCAGCGCGTGTTTCTTGCGCGCTCCGACCCTGCGCTCAACTACGGCTCTTTATCAGCAGTGCTTTTGAACAAGCTGTGCCTGCAGAGGCTGCATCGCCTTCAGGAGAAACTCTCTGTGGAGATATTGCCCATAATAGGCGTGGGCAGCGCGCCGTTCAGGGGAAACCTCAAGCCCTCCAATTCACAGAACTGCCTGAGAGAGTATCCTTCTGTGCAGACATTCACGCTGCAGTCTTCATACAAGTATGACTATGCTGAAAGCATGGTGAGAGAAGGCGTGGAAACCATAAACGGAAGCGCGCGCAGCCGCCCGCTTGCAGTTGATGATGATATGGTGAATAAGATTGTGGACAAGGCAACTGCGCAGTACCAGAAGGAGGTTGCCGCGCTCTCACCTCTCATCTCCACGCTTTCGCGCCACAACCCGTCGCGCCGCGCAAGGAAGCTGCACATCGGCCTGTTCGGCTACTCGCGCTCGCTTGCCGGGATCTCGCTTCCGCGCGCCATCCCGTTCTGCTCCGCGCTTTACTCCATCGGCGTGCCGCCTGAGTTATTGGGGCTTTCCGCGCTGTCTGAAAAGGACCTTGACACTGTGAGAACAATGTACATTTCATTTGACGAGGATTTGGCGGACGCGCTTCGCTATGCAAGCAGGAGATGCATCGGGAAGCTGCCAGAGGGCATGGGAAAGCCTTTGCTGGAAACGCTTGCGCGCTTCCCATACGAGCCAGACACGGAATACTGCGAGGCTGCGGAGGAAGCGCTGGACATCGCGCTTTCAGACAACCGAGGCAGGCTCACGGACGCGATAATGAGGACGGCGTGGAAGAGGAACTTCATAGGCTAGGCGCTATTTTTTCCTGTAGCCGAAAATTTTGTCGTAGGTAGGATGGTCTGTTATGTAAAGGATGAAGGCGACCACTTCCACCTGGTTTCCGTCAAGAGTGTAAACCATGCGCCAATAATTGGAAAGAGACACATGGAAGAGGTTTGAAACCGCAAGCCCGCGCGGAATTTGGTCTTTCGGAATGCTTTCCCCATAAACCGGGTTTGCTTTTATCGCATCGATTTTCTGCTTTATTGATTTGAGGAGCTGTATTTCAAGAGACTTGCTCTCGCCGTGCGCTTCCTGCCCTTCGGCAATTTTTGTCAATTCCTCGAATTCGGCCTTGGCTTGGTCTTTGAGGATGACGCGCACAATTCTGCTCATAGCTCAAGGCCTCCTTTTTTCAGGAGTTCCAGTTCGTGCGGCGGGCGGTAGATCCATACCGCCCCTTTTGGCGTGAAGAGTATTTTTCCACTCATTTGAAGATAATCGAGGATTTGGACAAGCGTCCCATGCATGACCTGGCGGGGCAGCCTTCGCTTGAGCTCGGCGACCTTCAGCATTTCTTTTGCCTCAGTTAGCGCACGCTCCACCATGAGGACGGTGTTCAGCGTGGGGGAATGCAGGATTTGTATTTGGAGCGCTTTTGATTTCATGTATACATATATATCTGAAAAGTATATAAATATACCATTTATGCCTGTTTTCATAACACGAGTAAGCGCGCAGGTGGCTTAAAAACGCGCGCAGAGGGTAGAATGCCGGTGTCCGCACCAGAAATTGCCACAAGTCAGGCGTTGCCCTTTTCGCAGTGCTGCCACATGAAGTCGAAGTATTTCCTGTAGCCTTCCGCGATTTTTTCAGATATTATCACCACGACAAGGGGCTCCTCGCCCCAGTACATGGATGCCACGCGGTCGGAGTAAATCTCGATTGAGCAGGTGGAGGTGAACCCCTTGGGCAGGAAGCGGTATTTGTTGCCCTTCAGCATTTTCGTGATTTTGTGGTTGGGGTGCGCCTTGTCGCGAAGCTCGTGGTAGAACAGGTGCCGGTAGTTTATCCCCTTCTTCAGCCTCTCGCGCTCCATCTTCGGGAGGAAAAAGCGCCAGCGCGGGTCCAGCCAGTTCCCCCTGCCGCCAAGCACCCACAAGTCCTTGCCTTCGCGCACCATGTCCCAGTACATGTTTTTCACGGAGTCAATGCCCTTGTAGACAATGGTTTGCTCCACCGCGGTGCTTGCCTCGTATTTGCCCACCAGGCTGGGAAGCACCTGCTCCAGCATGCTCTCCTTTTCCTTCACCAGGTCCATCAGCCGGTGAGGCGTGATTGCCTTGAATTTGAGCACGCCTTCCTCGCTGATTTCAGAGCAGAGGCCCTTTTCCTGCAGCTTCTTGAGCGTGTCGTAGACGTTTCGGCGCTGCAACTTTGCCTCAAGAGCTATCCGGTTCGCAGTGGTTAAGCCAAGGCCCAGCAGCACCTCGTACACCTTGGCCTCGTTGACCGCCAAGCCCAGCTTTTCCAATACTTCCTGGTGCATGCGCTCCTTTTCGGCGTGAAAGCTTATTAACCCTGCTTTTAGTGGTGTCAAAAGACACCGCTTATATATAAATACAAGTTCTGTGAAATATGTGGTAGAAGGAAAAAAGAAATGTATTGGAGGCTGATTGATATGGCGATGCTTTCAGAAACAGTCGGATACGGGATCCTGTTCGTTTACTGGGCAGTGATGATAGCAATCACCCTTGTGATGACAAGGCGGGAAGACAAGAGCACGCGCGAAGGCTTTTTAGTGGCAAGAAGGCAGATTGGCTGGCTGCACGGCGGGCCTTCCATTGCCGCAAGCTGGATCTGGGCAGGCGCGCTCTTCGTTGCCACGCAGATGGCCTACCAGCAGGGGCTTGCAGGGCTTTTCTGGTTCCTGTTCCCAAACGTGCTTGCGCTGCTGATATATGTATGGCTAGGCCCGAAAATACGCGAGCGGTTCAACCACGGCTTCACGCTCCCGCAGTACATCAGGCACAAGATGGGGGACGGCCTTGCGCACAAGGCATACCTCGTCCCGTTCTTTTTCGGGCAGCTCATAGCAATAACGTTCAACATATCGGCAGGGGCATTTGTATTCTCTTACATCACGGGCATAGACTTTGTTGTGCTTGTGCCGTTGCTTGCGCTCATTCCGCTTACGTACACCGTAATATCGGGCATTAAGGCGTCCATAGTAACCGACGTGGTGCAGATGGGGGCAATAATCGGCTGCGTGCTTCTCATTGTTCCGTGGGCCGTTAGCCAGGGAGGAGGGATGGAAGCATTGGAAGGCGGGCTGCAAGGCATCCAAAAAATCCCCAACATGCTTGACCCGGGAGTGGCATTCTCGTTTGGGATAGTGACCTCAATAGGGCTGATTTCGCAGACAATCTCAGACCAGCAATACTGGCAGCGCGTGTTTTCAATAAAGAAAAGGGAAATACCGAAGGCATTCATATTCGGCGCCGCGCTTTTCGCGCTTGTGCCGCTTTTGCTCTCGGCGCTAGGGTTCATGGCGGCAAACCCCGCACTGGGCATAGCCCTGCCCGCAGGCGTGGATCCGTCGCTTATTGGCGTGGAAGTTGTAACTAAGCTCCTCCCCGCCTGGGTTGCCATATTGTTCATGGTGGCGCTGGTGTCGGGCTTGACTTCCACCATTGACTCGGCGATTTCTGCTGCAAGCTCGCTTTGGGTGGCTGATTGCATGAAGAACAGCAAGGAAGAGAATGAACTTATTGCATCTGAGATTGAAGGCAGCAGCATTGCCGCCTCAGATTCGGATGTGTTACTCGGGCTTGAGAAGCGCGCAATAAATGAGGGCAGGCTTGCCATGGCAGGAATTACTGTGCTGGGGGTGATAGTGGCATTTGCCGCGCACTTCATTGCAGGCTTTGGCTTGAACCAGCTGTTCCTGTTGAGCATTTCGATTGCAGCGTCGATATCAGTTCCCACCGTGCTGTCGCTCCACTACGACAGGCTTTCGGCAAAAGGCGTGCTGGCAGGCGTGCTTGGCGCCATAATAATCGGCATGCCATTGTTCATCTATGCAAACTACATCAACAACGCCGCGCTCACGGTTGCCGCATCGGTGTTCATGCTTGGCTTCAGCACTGCGTGCTGCGTGCTCATGCCAAGGATGGAAAAGTTCTGGGCGGGTTGGGAGAACTATATAAATAAATCCAAATGGTGATATCATGCCCATGCAAACCCTTCGGAGCCTGAAAGTGACTGTGGACTCGCTTGACCGCGACTTCCGCGCCACGTGCCGCGCGGTGCTTGGCACGGAGATAGGGGGCATGGAAGAATTCGCGGAGTGGCTCTCGTACGGCAACGAGCCCATGACGCACACCAAGTCGCAGGTGTCGGGCAGGGAGATGTACAGCTCGCCGCCATACTATGCGCCAGGCGGCAAGTGGATGGCGTTTGAAGAGGTGGACTTCAACAAGCGCTTTGCCCCGCTTTCCATAAACGACATGAAGGATATCGACTCGGTTGCGCGCGCAACGCAGGAGCGTCTCTTCTACGCAGGCAACATCTACTTCGGGAATTCCGGCTTTATAGAACTTTCCTCCAACATAAACGACAGCTTTTATGTCTACAGGACATGCGGCAATGGAAACTCCAAGTACCTCGCCTATTCCACGATAGGCAGGCGCGACACCAGCGTGTATGGCTGCAACGGGGCGGAGGAATCGTCGCACTGCATAAAGTGCGTGCGCGCGTTCAAGAGCAGCCGGTGCTTCGAGCTTTGGATGGGGCAGAACTGCACGGAGTGCTATTACTCAAGCGGCCTGACGGGCTGCACGAACTGCTTTTTCTGCTTCAATGCCAAGAACCTCAAGAACGCGATTGGCAATGTGGAGCTTCCGCCGGAAAGATACAAGGCGATAAAGGAAAAGCTGCTTGCTGAAATCGCGGAAATGCTGCGGAAGAAAAAGTCCGCGCCAACATTGCTGCAAATCGCGCAGAAGTGCAAGCCGCATAAGATTTCCCTTGCAGGCGCAGCAGTGCCTGTCGTGCCAGCCGCCTGCAGCAAGGAGGCAGTGGAAAAAGCATTCCTGCATACCTCGCAGCTGCTTTTCGGGAAGCCGCTTGAGGGCGGGATAGACAGGTATGCTGCATGGCTTTCAAAGCAGACCAGGATTCCCCAAGCCCGCGAGTCTGCGGCAGATGATTCCACACTTTACATTTCCCCGTATGCCAACTACCAGAACCTTCCGAAAGACAGGCTGCTTTCGGCTGCGCAGGCTGCAAAGCACGGCGCGAGTGCGAAGATGACAGCAGCCGATGCCGAGTCGCTCACGATTGCAAACGCCCATGAAAAAATCGGCGCGCTGGCATACTTCAACATCGAGATGATGGAGGGCAGGAACCTGAATCTTTGCGAATGCCAAATAGTGTCTGACTCGTCCAACTGCTACCGCGCCTCGTTCCTGCGCGCGTCCAAGAACTGCGGCTACTGCTTCTGGATGGACGGCTGCGCAGACTCGTTCGGATGCTACGGGCCTTTCGACACTTTCTCGGCAATACACACGCACTACTGCAATACACAGTCGCGCACATTCGAAATCGATTGCTGCGGGCACTGCTATGACTCGTACTTCCTGCACAACTGCGAAAACGTGCGCGAGTCCATGTTCTGCTTTGGCGTGAAGAACAGGAAGAACTGCGTGGGGAATGCGGAGCTGGACGCCGCAACGTACGCGAAGGTGAAAAGCGCGCTTTGCGAGCAGATGTGGTCGGAAATCAGCAAGAAGAAGAGCCTGAAGTGGGACATCTATAATATTGGCAGCGGCAAAGCTTAGCGCGCCATTCTGTTACCTCCCTTTTTATTCTTTATTCCCTATCATTCAAACAGGTGAGCCGCATGGATGCACTAGCAACGGACTTTACGAAAATCGGCAGCATACTTGATGGCTCGCAGAATAATAAGAAAGTGAAATTGCGAGGGTGGGTGCACCGCTCGAGAACATCCGGTGGGCTTTGCTTTTTGGTGCTTCGCGATTCTTCCGGCACCATGCAGTGCGCGGTGAAAAAAGATGCAGTGGGCGAGGCTGCATTTGCATCGGCATCAGGCGCGTTCATTGAGTCGTCCATGATGATTGAGGGCATGGTGAAGGAAGATAAGCGCGCGCCAGGCGGCTTTGAGCTTTCCGCCTCGGCAGTGGAGATGATTTCGCAGGGAGAGCCTTTCCCAATTGGCAAGGACCAGTCCACGGAGTTCCTGCTTGACGTGAGGCATTTGTGGCTGCGCAGCCAGAAGCTCACGCACATCATGCAGGCACGCGACTATATTACACGCTACCTGAGGGAGTTTTTCTTCAACGACAACTTTTACGAAGTTGCCCCGCCAATTGTGACCAAGAGCGCGTGCGAGGGAGGCTCCACGCTTTTCGAGCTGAACTATTTCGGCTCGCCGGCATATTTGTCGCAAAGCGGGCAGCTTTACTCCGAGGCAGTCATCGCTGCGCTGGAAAAGGTGTTCATACTTGCCCCGTCTTTCAGGGCAGAGCCGTCAAGGACTGTGAGGCACTTGGCAGAGTACTGGCACCTGGAGCCTGAGATGGCATTCTATTCGCAGAAGATGAACATGGAGCTTCAGGAGAAGATGATTGAGCATGTTTGCCACAAGATGGCAAACGACCATGCGCCGCTTTTGCAGGCAATCGGGCGGAACCCGGCGGATTTGCTTGAGGTGAAAGTGCCTTTTGAGAGATTGCCATATGAGAAAGCGATTCCGATGCTTCAGGAGCTTGGCTTCAAGATAGAGTGGGGCCAGGACGTGGGGGCGGACGAGGAGTTTGCGCTCACCAAGGACAGGAAGAATCCGGTGTTCCTGCACAACCACCCGAAAGATTTCAAGGCATTCTACATGCGCGAGGACCCTGGGAAGCCAGGCACTGTTCTTTCGGCGGACTTGCTTGCGCCCCAGGGGCATGGCGAGATAATCGGCGGCTCGGAGAGGATTTGGGAGTATGACGAGCTTGCTGCAAGGATGTCCGAGCAGAAGATGAAGGAAGAGGATTACAAGTGGTACGTGGAGCTCCGCAAGTATGGGTCTGTTCCGCACGCCGGCTTTGGCTTGGGCATTGAAAGGCTCACCAAGTGGATGCTGAACCTGGACCACATACGCGACACCATACCATTCCCGCGCGTAATAAACAGGGTTTATCCGTAAAAAAGGTGGCAAAATGTTTTTGTTCCAGGTGAAGGCTGAGAAGAAACAATATGTGGCAGAAGAAAAGCAGAAAGATGCTCCAAAGCCATTGCCTGCAACGAAAACCAATGGCAATGAAGGATTCATGGCATCTGAGAAGAAAAAGCCGAAGCACGAAACGCCTAAGGGCAGAGTGGACTGGGTGCAGAAAGGCGCTGTGGACCCGTAGGCTCGCAGACCTATTTTTATCTTTTCTGCCTAATGGTCTATCCATGAACGCCAAGGCGCTGTATTTGCTTTCTGTGAAAGAGAATGGCATCAGCGCAGGCGCTGCGTCCAAGCTGTCGCGCGGGGAGATGATGCTGCTTGAGGAAAAAGGAGGCATGTTTTATCTCAAGGCATCTGAGCGCGCAAAGTTCTCAGTTGTGCTGACCGGAGGCGTGTTTGACGTGCTGCACATCGGGCATGTGCTCACGCTGCAGAAAGCACGAGAGCTGGGAGATGTGCTTGTTGTGGTTGTAGCGACAAACGAAACGGTGGAGAAGAGAAAGGGAAAGAAGCCGCTGCACGATGCGGAGTACAGGCGCGCCATGGTATCGGAGCTTAAGCCCGTGGATCTTGCAATTGTTGGCGAAGCGGACTGGATGGCGACATTTGCGCGCGTGAAGCCCGATGTTGTTGCCTTTGGCTATGACCAGAAGCCCATTTCTCTCCCCGATGGCTGCAAAAGCGCGCACCTGGAGACTGTGAAAGTGGACCCCGCGCTTGCAAAGACGTCAAGAATAATACGCGAGCTCGGCATCTAGATTAGCCTAGCCTTTTTAATCACTTCTCGGCATAAGCGAAGCATGTTCCTGTTCCAGACCAGTGTGCAGGCAGGCGGCCCGGCGCAGGGCAAGGCGGGCTCGCAGATCTATTCGAACATTTACTCTCTTTATCAGAAAGTCGACAAGCAGCACAGCGGGCTTGAGACACGGCTCAGGCAGCTTGACGGATGGGACATGTTTGTCGCCTCGGACTGGCTGAAGTCCAACGACAATGCATACGCGCTTATTGGCAAGAAAAAGGAAGCGGACAGCAAATATGATGGTTTTGTGCGCGCGGTCACTGAGCTTCACGCCGCGATCGGCAATGATGCCAAGTTCAAGGCTGCCTTTGACAAAGTTGCTGAGGCGTATGTCGGCTACATCTCGGCGCAGGCTGACTTTTTGGCAAGCGTAGCAAAATACGACTTGGAAGGAAAGGAGTTCTGGCTCGCCTCGGGCCTCAAGCTTTTCGACGTGGCAGCCACCGCAGGCATGGCTTTTGGCATAGGCGAGCTTGCCATAGGCATAAAGGGACTGGCATTTGCAGGCAAGCAGGCAATAAAGGCAATTGGAAAAAAGGCGCTTACGGCGGAGATGAAGCAGAGTGCGCTTGAGGCGCTTGCACAGGCAGGGAAGGAAGTGGGCGCGCATATGCTGAAAGGCGGCGGCCTGGCGCGCGCGGCAGGCTACACCGCAGTGCTTACAGGGGCAGGGCTTTACGGAGCGAACAGCGAGATAGGAAGGATAAACGGCGCGCTTGCGAAATGCGAGACAGACGCAAAGGCAGGGCTTGCCCAGCTCAAGTCAGAGCTTTTGAAAATGAGGAACTTGGTTTCGGCAGATGCTGGGCTGGCGCAAGACCTTGATGCCGCAATATGGGAGATAGATACAGGCATTGGCAAGCTTGGGAAAATGCAGGTTCCAAAATTGACCAATGCGGAAATGGGCGCCATAATCCTGAAGTCGCTTTCAGCTGCCCTTCTTTTCGAGGCGGGCTTTGGGCTTGCCAAGGCAGGCCGGGGGCTTGCGAAAAAGACAGAGAGCGGTTTCTTCGAGACCAATACTGAAATGATAAGGCTCGGGCTGGGCAGAAAAGACAGGGACTTGTTCTTCAGTCTGTCTGAGGCGGTTGAGAGCAGGAATTTGGAGAAGCTCAAGCGCGCGTTCGGCATTGATGGAGAACTGACGCCTCAGAGCCTGAAGAAGCAGTACAATGCGCTTGCGAACAAATACCACTCAGATAAAACACAGGTGGAATCGGAAAAACTTGCCATGGACAAGATGATGGCCAAGATAAATGAGGCGAGAAGCATCCTGGCAAAGCAACTGAAGCCTGAAAGCGCGCAGACCAAACCAGCAGCACCTGTGCAAGCGCAGGAGCCAGCAATCAGAGCGCCGGTGAAAAAAGAAACGCCCGAGATAGCTGGTGAAAAGGGGGAGAGCCTAAAAATGAACGAGGAGCTTCTGAGGCCCTTCAAAGCATCGGAGTATGAAAAGGAGCTGGCATTCCTGAATGAAAATTTCCCAAAGACTCTGAGATACAATCCGGAAAAAGAAGTTTATCAGCTTGGAGTTAGGGTGCCGCGCGCAATGAAATGGCAGTTTATGCAGATACCGCAAAAACTGGACCAGTTTTACCTTGTTGCAACCGGTGAAAAAATCGCATCTGAGATGGGGGGTGGCCCAACATTTTTCATGCGCATCGGCCTTGGTAGCAAGACGCGCAGGCTGAAAACATCCTTTGGAGATGTTTACCTCCACAGAAATGACGGGGTTGTGATGTCCAAAGACCCGAAGGCAATCCAGGATGTGCTGGACGCACACAGCAAAAGCGGGCAGGAATACCATTTCCAATTTGGAATTGCGATGGGCTTCCCAAAAAGCGCGGTTGAGAAGTATGCGAATGGTGAATACGCGTTCCCTGAGTTTTATCGCGAAGCGATTAAGGCAGACATTACAATGGAGCCTTGGCTATATGCCAATGATTTTTTTGCCCCTACGATAAAGGATGGCAAAGTGGTGGAAGAATCAACCTTGCAGCGCTGGCATGAAACGCTCAAGGGAAACTACAGCTATGAAACATTTTTTGCCGGAAGCCTTATGAAAAAATGGGATGCACTAGACATGATGCGCGATGCGGAAAAGCCGAGGCAGGCAAAGCCGGTACTTTCGCTTGATGGCATGCGGAGGGTTGGGGGCAAGGAGCCTGTGAAAACGCCAGAGCGGAAATTTCCGGCACTCTCAACCGAAGAGATGAGGAAGGTCGTTGGCAAGGGGCCTGCAGAACCCCCAACGCAAACAAAGGAAAAGAAGGCAGGCACCCAGCCAGAGCAGAAAATATCCGAAGCGGAAATATTCAACAAACAGGCAAAAGATTTCGTGGAAAAGGCAAGGGTTGCAGCAACTTCAGGAAAGGCAGGGCATTATGCAAAAGCGGGGGAAAATTTTGCCAATGCAGGCAGCCTCGACCTTGCAGGGGCGATGTTCGCAGAGGGATCAGCCTATGTTTCCGACCCGATGCAACGTAGAGCTTTTACAAGCAAAGCCATTGAAAGTTTCAATGCGTCAGCGGAAAAGCACATCAAGAATGGCGAATGGGCTAAGGCAGGCGATTCTTACAAGAAAGCGGCATACGATTATCAAGAAAGGCTCAAATATCTGACAAAAGCAGGCGATTGTTACGCCCGGGATACGCAATATTCTGATAGCGCAGAGCGTGCATCCAATGCTTTCAACGATGCGGCTGACATTTGCATCAACCCGGCTGAAAAGGCAGCCTTTTACGCAAAGGCAGGCGCTGCCAACTCCCTGCGTGGCAGTTATACAAGCGCTGTGGAATGGTATGATAAAGCAATGAAAACCGCGGCATCGCCAGAAGAAAAAGCAGCGTATGCGGAAAAATCCGCAGAAAACTATGCAGCAGCCCGCAAATCCTGGAACGCTGGCAATAAGTATAAGGAAGGGGCGGAAATCGCAACCTCCCCACAGAAAAAGGCAGAGCTTTATTCAAAAGCAGAGGAAAGCTATCTCAGCCTGAGGGGCGAAGATTTTATTCTTGGCAGAGAAAGTGCAGGCAGAATGTATGCCGACGCGGTTCTCTGGGGGGGAGATCCGTCGAAAAAGTCGGAATACCAGAAAAAAGTAGTGGAATATCTCACAGAGGCAGGTGACGGCTATTTCAAGCAGAAAGCTTTCCCTCAAGCATACCGTACTTACCTGGCTATCCTTGCAGCTGCGCAGGACAACCCCCGATCCGCGTATTTTCTCCGAGGGGAGTATATTATCGATATGCTCACGGGCAGCGCCGGCAGAGCTACCCCCGGGGCAAAGACGATTTCCGATATCCTGAGAAACTCCGACAGAATCAGCCCAGAGGCAATCAAGGAGCCCGCCACAAGACCGGATGCTAAAAAGCTTTTCTTAAAAGCGATATCATCAAAAGACCGCACGCTCCTCCGCATCATTTCGCCAGCCGTTTCGTTTGGGGAAATCCTGAAGATTGAGGACCGCAATCTGCGGGCAATCGCAGTCGAGTCGAAAACATCGATGCAGCTGCATTTTGGCGACTTGGAAATGCAAAGGAAGATTTTCGATGAATATGCGAACGAGCTTGCAAAGCCCGACATTGAACCATATTATGCAAAGATTTGCGGCAAGATACTTGCCAATATTTTCCTCACAACCCGCGACCATGATTATTTGGATAGGATTGTCGCCATTTCAAAAAAGAAGCCGGTTGAGGAGCTCCCTCGCATAATTGCCTCCATATCTGAAGCCGATCTCCGCACGGGGGAGATCAACGCGCTCAAGATGCTGGTGCGCCAGGGGCTTGATGAAAAAATGTTCAAGTTCTTCGCAAAAAAGCTCATTGAGACGGGCTATCTGACAAAAAGTGCGGGCAACTTCCTGGACACCGGGGCAAACCGGGCGTTCCTCAAGGAGCTCATCGCGCGCCACTCGACACAGCTCAATACTACGCTTGACACTATTTTGAAAACACCTGGTTTTGACCTTCAGGCGGAAAAGCAGACAGTCTTTGCCGCGTTGGATGACCTTGGCTGCGTAACTCCAGTCATTTTCCAGAGGTATAGGCTTGCTGACAAGAAGGGGCGGGAGGAACTCACCGAGAGCATCAAGGAACTCAAGGCTGGAGTTTTCAAGAACAAGCCAATCAAGGACATCCTGCCTGAGAAGGACATTGAGATACTTGATGAGCTGGTATACACCGCCTATCTTCCAAAGAACATTAGCTATGAACGCATGCAGGAGCTTCTCCGGGGGGTAGGCGACCACTGCGAGGACATCGCCGGCTTGAAGTTCCCAGAGAACGGCTACTCGCTTTCCTTCAGGAACAAGAGCTACGCTCTCCGGGAAGGCGAAAAAGCAGACATCAAGACATATGCCCGTGCAAAGGGCCTCTTTGATTCGCCATATCCTGATTCCAAACAAGCAAAAGACGCCATTAATGAGGCGCTTTTGAGGGCGGCAAAAGCAGGGCCTGACTTCAGCGATGCCCAGATAAAATCATTATTAAGCCTGCTCGCTAATGAATGGCTTACTCAAAATGTGCGCAAAGGATATGATATCAATGACAGCCGAAGCATGTACCGTTTCCTCTCCGATTCCAAAGAGCTCATAACCATCCATACGAAAGATGTTTTTGCCAAAAAACTCATCGAATATCTCACTTCCGAGCCGGACGCCCTCAAAAGCATCATAAAGACGCTCTCAAGCGAGGCAAACCAGAAGACTATAGAGCAGCAACTTGGCATGAAGGGCCAAATAAACTGGGCACTCGTGCTTTCCAGTACAGATGAGGTCGCCTCCATCCTTAGCACAGTGGTTACAAAGAAGGTGTGTACTCCTGAGCTCAAGGCAATAAACCGCGAACTGAAGAGATTCCAGGAAACGAGAGGGGAAGGCGAAGTTGTTGCAGATGAATACAAAGGTTATGTTTCCAAAAATGCGGCGTCATTCTTTGCCAAGGCGGCAGCGGGATTGTGCACATCTGAAGATGTCGCCTTTTATACCAGCAACAGCAACTATTTCCATATAAACATTGTAAAAAACGAGTCGCAAGTCGTGGGCAACGTACAGGCATATGTCGTTGAGATGAATGGAAGAAACGTGCTGTTGTTGCGCGGCTTCAACCCTACCGAGAGCATGCTCTCGGAGATCAATCCAAGCTCTTTCTGCGAAGAAGTGCTTATCGTGGCACGCCAGTTTGTAAAAGAGAACGGGCTTGCTGGTTTGTATATCACTGAAAACGGCAGCTGGCATGCCCTTTCAAACAGGAGCGACGTGTCGGATTATCTTAAGAAATACACGACTCCTTCAAGCGAGGTGCCGTTCAATATTCAGGTATCAAGCACGCAGTCCATCGACAATATATATAGAATCCGCTCACCCCAATAAGTGGACCCCGCGCTTGCAAAGACCTCCAGGATAATTCGCGAGCTTGGGATTTGACACTTGCGCTTTTCGCCAGAGCCGAAGAAATCCTTTTAAACCATTACCTTGAATATAGGCTTCGCTTTTTTCAATATCAGCAGTCATTGGGCAGGTGAATCAAATGGCAAAAGGTTCAGAAGGCATTAAAGGACACGAACATTCTGCTTCTCACGCTCCCGCCCACCATGCGCATCATGACGGGGAATTCCTGGCGCAGGTGCGCGCGCTGAAGGACGCCGAAAAGTCCGCAGCGTCACGCGTGGAGGATGCGCGCGCAGAAGCCGCAAAAATAGAGGCGACTGCGCGGGAGCAGGCAGTGGAGATAGCCTCGAAGGCGCAGCAGAAGGGCGTGGATGCGAAAAACGAGATACTTGCAAAGAAAAGGAGCGAAACCGACGCTGAAATAAATTCCATAATGGGAGCTGCGAAAAAGCAGGCGAGCGCGATTCGCGCAAAGCGCCTGTCGGACACCGATGTTGCAGAGGTTTCGCAGGATATATAGTATAGATATTAGGGGTCTTGCATGCTCAAGCCGGTAAAAATGTCAAAGATCAGGGCGATTTGCCTCAAGGCAATCGCCCCCCAGGTAGTCAAGGCTCTGCACGGCATGTCCGTGCTCCACATAACTGATTCTGCGCTCCCGGAAATCGAGAGATCGGGCCCTCTTGCCTCTTATGACGAGGTGGCATCACGGCTTGTGAAGATAAGGGCGCTTCGCGAGGCGCTTCCGAAAAAGGGGAGGCTTCCGAAGAAAAAGCAGGCTTATGAAACCCCATTGGCAGACGCCGATGCGCTTCTGGAAAAGTCAGAGCACATATTTGCGCTTATTTCCGAAAAAGAGGCGATTGCCAAGGATCTTGACGCCAATGTTGCTTCGCAGAAAGCATTGGCAGAGATAGAGGGGCTGGATGTTGACTTTTCCGAGCTCGCATCTGAAAGCCTGCAGTTTTTCCTTGTGAGGATTCCTAAGGAAAAGATGAAGCTTGCCATGGAAGTGCTTGCTGCGACAAGGAATTGCGATTACACTGTTTCGGAATCAAAGAGCGGGGCAAGCATGGTGCTGGTCGCAGTCAAGCGCGGGCAGGATGCCAAGTTCCTGGAAGGATTTGGGAGCATGCTTGCCATGCCGCAGATTTCCTCCACGCCCAAAAAAGAGATTGCGGCGCTTGTTGAAAAGGAAGCCTCGCTTCGCGAGAAGATGGATGTTGCTGAGAGGAAATTCGCAAAAGCCGCGGATTCGCTTTATCCGCAAGTGATTTCCCTAGAGGAGGCGCTTTCCATAGAGGCTGACCGCGCGCAGGTGGCGACCTCTTTCGGCGCAAGCGCATCATTGTATTTCATCGAAGGTTGGGTGGAGACGGCAAAGGCAGAGGGCATAAAGGCAGAGTTGCAGAAAAAATTCGGCCACAAGCTCCACGCATCGCATGCGCCGCATTCGCACACCGAGATGCCGCCCACGCTTTTGAACAACCCCAAGCGCGCGCAGCCTTTCGAGTACCTGGTGGAGTTCATCTCCATGCCCCAGTACTCGGAGATAGACCCGTCCATCATGCTTGCTATAATCATCCCGCTAATGTACGCGCTTATCATGGGCGACGCGGGCTATGCGCTCGTCTCGTTTTTCCTGGCGTGGTGGATGGTGAAGAACTCCGAGAAGGGCTCGCTCCTCAACCAGGTGGCGCTCATCTGGATGATTTCGGCAATCCCGGCATTCATTTTCGGCATTGCGTTTGACGAGTACTTCGGCTTCACGCACTCGCACCTGGCATCCATATTCGGGTTCGCGCACTTCCAGCTTTACGAGGGCTTCCACCGCCTCACTGCGATAAACACGCTCATGCTGATATCGATACTGGTGGGCATGGCGCATTTGTCGCTCGGCTTCATACTTGGCGCTGCAAACGAGTGGCACCACAACAAGAAGCACGCGGCTGCGAAAATCTGCTGGCTGCTCATACTGCTTTCAGGCTTCATGGCGGTTGCAAGCGGCATGTACAATATCGTGCCAATCCTTGCGTTTCCGTCGCTGGTAGTGCTTGGCCTGTCAATCGTCGGCTTGATAATGACGGAAGGGATAATTGCCGCGGTCGAGATACCTGGCTTGCTGGGCAACGTGATGTCTTATCTTCGTATCGCCGCAGTGGGCGTGGGAGGAGTCATCATTGCAGAGGCTGTGAACGAGCTTCTCATGCCCAAGCTGGATTTCTCGCCAATAGGATTTGTGATTTTCCTTGTGACGCTGGTGCTTTACATTGTGATGCACTTTGCAGCGTGCATACTTGCGATGTTCGAGGCGCTTGTGCACGGGGCCAGGTTGAATGTTGTCGAGTTCTTCGGCAAGTTCTACCACGGAGGCGGAGCGAAGTTCGCGCCGTTTAGCGCAAGGAGGAATTATACTCAAGAGATTGACTCTTAGAGACTGTTGAAGAAATTAAGGAAATGAAGAGGTGTGAATATGGTAGCAATAGAAAATGCAGGAGCATTCGGCATCGCTGCGGCAATCGCCATCTTTGGCGGCGCCATCGGCACCGGCATCGCGCAGGCGTCGGTCGGCTCAGCCATCATGGGCGTGGTCGCGGAGAGGCCTGAGGACACGTTCAAGCTCATCGTCTACATGGCGCTTCCCGAGCTGATTGTCATCTTCGGCTTCGTGGTAGCTTTCCTGCTGCTCGGGCAGATCGGCGGCGCGGAAGCGGCTGCAACGGCATAAGTTCAGGAATGACGGATAGAAACACACACGCTCTTCGCGCAACGGGCGGCTTTGGTTTTTTGGCCGCCCGCGCAAATGCGCGCAGGGGTGCTTGCCGCAGGCATGCTGCGGCCCAGGGTGAATAAATGGGATTTGAAGAACTTGTAGGCGAACTTTCCAAGGGCGCGGACACCGAAGGCAGGAAATTGGCCCACGCCGCGGAAAAGAACGCCGTGAAAATCGTGGAAGACGCAAAGGAGAAGGCAGAGGAGACTGTCAAGGCCGCGAAAAAGGAAGCCGTTGATTTTGCAAAGCAGGAGGCGTCCGAGAGGACCACTTCTGCAAAGCTTGCCGCAAAAAAGATGGTGGACGAGGCGCGCGACGAGGCAGTCGAGGCGTCCATGGGGCAGCTGTGGCAGAAGTTCAAGTCAGACTCCATGAAGAAATCCGTTTATCCCGGCCTTATCGAGAGGCTGGTGGCTGAAGGCAAGGCCGAGCTTGGCGCATCCAATGCGACAGTCTACGTGAGAAGCGAGGATGCGCAGTATGTAAAGTCCGGCGACACCAAGAAGCTCCCGGCTGAATATTGCGGCGGAGTGATTGTGGAGAGCAAGGATGGAAAGGTGCGCGTGAACAAGACGCTCGAGGAGATTTTCGCGCAGAAGAAATCTGCGCTTAGGAAGGAGATTTACGACAGGTTGTTTTAGCTAGGCAAGGGATTGCATGCGGAAACTGAAAACCACGAACCAGGGAGGAGGCATGGCGGAATACCTGCCTTTCATGAAGACCCTCACCTACGGCTACTCAAACGCGCGCGTGCGCGCCATGAGGACGCATCTGCTCACAAGGAGGCAGGCGGACGACCTGCTCCGCGTGAACACAAATGCCGGCGTGATAGAGTATCTTTCCCGCACCACTTACAAGAATGATTTTTCCAATATGCCGCACAGGATAACGGATGAGGAGAGGGTGGAAATCGGCGTGAGCAGGAACTTTGCAAGGACGGCGCAGAAGCTCCTCAAGATAACGCCTGCCAAGGGAAAGCCCATGGTTTCCGCCTTCCTGAACAGGTATGACGTGCACAACATCAAGACCATGATGCTTTCGAAAAAGCTCGGAAGGTCAAAGGAGGAGACGCAGGCAATGCTGGTGATGGCAGGCTCCATGACTCCAAAGGAGCTTTCATCCATGCTGAATGCGAAAAGCGCGGACGACTTCTACACTGCGCTTAGAGGCACATCGTTTGGCGAGAAGTTCTTCATCTCCGCGTCCATGAGAAATATCCCAAAAGAGCAGATAAAGGCGCTTTTCCAGAATCCGAATTCGGATGCTGCAAAGCTTGACATGTTCATGTCCGCGCTTGACTTCTATTACTACGAGATGGCATCGAACCTCATGGCAGGCGGGGAAAAGGAGGCGCAAGTCATCGTGACTCTGCTTTCATTCGAGGCTGATGCGAAGAACATCATGACAATACTGAGGCTCAAGCGCGGCGGCGCCGACAAGAAAACGATAATGACTCATATGGTGGGTGGCGGCAGGATTTCCAAGGCAAAGCTTGAGAAGATCGCAGCCGGCAAGGACGTGCACGAGTCCGCGCAGCTCTCGTCGATATTTTTCATGTCCAAGACAGGAAGGGAGGATTTTGCGGCTGCAGAGCAGCTGTACAGGAAGAACGGGCAGCTGTCGCACTTCGAAGTTGTGTTCGAGCGCTCCATTGCCCGCCGCTCGCTCCACGCGCTCAAGAGAAGCATAATGTCCATCGGCGCAATCGTGGGCTTTTTGTTCCTGAAAGAGGAGGAGATGCACAACATCCAGAAGATAGTGAGGGGCAAGGCGCTTTCATTGCCTGCCGAGAAGGTTTCGCAGATGCTGATATTTGTTTGATTGAGTGATGGCATGGCTGACAACAAGGAAAAGATCGCGGTGATTGCCGATTCGGCGACATGCACAGGCTTCAGGCTTGCCGGCGTGGAAAGCACTTTTGCGCTTTCAGGGGCGGAAGCAGAGGCAAAGATAGGGGAGTTGCTGTCCGACGAAAGCTTCGGCATCATTGTGGTGAATGAGAGGATGGTGGAGAACTGCGACTGGCGCCTAAAGAAAAGGATAGAGGCGACTGCAAAGCCAATCGTGGTTGCAATACCTGACTCTGCAGGGCCGATTGAGCAGGAGGAATCGCTTGCCAAGCTGATAAAGCGCGCGCTTGGCGTGGACTTGACGAAGAAGAAGTAGAGCGCAATGATAATACTTACGAGGTGTTATGATGGGAATTTTGCACAGGATTTCAGGGCCGGTCGTGGAAGCCAAGGATGTTGCCGGCGCGAAAATGTACGACGTGGTCAAGGTGGGAAATGAAAGGCTCACCGGCGAAATCATCAAAATGGTGGGCAACACGTCCACCATCCAGGTGTACGAGGAGACAAACGGCATCCGCCCGGGCGAGCCTGTCGAAACGACAGGTGAGCCGCTGTCCGTGGAGCTGGGGCCTGGCCTTTTGAGGTCGATTTACGACGGCATCCAGCGCCCGCTGGACGTCATGGCCGATAAGGGAGGCGCATTCATCACGCGAGGCTTGTCTGCCAATTCTCTTAACAGGGAAAAGAAATGGGAGTTTGTTCCGGTTGCAAAGAACGGGCAGGCGGTCAAAATCGGCGACGTGCTGGGCACTGTGCAGGAAACCGAGATCATTGTGCACAAGATAATGGCGCCCTTCGAGGGCAAGGTGAAGGACATCAAGGCAGGGAATTTCACAGTTGAAGAGCAGGTGTGCAGCATTACAGGCGCATCCGGCAAGGAGCAGAAAGTCATCATGATGCAGCGCTGGTTCGTGAGGAAATCCCGCCCTGCTGCAGAGAGGTTTGACCCGAACATCCCGCTCATCACAGGCCAGAGGATTGTGGATGTTTTCTTCCCGATTGCAAAGGGAGGATCGGTTTGCATTCCAGGCCCGTTCGGCTCTGGAAAGACAGTGACGCAGCACCAGTTTGCAAAGTGGTCAGACACCCAGATCGTGGTGTACGTGGGATGCGGAGAGCGAGGCAATGAGATGACAGAGGTGCTGACCGAGTTCCCGCACCTTGAGGACCCCAAGACCAAAAAGCCATTGATGGACAGGACAGTGCTCATTGCAAACACCTCCAACATGCCGGTGGCTGCGCGCGAGGCGTCCATTTACACCGCGGTTACGATTGCGGAATATTACAGAGACATGGGGTACGATGTTGCGCTCATGGCAGACTCCACTTCGCGCTGGGCAGAGGCCATGCGTGAAATCGGAGGAAGGCTGGAAGAGATGCCTGGAGAGGAAGGCTACCCTGCTTACCTTGCAAGGAGGCTGGCTGAGTTTTACGAGAGGGCAGGGCGCGTGAGGTGCCTTGGCACGGATGAGAGCAGGACAGGCTCTGTAACAATCATCGGCGCAGTTTCCCCGCCTGGCGGAGACATCAACGAGCCGGTTTCGCAAAACACGCTTCGCGTCACGAAAGTTTTCCTGGCGCTTGATGCATCGCTTGCGCAGAGGCGCCACTTCCCGGCATTCCACTGGCTGAGGAGCTATTCCTTGTACACCGACACGCTTGACAACTGGTATATCCAGAATGTTTCATCCGATTGGGTGGAGCTTCGCAAGGAGGCAATGGCGTTGCTGCAGCAGGAAGCAGAGCTTCAGGAAATCGTGCAGCTGGTCGGGCCTGACGCGCTTCCCGAGAAGGAGCAGGCAGTCATGGTCTCCACCAAGATGCTTCGCGAGGACTTGCTGCAGCAGTCTGCCTTCCACGAGGTAGACACATACTCATCGATGAAGAAGCAGTACCTCATATTGAGGAACATCCTGCGCTTCCACCACCGCGCAATCGCAGCAGTGGAGCTTGGCGTGCAGCTCAAGAAAATAATGGAGCTGCCCATCAGAGACAGGATTGCGAGGATGAAGGAAGTGCCGGAAGAGAAGCTGAATGAGGTCGACTTCCTCGGAACCGAAATCGACAAGGCATTTGACTCGCTTGGGTCGAAATAAGGTGATCACATGAAGGAATACAAAACAGTCACAAAAATCGCAGGCCCTCTCGTGTTCGTGGAAGGCGTGGAAGACATCAGCTACGGCGAAATTGTGGAGATACAGCTGCCATCCGGCGAGAAAAAGAAGGGCCAGGTGCTAGACACGCAGAAGGGGCTTGCCGTGGTGCAGGTGTTCGGCACAACCGCCGGCATCAACCTTGAGGACACCTCGGTGAAGTTCCTTGGCGAGACCATGCAGATAGGCGTCTCCCAGGAAATGCTTGGCCGCGTGTTCAACGGGCTTGGAGAGCCCCGCGACAAGGGGCCTGCAATCATCCCTGAGAAGAGGCTGGACATCAACGGCGCGCCCATCAACCCATACGCGCGCGCAGAGCCCCGCGACTTTATCCAGACGGGAATTTCCACCATCGATGGGCTTAATACACTGGTGAGAGGGCAGAAGCTGCCAATTTTCTCAGGCTCGGGACTTCCGCACAACCAGCTTGCAGTGCAGATTGCAAGGCAGGCAAAGGTAGTTTCAAGCTCTGGCAAAGGAGGAAAGGACCAGTTTGCCGTGGTGTTTGCTGCTGTTGGCATTACCCACGAGGAGGCATCATTTTTCATGCGCGACTTTGAAAAGACAGGCGCGCTTGAGAGGGCAGTGCTTTTCCTGAACCTGGCGGACGACCCGTCAGTGGAGAGGATTATCACCCCGCGTCTCGCCCTCACGACCGCGGAATACCTTGCGTATGAAAAGAACATGCACGTGCTGGTCATCATCACAGACATGACAAACTACTGCGAGGCGCTGCGTGAAATCGCATCCGCCCGCGAAGAGGTGCCTGGAAGGAGAGGCTACCCAGGGTACATGTATACTGACTTGTCCACCATCTATGAGCGCGCAGGCAGAATTAAGGGCAAGGACGGCACAGTGACGCAGTTGTCCATCCTCACCATGCCTGGCGACGACATCACGCACCCGATTGCAGACTTGACAGGATACATTACAGAAGGGCAGATTGTGCTGGGACGCGACTTGCACAGGAAGAACATCGTCCCGCCAGTGGACGTGCTGCCTTGCTTGTCTAGGCTTATGAACCTGGGAATTGGCAAGGACAGGACAAGGGAAGATCACCGAGGCATGGCTGACCAGCTTTATGCTGCGTATGCAACCGGGCGCGACTTGCGCTCGCTGTCCGCAGTCGTAGGAGAAGAAGCTCTCTCTGCGACAGACAAGACATACTTGAAGTTCGCGGATGTGTTCGAGAAGCGCTTCATTGCGCAGGGCACGCACGAGGACAGGACGATTGAGCAGACGCTGGAGCTTGGATGGGAGATGCTTTCCATGTTCCCTGAGTCTGAGCTTAAGAGGCTGAAGAAGGAGTTCATCGAGAAGTACGGCAAGAAGTACAGGAAGAATTAGCTGCGCCAATGCCGTGATGTGATTTGAATGACTGAAAACCCAAACCCGACGCGCATGGAATTGCTCAAGGCCAAGACCAGGGTGAAGCTTGCGCGCAAGGGGCACAAGCTCCTCAAGCAGAAGCGCGACGCGCTGGTGCTTGAGTTCTTCAAGATACTGGGGAAGGCGCAGGACCTGAGAAGCGAGCTTAACAGCCGCATGTCAAACGCGTACGGCTCGCTTGCTGTCGCCCAGGCATACCATTCCATGCAGGAGATAGAGGAGGCGGCAATGGCAGTGAAGCGCGCGCCCAATGTGCACGTGGAAGTCAGGAACATCATGGGCGTGAAAATCCCGGTGCTTGAGACGTCCGAGCCGAAAAAGCTCCTTCTCGCGCGCGGCTACTCCATTGTGGGCACGAGCGCGAAAATAGACGAAGTTGCAGATTCGTTCGAGCACGTGCTTGACCTCATCTTCAAGCTGTCGGAGACTGAGAACGGCATCAGGCGCCTCATATTGGAAATCGAGAAGACAAAGAGGCGCGTGAACTCGCTGGAGTTCGTGATGATCCCGCGCCTGGAAAGCCAGGCAAAGCTCATCCGCTTCAGGCTTGAGGAGATGGAGCGCGACTCGTTTGTCATGCTCAAGACAATCAAGAGGAAGCTGGAGAAGAACGCGGAAGAGAAAAGGAAGAATGCGGCTTAAGCTTCTGGGATGGCTGCCGGATCAGTTGAATTGAAGTAGTGGGACAGCCGTACGAATTCCTTGATTTCCTTTTTTATGTGCGGCTCGGCAGACTCGTAAATTTCCTTAAAAGCTGCGTCTGCCTTTTCAAATTCATTTGCAGCCAAGAGCCTTTCTGCTTCCTTGAACGCCCCAATCAGCTCAGACACAGACATCTTCTGTTTCGGCAGCACGCGTGTGAAATCTTTCCTGACAATGTCTTCCCATATGCGATAGTTCTGTGCGGTTTCGGATGCTGCAAGCGCCCCGTTGCACAGCGCATCCATTGCTGCGACGCGCGATTCGCTGCCGGAGTGCTCGTCTTTCGCTTTTTCCAGCAAATCAATTGCATTTTTGGTGAAATCGGAGATGATTGGCTCCTTTCGGAAATAATCAGGCATTTTCAAGCTGCCGAGCTTTTCCAATGCAGGCTTCAGCTCCTTTGCAATCAAGCCAATTGACCCTGGGTCGCGATCGAGAGCATGAAACCAGATGTTCGCATTGTTGAACCCCGACGCGAGGGCAGAATAGCAAGCGTCCATTTCGCTGGGGCGTTCCCTGTTCCATTCGCGCCTTGAAATGGAATCAAGCCCCGGTTCCATGGTCGGAGCGTGTGAAATCGCTTCGATGTTCCTTTGCAGGAGCATATCGTGCCTTGCCCTAAGGACAATCCACCCTATAAGAATTTTGACCTGCTCCTCGGCAAACCAGGTTGAATTGCGCCGAACATTTTGGAGCGCCTCGCCCGCCTCCCTTGAGGCATCAAAACATTCACCGTATTCCTTCTTGGCACTAAATACTGCCAGCTTGTCCCTAAGCCCCCTCAATGCGCGGAGCACTTCCTCGCCCTTCAGGCTGTCTTTCTCATGGTCAACCCATAACTTGTGATGTATCCAATTCTTGAACCGAAAGCCGCCCTGCCTGCCGCTGCCCTGCTGCTTGAATACTGGGGCTTTTTGAATGCCGGTTTCCGATTTTTTCTCGATTTTTAGCTCGCCGTATCTCATGGTGCTGTCACCTGCATATATTGTTATTATATATGGTAATATATAGATTTAAAAAGGATGCAGCTTGAACCGATTCTTTTTACTTTTTCTTTGCAATCATGAAGTAGTCCATATCGTTATTATTGACGCTGAAAAGCCCGAAAAAGTCCCTTATGATTTCAGGCATTTTTTTCACGTCTTTTGGCGCGCCATAATCAAACAGCCTGAATAGCCCGTGCATTGCCTCCTTGTCGATAAAATTCTTCCCGATAGGATTGCCGCCAGTAAACCCGGAAGCAAGGCATTTGTCGAACAGGGAGAGCATGATGTTGAAATGCGGCAGCAACCTGTCATAAAGAGCGCGGATGCCTGTTTCATCGCCAAAGCTGTAAACTGAGAAACAGAAATCGGCGCTTGCAAACAGGATTGCCCCCGGCTTCATTATGCGGTTTATGTCGCTGGCAAACCCATCAAATCCATTCTCGCGCCGGGTCGTTATCCCACCAGGAGCATGCAAGTGCACCTGGTGATAAAAGCCCGACGGCTCGCCCTGGAGGTAGCTGCAATAGTCCCCTTTGTCCAGCACCACTGTGAGATTTTTTTCATTATGTTCCGATTTCTTGCCTAATTCGCATGAGAATGCCTTGAGGAAAAATGGGGAATTCTTGGTTTTTGCCAGCCTTTCGCACGTGTCCCATGTTTTGAAGCCGAAGCTGCCTATGTCAAGTATGTTGGTGCAAACGTTCTTGCCGGGCAGGCTGGCTTTTTTCTGCATGGCTGTTGCTGTTAGTGGAAGAATATAAAAACATTTGCGGGATTCTGCGGAAGTGGCTTAAGCCACCCTCTTGCTTTTTATTTTGCCCCTGCTTTTCTATTTCATGAGTAGCATATATAAGAAAAAATACGCCGGCGTTGCCAGCATCTATGACACATATGCCAATGCTGACTATGACCTGGCATTCTGGCTGCGCGAGTGCAAAAAATCAGGAGAAGTGCTGGAGCTTACAGCCGGGACGGGAAGAGTCACCATCCCGCTTGCAAAAGCAGGTGTGAAGGTAACCGCGCTGGACATTTCTCGCGAGCTTCTAGAGAGCCTCAGGAAAAAATGCAGGAAGGAAAAGGTCAAAGTGAAAATCGTTGAGGCGGATATGTGCAAGTTCGAGCTTGGCAGGAAGTTTCCGTTCATTATAATTCCGTTCCAGTCATTATCCGAGCTAGTTTCGCCTGAAGACCATGAGGCGGCATTCGGGCAAGTGCATGCGCATCTTGGGAAAGGCGGCAGGTTCATAGTAACCATCCGCAACCCTGCGCAGCAGCAGGCGCTCCATTCCAACAAGCTCCAGAAAGTCGGGGAATATGCCTGCCCAAACTCGAAAAACAGGCTGATGTTTTTCATGAAGAGGGCATACGACAGCAAAACGCACGTGGGAACGGCCCACCAGCTTTACAAGGAGTGCGATGCCGCGGGCAAGGTTGTCTCGAAAAAAGTATTCAGGAACAAGTACTATGTTTTCGGCAAAGGAGAGGTCGAAAAGCTTGCAAAAAGGACGGGCTTTGCAGTACTGAAAAAATACGGCAGTTATTCTTGGGAGCCGCTTGGGAAAAACAGCCAGTTTGCAATTTTTGTTCTTGGCAAGAAATGACTGGCTTGCACGCCCTTACTTTTTTTCATAAACGTTTTTTCTGTGCCCGATCGAGATGATGAAGACTTTCTGCTCATTCTTCAGTATCCTTGCAATCGCGCGGTAGTCGCCTATGCGCAGCCGGAATTCCTCGCGGCCAGACAGGCGCTTGAAAAAATGCTCAGGCTCGGCAAGGCTGTCGTCTATCTTGTCAAGAATGCGCGCGCCTTCCTTGTCGTCGAGCTTTTTCAGGAAGGAAAGAGCTTCGTCGGAATATATCGCCTCGTATGCCAAGCGCTCACTTCCCCTTCAAGCCGAGTATTTTGCGGACGTCGCCTGCGCTGTGCGTCCTGCCATTCCTGATGTCAGACATGCCGCGCATGAGGGAGGCGCGGAATTCAGGCGAGTATTTGCCCTCGTCGTCACCGGAAGGCACGAGCTCAAGAAGCGTGTTCAGAAGCTCGTCATAGGTTTCCCTGCCATATGACCTCATGCTTGCAAGCCTCTCGCGCGTGGCGACATCAATCTGAATGGTAGTATATGCCATATAATCACTTATATGTTGGTTATATGCAAGTATATAATGCTTTCCGTGGATTGCGTGTGCCATGCAAAAATGAGCGATTGGCGGCTTAAAAACATTCGCAGGGCGGGATTCCAGCGGAAATTCTCTCCGGTGTCTCAAACCGCCTTCAGGATAAGGTACGCGCCGAAGACTGCGAAGATTGCACCCACCAGGTAATGCCCGTACTTCTGCATCCATTTGCCCACAGGCGCCAGCATGCGCGCTGACTTTTCAGGCATCAGGAAGTAAAACACAATGGGAAGGAGAGCGGGCGCGACGAAGAAAAAGTCGCAGAAGCCAAGAAGCGCGAGCTTGTACGGAAGCTCCGCGGTGGAGTTGAATATCTGCCGCACGGCTGCGAGGTTCAGGAGCACGGCGTCGAAGTTCGTGATGTTGCCGATGAAGCTGATGGCAAGCCACTTGGAAAAGCCGCGCGACTTTTTTGCGCCGGCAGGCGCGGATTCCGGCTTTGGCTTTTCCAGAAGCTCCTTGATGCCGAATGCAAGGAGGAGCGCGCCGATTGCAATGTCCGCTGCGCGCGGCTGGAAGCCGAGCGCCTCTGCAGCCTTGTCGTCCTCGGCTGCAACAGACATGCCTGCTGCCGCAAGGAGCAGCGCGACAATAATTCCGCCCATGAGAAGCGCAATTGCTGCGCTTGTGTTCTTGCGCGCAAGAAGGGCGATGGAAACCCCGAGTATAATGGGAGATGCTGCGGATGCGATTGCAAGCGGGAGGATGGATAGGAAAAGCTCTGCCATGCTCAGCCTCTCCCGCTCATTATGCTTTTTGCCTCTTCTTTTATGCCTTGCGCGTTCTTTTCTGAAAAGCCAAGCGCGCGCAATCGCTCGTCAGATGCGCTTGCCACGTCTTTCACCAGTATTATTCCGGCATTGTGCAATGCCTCAAAGCCCCGCCTGTCCAGGCGCGAGATGAGAGTGGTGGGATAGAGCTTGTTTTCCTCTATGCGCACCTGTATGGACTCGTCGCGCGGGAAGCTCCAGCCCAAAAGCTTGAGACCTACACAGTCCGAGTATTGGATGACATCGTAGGAGAACTTGGTGTTGGTGACAAGCCAGCCCGAGTCTATGTCGCGGTTCGCGTCATGCACGTCCAGGAAGCGCGCCCAGGAGTAAAGCGCAGTCTGGATGTGGCACTGAAGATGAGGGGAGTTGTGGAACTTGCACTCGGAGATGAATTTTGTGGCAGGGTGCCCGGGAATTGCCGGGCGCGAGGCGACAACGTCGATTTCATGCTGCACGCATTTTCCGCGGAGCGTCTGGCGGAGCTGCGTGGAATAGCCCCTGCCTTTGAGGAGGGCTGCGACAAATGTTTCGAATGGGTGCCCGTCGGGCCCGAATTTCAGGAGGGCTGCCTTGAGGCCGAAGCGCGCTGCAGCGCCAGTCTTCATTTCGCGCAGCCTCTCGAATGCGAGCCTGTAGATTTCGTCAGTCGTGATGCCTGAGCGCATGCGCGACTGGAGGGATTCGATGACCTCAGCTGAAAGCGCGCGGGAGGCGCCTGCGCGCGAAAGCGAATGGCGTATCTTGTTGTAGTCAAGTGGCTCGGATGTGCCGTCGGCTTTCCGCACTATTATTTCCGCCATGCAGCGAGTTCGCAGGCAATGAATATAATTACTCGCTGGCGTGGAAGGGCGCTTTTTAATGTTATGCGCGGCATCTGACGCCAAGGTGATAATGTGAAATTCGCAATCGTGATATTGGCAGCCTTTGCGCTTCTGCTTGCAGGCTGTACATCGGCTCCAGAGCAGCAGGCGCCTGCGCCGCAGCAGCAGGCAAATGCCCCTGCAGCAGACAATACAGGGGCTCCGCTTGGTGCACAAGTGCCGCCATCGCAGCCCGCTTCAGTTCCTCCCGCACCAGGCAACACTGTGACGCCGCCCGCAGCACCATCTGCGATAAGCACGGCGCAGCTTGCAACCCACAACACCGAAGCTGACTGCTGGGTGGGCTATGACGGCGAGGTCTATGACATCACCACGTTCATCCCCAACCACAAGAACTACAGGGAGCTCATTGTGCCGCTGTGCGGCTCGTCCGACCTGTTCAAGGCCAAGTTCGAGGGCAAGCACGGCTTGAGCAAGGTCAGCATATTGACAGGCCAGCCGCTCATGGGCGACTTGGCGGCGCAATAGGTTTTTTATCTTTCACTTCTTTTCCTTTTCCTATGGACTCGCATAATCCGAAGGGACAATGGGTGCACCCGGGGCAGCAGCAGTGGGAAGAGAACGGCAAGAAAAGGTTCAACTACTGGTTTTTGCCGCTTGAAGTGCTGGGATTGCTAGGCCCGCTTATAGGGGCTGCAGTCAGCCTTTTCTTCACAATACTCTGCCTGTGGGCAGTCAAATTCGCCAATGTCATTTTCCAAAGCGAGTTCTTCACCCTCATGATTGGCGCGGTGGACAGGAACATTGCCTGGTTTTTCATAGTGCCGCTTGTGATTGGCTATTGCCAGCATTTTGCCAAGAAGTTTTACATAGGCTACCTGGTTTGCATGCCAATAGGGAATGCTGCCGGCTTCGCGTTTTCGATGTGGATGCTTGCCTGGGTGCTGCGAACAATAGGCGCGCTTGCAAATGTCGCTCTCCTTGCCCAAGTGGGCGCAGGCGTGCGCGAAAATCTTTTCCTGATATTCGCCCTTGTGCTCCTGATGGGCTACATTGCAGTGGCGCGCATGCACTTGGCGCGCGGGCGCTAGAAAATAAAGACATCGTCAATCTTGGACTTGAGCGCAGCTGCCACATCGTGCGCGAGGCGCAGAGAGGGGTTGTACTTTCCCTGCTCGAGAAAGACAATGGTCTCGCGCCTCACGCCGGCCTTTTTCGCAAGCTCCTCCTGCGTCATGTTGTAGCGCGCGCGCAGCTCCTTTATGCGCGTTTTCACCCGAGCACCTCCTGCCTTGAGATGTAGAAGCGGAAGAGCAGCAGCGAGGCTATCATGGTGAAGAACACCAGCGAGAGCACGCCTTCCACGTTAAGGGTTGCCAGCTTGAACTGGTTAACCAGGAGGAGCACCGCAATCACCACGTAGGAAAACCACCAGGAGTAGCCCACGGCAATCCTGTGCACCAGGATGGTGCGCTCGTCGGCAAGCGGCTCGCCCTTTCTCTCCTGCCATGCCCTGAAAATGCCCACAGCCACCATTGCAGTTGCCATGGAGACGATGATGGAAACCATCGACGCGTCGGCGTCGGGCGTGAAGAAATTGAGGTATGCCGCCACCATGTACAGCACTGCTGCGAGCAGTATGACGTAAAGCGAGCGCTGAGAAAGCGCTTTTGCCCCAGAGGTTTTCCTTTCCTTTTGTGCCATGTTACCACCTTTTGTTAGCCAAACATCACATTTTGTTAGAAATATATAACATAATCTTTTAAAGCCTATGCCCACCGCCTCGTAAAAACAAAAAATCAGTACGGGTTGCCTGCGTCCTTTTGGAACTCAGCCTGGATGTCCTGCCAGGTGCCCCCCGTGGAATTCGCATCGCGAAGCTTCCTGCAGCGCGCTGCGTCCTCTTTCTTCCCGAGCTTGTCAAACAGCAAGGCTGCGCGGGAGTAGTCGCTGCCCTTTTCATATGCAGCAGCAGCTTCTGCTTCCATGGAAAGCGAGAGGTAAATCTCTGCTGCCTTCACGAAGAGCATCTTTTCCTCCAGGCGTTTTGCGCGCGAAAGCGGCTTTGCTTTTTCCTCTTCATCCATGTGTTCACCGCTTGCTAAATCTTGCCCACTAAATCCATGCCGGGCTTAAGAGTCTTTGCGCCGGGCTTCCAGTTCATGGGGCAGACCTCGCCGTTGTGCTTCTTCACGAAGTCCGCAGCCTGCAGCTTGCGGATGATTTCGTCCACGCTCCTTCCGATGGAGTTGTCGTGGAACTCGTATGCCTTCACCATGCCGTCAGGGTCGATGAAGAAGGTGGCGCGAAGCGAAAGCCCGTCGTGGGGGATGAGCGTGCCGTATGCCGTGCACACCCTGCGCGCGGGGTCGGCAAGCATGGGGAATTTTATCTGCTTTATCGTGGGCGACTGGTCATGCCATGCTGCGTGCACGAAGGCGGTGTCCACTGACACTGAAATCACTTCCGCGCCAAGCGCGCGTATTTCTTCGTGGTGCGCCGCAAGCTCCCCAAGCTCTGTGGGGCAGACGAACGTGAAGTCCGCGGGATAGAAGAAGAGCACCACCCATTTGCCCTTGTAGTCCTTGAGGGATATTTTCTTCATGTCTCCGTTGATGTATGCGTCCTCTGTAAAATCAGGCGCGCGGTCGTTTATTGCTACCATTTTCCCACCTTCCTTGCGGTGATGGGGGCATGGAGGTTTATATCGGTTATCAGCGCACTTGCGCGTAATGGGCAGGCTCAGAAAAGAAGGAGCTGGGAGCCAAAGCCTGGCTTTTTCTTGGCATCCTCTTGCTTTGATTTCTGCCAGTAGCGCTCCTCGTCTGCCGTGCCTTTTGCAACAAGCACGATTATTTCGCAGGCGCCGGATTTCCACGCGGCTTCCACCGAGTGGTTGGTCGGATTGTAGAGGATGATTGTTTCAAAGCCGGCCATGCTTTTTTCCTTGGGGTGGTTGGTGACAGGCACGCTTGGGAATTTGCTGCAAAGCACTTCCTTTTGCTCGCCGGTCTCGCACACCATGAGGCAGCGCCTGTCTTTCCTTTCGGAAAGCAGAGGCCCAGGCAATTCCATCTTCGGATTCTCACCCTCTTCTGAAAGGTAGGAAAACATGGGCTGGAGAAATTCGCGCATCTTGGGATTGCGCAGCGTGCGTGAACTGTCGGCGTATTTTGCAGCAGCAGAAAGGCTGCAAGTCTGAATCATGTCGCGGAGATGGACAATGCTGATCGCGGCGGACAAGTCTTCCTGCGTGGCGTTTCGGATGCTGCTTTCCGCAACGATATGACCCCCGCCCTTGCGGATGATGAAGCGCGCTCCGCTTACGGATATTTCAAGCTCGTTGCTTTCCTTTTGCGAGAAGAAGCGCCGGATATCGTTGAGATGGTACCACTCGAGGAAAACGCTCCTTTTGTAGAATTCGGCGCAGACTACGTCGAATTCGCGCTCAGGCACAACGCGCGCCTTGAAAAATTCGGGGTTTGCTATAAGCGGGCTTTCTGCAATTCTTTTCACAACCATAAGCTCAGGCACAGAGAGGCGGGAGGGAAGGCTGCGCCTGATTTTCCCATAAGCCTGCACTGCGTGGCGCTGCGCCATGCCGTTGAGTGCGCTGCCAACCATGTAATAGGATGGAGGCAGGTCGATTTTCAGCGCGGTGCGCGGAACTTCCCTGCCAGCGTTGATTGCCCTGAACCGGCCGTCCGCGAAATGGGTTGACGATGTCTGCCTGCGCAACTGCATCGAGTATCACCAATAGTTATTATAGATGTATATTTAAGGAAGTTATTTATAATGCTTGCCCTAACGAGGAGAAAAAATAGCCCCTGACGGATGGCGCGCGCAAGCGCGACAGATTTTGCCCCTCAGGGCAAAACGTCAGGGCTATGAACAGTGCGAATAGCCCCTGACGGATTCGAACCGTCGTTACCGGGTTGCTTCGAAGACCCTTGCCGCTTTTCCGGGGGCGCTTTTTGGAGCGTACCCATCTGGAGCGACAAAAAGGGCCCTTCAAAGCCCAGCGTCCTTGGCCACTAGACGAAGGGGCTACGCACCATTCTCTGCACGTTTTGTTATTTAATATATCGCACAAGCCGGGCAGGGGCTAGGAAAGGATGAGGTTGGCAACCAGGAGGATGGTTGCCGCATAGAAAAGCCGCTCTACCCATTTCTCGTCAGCCTTCACTGCGAAGTGCGTGCCTGCATAGGCGCCAAATACCCCGCCGGCAAGCATGGGCAGGAGAAGCGCATAGTCCACTGCACCGCTGGATATGAAAACAAGCGAGGAAGCGAGCGAGGAGAAGAAGGACATTGCAAGGTCCGCGGCAGTTGCTTCGATGATGGTCCAGCCAAAGATGGGCATCAGCAATGCGCGCGACACCAACCCGCTCCCGCCGCCCACCATGCCGTCGTAAATCCCGATTATGAAAACAGCGGCAACTGCAAGTGCGATGTGTTTTTTGTTGATGGCTGTGCTTGTTTTTTTCCTGTTCCTGAAAAAGAATATGGCGGCAAGACCGGCAATCACAAGAAGGGACACCAGGGGCTTGAGCTGCGAAGGGCTTATGCTGATGATAAAAAGCGAGCCTGATGATGCGCCAACGATTTTCACAAGCGCAAGCCCGGCAACAAGCTTGATGTCAATTTTCACTTTTTTTCTTGCGAAGCTTAGCGCGCCTACAAGCACGAATACTGTGACAAAGAGGCGGTTGGTCGCAATAACAGTGGCAAGGGGGATTCCCAATGCTGCCAGCGCAGGAACGACAATAAGGCTGGAACCGCTCACGATGATGCCGATGAAAGATGCAATGAGCGAAATGAAAAAGACGGGGATTGAAACAAAGAAGTCCACACATCCGCCTCAGTATTGCCTTGCGATGTAAACAATTGCGCTTGCTTCCTTTCCGCACGCGATGCACTTGCCGTGCGCGCGCTCAGACTTTCCGTATCTTGTGCCGCGCACGTTTGCCGCGCATTTCTCCTTTACTGCGTCAGCGCACGCCTCGCCCTCTTTTTCCATGGTGCAGAAAGGCGCGGAAACAATATGCCCCGCCTCAAGCTCGGTTGCAAGAGTTTCCATGCTGTCTGCCTTGGAGATACAGGAGTCAAAGCCGTTCTGCGCTTTTTTCTTCATGTCGGAAAGCATGCGCGCGCCTTCGTGCAAAAGCCAGCTTGCAAGCTCTTCCTTTTTCACGCTCGCCTTTGCGCGTATGTCGCGCCTTACAACCGTGTAAATGCCAGACTCCGCCTCCCTGCCGCCGACCTCTATGCGGAAGGGCACGCCTTTCATTTCCCATTCGTTGTACTTGAAGCCCGGCGTGTTTTGCGAGAAGTCGCCTTCTGCGCGGATGCCGCTTTTGGAGAGAAGCGAGACGGTTTCGCGCGCAGCCTGGTTCACCGCTTCCTCGTTTCCCTTGCGGGGGATGGGAACGACGATTGCCTGGATGGGCGCAAGCGAGTAGGGAAGCACAAGCCCGCTGTCGTCGCCGTGCTGAGAGATGATTGCCGCGTAGATGCGCGAGATGCAGGGACCGTAGCATGTTTGCCAGCAGTACTCGGACTCGCCTTTTTCATTGAGGAACTTGACATCGAATGGCTTGGCGAAATTCTGCCCAAGCAAATGCGTGGATGGGAGCTGCAGCACCCTGCCGTCAGGCATGAGGCAGTCTGCAGCGTATGTGGAAACCGCGCCCGGGAACTTGTCCCACTGCGGGCGCTCGAAGAAAAGGAAGGGCACGCCGAATTCTCCGAAAATGACGTTCTGGGCCATTTCCATGTCTTCTTGCACCTGCGCGCGAGCCTCTGCCTCAGTGGCAAATGCGTCGTGTGACTCTATCCAGTAAAATTCGCGCGAGCGGATGAACGGGCGTGTTGCCTTTGTCTCGTACCGCCACACTTGGGAGGGGTGGTAAATCTTCAGGGGCAGATCGCTTTTCCCCTGTATCCAGAGGGAATACATCTGATACATTGCAGTCTCGGATGTGGGGCGCATTGCAAGCCTTTCCTCGAGCTTGTTCTCGCCTGCGCGCTCCACCCAGAAGACCTCGGGCGTGAAGCCCTCCACGTGCTTTGCTTCCTTGTGGAAGTTGCTTTCAGGGATGAGCGCAGGGAACCAGGCCGGCTTGTGGCCTGTGCGCTCCATTTCAGCCTCGTAAATGGAGTACATCTTCTTCATGCTCATGACAGACCAGGGCATGAAGATGACAAAGCCCTTGACGTTGTAGCGCAGGTCGCAAAGCTTGGCTTCCTTCGTGATTTCAGTGTACCATTCAGAGAAATTGGATTTTTTGTTCTGCATGGCTTGATTTCGGGAAAGAAGGATTAAAACCGCTTCGTAGCAGGAAAGGGGCGGGAAGGTGATGCAGTGGTGGATGACGGCGAGGAGTTTTTTCCGGTTTTCGTGAAGGCAAACCATGCGGTATATTCTGCAGCAAGGAAGCATAGGGACCCGGATATTTTGTCCTTCAGGATGGCGGATGGCACGAATGAAACCGCAGGAACGCTGATTGCAATTTGCGAATACCATGGCTGGCGCGCTCCGCTTGAGCTTGCGGCGGAGGCGATTAGGGGCAAGGAAGGGAAGACGCATCAGCAGGAGGAGCGCCTTGCATACATCGAGCGCACCTTGTCAACAATGCCAGTTAGAAGGCCGTCAGCCGACTTTAGAGCCAAGAAAGACACGCCGCAGGGCGATGAACAGCATTGCGGCAAAGAAAGGCAGCAGCTGAGGATAAGGCTGTAGGGAAACGGGAAAAGGAAAACTCAGCAGCAGCCATGCCCGGGGACTATATAGGATATCGCCCCCAAGCATTGCTCAGCCTCGCTTGCCTTGACTGCGACCAGGCTTTTTATGCTCAAGTCCGTTGGATGCACTGCATCGTTTTGCTTGCCATTAGGCTTTGTTTCTGAATAGTTCGTGCATTGGGAGCCGCCAGGGCCTGGCTTTTCAGCAAGCAGGGGGCACTCCATACCGTATCCCTTCGCTGCGCAGCCGAATGTGGTCTTCCCCTTGCCCTCTGGGCGGAGCATCAGGCACGTCCCGCCCTCGCCTTTCAAGTTGTTTGGTACTTCTTTCTTTTCAACGATGTTGATCACTGGAGCCAACTATATCACCTTGGCGCGTGTTGTGCATGGACTTTTGTTTTTAAGCTTGCCATCCATATGCGACAAATGATGGCACATAATGTCCCGCATGGAACAAATGCGCACGCACAGGGGGCAGAGCAAAATGAGTAGCAAGTGTTAAAAGCCGGCGTGCGGAATGGAGAGATGTTTCCAGTGGAACAAAAAGTATTGGAGGTGTGGGCATGGCAACAACCGCGAACATGATACGGCTTTACCTAAAGCGCAGGCCGCAGCTCCTCTCCATGGTGAACAACGGATTGTGCAACTATTCCGCGCTGGCGCGCCGATTGCAGCGCGAGATTTTCCCGAGCAAGAAAAGCGAATTTGCCGCAATAAAGGCTGCGCTTCTCCGCCTGGCAAAGGACACCGGGCGGGCGGACGTCGACTGGGAGCGCGGAGTGGAGAGGATATTGCGCTCAAGCACGGTCGAGATACGCTCGGACGTGTGCGTGGTCTCCTCCAAGGGAGGGATCGGCGTGCCTGTGATTGCCACCTCGAACTCCAAGTCAGGCGTGATGAGCGTGGTGGACGCATCCTACGCAAAGGACCTCAAGAAAAAGGGGCTTGGCGTGATGGACGGGCTCACCCTTATTATATTGTGCAGCCCGCGCGACTTGCAGGACACGCCTGGATGCGTGTCGGTCATCCTGAATGCAATTGCTGCCGAGGGCATAAACGTGCTGGAGTTCATCTCGTGCCACACAGATACTTTGATGGTGGTGAGGAACGCAGACTCCGTGCGCGTGTATGGGATACTTTCCGACCTCATTGAGAAGAGCAGGAACTGACACTCGTCATTATTTTGCAAACCTCGCTAGTGAAAGCACTGGCAGGGCAGGAGAGTTTATAAACATCTATATACATTCATTATAACATAGGGTGCAGATAGATGAGGATGACACGCGCGCAAACAACAAAACTGGGCGGCTTTGATCTTTTGCAAGGCATTGAAGAGAAAACAAGCCTTATCCGCGCGCATAGCATGCGGCTAAGGCAGACGATGAGTTGGCAGGCAAATTTTTCCAAAGTGGAGCTCCTTATAGACAAGGCCAATGACATATCCAAGTCGCAGCCGGGCTTTGGCAGTGGCTCGGCAGAGGTGAACGGCGTGCGGCAGAGCTTTGTGTCCTTTGAGCCCAGGCCAGAAAAAGATGCAACTGCCTTCATGTACAGCAAATACATCCAGCTAAGCAAGATCGAAACCGAGCTGTTCCATATAATTATGCGCGGGAAGATCAGCGGGTTCTGACGGGCGGCTGCCACAAACAAACCCTTAAAAGCACTTAGGGGAAACATTCCGCCGGTGGGAAAATGTCCAATTTCAAAATGTGGTATTCCGCAAACGTCCAGCTTCTTAAAAAAAATGAGAATAGGAAAATCTCGCCCATGCTTGAGTTCGGCGACAGGATAATGGGGGATGGCAAGGGAATAAACGGGCAGTGTTCAGAACTGCGGGGCCTTGACTGGTTCTTAAGGGCAAGCAAGGCGGCGGCAGTGAAGGCAGAGAAGGGCAAAAAGCCATACGCGCTTGTTGTCGACTGCAATGAGATTATAGAAACGCTTGAGAAGCACTACAAGGACAAAGAGGAATATCCCCACCTGTTTGAGATTGTTTACAAAACGAGGGCAAAGGCCAAGGCTGCGCTTGATGGCGCAGATAGAGGAGCGGAGGAAGATTTTGCCAAGGCAGAGGAATACGGCAAGATTGCAAAAAAGAAGGCGGAGGAGGCAGAGGCCTACAGGGCGAAATTGGCAAAACTCGAGAAAATGGATTATGCCGGCTTGATTGAGGAGCTCACCAAGGCGATGGAGGACGACCCTGAAAAAGCCGACGCCTGCCTAAGAAATATCAGCTACTTCAGATATCAGATGAAGGACTATGCCGGCGCAGCAGAGGCGTGCACAAAGGCAATAGGGATGAAGCCGGATGATGCTGCCTTGTATTCTTGGAGGGGCACGGTCAAGTTCAAAATGGGGGACAGGAGCGCCATCGCCGACTGCGACAAGGCAAGGGAGCTTGATCCGAAGGGGACTTATGACTATCCTGGCATGAGCCAGTATCAAGCAACAGCAGAGGATTATGACAAGGCGGTTTTGTTTTACCCTGACAAACCCGAGCCATACCTGGGCAGGGCCAGAAATAAGCACCACGGCAAGCTGGTCGATTTGGCAGGCGCAGTGGAGGATTACACCAAGGCGATAGAGCTTCTCAGGGGAAAGCCGGAGACGCTGGAAAACCTCGAGATGCTTAGGGATGCGCTGTCCGGGCGCGGCAGAGCCAAGTACCGCCGAAGCGAGGTTTCAGGCCTTTTCTCAGTAACCAACTATTCGGGCTGGAAAGAGGATGAGACGGATGCAATGGCGCTCTACCAGAGGATAGATGCCATGGAAAGGCAGGCCAAGAAAGAGAAGAAGCCATCGCAGGCAGCCTCCGGGTAGGCAGAGGATAAGTAGCTATTTTTATATCTTTGTGGATATTATTAGCGCATGCGACGGCAGGCAATATTCAGCCCGGGCTTCCAGGAGCGCATGGGCAGGGAAAGGGAAAATGCGATGCGGAACCGGGAGCGCATCCACTCCTTTGACAAGGACCGCGCGGCCATTCTTAGGGATTTCCCGCTTGCAGGCGCACTCCAGTACGATTCCCGCGGGATGGGCGCGCTTTCGTTTGGGGATTTTTGCCGCCTTTGCACCACCACGGATATACTGTATAGCAAGCGCGAGCTCAAGTCAAGCAGGAAAGCGCTTGAAAGGGAGATGCAGGAGTATTTCCTTTTCCTTGACGCGGACAAGGACGGGCTGCTTTGCGCATCCGACATGGACAGCCGCGGCTTTGTCGGGCAGGATTCGCGCAGCCGGGCATACGCATGGAGGAATTCGAGGAAGGGCATGCCGTACGGCGACATGCCCAACAAGGCATTCCCGGAGCACGGGCGCATGGAAAAAGAGTTCATGGAAAATAAGCTGGGCAGGATAAACGCAAGCCTGAAGAAACGCGAAGCGGGCGGCTTTTGCATATACGAATATTCGCTCCCGGTGCTCGACCTGCCGCGCGAGCTTTGCGGCGTGAAGATACTGCACATGTCGGACATCCACTTCCACGAGGTTGCCGCAAGGAAGCGCAACTGGCTTGCCGAAAAGGTGAGCGAGAGGGTCAGGAAGCGCAACGAGGAGAAAATCCGTTTCCTGGAAAACATTGCATCGCATTTCCCAAGCGCGCCAGACATCGTCGCGGTGACAGGGGACTTCGTAGTGAAGGGCGCGTCCGACATCACGGAGCGGGCGTTTTGCGCGCTTAGGGGCATTTTCCCGTCCGCAATCCGCTTCTTCACGCGCGGCAACGACGAGCACAAGCAAAGCCACAACGCCGAAATAACGCGCGCCATAACCGAAGCTGGTTTCGAGGACATCACAAACAGGCAAAAAAGGCTCACGATAAACGGACGGCACATCAACATAGCGGGCGTGGACGACTGCGTCCGCGGAAGCCCCGAGGCGCCTCTTTTCGCAAGCGAACACAGGATTGAGCCCCATTTCCTGTTCATGCACAACCTGGACGCGCTTGAGAGGAAAATTCCCGGGCATTATGACGCGGTTTTCTGGGGGCACTTGCACGGCTTCGAGCCCTTCGGCGCGGGCAGGCTCCTTTTGAGGCTGAAGCATTCGTTTCACAACCTCAACAAAGCGACGCTTGGATGGAGCGCGCTTTCCCTGCGCACGTTTTCCTACAACTCGCCAGGCCTTGGCAGCCACTTCCCGTGGCGCGCGCTCGGCCCGGCAGAAGGCGCCACCATCATCACATTGGTCCATGAGTGAGGGGCGCAGGCAACCGCCTGATTGGGAAAGGAATGGAGTAGCTATTTTTATATCTTTGTGGATAGATAAGAGAGTCATGCAGACACTCTTCAAGCTTAACAACATTAGAAACATCAATAGCTCTCCATCTGCCTGCATCAAAGCCGCAAAAATCCGGTGCCGCGGGATACTCAGGAGCCGCAAGGTGCTTTACGACGACGGGCGGGTGTCGGTGCGCGGATACGTTGCAAAGGCCGCAGGGCTGCCAACAGGGCACGGCGGCATCACCGTGCTTGAAATCTCGGACCTGCACCTGCGGGAGCCGATGGACAAGCGCCCCGAGCGCCTGATTTACAAGCTCGATGCCGGCAGCCACTCATTCGCAGATGATATCCACCGCCACAGCCCCGAGCTTTCGCCGGCAGATGTCGAGAGGATTGCCGGGATAAAAGACGGGGACTCTGTAAAGGTTGCGCTCTCAAAGACCCACGCCCTTGTTTTCAGGGCAGACGGCGGGAAGGCCAGCGCCTACAGGACGTACACCCCTGATCGGCTTGACCGCGTGCTGGGCTGGCGGGACAGCGAGGGCAGGAACTGGATTGACCGGCTGCTTGGAAGGGAAGGGAAAATGGAGTTCGCGAACACCAACCATTTCGACAGGCTCATCAAGAAGCAGCTGGAGGAAGTCATTTCGGTGCTCGGCAATCTCCCGTCAATCCTCGCGAGGCACGGCAGGGCGCCGGACGTGGTGCTGCTACTGGGGGATTTCATCGCGCGCAACATAAAGGACATCACCCCCGGCGCGCAGGCTGCGCTCAGGAATTTGTGCAGGGACGCGCCGGTGCGCACCGCGGTTTTCGGCAACTCGGACTACACGCGCGAGTTCGGCATGATAGTCAGCAGGATCGAGAACGCCGGCTTTTTGAACCTCACCAACAGGTACGTTGAGAGGGAAATAAGGGGCGCGCACGTCACTGTTTTGGGAGTGGACGACTGCAACAAGGGCAACCCCAGGGAGCCGGCTTTCCTGGACAGGGAGACCCTCCCCATAGTCGCGGTCCACAACCTCGATGCGCTGTCAAAAAACTGCCTTGCGCGGGCGTCCGCGATATTCTCAGGCCATGCGCACGGGGGGGAGTTCCGCTTCCTTTTCGGGCTGGTGAACGGCTTTGCCTACCTTAAGCGCAAGGGAAAATACAGGAATGTCAACAGCCAGACATCAGAGATCAAGGTGCTGCCGACTGAAAGGCTAGGCGTATCGTGCATGTCCTGGGGCATGGGCAGGTACCTCTTCTGGCGTACCGGCGTGGCAAAGGGCCACGTGAACGTCTTTACGCTTGTGCCGGAGTGACAGCAGGCAATTTAAACCTTTCATCAGGAAGCTAACCACTCTGTTCAGAGATTTAAGAGGGTGAAAATACCATGGGCAGCTCGCTTGACTTCCTAAAACCGATTTTGCATTTCCTTCCAGAGGTGTCGCCTCCGCGCTCGCCTCCGCCGCTGAAAGAGAAATTGATGTGGACGGGAATTGCGCTTGCGATATTCTTCATTATGTACAATGTGGTGGCAGCAGGAGTTGCCCCGCTTGCAGGCAATGCGGACTTCCTGCAGGTTGTAACGGCGTCGAAAATAGGCTCGCTCATCACGGTCGGAATCGGCCCCATTGTGCTCGCATCCATCTTCCTGCAGCTGTTCGCAGGCGCCAAGATAATACAAGTGGACATGAGCGACCCTGAGCAGAAAAGGACATTTCAGGGCGCGCAGAAGCTGCTTGCCATCTTGCTTTGCTTTTTCGAGGCAGCAGTGTTCATTGCGTTTGCGCGCGTAACGCTCATCCCGCTCTTCCCTGGCCTGGGGGAAGGCATAGCCATAGTGGACGGGGTGCAGACGCTCAACGCGCCTTACACCATGATATTGGTCATCCTCCAAGTGGCGCTAGGCTCGCTCATATTGCTCTACCTTGACGAAGTGGTGAGCAAGTACGGAATTGGAAGCGGAATTTCGCTTTTCATTGCAGCCGGAGTTTCCATGGCAGTGGTGGGCGGGAGCTTCCTGCTTTTCGGCCAGGCTGCGGATGCGCTTGCCTCGGGAAGCGCGGAAGCGCTGCCCAATGCGGTGCTGGCATTGCTGCCGCTGTTTTTCACAGCGGTGGTGTTCATGGTCGTTGCATATGCGGAGGGCGTGAAGGTGGAAATCCCGCTCGCCTTTGACCGCGCGCGCGGGCTTGGAAGCAGATTCCCGATAAAGTTCCTCTACGTGTCGAACATCCCCGTCATTTTGGCGGCTGCGCTATTGCTCAACATGCAGTTCTTTGCAATCAGCCTGCAGAACCAGCACCTGTGCCTCACTGGCACCTATATGAAGGACGCGCCAAGCTATGACAAGTGCAATGGCGGGTTTGACCTGGTGCCTGCAATCGCATTTGTGGATTCGGGCAACCAGCTGCGAGATGGATTGTTTTACCTGATATCGCCGATTTACCGTCCGCTGACAGGGAATTATGGCGTGTACTTCGGGCAGCTGATAAACGGCGTCACGCCGATTTACGGCATACCTGAGTACGTGCACGTCATCGCGTACATTATATTCATGATGGTGCTTTGCGTGATATTCGGCCAGTTCTGGGTGGAGACCACCAACATGGGCGCAAAGGACGTGGCTGAGCAGCTGGACAAATCCGGCCTGCAGATACCCGGGCACCGCCGCGACCCGAGGATCGTGGAGAGCGTGCTTTCGCGCTACATACCTTACATCGTGGTGCTGGGAAGCGCATTTGTCGGCCTGCTCGCAGCGCTTGCGGACATGACAGGCGCGCTTGGCACTGGCACGGGAATATTGCTCACAGTCGGAATACTTTACAGGATGTACCAGGACCTTGAGAACCAGAAGATGTTTGACAACTACTCTGGCCTGGGCGGCCTGATATCTTGATGTGGTGCATATGGCAATGACTATTGTAATGGGGCTGCCTGGCGCAGGAAAGTCCACCGTCCTTGCCGCTGCTTCGCAGAAGAAAGAGCACAAGGTGCTCAACTGGGGCGACCTCATGTTTGAGATTGCCGCCAAGAAGCACCCTGCCAAGATAAAAGTGCGGGACGACATACGCTCAAAGCTTCTGCCGTCCGAGCAGAAGGAGCTCCAGGCGGCAGTGGGCTCGGCGCTTGCCAAGATGGAGGGAAAAGTGGTGCTCGATACGCACTGCTCCATTGAGACTCCGCGCGGCTATCTTCCAGGCCTTCCATACGCTATCCTAACAAAATTCAAGGTGAGCCAGCTTGTTTACATTACCGGCTCTGCACAGGAAATCTACACGCGCAGGAACGCGGATGCATCCCGCGCGCGCCCTGGAAGCGTGGAATCCATACGCGCGCATGACGAGTACAACAAGATGCTCCTTGCCACTTATTCGGTGATAACCGGCGCGCCTGCCAAAGTGATAATGAACTCGCAGGGCAAGGTGGAAGAGGCGCAGAAGGAATTCGTTGCGCTCCTTGAGTAGCGGTGTTTTTGTGTATTTTGACCTTGCAAACTATTGGATATTCATTGCGCTGCTTGCCATGGTCTACGTTGCGCTCACTACTACAATACAGACAAACATAGGCGGCAAGAACCGCATGAAGACACTGCAGGGGGAGATGAAAGCAGTCCAGCTCCAGCTCATGGAGGCGAGCAAGAAGAAAGATGCCGCCGAGAGCGACGCGATAATGAAAAAGTACTGGGACCTGACCGGCGAACTGATGATGATGCAGTTCAAGATGCTGGGCGTGCTGCTTGTGATATTATTTGCCTTCATGGCAGTCTTCCCGCACTTTGAGCCTGGCGCAGAGGACGACCTCCGCGCGCAGCTTTATGATGACGGGCTTGCTGCGCACTGCGATGTCTTGGCAGGCGATGGCGTGTTCTCCAACTGCTTTGCATTGCCTGCAGGCGCAGGCAAGGGCGCATGGGTGGCAGATGTTTCACTTTATTCAGCTGGAAATGAGTCACTTGCCAAGAACGGCACTGCGCTTTATGTGGAAGGCGGGGTGCCGGAGGACATATGGCTTCAGCCTGTTTCGCAGTCAGGCTTTATTGACGGGCTATTGGGCAAGAAGGCATATTCCATCAATGTGACAACGGACAAGCAGAATGTGACGCGCGGACAGAGCGTGGCGCTATTTGCAACCGTGTCGCCAACGCAGCCAAACGGCACCCGGCTCGAGGCGGCAATCAACATGGGCACGTTTTATTACGTGGATTTGCCCTTCACAATACCTTTAATAAACATCCGCCGTATAATCGGCTCCTACGGGGTTTTCCTCTTTGCTGCGTTTGTGATTAGCATCCTATACAGCATAGGAAAAGCCGTATATACAGCAGTTACGAAAAAGAAATAGAGGTGCATTTATGCCGCTTCCAAAAAACAGGTCAAATTCCGTGAGAAAGATACATGTGCGCGTCCCCAAGAGAGGGCACACCATACACTACAAGAGGCGCATCAAGGGCAATGCCCACGCCGACGCAATCACAGGCACCAAGCTCCAGGGAGTGAACTCCAAGCAGGGCAAGGCTGCAAGCAACAAGGTGCCGAACCGCAAGTTCGGCGGGAATCTTTCCTCAGCAACATCCTCGCGCGTGATAAAGTTCGCCACCAGAGTGAAGGATGGCACCATGAAGCTGGAAGATGTTGACGTAAGGTTGCTTTCGCATGTAAAAGGACTCCTTGGCAAAAAGTAAAGGAGAAAAAGAGGCTGGCAAATGATAATCTGCATCTCGGGATTGTCAGGGAGCGGGAAGAACTCGGTAGGCGAGGAGGTTGCAAAACTTCTTTCCTTGCGCGTGGTGAATCCTACATTCAAAACGATTGCCGCGAAGCAGAAAATGTCGCTCATGGAGTTTCATAAGAAAGCCGAGAAAGAGCATTCCATTGACAAGCAATTCGACGCGCATCTGATTGCGGATGCGAAGAAGGGAAATTGCGTGGTGACCACGTGGCTGGGCCCGTGGATGATAAAGGACGCGGACATCCGCGTGTGGCTTTATGCCCCCTCTGCGGTGCGCGCTGCGCGCGTGGCTGGCAGGGACGCGATGTCTCCTGAGCAGGCCCTCGCGCACATATCCGATAGGGATGAAAGCAACCATCACAGGTACAACGAAGTGTACAAGATAAACATTTACGATCATTCGGGCTTTGAGCTCGTGATAAACACCGAGAAGTTCAGGCCGGCGCAATCTGCTGCGATAATTGCGGCTGCTGCGAGGGCGCTTGGTGGAAAGACAGAAAAGAAAGTCGTGAAAACAGCTGTGAAAAAAACAGCAACTAAGAAGAAAGGAAAAAAGAAAAGGTGAAAACATGGGCGAAGGATGTTGCTGTTGTTGCGGAAGCGAAGAAAAGAAGAAGCCCGTGAAGGCTGTTAAGAAAGTTTCAAAGGCGAAGAAGGCTAAGAAGAGATAATTCATTTTAACGAAATGTTCAAACGGTGATTGGAATGGCAGCTATTGAAGTTGGAAGGATTTGCGTGAAGACCAAGGGCCGCGACTCTGGCGAAAAGGTCGTCATTACGAAGATTATTGACGACAGCTTTGTCATGATCCGCTCGCCCGCGCGCAAGAAGGGCGACAGGAAGTGCGCGGTTCTGCACCTCGAGCCGACTGAGACCAAGGTCTCGGTTTGATTTTTTGTTTTTCATCTTAAGCCGATGCTAGATTTTTAAGTACAGGCTTGGAAAACAAGTTATGGCTGACCAGAAATGGGATTTGCGCTTTATATTTTCCTTATGCTTTGTTGGTGTGGGCATTGCCTTAACGCTCCTCTTTTTCCTAACCGGTCTTTCAACCTATTCTCATGCCAATACCCAATATGATACATGGGATACACTCAACATTACTGTTTCGAAGGTCGATTTTTGCGGAAGAGGAAGATGCATAGAGAATAGTTATGTCTATAATGAAATACAATATTTTCCAAGATTCTTGAGGTGCAGTGATTGCCAGGCCTCAAGATTCTGTTCCATAGATCAGAGCGTGGAAATATTGGTTGACCCGTCCGATCCATCTGAGAGCGTCATTAAGCAATGCGCAAAAGAAGAAACGACCCCATCCACAATCACCAATCTGGCTTTGTTCATGGCAGGCATCACGTTGGTTGGAGTTCTTATTGCCACATCATTGTATCTAAAGCAGAAAAAAGATTAATTCTTTAGCGAGATGCCCTGTTCTTCATTTTTTATCGAAACCTATTTAAGCGCGTAAAAGAAGAAACCTCCCGCTGCCTAATCCACAGGTGCTTTTCATGGTGTCTGATAAATTAACCGAGCTTCTCCGCTGCTCATTCGTAATCATAGACAAGCCGCGCGGGCCTTCCTCTCACGAGGTGGCTGCGTGGGCGCGAAAGATATTGGGCGTGGAAAAGAGCGGGCACTCAGGCACGCTTGACCCCAATGTGTCAGGCGTGCTTCTTGTGGGGCTTGGCAAGGCGACGAAATTGCTCCCTTTTCTTGCGACGAAGGACAAGAAATACGTGTGCCTGATGCAGACAAAAAAGCCCCAGACAGACGAGCAATATCGCGCGATGTTTGCAAAGTTCACTGGTACAATAACGCAAACACCGCCGAAGGAGAGCGCGGTTGCCAAAAGACCGCGCAAGCGCAAGGTTTATTATATTAAGCCTATCCAAATGAGACCCACTCAAGCCCTATTTGAGGTGCACTGCGAGGCTGGAACGTACATTCGTGTGCTGGTTTCGGACTTCAGCAGGCTTTGCGGCGGAGCTGAAATGCTCGAGCTTCGGAGGATTGCCGTTGGCAATGTCTACGAGGGCTCGGCGCACAATCTTCAGCAAGTATCCGACGCCATTTGGGCTGCACGGCGAGGGGAAGAATCCGCCCTGATGCGGTATCTCATTCCCCCGCAGGAGGCTTTGCGCCTCCGGAAAGTCGTGCTGCATGATTCCGCCGTCGAGGCGGTTTGTGCAGGCGCACCGCTGTACGTCCCCGGAATCTCGTCTTTCGACGAGAAAATCCTCCGGGAAGATTTCGTCTCGCTCCTGACGGAGAAGGGCGAATTCATCGGCGTAGGCGTGGCGCAGCTAACTTCGAAGGAAATGGGCGCACACAAGTCTGGCGTGGCAGTCACGCCTGAAACAATAGTGATGGAACGGGGAAAGTACCAGAGAAACTGGTAACTCCGATAGGAATGTTTAGCGGTAACGGGGGCATAAGTTCGATGCCGGGGTCGCCAACTTCACGAGAAGTTGGAGAACTCGGCGCCGAAGGCGCCGGGGTCGCATAACCTGGTAGTGCGCACGCCTGGAACGGCCCTTTTCTCGCCTCCCGAACAAACGCTCGGCTCGAAAAGCGCCGGCGGAAAATCGGAAAATGAGAGAAGGGAACTCGAAAGCGTGTGGTCGCAAGGCCGTATGGGTTCTGGCATATGCTGGAATTCTTCGAAAGCAGTGCCGCCCAAAAATCCCATTCCCGGCGTGCCCCTTTACAGGAGGACAAATTTCCAGAGAAATTTGTCCGCATTGGAATTAGGAATTCCAATACAAGTATGAGAGGAAGTTGCGTTTGTAACAGGAAAATAGGTGAATGTTTATGGCTGAAAAAAACGACAAGGGCGGTGAAAAGCCCCAGGAAAAGAAAGGCGCGCACAACTTCAACCGAAGTGCCGCAGCCCCGGAAGAGAAGCCGATGCACAAGGGAAGGCCCATGCAGGCGCCCATGAAGGCAATCGTCTCAGCATCCGGCAAGGAAGTGCGCGGAATCGTGCGCCTGGCAGGATGCGACCTGAGGGGCTCGCTCCCGCTTCGCCGCGCAATCACATCGGTCAAGGGAATCGGCATCAACCTCGGGAAAGTGGTTTCCGAGATAGCGTGCCAGCAGCTTGGCATGAATGACACCACAATGATTGGAGAGCTGTCCGAGCAGGAAGTGGACAAGCTCGAGCACATCATGAGGAACCCGACCGAGTTCGGCGTCCCGGTGCGCATGCTCAACAGGCAGAAGGACCTGTACACGGGGAACAATTTGCACTACATCAGCTCTGACCTGGTATATATTACAAGGCAGGACATTGACCACGAGAAGGACGCATACACGTGGAGGGGCTACAGGCACACCTACGGGCAGAAGGTGCGCGGGCAAAGGACACGCTCAACAGGAAGGACTGGAATGACTGTCGGAGTGCTGAGAAAGGCAGTGCTTGCCAAGGCAGGCGAGGCTGCAACGGCGGCAACAGGAGCAGCCGCACAGGCAGCCGGCGCAAAAGCACCATCAGGGGCGGCAGGCGCAAAGGCGCCGGCAGGGCCTGCGCCAAAAGCACCGGCAGGGGCAGCTGCGCCAAAGGCAGCAGCACCAGCCAAGAAGGAGGAAAAGAAGTAAGCGGTGATTTTTATGGGAGATCCAAGGAAACTTCGGAACAAATACGAGTCCCCACGGAAAGTCTGGGATGCGGAAAGGATCAAGAGGGACAAGGGCCTTACCGCGACCTATGGCTTGAAGAACACCAGGGAGATTTGGGTTGCGCTTCGCGAGCTTAAGAAAGCCAGGAGCGGGGCCATGAAATACTTGTCATTGGGCGAAAAAGCAGCCGAAAAGGGAAAGCCCTTGATGGAGAGGCTTATCAAGCTCGGCATTGTGCCGCCCGAGGCAAAGCTTGACGACGTGCTTGCGCTGTCCGTGGAGAATTTCCTGGACAGGCGCCTGCAGACGCGCGTCATGAAGAAGGGGCTTGCAAGGACGCCGGGCCAGGCGCGCCAGCTTGTGACGCACGGCTTCATCGCAGTGGGCGGAAAGTGCGTGACCATCCCCTCCTACGTGGTGGGAGTGAGGGAAGACGCCATGGTCTCGTACTACAAGTCAATCGACATTTCGGTTCACGAAGAGGACAAGGAGGCAAAAGCAGCCCGCGCCCAAAAGAAAGTGGAGGCGCCTGCTGAAGCGGAAGGCAAGCCTGAAGCGCCTGCCGAGGCAGCTTAAGTTTGGTGATTTTTATGGTTTCAAACGAAGTCGAGAAAAAAGAGGAAGTGAAGGTTGCCGAGGAAGCGCCAAAGCATGTGCACGAAAAGAAAGAGCACAAGCATGCTGAGGCGAAGGAAGCTCCCGAGAATAAGGGAGACGAAAGCAAGCCCCCAGACGTTCCAACAGGCGGCGCGCCAGTGGCAGTTTCACCGGCAGCGCCGGCGGCAACAGCGCCAGTTGCGCCTGCAGCAGGAGCGCTTCCGCCCCGCCCGATGATGGCGAGGAGGGACTACAAGTGGGCAATATGCCACGTGTTCTCCTCGAAAAACGACACCATTCTTACAGTCACCGACCTGTCAGGCGCGGAAACGCTTGCCAAGGCATCAGGAGGAATGATTGTTAAGGCTGACCGCGAAGAGGGAAAGCCATACGCAGCAATGCAGGCAGCAGCCAAGGTTGCAAATGAAGTGAAGAACCGAGGCATCACCGGCCTGCACATAAGGATTCGCGCACCCGGAGGCCATGGCGCAAAGACGCCAGGCGCAGGAGCGCAGTCCGTGGTCCGCTCGCTTGCAAGGATGGGGCTTCGCATTGGCAAGATTGAAGATGTCACCCCCACTCCGACCGACACCACAAAGAGGCCGGGAGGAAGGAGAGGCCGCCGCGTGTAAATGAAGAGGTGTGCACATGAACATTGAGATGGCTATGGAAAAAGGCAACAGGATGGAGTTCCTCCTCAAAGGGGGCTCCACGTCGTTTGCCAATCTCCTGAGAAGGTTCGGCATGGGGCAGGTGCCCGTATACGCAATAGACTCCGTCACATTCTACGAGAACAGCTCGGCGATGTTCGACGAGTACATTGCGCACAGGATAGGCCAGGTGCCCCTTGTGTCGGACACCGCAGGCAAGGCAAAGGACGAGATACTGCTCACGCTTGAGGCGTCCGGACCCTCCACGGTTTACACCAAGGAGCTCAAAAGCTCGGACTCGAAGATAAAGTCCGCGCTTGACAACATCCCGCTCCTGAAGTTGCTCGAGGGGCAGAATCTCCGCCTTGAGGCAAAAGCGCGCCAGGGAATCGGAAGGACGCATGCCAAGTGGCAGGCAGGCCTGATTGCATACGAGGCGCTGGACGGCAAGGACTTCAAGTTCAAGACCGAGACGTTCATGCAGCTTGAGCCCCGCGAATTCCTCGCTGCAGCAGCGGACCAGATAATCACGAGGTGCGAGGAGCTTGACGGGAAGCTTTCAGACGTTAAGAAAAAGGAGGATTGATGTTCAGCGTGGGGGTGGCAGAGCTAGGTCAAATGCGCTAGCTTGAGGGGCTAGTGCCTTAGGGCTTCGAGGGTTCAAATCCCTTCCCCCACATACTGCTAATATGTCGCAATGAAGCGAAATGATGAAGTGGTGTTTTTATGAGAAAGGAAAAATTTTCGCCGAAGAATTTGAAGATATCCGCAGGCATCCCTGCCGAGGCAAGGAAGACCTTGTTTTGGAAGCGCGTGCTTGAGCTCCTGTCCGCGTCATCGCGCACGAAGTGCGGGGTGAACATAAGCAGGATATCCGCAAACGTGAAGGACGGCGCAGTCGTGGTCGTGGTGGACAAGGTGCTGGGAACCGGCATCTGCTCGCCGAAGCTTACCGTTGGCGCGATGGCATTTTCCGCAACCGCGAAAAAGGCAATCGAGGCGGCAGGGGGCAAGGCAATGACTCTCATGGACATTGCAAAGAAGCACCCCACAGGCAAGGACGTTATAATAATCAAGTAATTGACAGGTGAAAACATGGTGACAATTGATGCATCAGGCGCTGTTGTAGGCAGGCTTTCCGCGCGCGTGGCAAAGCTCTTGCTTGCCAACCAGCACGTGGAAATAATCAACGCCGACAAGGCAGTGATGGCAGGCTCGCTTTCCGCAACGAAGGAGCATTATCTTTCGCGCAGGGGCCAGAAGAACAAGCGCCACCCGGAGGACTCGCCGGTGTGGCCCCGCGTCCCGCATTTGCTTCTCAGGAGGATCATCAGAGGCATGCTTCCGCACAAGAGCAAGAGGGGAAGGGATGCCTACCACAGGCTCAAAGTCGTGGTGGGCGCGCCCGAGGGAGTCAAAGCGCAGAAAATCCCGGAGGCTTCTGACGAGAAGAAGCGCGTCACGTTCACGCTGACTGAGCTTTGCGGCGAACTTGGCAAGCACGTGAGGAAAGACTAGGGCAACAACCCAAGCCTAACGGCTATGGGTTGCTGATGGATATGGAAAATTACATTCGAAAAAAGCAAGCCGTTACCCACGCCTGAAAGGCGTGGGCTTCGGGCTTGGGTTGTTGGTGGTATCATGGTTGCAACAAAGAAAAAGCCTGTGAAGGCAAAGAAGAAGGAAGCGATCTCCGTTTTTCGCGGCAAGCGCAAGGAGAGCGTTGCGCGCGCTTCCATCACGAAGGGCAAGGGCATCATCCGCATAAACAGCGTGAGGCTGGACGCGATTGACAACGTGTATGTGCGCCGCATGGTGGAGGAGCCGCTCGGGCTTGCTCCTGAGATTGCAACGCAGGTCGACATCGCGGTGAACGTCTATGGAGGCGGCCAGATGGGCCAGGCGCAGGCATGCAGGACCGCAATCGCCCGCGCGCTTGTCGGCTTTTCCGGCGACGACAATCTCAAGCGGAAGATGGTAGACCGCGACAGGTTCATGATCGCAGAGGACTTCAGGCGCGTCGAGCCCAAGAAATACAAGGGGCCGAAAGCGCGCGCAAGATTCCAGAAATCATACAGGTGAGGTGGACATATGTACTTTCCAATCCGATGTTTTACCTGCGGCGCAGTGATTGCCGACAAGTACGAGGAGTACGCCAAGCGCGTGAAGGAGGGCAAGAACCCTGCCAAGGTGCTTGAGGAAATGGAAATCGAGCGGTATTGCTGCCGCAGGATGTTCCTGTCACACGTCGAGGTAATGGACAAGATTGTGAAGTATCGCAAGTCCTAGAGATGTCATGCCGACCGGGCCATTCCATTGCCCCATTTATGGGGCAAGCAGTTGCCGAAAGGCAACTCAATGGCCCCATAGGAAACATATGGGCGGGCAACCGCCCAGCATCAAACAGTATCATGCTGATGGGGCCATTCCATGGTCCCATAGGCAACAGAAGGCTGGGCAAGTTCCCAGCGTCATACAGTGTCATGCTGATGGGGCCATGGGGTAACCTGGCTAGCCTTCTAGCTTGGGGTGCTAGAGATTCGAGTGCGCCCTGAATGAAAGGTTCGGGTGCCGAAAATTCAAATCTCGATGGCCCCATATTTTATTGTAAAATCGGTGGTTCCGAGAGTGGCAGGCCCGCGTTCGCGCGGGGAAAGTGCCTGCGGGAAGCCGAAAAAAGGTGAAAAAATGGCAGAGAATTTTTTGATAAAGCAGGAGACGTATCTTGAGGCCGGCATACACATCGGCACCAAGCTGAAAGTCGTGGACATGAACCCGTTCATCTACCGCGTGAGGAACGACGGGCTTTACGTGCTTGACCTGAGGAAAATCGACGAGAGGATCAGGATGGCGGGAAAGCTCCTTGCCAAGTACGAGCCGGGAGAAGTGATGGTGGTTGCCTCGAGGACGTATTCGGGCAATGCAGCAGCGGTGTTTTCCGCAGTCACAGGCATCAAGGTCTTCCAGGGAAGGTTCATCCCGGGCATTCTTACCAATGTCGCGCGCGCAGACTTCATGGAGCCAAAGATTCTGCTCATCTGCGACCCGAGAAGCGAGAGGCAGGCAGTCACCGAGGCAGGCACAATGGGAATCCCGATTGTGGGCCTTTGCGACAGCGACAACATCACCACGTTCGTGGACTGGGTGATTCCCTGCAACAACAAGGGAAGGCGCTCGCTTGCGCTTATCTTCTACCTGCTTGCGCGCGAATACCTGATGGGAAAGGGCAAGATTGCATCCTACGACGAATTCACAAAGCCGCTTGCTGCCTTTGAGGCAGAGCCTGGCGAGGAAGTCGTGGTGGCAGAAGGCGCAGCCGCGCCTGCTGCTGATGAGAGCGTGAAGGCTGCCATTCAGGAAGAGAAAGTGGAAGCAGCGCCCGCCGAAGCTGCAGCAACAACCGCGCCTGTGGAAAAGGCAGAGCCTGCAGCTGAAGCCAAGAAAGAGGAAGCTGCCACCCCTGCTGAAGAAGGAGAAAAGCACAAGAAGCACGCGCATGCCCACAAGAAGGCTGACGAGTAACTTTTTTCTTTTTTAGTTTCTTTTTTTCTGTTTTATTTTCCCTTTAGCTCACGCTTGCGCTGATTGTTTTATGCTGCACTGCCTTGCGCGCCCTAATTGAAGAGCGACAGGCAGTTCCTCTTGTCGGACGCGCCTTCGGTCATGAGCGTGCACAGCGTGCCGTTGTAGGTTGCGCGCGCTGCCTGGTAGTAGCACTTGTCGCGCCAGTCCGTGCTTGCAACGTCAGGGCAGTCGTTGGGCAGCGGGCCGTTTGTCGGGTAGAGGATGGCGCCGGAGTAGCAGGTGTTCTGGTAGTCGTTTGTCCACAGGGGGTTGCAAAGCGACGGCAGGCGGTTGAGCTTTGCCGACTTGAAGTAGCAGTCCACGCGGTTGGTGGATTCCACAATCTTGGGGCATGCATTCACGGTCGCAGTCCCGATGGAGTAGTTCTTGTAGCAGGCGTCGCGGCTGGTTTCCGAGGCAACCAGCTGGCAGACAGTGGCATTGCTTTGCTTCACTGCAAAATGCATGTAGCAGTTGTTCTGGTATGAGCTGTCGTCGGTGGCAAGGCTGCAGCCAGACACGTCGTCAAGCGCCTCGGCAGCCTGCTCCACGCACGAATCCTGTATGGGCGCAAGCGGGGCCTCAAGGCACGAGCCCACACTGTTCTTCACAAGCGCAAGGCAGTAGTACCTGTCGTTCTGCTTTGTGATGGCCCCGCAGGCAAGCTCGCTTGATTTGTTGAGGGCAAACCCTTCAAGGCAGGCATCATCCTTGCAAAGCGAGAAGTCATTCTTGTCAATTGCAATGCAGAGGTTGCGCGTGCTCTCGTCAGATATCAGCATGCACGGGGGAAGCACTTTCTTGAGGCATGCGGCGGCTGATTCGGTGTTGTCAATGAGGTTGCATATGCTTTCCGACTTCTCGCGGATTGCGTTTGCGGTGAGGCAGGAGAAGCGCATCTCCGCGCCTGTTACCTGCTTGCAGATTTCGAGGCTGGAGTTTGCAAAATGGTAAAGGCACAAGTCGAGCTTGTCGATTGCGTAGATGTTCCGGCAGTAGGATGAGTTTGACTTTTCAATGGCAAGCGAGGCAAAGCAGTTGTCGTTCTGCACTATGTTGCCTGCGGTGCAGGGGGCCGCCTGGGTGGCGTTTTGCACAGGGGCAGGCGGGGGCGTGACCACGGGCTCAGGGGTGACCACCGGCCCGGGGGGCGCAGAGGTGCATCCGAAAAGCAGGAGCATGGAAACGGCGAATATTGCAAGAATGTGATATCTCATACGGTCACCTATCTTTCTTCGGAGGCTGTATTTTTAATCGTTGCCCAGCCCAACACGTTTGCGGAGATGGCAGAGCCCGGTCAAATGCGCAGGGCTTAGGACCCTGTGGCCTAGCGCCTTCGTGGGTTCAAATCCCTCTCTCCGCATTTGATTGCGCCTAGTGCAAGCAGCCGCCAGGGGGTTTGGGCGGTGTCGGACTAAGGGGGGCGGAGCCCCCCTTGGGCTGACAGTGGGAATATATTCTTTATCTTCGCTGTTCGTGCGGTGCATTGATGTTCATTTTCCAGGCGCAGGCTGAAAAGAAGGAAGGAGAGAGCGAGCACGAGGAGAGCAGGCGCTTCGGCATGAAGGTGGGGAAGCACGCGGACTTCATTGCAGCGGCAATGGCAATGCCCGACGAGCAGTTCTCAGGCGCGCTCCAGTCCATTGAAAAGACATTCAAGGCAAAGGGCATAAGCGCATTCATGAGCACTCTTACGCCTGGCGCGCAGAACGCCATTTATGCGTCCTCTTTTGTCTGGGGATATGAGAATGCGGCAAAGTACGTGCAGAACGCGATGAAGCTCGATGAAGTGAAAAACGCCGCGAACGAAGCCGAGAGGAGCAAGGCAGTGGTGGAAAGCGTGCAGCATCAGGCGTCGGGAGAAACAAAGAACAAGCAGGCAAGCACTTTTGCATGGGGATATTACAATGATGACATGAAGCAGTCGCAGGCGCAGTCAGGAGTCACGGAAACCGTCACCGAGAAGGAAAAGACAAAGGAGGAGATGCAGCAGCAGTCAGGCATCGTGATGCCGCTCAACGCCGCGGAGGCCGTTTCCATGGGCATCATGCACGGCACCGCCTCGCCTGAACTGCTTTACTGCTCGGCATCGGGGGATGCGGTGCTGGGCATGCACCAGAAGAAGGATGAGGAGCAGAGGCGCGAGAGGCTGGAACGGCTGGAGGGCATAAGGCCCGGCGAGCCGCGGATCATCGTGCTTCACTCCGAGGAGGAGAGGCTGAAAGCGCGGTCTTCGCAGGAGATAATGCGCGAGGCCGAGAGGAGGCAGGCAGACTTGGTAAGCGCGCACGCCGATGTCGAGGAGAAGCTTGAGACTGCGCTTGAAAGGCTCGGCACATTCAAGAAAGACGAGGCTGCAAACGTGAAGAAAATCGCGGCGATGCTGCCTGCGGATTTTGCCCGCGCCATTTTGGCAAGCAGCGGAAAGTATGCAAGAAGGAAGGCGCTTAGGAAAAAGCTCGAGAATTGGCTTGCGTTTTCGAGGAGCGGCAAGAGCGCGGTTGCCGCCCTGTCATTGGGCAGGCTCTTAAAGCTTGCTTCGTTATCATCGCTCCTAAGGTAATTGAAAATGACGGAAACCACCCTCCAGCTCGTGGAATTTTCATTCTTCGTAGTCTTCGCGCTTTTGGGCATTGTGCTTGCCGCGCGCCTCAAGGTGCCCTATGTGGTGGGGCTTCTTGTCTTCGGCATGGTGGCAGGCCCCAATGTGCTTTCCTTTGTGAAGGACGGGCAGCTCATCAGCACGTTTTCCGAGCTTGGCGCCATCCTGCTGCTGTTTACCGTCGGCATAGAGTTCTCCATCTCGCGCATGCTGAAATCCGGCTTCAGGGCAATCCTTGTGACGTTCTTCAAGATGGCCATCCTGTTCTTCTTCGGCTATGAAACCGCGCTTTACTTCGGGCTCGACCTGACCTCCGCCATGTATGCAGGCGCGATGGTGGCCATCACCAGCACCGCGATAATGTACAAAATCGCAGGGGAGAAGGGCACTGCGAAAGACCCGCTCATGCCCCTTTTGTTCTCCATGCTCATCGTTGAGGACCTGGTTGCAGTGGCGGCGCTCACTTTCTTCACAAGCCTGGGGGACGGCGCGCCCACGCAGGAGAACAAGGTGTTCTCGATTTTCATCTCGCTCGCCTTGCTCGGCGTGTTCTACCTGTTCGCGCGCAGGCATGCAAGCGGGGCCATAGTGAAGCTGACCTCGAACTTCAGCGAGGAGGCGCTCATTTTCGTGGCATTCACGCTGTGCCTCGTGATGAGCTTTGCGGCTGACTTTTTCGGGCTTTCGCCCACAATCGGGGCGTTCCTTGCAGGAAGCATCATAGCTGCGCTGCCGAACGCGCGCTCGATACAAAGGACGATACACCCGCTGCTGCTCACGTTCGCCGCGTTCTTCTTCCTGGCGCTCGGCATGCAGATTGACCCGGCAGCGGTATGGGACCACCTCGGCTTTGCCGTGGCGCTTTCCGCAGTATTCATAATCGTGTGCTTTGCATCCGAGTTCGTGCTGCTTTATTCCACGGGAGCAAGAGGCAGCGGCGCGCTTTTCGGCGCAGCCTCCATGGTGGTGCTGGGGGAGTTCTCGCTCATCATCGCCACGGTTGCGAAGGGAGATATGTCGCATGTGCTGCTCTCGGTCGGCTCGTTCGGGGTGGTGGTGACCGCGCTCGTTTCCTCGTTCCTGCTTGACAGGCGCGGGCAGCTCGCAGAATTCGGGAGGAGGCACATGCCTGCCCGCGCAGTTGCAACCGGCAGGGCATTTGCCGCTTATTTCTCGAGCATCGTGAAGGATTTCTCCCCGAACGGGAGCTTCTGGCGCGTGTCTGTCGTGTGCTGGGAATGCATTGCCAAGAAGCTCATAGTCGTGGTCGTCCTGCTGCTTGCCATGTGGATTGCCAGGTTTGCGGTTGCAGCTGCAGGCGTGTCAAGCGTGAACGTGAGGACGGCCATACTCCTGCTGGGCGGGCTGCCGATAATTTATTTCCTCGCGCTGATACTCCGCGATGCCAAGCCCGTGCTTGACGCGCTTTCGCACACCATTGCGCGCCACAAGAAGAGCGCCAGGGACGAGAGCATAATATTGCGGGACCTCGGCTTTGCGATGGCGTTCCTGCTCCTCGCAATGGCAATGCCCGATCTCCAGGAATTCTTCCAGCTTCCCTCGTTCTTCCTGCTGGGCGACGAAATACTTTTCCTGGTGGCATTCGCCTTCATCTGGGACCTGGTGCGCCACGCGCGCATGCTGGTGGGGAAAAAGAGGGGCATAATATGATCAGGGCGCTTGCCGCGGGGCTGCTCCTGCTGCTTTCCGGCTGCATAGGCGAAAAAATAGTGCCGGACGAGCAGGCTGCATTGTCCGCAGTCCAGAAATGCCAGATGCACTGCAGCGCTTCCGAGAAGAAGGGAGTGGACATGTCGCCTGGCCCCTGCCTTGGCTTGATTGAGAATGACTGGGTATGCGATGTTGCGCACTCGCCTCGGCAGGCGGTTGATGATTTGCCTGAGAACCAGTGCGCGGATTACCGCGAGGGGCGCGCGCACCACTTTGTCGAAGTCACGCCTGACTGCAGGTTCATACGCGAGGCGTGAGGCAGGCGATTAATTAGGCAGTGAATTGTGCGCAGAGTATAGAAAATAGCCCCCGCCGAGATGGAGCGCGCAAGCGCGACAGATTTTGCGCCGAGCGCAAAACGGCGGGCTGGCTAAGCGAAGCTTAGCCCCCGCCGAGAATTGAACTCGGTGCCTGTTGTTTACAAGACAACCGCTCTACCGATGAGCTACAGGGGCACCATCAAAATGCAGCAGCATTTTGGTGGGAAGTCGAGCGACGCATCGCTCGACTAAGATCGACAAGTTGCCACCCTCTTTTTGCCCACAGGCAAAAAGGGGCGCCTTTTTCGCCGAAGCGAAAAAATGCGGAGCAACTTGGCGAATTGACAGGTTCAATTAGTCTATACATAAGAATTTAAACTTTGGTCAGTTGAATTGACGATCAATCGCATTCACAAAGGGTCAACAACCCAAGCCTAAAGGCTTGGGCTTGCTGATGGATTAGGAAGATGTTGTGCGAAAGATAAGCTGCCTTTACCAGCGCCTAAAGGCGCTGGCTTCGGGCTTGGATTGTTGGTGAAATATATGGGAAAATTCGCGGAAGCTGACGCTGTCATATCGAAGATATCCATTTGCCGCAAGTGCAAGACGAGGAACAAGAACACTTCCAAGAAGTGCAGGAAGTGCGGCTCTGTTTACATGCGCCCCAAGCGCAAGGACATACGCGTCAAGAAGTAGAGGCGCGACGAAGGTGTAACTATGGAAGAGCAAATGGTAGTGTTCACTGCGCGCTATCGAGACTGGCTAGTGGTGAAGAAGCTGTCCATCGACGAGAGGACCACTCCGCAGGAAGTGTCCGCGGCGCTTGCCAGCATGGAGGCCACCATTTCCAGGAAGTCCTACGAGTTCACCGGCATCAACCGCGAGATTGTGGAAGCTGTTGCGCTGAAGCTGTCTGCAGGCAAGAGAAAGTCGTATGTTTCGCTTTCCGAGGCGCTTTCCGCCATGAAGCCGACAGAGCTTAAGGCGCAGCTGCTTCCGGCATGCCCCACGCCCGCGCACCTTCCCATTGCGGAGAATTACATGGTAAAATGCCTTTTGGACAACCTCGGCTTCAAGACAAACCTTGACACCGAGACGCTGTCGGGCACGTTCCCGGAAATCAAGGTGACAAAGCCACGCGGGAATTTTGGAAAGAAGAAGAAAACGTGAAAGGCCGCCAAAGTTAAGTTTTTAAACTCATCCTCTAAAATAGAGGTGCTTTCGACTTGTTGCAGACTGGCTTTTGTTTGCTCGGGGACAAAGTTCATAGTAGGAGGTGTATTGTAATGGCAGAAAAAGAGCATCTAAACCTGATATTCATAGGTCACGTCGACCACGGCAAGTCAACGTCGGTCGGGCGTATCCTGTACGAAACAGGCGCGCTTACCGAGCAGCAGCTGAGGAAGCTCAAGGAGGAGGCCGAGAAGGTAGGAAAAGCAACCTTCGAGTTCGCCTTTACAATGGACACCTTGAAAGAGGAGCGCGAACGCGGCGTGACCATCGACCTGTCGCACAAGGAGTTCATGACGAACAAGTACTACTTCACCATCATCGACGCGCCAGGCCACAGGGACTTTGTGAAGAACATGATTACAGGCGCATCCCAGGCAGACGCAGCGGTCATCGTGTGCTCTGCAAAGGATGGAGTGCAGGCGCAGACCAAGGAGCACGCATTCCTTGCGAAAGTGCTGGGCATCAAGCAAGTCATTGTTGCAATCAACAAGATGGACGCGGTCAACTACGAAAAAGACAAGTATGAGGAGACCAAGCTCGCCATGTCCACTCTTTTGAAGAACATCGGCTACAAGATAGAGGACATCCCCTTCATTCCGTACTCGGGCTGGCAGGGAGACAACATCAAGGTCAAGTCCGACAAGATGCCGTGGTACACTGGACCTACGCTCCTTGAGTGCTTTGACAAGTTCACAGCCCCGGTCAAGCCGACCGACAAGGCATTGAGGCTTCCTATCCAGGACGTCTTCACGATCACAGGCCACGGCACAGTGCCAGTCGGCCGTGTCGAGACAGGCATCATGAAGCTCAACGACGCAATCATCTTCATGCCCTCCGGAGCAAAGGGAGAGGTGAAGAAGATCGAGATGCACCACCAGGAGCTGCAGCAGGCAGTCCCAGGCGACAATGTCGGCTTCAACGTGAAGAACGTGGACAAGAAGGACGTCAAGCGCGGAGAGGTCGTGGGCCCGGTCAGCAACCCGCCAAAGGTTGCTGCAGAGTTCACGGCGCAGATCGTGGTGCTCGAGCACCCGACCGCAATCGGAAAGGGATACACGCCCGTGTTCCACTTCCACACCGCGCAGATCGCATGCACTTTCATCGAGCTTGTGTCGAAGAAGGACCCCAAGACCGGCGCGCCAATGCCCGGCCCTGTCGACTTCCTCAAGTCCGGCGACGTTGCAGTCGTGAAGATCAAGCCCCTCAAGCCCGTGGTGGTCGAGAAGTTCTCAGACTTCCCCCCGCTTGGAAGGTTTGCCATCCGCGACATGGGCCAGACAGTGGCTGCAGGCGTGGTGCTTGAAGTCGTGGAGAAGAAGGCTTGAGTTTTTTGTTTTTTTAATTAATTTTTATGAAAAAGTGTCCGGTCGAAAGGCATCGGAACGGAGAATTGGTGAAACAATGGGCAAGGCAAGAATCAAGTTGATTGGAAAGACTCCCGAAGAGCTCGAGGAGGTCTGCAAGCAGATTGTGGAGATTGCAAAGGCGACAGGCGTCGAAATAAAGGGCCCTGTCCCGCTGCCCACCCACCGCATGTCGATAACCACAAGGCGCACGCCTTGCGGGGACGGCTCGGACACCTATGAGCACTGGGAAATGAGGATACACAAGCGCGTGATCGACGTCGCGGGCGATGAACGCACGCTGCGCCAGATCATGAGGGTGCGTGTCCCTGAGAACGTGCAGGTGAAGATAAGCCTTGAGTAGCCAGTTCTTCTTTTTCCGGACAGTTTTTTATTTTTATGAAAATTAGCGCGAGCTTCAGCCAAGCAGGTGAGAGTATACCATTTCTTCTATCCTGCCCTCAGCGAATGTCCTTGCCTTGGCAGCGCCCAGCCGCAGGTGCATTTCAGTGGATTCCTGGTGCAGCTTGGAATTGAAGCTGCCGTTGAGGTACCATGTGTAGAAGACCGCCGCGTCTATTTTGCCTATCGAGGCAAGCCCGCGCGCATAGGGGAGCCAGCCATAGGTCATCAGCTTCTCATTCAACTCTTGGGGGGCGTAGTTCTGGTCGTAGAGCGACATCCGGGCGATCAATATCCCGCCATCTGGCTCGCCGATCTTCCAATATGCGTCGCCAAGTATCTCTTTGTCGTTTTTAGGGAGCCCGGAGGCGAATTTGGGAAAAATTGCTGCGTCAATCCAGCCACCCGTGCCGCGTGCCACGGGTATTGATGCAGCCAATGTCCCAAGTCTTTCGACAATGTCTGCGTGGTGCTGGTCATATGACTTGCGTTCGCAGTGCCGCGTATTCCATTCCTGCTCGCGAAGCTCGGCAAGCCTGCGTATTTCGCCTTTTGTTGGCGACTTGCCATGTATGCCACCGATAAGCCCAATATTCTCGGGAAAATTGAGGCGCCCAAGCATGAGCTTCTCGCGCCTGTCGACATGCCCGATAGGGTGCACCGAGACAAATGCATTGTCGGTGCGCGCAAGCACCTTGCCGGATAGCAAACTAATTGATGTTAAACTCATTGATATCGCCTTCTTTTCTTTAATCGCTTTTTTTCTTCTTTTTGGTCGCCTGGTCAACTTTACAGATCTTTGTTCTCTTTAATCGCCTTGTTTGCCATTTTCATTGAAAGAGCTTTAAAACCCTTTCTTTGCAGAGTAGAACCGCCATCGCCTCGCGGCGATGACGATCCAGTTGGGCTGATGCCCAACTAGCTGTCCAAATCCCTGCCGGGATTTGAACATGCCGACGTGGCAGAACCTGGTATCGCGCTAGACTTGAAGCCCGCATCTGTTTTTTGCGGGGAAGCAATCTAGTGCCCTTCGGGGCTTAGGAGTTCAAATCTCCTCGTCGGCGAAACTTCGTTTCGCCTCCTCGGTTTGGGCTTTCAGCCCAAATCGCGCCGGCTTAGCCGTCGCTCTCCTCGTCGGCGATTCTTTTTTTTCTTTAATTTCTCAGCCAGCCGCAGAAGTTTTAAATGTGCCCGCGCAATCCATTGCGGGGTGCTTTGATGAAACTGCTTCTCATCGGGATTTTGGCTTTCGCGCTGTTTTTCGCAGGCTGCGCGCAATCCCCGCAATCTGCGCCTGAGCCGCCGTCTGCGCAGCCGGCCCAGCCCGTTTTGCCAAGCCAGCCAGCAGATGCGCCAGCGCAGGCACCAGCCACGTTGCCATCAGCCGATAATCCGCCTCCATCCGCCCCTGTCCAGGAGCCAACCGTGCCCGCCTTGCCCGCGGTGAACGAAGCGCCCGCTGTCCCTGAGCCTGTGATTGTGCGCGGCACGGTTGACCCTGATTTTGAAGTGACGGTGTACAACAAGAGCGCCGCGCTTTTCGGCACCACCATTTTCCCGGACAACCACATCTCAGGAAAGCCAAGGATAGTGGAGGTGAACATGCTGGGCGAAGTGGTGTGGGAGTATGTGCTGCCCTCGGAGTGGAGCAGCTACACCAACCCCGGCTTTGACGTGGAGCCGCTTGCAAACGGCAATGTTCTTTTCCTGCTGCCAAGGAAGGGAGTTTTCGAGGTGAGCCGCGACAAGAAAATCGCCTGGTCATATTATGACGCCAAGGTGTCGCACGATGCGGACAGGCTCCCAAACGGCAACACGCTGATAGGGTATGGCGCTTATGACAGCCAGAATGATGCGCAGGCAAAGGAAGTGACGCCCGCGGGCAAAGTTGTTTGGTCTTATTATGCGAAGAATGATTTTGCCAAGCCGCCATACAGCACAATATCAGACGAAGGCTGGACGCACACCAACGCGGTGACGCGCCTGCCCAATGGCAACACCTGGGTGAACTTCAGGAACTTCAACATCCTTGCGGAAGTGAGCCCTGCGGGAAAAATGGTAAGGGCGATAAACAACAGCGAGTTCTACTACCAGCACGACCCCGAACTCCAGTCGAACGGGAACATCCTGATGGCAAACCATGCAGTGCCAAATGCAATACTGGAAACCGACGCAAACGGCACCATACTTTGGAAATACGTCATGAAGGACAGGGGCGCGTGGCCCGTGAGGGATGCAAACAGGCTGTCAAACGGCAACACGCTAATCACCGGCACCGACAGGATAATTGAGATAACGCCTGGCGGGGAAATAGTGTGGGCCATGAAGAACAAGAACGCGCAGTTCACGCAGCAGACCGCGCCGACGCTTGGCTTTTTCAAGGCCGAGCGAGTGGTATCTTAAATCATCGCCGGATATGATGCCGAGGTGGAAAAATGGGAATGGACGGACTAGTGGAGCACCAGCTTGTAAGGATAATCGTGATATACATTTTCACTATAATCATGCTACGTATTGCAGGCAAGCGCAGGATTGCCCACCTGTCCGCATTTGACATATTGATAATCATCGCGCTGGGCTCGGCTGTTGGCGACGTCATGGTATATGGCGAGGGCACTGCGCCATTGGTGAGCGGAATCGTGGTGGTGTTCACCGTGATTGCGCTTCAGATGATAGTGAGCAAGCTTACCGAGAGGAGCAAGTGGCTGTCGTTTGTCGTCCACGGCAAGGGCACAGAAGTGATAAGGAAGGGGCACATCGTGCACCACAACCTCGAGGCGGAAGACCTTACCGAGGACGAGCTCATGGAGCTTTTGCGCGAGAGGGGAGTGGAGAGGGTAAACCGGGTGAAGGAGGCGGTGCTTGAGAAGTCAGGCGAGCTGGGCGTCATACTTTACTCTGGCAGGGCGAACAGGAAAAGGAGGCGCGCGGTCATCTGAGAAAGGGGTTGCAGAATTCGTCAGATTATAAAACCCCACGAATTCTCCATATTCCCCCAGCCGTTCTTTAGAGTGATTATTTCCCCGCCAGCTGTAGCGACCTCCAATGACTCGAGCACCGCAGGGTACTCGTTGTAGCGGAAGTTCGAGCGCGCGGGAAGCGAGCCAATATGCTTCCTGAAAGACCAGCAGGCATGCGAGTATGCGCGCGCGGTTGCCTTGATGGTGAAATCCGCGCCTCCGCCTGAAAGTGTGTGCAGCCAGTTTTCAGTATTGCCTATCCGCTTAGGAGTCACTGTGAGGCTGCTGCCCTCGAAAACGCGCCTGGAGGGCGCGTGGTAGAGGAAAACGTCCTGCTTTATCGGAAGGGCGGGCTTCTTGAGGCTCGCGCCTTTCCAGGCATTGTCGGCAAGCGCTGCCCTGCCTGCGTATGGCACCATGTAGGTGAAAAAGCTCCCATCTGAAAAATGGTAAAGCCCCCAATACCATTGAGGAGGGGGGGCGGCGAGGAGGATTTTCTGGAAGTAGGCAGTGCCGGAAAGAGCTCGCTTTTTGCCATTGTGCGCCTCGGTGCCTGAAAGCTGGAGCGTTTCAATTCTCGTGCCCTCAATCATCATGCCTGCCGGAAGCCGCGTAATGCCGTGCGTGGGCCCCACGGCAGGGTGCATGTCCTTCTGGCGCGCAACGAACTCGAATTCGGTTTTTCCAGCTTTTATTTTCGTTATGAAGTCCTCGCCGTGCTGTGTGAATGAGGATGGCGTTTTCCCTGGCGCGAAAAGGGAGCGGCGGGCAGGGTCAAGGGACATGTGGGATGTTTCCAGCACAAAATCCTCGCGCATCCCCTCCCCGTCAAAATACCATGCGGCTGCTGCTCCGTTGAGCCTGCTTGTGCCGTCCACGCGCGAGTCAAGCTGATGAGGCTGGCGGATGTCAAGCGAGTTGCACATAATCTCCTTGTCTTTTTTTATGGACCAGAGAATCATGAGCTGGCGGCACTTGCCTGTTTTCCTTGTGTTTTCATCGTGGATGAAAAAAAGCCAGAACCACCACAGCCACGCGCCAGGCGTTTTCCATTCCTGCGGCGGCTGCCAGATGCTCCTTAGGAGTGCCTCGCGGTTTTGGTGCGCCATGAGAGCATTTTTAAGGGAATAGTTTATATTTGTCCTCGTGTTCCCATGGCAGGCATACCAACTGAAGAAAAAACATACGACGCAATCATAGTGGGCGCAGGCCCTTCCGGCTGCTCCTGCGCGCTCTTCCTTGCCAATGCAGGGAGGGGAGTTCTGCTTGTTGACAAAGTTGCTTCTTTTCCCCGCGAAAAAGTATGCGGGGACGCATTCTCCGGAAAATCGATTGGCGTGGCGCGCGAGCTTGGCATCTTGCCAGGGCTTGAGACAAAGCCGCATGCCATTGTGAGGGGCTTGTCGCTCATTGCCCCGAACGGCAAGCAGGTGTCGGTGCCTTTCCCGAATGCAGACGGGATGCCGTTTGCAGGCTACACAGTGGCGAGAATCGACACTGACGAGATTTTTTTCAAGGCTGCCGAGGCGCACTCTAAGATTTCTGTTTTGCTTGGCTTTTCAATGGACGGGCTGCAAAAAGATGGGGACGCCGTGTGCGGCGTAACTGGCATGCGCGCATCGGACAAGGCAAAGTTGTCCTTCAAGTCGCGCGTGGTGGTGGGCGCGGACGGCGCAGCCTCCGCAGTGTCCCGCCTGCTCGGGCTTGCCAACCAGCCAGTGGAGCATGTCTATTCAGGCGTGAGGGGCTATTACACCGGCGTGGATGGGCTGACCGAGAACATCGAGCTTTTCTTCATTGACGGCGTGCTTCCAGGCTATCTTTGGATTTTCCCAATGGCAAATGGCAGGGCGAACGTGGGGCTGGGAATACTTTCCTCGGACTTGAACAAGGGAAGGAAGCACCCGAATGTCATGCTCACTGATGCAATTGAGAAGAATGCATCCATTTCCCCTCGTTTCAAGAATGCAAAGCTAGATGGACGGATGGGCGGCTGGTCCATTCCGTTGGGTTCATACAGGAAGAAGTGCTTTGGCAACGGCTGGGCGCTTATAGGGGATGCTGCTTCGCTTGTGGACCCGTTCTCGGGCGAAGGAGTGGGCAATGCGCTTTGCTCGGGCAAGTATGCAGCAGTGGTGATTGGCGAGTCTATTGTGAAAACGCCCGGAAGCGCACCGCTTTCATCGGAATCGCTTGCAAGGTACGGAAAGCTTCTGGACGAGTACATTTACCCTGAGATGGTGGATTCCTACAGGCTGCAGCGCGCATCGCGCTTCCGCTTCCTGCTCAACATGTTCATAGGGAAGGCTGCAGACAAGCCTGAGGTCCGTACAATGCTTGTCAACATGGTGAATTCCGACGAGGAGAAGAAGAAGACACAGTCTCCATTGTTCTACCTGAAGCTTCTGCTGCCGTGATGATATTGCGCCTTCAGGGCTTTTTATCTTCTGCAATCCTGACCCGGCTGTCTTGTGCAACGCACAATGACCCGCTTATTGCCGTTTCCGCCTCGCGTGCAAGCCGCATTTTTTCCTGCCTGCTTTCCCGCAGGGTGTCGGCGAAATTCCGGATTGAGAAGCTGGTTTTGAGCGCCGTCCAGGGAGAAACTATTTCATAGTTCCAGGAAACCTCGCCATAGTAAGTGCCATTGAGGCAGTATTGTTTATCCCCGCCATAGTGCATGGCGTAGGCGAGAAGCTGTTTTGTCGTCTCAGCGGCTTTTTTTATCGTGCCTTCCTTGAAAACCATTGCTGCTGCAAGCTTTATGTCCTCACGAGTGTATTTTGCCTTGTCCTGAGAAACTGCCGCCACCTTTTCAGCCATTCGCTCGGTAAGAAGCCGCGATGCGGTTGTATCGAATTTGCCTTCTGTTTTCACAAAAGCCTTGTTAAGCTGTTTTGCCTCGCGGCGCGTAATAACATTATTAGACATCCTACCACCCGGGGAAAATAAGATAGAAAATGTTTAAAAATGAGATTGAACAGAGGCGCTAGAGCCCTTCCACGAAGACTTCCGCCTCGGCGTGCTCGTCGGGCGCGAACGAGATGTCAAGCTTCGCGCGCACCTTCCAGATGTAGATTGCGTTGTCATGCCCGAACTCGTGGCTGGTGGGCGCTGCGCTTTGCGGCAGCGTGAATTGCACGGTGAACGTTTCCTCGCCCGAGAAAGTGTGCTGCCCGCAGATTTGCTTTTCCTGCTCGAATGCCGCGCGCGCCCGCTCCTCGGTCTTGGTCTCCATGTGAGAGGAATAGGGCTGCCCCATCTCCTTGTCCCTGTCATAGTCGTAGCGGTCGAGCACCACCTGGGTCTTTATCCGCTTGCGCTCGTTGCAGACGAGGGTGGCTGACAGGCTGCGCGCAGGAAGGGGCTTTGCCTGGCGCACGCTGATGGTTGCAATTATGGTGTCGCCGGCTGCATATGCTGCGCGGTCAAGGGAGATGGAAATCATGTTTTCCACTTAGGGGTTCTCAATCTCGACGTCGCCGTTTATCGTGACCTGGCACGCGAGGCGCTGGTTCGGCTTTGCGCCGAATCCCTCGAGCGTTGCCTTTTCGTTCTCTGTTGGCGGCGTGAGGTTTTCCATGCCGGACACGATGTTGACGAGGCACGAGACGCACACGCCTGCCTTGCATGAGAACGGGATGGAGGCGCCGTTGTCCTCGGCGACCTGCGTGAGCGGGGTGCCTGCAGGCACTTCCACTGTTTTTCCGTCTGATTTGAAAGTCACTTTTGGCATGGGATTCACCTTGGCAGAAGTTTGCAGATAGGGTTTAAAAAAGTGCTTAGCCGGTTTTTTGGAGCCCGCAGGCAGTGCAATGCGAATGTAATAAAAATTGGGACGGCATAATGGTTGATGGTGATACTCATGCAATCCAACCTTCCATCGAGCTTTTCGCGCGGCGGCTCAAAGCCCTATTCCCCGCCTTCGGAAAAATACTCGCAGCCTGAGAGGGCGCCTTCGCAGGGCGCGCCGGCGATGGCGCAGCAGGGCGGATCAAGCACCATCACCATGATTGTGGCGGTGCTTGCCCTTGCACTTGCCCTTCTGAGCGTGTATGGCACTTATTTCATGGAAAAGCCGCTCTCATCCGCCCAAAAGGCGCAATTGATGGGCATTGCGGAAGATTTGAGGACGCTGCAGAACAGGAACATCGTGATGACTGCGCCTGTTTCCACAACGATTACGCTTGACAGGAGCTATCCGATAAAAGACCTGTTCCCGGCAGAGTTTGACATCCCGCTTTCATTCATGATACCTATCGACACCAGCCTTGTCGGGCTTTCCGGAACGGGCCAGCCAGTGCAGTTTCGCGTGCAGGAGGAGGTACCCATCCAGGCAACCATCCCGATTTCAAGCGCCAAGGCGTTTGGCAACAATACGATACAGATAAAGAAGGAGCTTCCTGTCGAGGCAAAATTCACCTCTGCAATAAGCATACGCGCGGCATACGGGCAGGACCTGAACAACATAATCGACAAGCTTGAGGCGGTTGCAAGCAATTAGAGCCCGGTTATTTTTGCAACGCCTCGGGAGCCGTCCCACTCTTTTTCCATTTCCTTTATTTTCAAGCCTTTGATGAAGAAGGGCGCATTGGACACGAATGTTTCGCCTTCCCCGCCTTCCAGGTGCGGGCTGACCGCAGGCTTCATTTTCCTGAGCTTGCTGACAAACTTTGCGTCGAAGCGCGCGCCCAGGTCGTCTTTTCCCAAGCCTTCCGCTGAGACTGCCACGACATAGGTGTCAAGGTATTTGCATTGCTCTGAAAGCAGCGCCTCGCCTGTGCGCCAGATGGGCGAAAAGGAGCGAATGCCAAGCTCGTGCGCAATCTTGTCAATTCTCTGCTTCTGGTACTCGCTTTCTATCGCGCCTGTTGCCACGGCATCCGCGCGCATTTGCCGCAATCCTTCCTTTATCGCGGAAAGCTCGTCCTCCTCAGTTTCGCCGTCCGCTTCCACCATGGTCAGCGGCATGCCCATTGCTTCTGCCTGCTGCGCGCACCACTGTATGTTGGGGTGGTGGAACATCGTCGAGTATTCCGCAGGCTCGATGGTGAGGAGCGACACAACGTATCCCTGCTGCTGGCACGCGAACGCAGCAAAGACAGAGTCTTTTCCGCCTGAGAACAATACTGCGACTTTCATAGGGACACCGAAGAGAGATGGCCAAATTGCTCTGGCAATTTGACCACACAGTCGAGCTGCGCTCGACTTGCTACCATTTTCGTCTGCAAAAATGTCAATGGACTGGACGGGATTTGGACCCGTGGCCTCGTCGTTGCGAACGACGCGCTCTACCGCTGAGCTACCAGCCCTCGATGTGCAGGCGTGAATTTGCCTAAGGAATTTAAAAACATAAGCAATGCGGAAAAAAATAATGCGCCCTGGTTGGAAAGGGCGCCGCTGAAAAAAGAAAAGAAAAAGATGCGCTCAGATGTAGTTGAGCGCGTCCATTGTTATTGCCTTGGGCTTTGCTTCTGAAGGCGCGATTGCATATGGGTTCTTCACGCCGGTCACGATGGAGGTGACCGAGATGCCGTCGCCCATGCTCGGGTCGAGCCTTGCGCCTATCTTCACGTCGGCGTTCATGTCAAAACTGCCTGAAATCTTCTCGCCGATCTCGATTCCCTCGCCAAGCGTGAGGCCTGAGCCCCCGTTGATGTGAAGGAGCGCGCCCTTTGCGCCCTCGTAGGAAACATCGAGGAGCGGGTGCTCCATGGTGTTCCGAACCACCTGCTCTATCCTGTCGGTGCCGTGAGCCTCGCCCATGGAGATGAGGGCAAAGCCTCCGTTCTCCATGACTGACTTCACGTCGGCAAAATCGATGTTCATGAGGGAGGGCAGCATGATGGTGTCTGCGATGCCTGTGATTGCCTTGCCTGTGATTGCGTCCGCAAGGTTGAATGCCTCGGCAATGGGCAGGTTGGGCACATAGTTCACCAGCCTGTCGTTCTCGATCACGATGACCGTGTCGGACTTTGCCATGAGGCGCTCAAGGCCCCACTTCGCCTTCTGCACGCGCGCGCGCTCAAGGCGGAAGGGAATTGAGACAACTGAGACGACGATTGCGCCTTGCTCCTTGGCAATCTCCGCAACGACGGGCGCTGCGCCTGTCCCCGTGCCTCCGCCCATGCCTGCGCATACGAATACGAGCTCCTTGGTGCCTATTACCTCCCGAAGCTTTTCTCGGCTCATTTCAGCGCACTTTGTCGCGACTTCAGGGAAGCCGCCTGCGCCCAATCCGCGAGTCACGGATGAGCCGATGAGCACCCTCTTGTGGGCCTGCACTATCTTTAGGTGAAGCTGGTCAGTGTTAACAGCAATAGTCTGCGCGCTTTTCACTCCGTTCTTCATCATCCTGTCCACAGTGTTGCATCCTGCGCCGCCCACGCCTATGATGCCAATCCTTACGCCCTCATTGCTCATGAGTTCGTCCGCCCTTGTCTCCCCAACCACGTTTTCGAACATATCCAACCCCCGCCTTGTTTGTTAGTCTCTCACTGTCTTGGACAGGGCATCCGCTCGATAAAATCTCATTGCACGAGGGAAACTGCACAGTCCATCTGATCGCCAAACCTAATTCGCATAACAGGTTTAAATAGTTTTGTTTTTGCAGAACGCACGCGTTCGTAGCGGGAAAAATCTACGGCGTGGAAAACGCGCAAGTTGGCGAAAAGCAAAAAAGCGGAAAAGCAGGAGTGCGAAAAGTTGCAAAAAGTGTAAATTTCACCGGCATCCTACTTGGGAAACTTTTATAAGAGAAGAAATGGCAATTTTTCCGTGAAAACATGCAGGACGCCCGCGCAAAATCAGTCAAGTTTGCCGATTTGTCACTGAAGGAAGCATTTGAGAGGCTGAAAGGCAGCAGGCACGAGGAACAGGAGCTTTATTCGCAGATTAATGGCGCCATAAAGGAGCTGGAAAAAAATCCGGCGGCCGGAATAAAGATTCCGAGGCGCGTTTGGCCAAGGATTTATGTGCAGAAATACGGCATCACCACGCTTAGAAAATACGACTTGTGGAAAGGGTGGCGGCTTGTTTATACATTAAGGGGCAGCTCCATCGAAATCGTCGCAATCGTCCTTGAATGGCTTGACCATTCCGCATATGAAAGAAGGTTCGGCTACCATGAAAAGTGAGGCTATCTTGCGTTAAGCTCGGGGTGCGCTTTGTAGTATGCCACGCCCTCAGGGTCCCAGATCCACTCGATTTTGCGGTCCCGGTCGATAATTATCCTTCCGGAATGCTCGAAATAGTCCATGATGACGCAAAACGTCTGGTACATCACTTTCTTCTTCAGGCTTTTCCAAAGCTCTGTCTTTGTCATGTAGTCGTCCGCGTCCTTTATCGCGTCCTCCACCATGAGGATGGTGTCAAGCCGGGGGTAGCGCAATATGTTTTTCGGCGCGAATCTTGCTTTCCTTCGCGCGCTTGCTGACGGGCGGGAGAATTTCCGCGCCCTTGCGGGCGCTTTTGCTGCAGCGGCTGCGGATGCCATTGGAATCACTTATATCAGTTGATATAATAAGGTTTAAAACGGTTGCGGCGCTCGCGCGAGTTTGCCACGAGAGGATTGGGGCTTTCGCTAAGGGTTGTAAAAAAAACCAAAAGCGCCATTATTGCATCTTCAGCGGCGGCTTGCCGACTTTTGTCCTTTTCTCGTTTATGCCAGCAATCCGCTGCAATCTGTAGTCAAGCGCGACGCGCTTGTAAATCCCATAGGCATCCTGCACGTCTTTGAGGGATGTTCCGGTGATTGCAGCCTCGCTTTTCCCAGGTGCCGTTGGCGCATCTTTCACAGGCACATCTCCCTGTGCTTGACCGCGGGATTCAATCGCATCTGCCGCCTTTTTATAGAGTACCTTGAGCCCGTCTGCGGCAGACATCTGTGCATCTGGAGTTTCCATGAAGAGGCGGTTGCCTTCCGGCTTGAATTTCAGCTGCCATTTTCCATAAAGCTCCTTTGCCTGTGCGAAAGTGGCCTCTGCTTTTCCAATCTCGCCAATCTCCAGACACATTGGCACGAGCCTTGACATTGTTTCCAGCCTTATCGTGTGCATTGAGGGCGGATATTTTTCAGAGGCAAGTTTTTCCGCAGCAAGCAGCAGTGCCCTCTCGCCTGCCTGCACTGCCTCCGCTATTTTTCCGTTGTTTTCAAGAAGTTTTGACGCGTCGCACAACCTTTTCAAGCCAGCCATGTTTTCCCCCAGAGAAAACAGAACTTCGGCCTCCTGCCCCATCCACGAAGCGGCATCGTTCGCCTTGCCAGCCTTTTCGCACCGTTCTGCAAGCGACTTAAGGCATGTTTTCATTTCTGCCCGTACGTCGCTTTTGATACCGTCCTTGTACGGCTCGGGCCAGCTCTGCCCGTCAATCCATGCGAGGTCATTTTTCAAGTCTGAAAATTCAGAGGCGCCAAGATTGATTGCTTCCTCAAATTTGCTGTCCTTGGCATATCCGTCTGCCGCCTGTCTGCGGTAGTGCCTCATAAGCATGGGCGCAGTTCTCCCAGCCTCAACCCCGTAGTGCATGTCAACTGAGCCGGGAAAGTACTTCATCATCGCATCCACTAATTCAAGAGAAAGCGCGTAACGCCTCCCATAATCGCTTTCCGGAAGCACATGAAGCAGTGTTTCATATGCCCTGAAGGTAGCTATACTAGTAAGCTTGTTGTTAGGGAGGAAGTACTGCGCAAGTTCATAGCCCTTTTGGGCAATTATTGCAGTTTCGGCCTTGAATCTGTCTCTGTTGAACTCGTTAATAAGAGAGCTGCCCATCCCAAGGTATTCGTTGGCATCGGAAGTAGCCTTGTTTCTTAGAAAAGGGAGGTAATTTTCCGGGTTTTGCATCACGCGCAACGCTTCCTCTTCGCTTGTTATCGTCATGGAAGGCACCTTGTACTACACAAATTTATTCTTATTACAACACTTTATAAAGCTTGCCATACTGGAGAAACTGCTAGCTTGCGCTAAGAGTTATAAAAAAAATCCAAAAAGGCGCGCGGGGGTTGGGGTCCGGCGCCCTTTCGTTGTTTCCAAAGATTGTTGTTATAGGTTGTCGGTTTGGTCGCTCTTAGCCGATTATTTCTATGTCGCTGTACGACACTTCCTTCTTCGGCTCGTCGCTTCCTGCGCCTGATCCAAACACGTTCGCACCCTTCACACCGGTCACGATGGCAACGATTTCCAGTTTGCCGTCGTATCCAGGGATGAGCCTCGCGCCCCACTTGACGTTTGCCTGCGGGTCCATCTTCTCCGTGATGATTTCTCCCGCCTTGATGGCGTCTCCAAGTGTGAGGTCTGCCCCTCCTGAGATGTGGATGAGTGCGCCGTTTGCGCCTTCGTAGTCGACATCCAGCAGCTTGTTCTTGAGCACTCCTTCCGCGGCTCCGCGGACCTTGTCAGTGCCCTTGCCCTCGCCAACAGCGATGAAGCCGACTCCGCCTCCCTGAACGATGGAGCGGACGTCCGCAAAGTCGATGTTGATGAGCGACGGCTGCGTGATAGTCCACACAAGTCCTCCGACCGCCTTTGAAAGGATTTCGTCTGCAACCGCGAACGCCTCGTTCATCGGCAGGTTCGGGACGAGCTTGACTAGCCTGTTGTTGTCCAGAACGATTACCGAGTCGACGTGCTTGCGGAGCTTTGCGATTCCCTCCTCGGCCTTCACGCGCCTTGCGCGCTCAAGGTTGAACGGGTATGTGACCATGGCTACGACAATGGCTCCCTGCGCCTTCGCGATCTCCGCGATGATGGGCGCTGCGCCTGTTCCCGTGCCTCCACCCATTCCGGCGCAGATGAAGACGAGGTGCGCGTTCTCAAGCTCTTTCTCGAGAAGCGGCCTGTCCATCTCCGCTGCCTTGCAGCCTGTGTCAGGATAGCCTCCTGCCCCGAGCCCCTTGGTGATGGTCTTGCCGATGAGGATTTTCTTAGCCTTCTCGTGTATCATGTTGAGGTGCTGCCTGTCGGTGTTTACCGCGACAAGTTCGCATCCCTTCACGCCCGAGCGGATAAGCCGGTTGATTGTGTTGTTTCCGCCTCCTCCTACTCCTACTACAACTATCTTAATCTGGTCTGAGCCAAAAGATTCGGCTGGAGCTGGCTCTTGCTCACCTAGGACTGACCTTACTAAGCTGTCCATACATATCGCCTTGTGTGCCAATTCGCGGATTAAATTTATATACCATGCATGCGGGCGGGAAATTCCACGCCGGAGAAAACGGGAAACGGATGCGGTCGGCATGCAGAACGCGCCCGCTCACCGTTTCCGCGCTCCCGCCCTTGTCATCGCCTTCGCGCGCGAAGCGGGCTGGCGGATATGCGGGCGGGAAATTCCATGATGTAGAAAAACGAAAAGCGCAATCGCGGACAAACCCTTTTATAATGCGCGCGGATCGGTGGCGCGCGAGATGTTGGCGCGCGGATGGCGCTAGGCTGGTGAAAAACGAGAGCGGGCTTCCATTGCGCCCTGCGCCTGAGGCGCGCGCAGTTCCCATGCTCAGTCCAGTTTCGGGAAATTCCGCTTGCCTTTGAACACGTCGTAGGTCGGCTTGAGCGCTGCAAGCACGAACACGAGGGCATACCATTGCCACTCAAGCGAAAGAAGCGGCGCCCAGAGCTTTGCCAGCAATAGCGCAAAGAAGAAAACGCTTATCTTGACAAGCCCAACATCCAACGCGCTCATTCTCTTCGCTTTCCCATCAGCCCATTTCCAAAAGCCCATGCACTCACCCTGGTTGATTTCTTGAATAGGATGTATTTACGCGTTGCGGTCAGGCTGCGCGCCGTTCCAGCGGGAAGCAGCAGAACCGGTATTCCTTCACTATGCGCACGAGGGTTTGCATGCTCATTATCCGGTGGAAGCGCTTCACGACCGATTGCGTGATTTCGCGCATCTCGCGCTCGCCTGATGCGCGCACGTCGTACATCAGCTCGTACTCCGACACGATGCGCGTGACCCTGCGCACCTGAGGCAGGGAAAGCAGGAAGGAGGAGACCGCCCGCACGTTCTCCTCGGTCGGGGACGACAGGTTGAGGAACACGCGATAGTGGCGGAAGCCCTCGAGGTCGCTTCCGAGGTTTATGGTATAGCCCTTGATTATCCTGCGCGCCTCCAGCGACTTGAGGCGGTATCGCGCGGTTTCGGGAGGCATGCCAGTCCTCTTCCCAAGGTCGGAGTATGATATGCGCGTGTTGCTGGCGATTGCGGAAAGGATTTCCCTGTCCTTCTGGCTTATCCTTTCCGGGCTGCACTGCGCGCCAAGCTCCACCGGGCTCCGGGGCGGATCATGGGCGCTGGAAAAGGCGCGCGGCACCACAGTTGATGTTCCGAGGTGCACTGCCCAGTGCATGGAAAGCACAATGCCCCTCAGGGCGCGGTGCAGCCTCAGGCTTTTTTTGGCAAGGTCTGCGGTGCCTTCGCTTGCAATGCTGAGCGACAAGCCCCATTCGCCCTCGCATTTCAAGAGCGAGAGGACGCCGAGCGAAAGGAGCTCGGAGATTACCTGGCGTTCCTTCCTGGCGGGCACCGGCTTGAGCTTGAAGTTGAAGATGTGGATGCTGTAGCCGGCGCGCTCGCAGTCGATGAGCGAGACAAACGAGCCGATGCTGCCGCGCGCGACCAGCGAGGCTATGCGGCTGGAAGCATTCTGCTTCGACACGCGGGCCTTTGCCGCAATCCTGGAAATCGGCTGGCGGCTGTCGCAGAGCAGCTGCGCGAGTATTTTGCGGTCAGTGGCGCTAAGTTCCCCTCCCATGATTGACTTTCGGCAATAAAATTAAAAAAAGCTGCTGTTTGTCAAGGGTTTGGGGTCGGAACCGCTTTTAGGGGCGGGCGAGGATGATTGATGGGCAGGCGCAATGGGCATGGAGTGCGCGGCAAGGGACTGCGGGCGCAGGCTAGGCGCGCCCGCCAGGGCCTTTTTGCAAATAGCCGCCACCGGGAAGCGAGGATGCGGCATAAGCACGGACTTCTTCGCGCGTGGGCATGCATAGGGTAAAGCCGGCTGAATGCGACTGCATTGCTGTCCAGCCCCCGCGCATGCCTGTGCGCCTGCCCCCTTCCATTAACAACGAGGAAATCACGATGGCTGCAAAAAAAATTGTAACCGGAAACGGATTGGACGTGCAGAGGATGCTTGGCCTCAGCGTTGGCGCGCTTGCGCAGGAGCTGTGGAAAGCAGACCCCAAGCTGCGCCCAATGCTGCAGAGGTGCAAGGGGGCGCGCCAGGCGCGGGAAGAATTGTTCGAATACTTCAACTCGATTGAGCGGGCGTTCAACAACGTCTATTCGCGCCGCGAGGTGCGGTTCCTGCACCCGATAGAGAAGAACAACGCGAAGCACTGCGCCCGCGTGCTGAAAAACATCATACGCACCGAATACGAGCTTGCGGCAGGCACCTCTGCGCTTGGGTGCCTGCTTTCGCTTTCAAGAGGGGAATATGAAGGCATAAGCAGGGGCTTTGCATGCGAGATGGTCGCCCTTTTTTCCGGGCTGAATGGAAAGTCTGGCATGTATGCGCGCGGGCAGCCCAAGTTCATGGGGATGGAGGGGAGGGCAGCTGCGCTTGAGCGCTCGAGCTTCCTTGACGAATACGCGGACATGATGGAAAAGGGAATGGCCCGCTTCAAAAGCGGGCTCCACCCGAAGCTTGCTGCGGCCCGGAAGAGGATGAAGGAAAGGATAATGCGCCACTTTGGCGCGACTGAGAAGGACTGGCAGAATTACCGCTGGCATTACTCGCATGCGATAACGGATGCATCCACCCTGAAGCGGCTTGTCGCGCTGTCGCCTGAGGAAGAGGAAGGCGTAAAGCTTGCGGAAGAGTCAAGGATACCGTTCCAGATAACGCCTTACTACCTGTCGCTTTTCCTTCCGGAAAGCAATCAGGATGCCGACAGGGCGGTGCGTGCGCAGGTGCTGCCCAGCCCGCGCTACTGCACGGCGTATATGGAAGCGAGGGAGAAAGGCGCGTCGCTTGACTTCATGGGCGAGGGCTCCACAAGCCCGGTTGAATGCATAACCCGCCGCTATCCCGAAATAGTGATAATCAAGCCCTATGACTCGTGTCCGCAGATATGCGTCTACTGCCAGAGGAACTGGGAGATAAAAAGGGCGTGCGAGGCGAAGATATCCCGCGGGAGCATGGCCAGGGCGATTGGATGGATAAGGAAGAACAGGCACATAAGGGAAGTTCTGGTTACCGGCGGCGACCCCCTCACGCTATCAGACAGCTACATCGAGTGGGTGGTCGGCTCCCTTGCCAGAATCCCGCATGTGCTGCGCATCCGCATAGGCACGCGCACGCTGGTGACCGCGCCTTTCAGGATAACCCCAACGCTTGTTTCCATATTGGAAAAATACCTCGAGCCAGGGAAGAGGGACATCTGCGTGGTGACCCATGTGGAGCACCCAGCGGAGCTTACAAAGGACATGCTTGTTGCATGCACGCGGCTGCGCAAGGCAGGGATAAGCATCTACAACCAGCAGGTCTTCACATACTTCAACAGCAGGCGGCTTGAGACGTGCGCGCTGAGGCGGGGCATCAAGCTGTTCGGCATCGACCCATATTACTCGTTCAACACTAAAGGCAAGGAGGAAACTGAGGACTTCAGGGTGCCAATCGCCCGCCTGTCGCAGGAGAGGAAAGAGGAGGCGAGGCTGCTTCCCGGATTGGAGCGCACGGACGAGCCGGTGTTCAACGTGCCTCGCCTCGGGAAGTCCCACCTGCGCGCATGGCAGGACCACGAGCTCATCATGGTAAAGCCAGATGGCAGAAGGGTGTATAGGTTCTACCCTTGGGAGTCCAAGCTCGAGCTTGTGCCCCCGTATGACTATGCGGACGTGCCGATTTACGAATATCTCAGGCGGCTGGACGCCGACGGGGAAGACGTCGGCAAGTACCGCACAATATGGTATTATTTCTAGGTGATTTGTTGGAAAACGGAATTGCACAATCAGCGGAATTTGGCGCAGGCAGCCTGCTGCCCTTCCTGCTCGCGCTGGCGGTTGCGCTTGTTGCGGCAAAGATTGCAAACGCGATTGTCAAGAGGGCGGCGAAAAGCATGGCGGGCAGGACAAAAACAAGGCTGGACGATTTCCTGCTCGAGGCGCTTGACCTGCCGCTCACGATATTCTTCATGGGCGCGGGCATATATGCCGCCGCTTTGCTCGCAGGGCTGAGCGCGCTCCCGCTTTTCGGGTTTGCCGCAAAGGAGTTTGTGATATTGGCGGGCGCTTATGCCGTGTATCAGGCGTTTTCAGCGCTGCTGCGCTGGTATGTGGAAGAGGCTGCAGCTGCAAGGAACCTGCCCTTGGCGGACCTCCAATCCACACTGCGCAGGGTGGGTGCGCTTTTCATATTCTCGATTGCGGTCATAATGGCTCTGGACACTGCGGACATAGAGGTAAGCCCGCTTATCGCCTCGCTTGGCATCGCAGGCCTTGCCGTGGCGCTTGCCTTCCAGGACACGCTTGGCAACTTTTTTGCAGGCATCACTATTTCCGCCGACAGGCCGGTGCGCGAGGGGGACTACGTGCAGGTGGAGGGGGGATATGAGGGATATGTGCACAAGATAGGCTGGAGAAGCACGCAGATTCGCGCGCTTGCCAACAACATCGTGGTGGTGCCAAACTCCAAGCTGGCGGCAAGCATCATCACCAACTACTATGCGCCAGACAAGGCGCTCGCGGTCCTTGTGCCCGTGTCGGTTGCATACGGCTCTGACCTGAAAAGGGTGGAGCGCGTCACGTGCGAAGTTGCGTCGGAGGCGCAGAAAAAGGTGAAGGGGGCGACGCGCGATTTCAAGCCCTTCATACGCTACGGGGCATTCGGCGATTCCGGCATATCCTTCAGCGTCATCCTCCGCGCGAATGAGTATGTTGACAGGTACCTACTCACGCACGAGTTCATCAAGGCGCTGCACGCGCGCTATGCAAAAGAAGGCATCGAAATACCGTATCCCAAGCGGCACGTGTATGTGGAGAATCTGGGCAAGCGGAGGGGAATGAAGTGACAACCGACACAAAGGACATGCTCAGGATACTGCTGAAGGACAAGCACCTGGTGATGGCATCGCAAACCGAGCCCTACACCCACGTCCACGAGGACGGAGTGGTGAAGCTGCGCACAGGCACGGGCGGAGTGGTCACAGCGCTTGACCCGCTCATGGCTTTCAACAAGGGCACGTGGGTTTCGGTGGGCGTCGGAAAGGCGGACAAGAAGGCAGTCGACCGCGAGGGCAAGGTGCGCGTGCCGGACGAAAACGGCTATTCCCTGCGCAGGATTTGGCTCACCAAGCAGGAAAGAGACGGCTATCTTGACGGCGTGTCCAACGGGGCGCTCTGGCCGCTTTGCCACATGGCATACGTCAGGCCAAGGTTCGTGGATGCAGAATGGGAAGAATTCAAGAAGGTGAACCGCAAGTTTGCAAGCGCGATAGCAAAGGAGTGCAAGCAAAACTCGCTGGTGTGGATACACGACTTCCAGCTTTGCATGGTGCCAAAATATCTCAAGAAAATGCGGCCCGAAATCACGACTGCCTTTTTCTGGCACATCCCGTGGCCCAACCCGCAGGTGTTCTCGATATGCCCCTGGTCGAACGAAATCCTGGAGTCATTGCTGTGCAACGACCTGATGGGCTTCCACACCCAGCAATACGCATTCAACTTCCTGGACAGCGTGGACACTTCGCTTGAGGCCAGGGTGGACCGCCCCTCGCTTGCGGTGTACCACAGGAAAACGCCCACATTCGTGAGGTCAAATCCCATAAGCATAGATGGAGAAAGCGTGAAGCGGCTTGCAGGCCTGCCCCCCTCGGAATACGTCAAGAATCTCCTGGCGGAAAACGCACTTGACAGCATGGAATTCGCAATAGGCGTGGACAGGATGGACTATACCAAGGGGCTGCCCGAGAAAATCAAGGCAATGGACGCATTCTTTGCCCTCTATCCAAAATACATCGGCAAATTCTCGCTTCTGCAGATAGCTTCCCCGACAAGGGTTCATCAGCCTGCGTACCAGAAAGCGGCTTCCGATGTCACGAGGCTGACAAACGAAGTGAACGAAAAATACCGCGGCAAGGCGAAGCACAATCCAAAATGGAAGCCCATTGTGCTTGTGCTGAAGCAGATAGACCGCGCGGACGTCTATTCCCTTTATTCCATGGCAAGGCTGTGCATGGTGACCTCGCTCCATGACGGGCTCAACCTCGTGAGCAAGGAGTTCGTGGCATCCCGCGCCAAGCGCGACGGGGCGCTCATACTCAGCAAGTTCACAGGCGCCGCAAACGAGCTTGCAGGCGCAAATCTCGTGAACCCCTATTCTGTGGAGGAGATTGTCAAGGCAATGCATTTTGTCCTCACGCAAAGCCCGCGGGAGCAGGCAAGGGACATGGCGCTCCTTTCCCACCAGGTCGCGGAAAGCGACGTCTTTGCCTGGTCATTCAACTTCCTCAAGGAGCTTCAAGCCGCGCACATGATGCGCAGGGTGGCATAGATGGAAATCAAGACAGTGGTGCTTGACTTTGACGGGACGCTTGCGCCCATCAGGCGCGACCCTTCTGCCGTGAGGCTTCCAGCCTCGATGCGCAGGCAGATTGCGGCATTGGTCGCCGCCGGGCTCGAGGTTGCGGTGCTTTCAGGCAGGCCCAATTCCTTCCTCCGGAAGCAAGAGTTCCCGAAGGGCGTGCGCCTGTGCGGGAATTTCGGCAACCCCTCTGGCAAAAGGCAGGCAGGGTTTGGAAAAGGCTTTTTGCGCACGCTTGCCGAGCTTGCGAAAATACGCGGGGTGGAAGTGGAGCGCAAGGCAGGCTATGCCGTGCATTACAGGAAGGCAAGGCAACAAGACATTGAAAGAGTGAAGAAGCTTGTCTACCTTGCGGCTGATGAAGCAGGGGACGGCGCATCCATGCTTTATGGGAGGAAGGCAGTGGAAATACTCCCGGCAGGGGTCATGCCCAAAGAGGAATTCCTGTCAAGGCTGCTTTGCGAAAGAAGCCACGGGGTGCTTTTCATAGGCGACGACCCGTCCGACCTTGCAGCAATGCGCGCGCTCCGCAAAAAAAGCAACTTTTCCTGCGCGCTTGTAAAGTCGGGGGAAGTGGACTCAGGAGTTGGCAGCTGGCCTGCAAAGCTTCTGAACAGGCGCGCGCTCGGGCGCTTCCTCGGCAGGCTTGCGCGCGCAACGCAGGAGCAATTTACACCCAGGGCGAACTTTCCGCGCCTGAAGGCGGATTCGCGGGATTTCAGCATCGCGCCACGGCGCGGCTTCTGATGCAGATTGCTTCGCAATTTGCACATCGCCCGATGGATTTGGCGGGCGCGAGGCAGCATTCTTAAAAACCTTGTTTCCGGACAGCAAAGCATGCAAACGCCGCGCCAAAAGAGGCGGGACGAGCAAAAGGGATTCGACCTCCTCGAGGCGATATATGCCGAGAAGGGGCTTATTTCAACAGGCGATTCATCCCACCTCATGTCCGCAAAGGCAATAGGCGACACACGCGCCCACTCCGAGAAGCACCGCCAGGAAAAGGAAAAAAGGCACAGGGCGGCATTCACCGAAAATCCGCGGGCGCACGCACGCCCGGAGCGCGCAGGTTTCATGGAGCCCCGCAGTGAAAAGAAGGGGCAGAAGCACTCCAAGCTCCCGCTCCAGCTGAAAAAGCCCGACATCGAAGACCCGAAAAAGGGCAGGAAAAAATAGCCGTGCCCCCTGTTTGCAGCCCAATCCGCCCGCTAGTAGAGCCCGGACATCTGCGAAAATATGACAATCAGCAGAAGGGCTATCGGGACGAGCACGCGCGAGGCGAATGTGAAATATCCTTCGTAGCGGGGCGGAAGCCCTATCGCATCCGAGATGCCCTTGTGGGGCAGGAGATAGGCGCAGGAGATTGCCACTGCAAGCGCGGAGAACGGCGCGAGGAACGACCCGAAAAAGAAATCAAACAGGTCCAAAAACGGCTTTCCGAACATCGACAGCGAAAGCGGGGAATATGAGAGCGCGGAAAGCATTCCCACAAGGAATATCCCGGCTCCCGCAGCAACGCCCCATTTCTTCCCGAACGGGACGAACGAAACGTTCACGTGCTCGACCATCGAGATTACGGATGTAAAAGCCGCTGCGAAGAGAAGCCCGAAGAAAACGGCGCCCATGATTGCGCCCAGGATGCCTTGGGACAGGAAGAAGAGCGGAAGCGTCTCGAACGAAAGCGCAAGCCCGGTGCCGGGGGAGGAAAGCGTGGAAGACAGCATCACCACAGCAATGAACGCAAGCACGGATGCCGCGGTGTCCGCGCCGGCGACCTGGATTGAGGACTGGAATATGTCCTTCCCGCGCTTCAGGTGCATGCCGTATGTGAACATTATGCCGTACCCCACTGACAGCGAGAAGAGCACCTGCGAGAGCGCATAGTACCATGTGCGGGGCTCGAATACCTTCTCGACCCCTGAAAAGGCGTTCTGCCTGAACGAATCGGCCGCGCCTTCAAGCGTTGCCGAATAGATTGCAAGGAGGATGAGGGAGGCGAAAAGCAGGGGGACAAGTTTCCCGGTGATTGGCTCGATGCCCTTGCTGATTCCCCGGGAAACCGTGAAATACGCGGCAACGAAAATCAGGATGAAGTACGCAATCGGTGAAAAATCGGCTTGCATGTGCTGGAACGAGGGCGCAGAGCCGAGAAGGAAATTCCCCGCAAACCAAAGCGTCCACGCGCACAGTACCATGTAATAGCCGGTTATCACAAGGCTCACCACGACAGGCAAGAAGCCAATTGCCGCGCGGAGGTGCTTTTTCAGGAACGGGATGTTCTTGGACTGCGAAACCGACTTTGCAAAGCTTTTTCTCTCCCTGAACCCCTGCCCGGTTTCCATGAAGAAAAGAGGTATGCCTATTATCGCAAGGCAGGCAAGGTATGGTATGAAAAACCAGACGCCCCCGTTCTCCGATGCTATGTAAGGGAATCGCCAGATGTTGCCAAGCCCGACCGCAGCCCCGATTGAAGCAAGGACAAATGCCGTCTTTGAAGACCATTGCTCAGCCATGCATCTATGATTCTTGGGAAAATCAAATAAACCCGCAGGCAAAGCAAAACCGCGCGCGCCGGCACTCTTTTTAATGCTCCTTCTCTTTATCTGCCCATGCTAAAGCACGTTCCCAAATTGGTTTCCCACACGAAAGTGTGGTCAGGCTATCTTTTCATACTCCTGGGCCTGCTCATGGTGCTGATGGTGATTCGCGCCGCCTTTTTCGGGCACATCCCTGAAGATAAGCGGATATGGGTGGAAATCACCCTGCTGCTCCTGGTGGCGCTCGTGGCTGAAAGGCTGGTGCAGCAATGGAAGCAGCCGTTCGTGATGGTGCTGCTCCTCCTAGGCGTCCTGGTTTCGCCGTACACGCTGAATGCAGTCTGGCCCGCGGTGATGGAGGCCGCCACGCCCATCCTGCAGGGCGTTGGCATACAGCCGCCCGCTTCAACACCCGAGTTGCTAGGGGAAAGCGAAATCGTCAAGGTCTTTGCAAATATCGGCGTCATAATACTCCTTTTCAGGATAGGCATGCACTCGGAAATAGAAAAGGTCTTCAACATGAAAAATCTCCTGGTAGCGCTGGGAGGCGTGGTGCTGCCGTTCGTGGCGGGCTTCCTTTTCGCGCAGTGGAGCGGAGGAGGGTTCGCATTCTCGCTTTTCGTCGGCGCCGCGCTGACCGCCACCTCGGTCGGCATCACTGTTGCGGTGCTTGAGGAAATGAAGGCAATCAACAAGCCGTTTGCGCAGGTGATACTCGGCGCCGCGGTCATAGACGATGTCCTGGCTTTAGTCGCGCTCGGGCTGGTGAGCAGCATGCCATCCGACCTTGCGGCAATCTCAATCGCCCCAATCGCGCAGGTGATGGGCATTGCATTGGTTTTCGTGGTGTCCGGGCTGATGCTTGGCAAGATTTTCGTGGAGCGCTTCTTCAGTTATGAGGAGGAAGAGATTTCCAAGCGGACGCTTTCGGGCATGCTGGCGCTGCTTTTCTTCTATTCCTTCGCCTCGGAGGCACTGGGGCTTTCCGCAATAGTGGGCGCGTTCATAGCGGGCTTGGTGATAAGCGATTCGCCAATGGCGCACAAGCTGAACAAGGCGCTGTTCGCCATGGACGTCATTTTCGTCCCGATATTCTTCATCTCGCTCGGGATGCTCGTGAATGTCTGGGACATACCTGGGGCGCTGGTGCCTGTTATTGCGCTCACCGTAATCGCCATAATCACCAAATTGATAGGCTGCGGATTGCCCGCGGTGCTCATGGGGATGAAAACGAAGGAAGCCCTGTTGGTCGGCTGGGGGATGGTTCCGCGCGGCGAAATCGCGCTCATAATAGCCCTGATTGGCATAACCACACTCGACCCGACAGGCAAGCCTGTGCTCGACGCTGCGGAATACACAATCATCGCCTCGATGGCGTTCCTTTCCACCGTGATTGTTCCCGTGGGGCTGAAGGCGCTGGTTGCAAGGGAGAGAGTTGCATAACTAGTGCGTCAAACCTTCCATTTGGTACTGGGCGGCGAGCGTTCGGCAATAATTTAAACAATACGGAGGGATATCCATTCCATGGGCATACACCATATACCCGCATTTCCAATCAACAGGTGGTACAAATTCATCATCGCTTTTTGCGCCGCCATCTTTCTCCTATCGTTAACGCAAAAAATCGAAAGCCTCCCGTTCCTGGGAAGCTTCTCCCTCGCAACCCTGTTTTTCGGCATCGTGTTTTGGATTACTGACGAATGGCTCAACCGGAAATACACCGCCAGGCTTTACGAATTCCCGAGGGTTCATCCTATTGCAGACGCAAAGGATGCGGATGAATTCACCAAAGAATACGACCGTAGTTTCTGGATAATCGTTATTCTATGGGGGATATCGCTGGCAGTAATCTACAATTTCAAATTGTTTCTATGACGCTTTTTCAATAGTGCCTAGCCGAACTGCGCAATAATGCCCAATTGCACATAAACAAATAACATCTCCCGCGCGCCTATCAACTCCGGCGCATGGCAGGGGTTTATGATATCCCGGAAGAAGTGACGAACCTCGGCCTAAAGGCCGAGGCTTCCATCAAATCCTTTGGGGGAAGCCGCCCGCCTCGGTGCTCCTCCACTGGCTGCCCGCTTTTTGCTGCGCAAAAAGGGGCCCATTCGAGCTTTGGCTCGAATTGGGAAGCCAGCGGCTTCCGCACCGAGGTTCGTCAGTGAGAATTGCCTCTGCAACAAAGCACCCCTCAGCCCTGGCGTGAATCGCGCCGGCGTTGCGCGCGCGCAACGAATTAAAATGTTCCCGCCGTTATCAGGGCATGGCACCAAACATCGTCGCTTTCTTTGAGCGCTACCTTGGAAGGGTATCCGACGCGGGCAGGGAAAGGCTCGCGCGCGAGATAGCCACCGGCTCGCGCCCCACCAGCGAATATTTCACCATGCTTGTCCTTGCCGCGGTGATTGCCACCGTGGGCCTCCTGACAAACAGCGCCGCCGCGATAATCGGCGCCATGCTGGTCTCCCCCCTTCTCATACCCGTCATCGGCTCCTCGCTTGGCGCAGTGAAGGGGGACCTGAAGCTTTTCTGGCGCGCCATCGAGGCCGAGGCAAAGGGCGCGGCAGTGGTGCTTGCGCTTGCCATTTTCATCACGCTCCTGATACCCAACGCGGCTGCGGGAAGCGAGATAATGCTGCGCACCAGGCCCACTCCGCTTGACCTGCTCATTGCGCTTGCGTCAGGCGCCGCAGGCGCGTACGCGCTTTCCAAGAAGAGCATCGGCGCCACGCTGCCAGGCGTTGCAATCGCGGTCGCCATGCTGCCGCCCCTGTGCACTGCCGGGATAGGCTTTGCGCTCCGGGTGCCGGAAATCGCGCTTGGGGGGCTTCTCACGTTCATTGCCAACGTGGTTGCGATAAATTTTGCCGCGTCCGTGGTATTTTGGCTGGTGGGCTTTCAGCACAAGTGGTCGCAGACCGCCGAGAAGGACGCGATGAAAAAGCTGCAGACATCCGCGGTCCTCCTGCTTGTGATTTCCATCCCGCTTGCGTACATAATGTGGCAGAGCCTGGAGACGGCAGACGTGAAGAACACTGTGGAGCAGACGCTTCTTAGCCAGCTGGAAGGGATACCGTTTGCAAAGCTGGACGGCTTCGATGTGTCCGGTACGAAAGGGAGCGGCATGAAAATCTCCGCTGCGATAGATTCGCCCAAGGAAATCACCGCGGACAAGGCGGATGAGATTCGATCTGCGCTCGAGAAAAGGCTGGGCGCGGATGTTAGGCTTGCGCTTACCGTGAACAAGGTGGACCTGGTGACATCCGGGGACGGGAGATGAACGCATGGTCCTTGCCGAGCTTTTCACCCTGGTCATCTCCATCGTCGTGCTTTCGCGCGCTGCGTCAGTGGTGGTGGACAATGCCTCAAAGCTTGCGCGCTTTTTCAACGTGAGCACGCTTGCCATAGGGCTGCTGCTGATGTCGGTCGCCACTTCGCTGCCCGAGCTGTCCGTGTCCGTGATGTCGTCGGTCGCGGGCGAGGGCGCGCTTGCGGCAGGAAACGTGTTCGGCTCGAACATCGCAAACGTCCTGCTCATACTCGGCCTTGCTGCGGCGCTTTACGGCTTCAAGGTGAGGAAGGACATACTTCCTGACATCGCAATCGTGCTTTTTGCCACCACGGTGATTTCAGTATATATAATATACAAGTCAAGCGTGGATGGGAGTGCGCTTTCCTTCTACGAGGGGATTTTGCTGCTTCTGGTGTTTGCCTGGTACGCGAACAGGATACTGTCGAAAAAGAGGATTGACGAGGCCCCCGCGGCGTCAAAAATGAGCCTGCGCGAGGGGCTGAACGCCTTCCTGTTCTTTGGCGCTGGAGTGGTGATTGTGATAATAAGCTCGAGCTTTGTGGTGGACTCAGCCGTGTCGCTTGCAAAAATCGCAGGGCTTGCGGAAAGCTTCATAGGCGCGACGATAATCGCAATAGGCACATCCCTTCCCGAGCTGTCTGTCGACCTTGCCGCAATAAGGAAAAAGCAGTACGGGCTGGCAATAGGCGATGCCATTGGCAGCAACATGGCGAACCTCACGCTCGTGCTCGGCACTGCCGCGATAATAAGCCCCATCGTGGTGCAGCTCAAGGTGTTCTCGGTCGCGCTTCTGTTTGCAATAATAGCGAACATGGCGTTCTTCTACATCGCGGTGGTGAAGAAGGAATTCGGCAGGAAGGAAGGCATCGCCATGCTCGCGCTTTACCTGATATACATCGCTGCGATATTCTACCTGCAGTTCTCGTGAGCGGACAAACGCTTTTATAATGCGCGCGAGAAATTGAGGCATGGTGCTTTTCGAGGTTGCGCTGCTGGTCGTCTTCACATTCATCCTTTCCAGGATGGCATGCATCTCGGTGGAGCAGGCAGGCAAGCTTTCCGATTATCTTGGCATAAGCAGGATGGCTGTGGGCATGCTCGTGGTGGGCGGAATGGTGGCGCTGCCCGAGCTTGCGATAGCAGTCACATCCTCCGCAACCACGCACGGCGAGCTTGCTGCGGGCAATGTTTTCGGCGCCAATGTAACTCTCATACTTTTCGGCTTCGGAGTGGCGGCCTTCCTTTACGGCTTCACAGTGGAGAGGAAGCACCTCGAGGATTTGGGGTTCGCGCTCATGCTCACCTTCCTCATCTGCCTATATATCATATTCGTGACGCAGGTGGTGGGCAGGAGCGTGGGCTTTTACGAGGGCCTTGCGCTTTTCCTGGTGTTTGCATGGTATGCCGCCAAGATGGTTATCGACAAGGCGCTTGGCAAGCGCGACTTGCGCGAGGACCTGGCGCACTTTGACACCGGCCTCATCAGCTTTAAGACGATAAACAGGATGGGGTTCGCCGGCCCGACCACCGCCGTCCTTTTCGCAGGCAGCGTGCTTGCAGTCTACATCAGCAGCACCATGGTGGTCAGCTCCGCGCTTGCCATAACCGCCTCGCTCGGATTGTCGCAAAGCTTCATCGCGGCGACATTCATTGCGCTTGGCACTGCGCTTCCGGAGATGATGGTGTGCCTGGAGGCGATAAGGAAGAAGATGTACGGCCTTGCGCTTGGCGATGCCATGGGAAGCGTGATGGCGAACATCACCTTGGTGCTGGGCACTGCGGCAGTCATCCAGCCGGTGTCGCTGCAGCTGCAGGTGTTCGGCGTGGCAATGCTTTTCGCCGTGCTTGCAAGCGTGATATTCTTCTACTATGCCGCGCTTAGGAAAAAATTCGGCAGGCGCGAGGGCGCGATACTGCTTGCGCTCTACGGGCTTTACCTGCTGGTCATCAGCGCGTCCCAGCTGGGATTGCTGTAAAAACCCCGATTTTTCCACTGGAATCCTACCCTGCTCACGTTTATAAATGCGCGAAGGGGCATTTTTGCATGCAAAGCACGGCGTGCCTCGAAATTGGGGAAAGGAATATAAGCAGCATGCGCCCAGGCTATACCATTCGCGCTATCGTTGGCCGTCCGCAGGGGCTGCCGACGATAGGCAACTATCCTTCTTTTGGTGATGCCTGATGGAGCGAGCAGCAGTTTTCATAGATGCAGGATATTTGAACAAGATGCTGTCAGAAGCCTCCCTCCAGCATCAAATAGACATGGCAAGGCTTTCAGAAATCCTCTGCGGGCATTCATCCGGCTCAAGGCGCTTCCGAACCTATTACTATGACTGCATGCCATACCAAAGCAACCCTCCGACGGATGAGGAAAAAATGCGCTATTCCAAGAAGGACAGGTTCTTCGCTTCCTTGCGCAAGGAGACGGCGTTTGAAGTGCGGCTTGGCAGGCTGGCGAAGTCCCCTGACGGGAAATTTTCGCAAAAGATGGTCGACATCCTCCTTTCAATAGACCTTACCATGCTCTCCGCGAAGGGCGCAATCCAGAGGGCGATTCTGGTGAGCGGGGACAGCGATTTTGTCCCCGCGGTAAAGCTTGCCAAGGACCAGGGCGTCTACGTGCATCTTTTCCATGGCAGGAGAAACCATGCCCCTTTGCACGACCAGCTTCTTGATTCCTGCGATGAGAGAACCGAGCTGACGGGGGAGCTCCTGCTCAAGGCAAAGAAATAGAAGCCCTGGCTTGCCCCAATTTCTTTTCCATAATTATTACATCGAATTTTCCGACTCTTTTCCTTTCAATTGCATTATATCCGTGTTTGCGATAAAAACTCAGGGCGCCTGCCTGCTTTGTCGTGGAGTCCAGGATTATCCTGCTGTAGCCCAATTCCTTTGCTTTTGCCTCCAATCTTTCCAGAAGCTTGGTGCCGATTCCTTTTCCCTGCAAGCCCGGGCGCACCCTCATCCTCTTTATTTCGGCTGTTTTTTCGCCTTTTTTGCGGAGCGCGCCCATGCCAACAAGCCTGCCGCCAATCGTGGCTATAAGGAATTTGCCCCTGTCGCCAAGGTATCCCTTTTTTATGCTGCGCAAGTCGTCGTCCCATGGCCCCTCGCCCGCGTCAGCCCCAGCATGCACAAGGGCAAGATGATGGAGCCTGAACATTTCGTCGAAATCAGAGTCCCTGTACCTCCTTATCAGCAGTTTGGGTGCCATCGCTTGCTGATAGCCCGTGAAGCAATAAAAATGAGCGCGCTTCCTTCACTGCGCATTCTTCCTTCGCTGCATATCGAACATGGAAATTATCTCGCGCACCGTGGTTGCCTCTGCAGGAGACTTGTCGTCGCGCATGGACACCATTCGCGGAAAGCGCAAAGCGTAGCCTGTTTCGCCCACAGAGCCAGCAGTGTGCATGGGCGAGAGGGTTATCTCGTCCGCAGCGACGGTTATGACAATCTTGGGCTCCACCCAAAAGTCAGGCACCAGCTTGCTTGACACTTCGCGCGGCTTTTCCTTTGCCTTTATTTTTTCAAGCGCGGCCTCAAGAGAGGTCATCTCGTCCTCGGTGAATCCGCCGCCGATTTTTGCAATCGTCTCAAGCGCGCCTGTTTCGTCATTTTGCACTGCGGCAAGCACGCCGCCGAACTTGAACTCCTCGCGCTGCCCCTTGCCCAAGTAGTAGCCCACGATGACAGCGTCCACGCTGTCCGCCATCTCGCCGTAGGATTTCTTCAATTTTATCCAGGCGAACTTGCGCGCGCCTGCAACATAGGGCTGTGCCAGGTCCTTTGCGATTATCCCTTCCAGCCCTTCAGATATGGCGCGCTGGAAATATTCGTCGAGCTTTTTCGGGGAGTCGGTGTAAATTAGGTCGGACGGGACGATTGCCTTGCTTCCTTTCACAAGCCTCTCAAGCGCGCGCCTGCGCTCAAGGTACGCCGTGAGCGTGAGGTCCTCGCCGTCAAGGTACATTATGTCAAATGCGAACAGGCGCAGCGGGAAGTCCTCTGCCATCTTTTCCACGCCGTGCTTGCGCTTGCGCTGGATGGTCTGCTGGAAGGAGTAGTATTTTTTCTCGCGCGCGCTGTATGCAAGCGCCTCGCCCTCGAAAATGACGGACCGCGCTGGCAGCGCCGAAGCGGCTTCCACAATCTCGGGAAACATGTGCGTCATCTTCTCAAGCTTGCGGGAATAAATTTCAACTTCGCCATCCTTCACGTGCACCTGCATGCGCAGGCCGTCGTACTTTGCTTCCACTGCGCACTTCCTAACTATCTTCGGCACACCGTCTTCATCTTTTTCATCGCTGCATATTTTTTCGATTATCTCGCGGGCATTAGGCAGCCGCTCGGCAAGCGCGGGGCGGATGGGCTTGAAAGGCGCGGCGGAAAAGCGCGACAGGTCCTCGCCTGAGAGGTACGCTTCCGCAACCGTACCCAGGTCGGAGCAGAGGTTGAATGCGCGCTCAAGCAATAGCTTGTCCGTCTTGTCATCGTGGCGCACCATGGAAAGCGCGTCGATGATGGACGGGTCGCCCACGCCCAAGCGGAGCTTTCCCAGGCAGAAGCGCACCAGGTATTTCGCCTCAAGCGGTGTTGCGCCATTCAGAAGCTCGGAGAGCACCCCGATTTTCGCCTCCTGGCTGCCAGAGCCGGACATGCGCGCGATTTTCAGGAAGGAAGCGTACACTTTTGACAGCGTGTTTTCGGAAGAAGACAATGAGAGCTGCGCCTTTTTCGAGAGAAGCTCCTCCGCAGTGGTGCCCAGGTCGCCCGATTTCTTTGCGCTGGATGCCACCTGCCGCTCGGTGTAGCCGGAAGTCCTTGCGATTGCCCGGATGGCGAATTTTTCGCCGATGCCGACGTCGAGTCCCTCGTGCGAAGGCGCCACGTTGCCCTCCATGATGTAGACGAGCTGGCGGGCCTCGGCGGGCTTGCAGCCCTTGAAAAGCTCGGCTATCTCGCCGGACATCTCGAGGCGCGAGGCTATCCCCTCGACTTTTGAGAAATGCTGCGCAACGCCTGAAAAGAGCATGGGGAGAGAAGGGGTGGAAACTATTTAAAGGCTGCATGAGATAGACCGCCATGGCGCGATTTGGACAGGCTGCGGCCGAGCTGATTGTCATACTCGGCGTTGCAATGGTCATAGTGGTGCTTTTCTTCTTCCTGTCGGCGAGCATGCTGACCGGGGCGCGCGTGCAGCAGCAATACGACGATGCGCACGCATCGGTGGCGGCGCTTGTGGAAGCTGCGGACTCAGTCTACTCGCAGGGGGAGGGCGCGGTGCGGAAAGTCTCCATCACCCTTCCCAGCGACACTGTTTTTGGGAGCAACACCACGTTCATAGGAAGGCCGTCTGACCAGCCGCTGGCCTCGCAGAACGGGATAAGCATAAACGTGAACGGGACGGCGATGTTCGGGATGACCGAAACCTCGCTTGTCGGGCAGTTCCCGTCCGCCGCGGGCAAGTATTCCATGCGGGTGACCTCGCGCGGGGCGTACGTGGAGATATACCCGTATCTTGTGGACGTGGACAAGTATTCGGTCACCATCGTGATGGCTCAGAACGAGACGAGGAGCACCTCCCTCACCCTGACCCGCTCGTCGGGAGAGGCAGTCAATGTGCAGCCAACGCTGAATTGGGGCTTTACGGGCATTGGGGTCAACCTCACCACCAGCCCGCCAGGAAGCTTCACGGCAAGCGAGTACGGGAGCCAAATGGTGTTCACGGTCAGCTCGGGAAGCGCGCCGGCAGGCATGTACAATTCGCAGATGACCATTACCGCCACGGGCGCGGTGAGCAACACCACCGAGACGATAAACATACCCATAAGCATCAATGTGAGGACATAGGTGCGCGTATCTCGTTTTTTATCTTCGCTGGAAGCGCCAGGCGCTTCCACGTCTAAAAAAGCGCTACTGCGCTTTTTTAAATTCTCCAGCCACTTATTTGCATATGATGCTGGAAACCCCCCGTGAACTTTCGCTCATGGCAAACTCCATGCGCCAGGACGTGGTGCGCATGCTGCTGCCCGCCGAGTCAGGGCACACCGCAGGCCCGCTTGGCATGGCGGACGTTTTCTCCATACTTTTTTTCCACGAGATGAAATACAATGCCGCGCAGCCCAAGTGGGAAGGCAGGGACAGGTTTGTGCTTTCAAACGGGCACATCTGCCCCATACTTTATGCCGCAATGGCGCGCGCGGGCTTTTTCCCCCTCGAGGAGCTGATGACCTTGAGGAAGATGGGAAGCAGGCTGCAGGGGCACCCGAGCATGCACAGGCTCCCGGGAATTGAGAATTCATCAGGCCCGCTGGGCGAGGGGCTGGCGATTGCGTGCGGCATGGCGCTATCAGGCAAGATGGACAAGTCTGAATGGCGCGTCTATTGCGCAATGTCCGACGGGGAGCACCAGGAAGGAAGCACCTGGGAGGCAGTGATGCTTGCCGCAAAGTACAAGCTGGATAATCTGGTTGCGGTTTGCGACAGGAACTTCATACAGATAGACGGCGGCACGGAAGACGTGATGCCGCTTGGCGACATGGCGGAAAAATACCGCGCGTTCGGCTGGCATGCGATCGAAGCGGACGGGCATGATTATGATGCGATGATATCTGCGCTTGATGAAGCTAGGGCAACGAAAGGCAAGCCCACCATGATAATTGCGAAGACCGTGCCGGGCAAGGGAGTGTCGTTTGCGGAGAACAACTACAAGTGGCACGGCGTGGCGCCCAAGCCCGAAGAGGCTGCGAAGGCTCTTGCGGAGCTTGAGGCTGAGAGAAAGAAGATCGAGCAATCCGAAGGATTGCGAGAGACTTCGAGCAGAGGCTCGAAGAAGATAGAGGCGGAATGAATGGCATTCACACTCAATAATGAAATGCATCTCCGAGACATCAGGTCGCCCGAGCTTAAGAAAGCCGCGACAAGGAACGGCTTTGGAGAGGCGCTTTGCGAGATTGGCGAAAAGGACGCCTCAGTGGTGGCGCTCTCCGCGGATGTTTCAGGCTCGGTGCAGATCGAGAAGTTTGCAAAAAAATTCCCTGAGAGGTTTTTCCAGGTAGGCGTGGCCGAGCAGAACATGGCATCCGTTGCTGCCGGGCTTGCATATTCCGGCAAGAAGCCTTACATCGGCGCGTTCGCGGTATTTTCCCCGGGCAGGAACTGGGAGCAGATTAGGACGACCATTTGCTATGCCAATGCAAACGTGAAGATAGAGGGCTCGCATGTGGGGCTTGATGTCGGCGAGGACGGGGCAACGCACCAGGCTCTTGAGGATGTTTCGCTCATGCGCTCGCTTCCGAACATGGCAGTGATTTCGCCTTGCGATTTCGAGGAGGCGAAAAAGGCGGTGCATGCCGCGTGGAAGATGCCGGGGCCTGTTTACATACGCTGCACGAGGAATGCCACCCCTACGTTCACCACTGCAGAAACGCCTTTTGAAGTTGGGAAAATGAATTTGCTTTGCGAGGGCGCGGATATTGCAATTGTCGCCGCAGGAAGGCTTGTTTATGATGCATTGATTGCTGCAGACGAGCTTTCGCGCGAGGGCATAAGCGCAGCAGTTGCGAATATGCACACCATTTCCTCCCCTGATGCCGTAGCGCTTGAGAAATTGGCGCGCAAGTGCGGCTTGGTGGTGACGGTCGAGGACCATCAGGTGAAAGGGGGGCTGGGAAGCGCGGTGTGCGAGACGCTTTCCGATGCTTATCCTGTGCGCGTGAGAAGGATTGGGATGGAGATGAAGTTCGGGGAGTCGGGCAAGGGAAGCGAAGTGATGAAGAAATACGGGATTTCCAAGGACGGCATTGTTAAAGTTGCAAAAGAGGAAGTCGCCAGGAAGAAGTAAGACGGCAGACAGGAAGAGAGCAGGCGAATGGATGAACAGCCAATGTATTTTGAGGTGGGCACATGAAGATTTTCCTTGACACGGCGGATTCTGCGAAGATAAAGAAATATGCGGAGATGGGCATGGTGGACGGAGTCACCACCAACCCCACGCTCATGCTCAAGTCAGGAAGGAAGCAGGAGGATGTCACGAAAGAGATTTGCAAGATGGTGGACGGGCCTGTTTCCGCAGAGGGAAATGCTGAGAAGGCAGAGGACATTGTGAAGGAAGGAGAGGTCTTTGCCTCGTGGGCGAAGAACGTGGTTGTTAAGGTGCCCATGACGCAAGAGGGGCTCAAGGCGGTGCGCGCGCTTTCGAAAAAGGGGATAAAGACGAATGTCACGCTTGTTTTCACATCCGCCCAGGCGCTGCTTGTTGCCAAGGCAGGCGCCACATATGTTTCCCCGTTTGTGGGAAGGCTGGACGACATCGGCGAGGATGGCATGGCGCTTATCGAGGAGATAATGAAGATATACAAGAACTATGGCTTCAAGACGCAAGTCATTGTCGCGTCCGTCCGCTCATCCGCGCATGTGGTGCGCGCGGCATCTGCCGGCGCGGACATCGCCACCGTGCCTGTAAATATAATGGACGAGATGTTCACGCACAAGCTGACTGATGCCGGCATAAAGAAGTTCCACGAGGACTGGGAAGCGGCAAAGAAAAAGGCTTGAAGCTGTGCCGCGCGCGAAAGGAATTTAACCTTCCTTACTGAAAGGCGCTCATGCGACCATACAAAGGGCAAGGAGCAACTGAATATTTGGTGCTGCTTGCAGTTGTGCTGATTGTTGCGCTTGTGTCCGTCGCGCTCCTCGGCTTCTTTCCAGGAATGGCATCGGACGCGCAGGTGACGCAATCAAAAATGTATTGGTCGAGCGCGAGCCCGATTGCGATTGTTGAGTGGAGTGCGCGAGATATCATAAGCTCAGGCGCAAATTATACTATGATTTACATGCGCATAAGGAACAGTGGAAACTATCCGATTTCCATTACTAAAGTGCTGGCGAGTGGCAATAGCATCTCATATATCTTTACTGGCACGTGGGGCCCCACGCCATTGATGAACGGGCGCATCATGCTGGCACCTGGAGAGGAGTTTGTCTTTGGTTCGTCAGTGCATTTCCCGGGATTGCCATCGAGCCCGCGCAACTTCTTTTCATTCTCAGGAAGCGATGGCAATACGATGGATCCGAACTTCAAAAATGTTGCGCAGAGCAGATGCTCGCGCACAAGCCCATACGGAGTATTCAGTGTAAAGGACTTTGGCTTCGAGTACACGCAAACAATTGAGGGGCAAACCATCACGAAAAGGCAGGTGGGCAGCAAACCGCTCATGATAGGTTGCATGGCAAACACATCAGACTAGGCATTCTTTTTCTCCCCGCGCGCGGAACAGACGCTTCTTTTTTAAACCAGCCTGAGAAAGGGCATCCGTGAAACCCGACAATGGCGCGAAAGCGCGCGCAGTTTTTGCAAAAGTGCTGCCAAGGATTACGCCCAGCAGGCGCGAGGCATCGGAATGCTTTGCAACCGCGGCGGCCATGGCGAAAAAGCTCGAGCGCGTGGTGCCGCCGGCAGTGGAGGTGCGCCTTGCAGGCTCGCTTGCCAAGGGGACGAATTTGGCGGGCAACAACGAGTTCGACATTTTCATGCTTTTTCCGCGCCATTTTTCCCACCATGAGATGACTATGATGGGCATGCAATACGCGCGCCGCGCGTTTTCAGGCATGAGGTGCGAGGCAAGGTATGCAGAGCACCCTTATCTTCAGGTATTCTACCGCGACTACCATGCGGACATCGTGCCTGCCTACAAGATAGGCGACATTTCGGAGCGCGGCTCGTCGGTTGACCGCTCGCAGCTGCACACCGCGTACATCAATGCGAAGCTGAGTGCGGGCGCGAAGGGAGATGTCCGGCTGCTCAAGCGCTTCATGAAGAACTTCGGCATCTACGGCGCCGAGCTTCGCGTGGAGGGCTTCTCGGGCTATTTGTGCGAGCTTCTCATCGTGCAATATGGCTCGCTTCTCGAGCTCATGAAAGCCGCATCGCAATGGCATGCGCCAGTCATTGACACAGAGAAGCATTTGAGCGAGGATGCTGCGCGCCGGAAGTTTGCGCAAGCGCCCCTTATTGTTGTGGACCCGACAGACCCGGGAAGGAATGTCGCGGCAGTGGTGGCGCACACGTCGCTTTCGCGCTTCATATTCGAGTGCCGCAGGTTCCTTGCAGCGCCATCCGAGAAATTCTTTTTCACCAAGAAGATAGTGAGAAGCCCGAAGGAAATTGCCAAGGCAATGAAGGCAAGGGGAACAGTGTGCCTTGCCGTGCGCTTCCCTGCGCCCAAGGTGGTGCCGGACGTGCTTTGGCCGCAGCTCAAAAAAACGGCGCAGGCGCTTTCCAGGAGGCTGTCCGACCAGGGCTTTTCGGTGTTCGGCTGCTACCACTGGAGCGACGGGGCGGAATGCGCCATACTTTTCGAGATTGACAGGTGGGAGCTTCCAGCCATTGCGAAGGCAATGGGCCCGTCCGTGCGGTTTGCGCGCGACTGCGAGTCGTTCGTGAAAAAGCACAAATCCGCGCTCAACATGCACATAGAGCACGACAGGATGGTTGCCGTGGAAAAGCGCGAGGTGCGCCAATGCCTTCCTGCGCTCGCCCATGCCTGCCGCCACCCGCACGGCATGGGGATGCCGGAAAACATGGAAAAGGCAATGGCACGCTGCGAGGCATTCGGGGCGGAAAAGCTGCTTTCGAAAAAGTACGCGGAGTTCCTGTCGGACTATTTCTTCGCGAAAATCGCCTGATGTATAGTTAGCTTTTTATTATTTCAAGGAAAAAAAGCTCACGAGGCGATCTGATGAGGCACTTTGCATTCGTTCTGGCTATCCTGGCATTGTCATTCGGCATGGCGCACGCCATCACGATCGGCAGCTGCGCCGACGGCACGCAGTATGGCAAATGCTCCACTGCAAACCCCGGAAGCTACTGCATAGGGAGCATAAGCGCGCCCGCGCTCCAGCTATACATCTCAAAGTGCCCGTGCGAGGCGGTCTCGGGCTGGGTGCAGCAAGGGACGGGCGATGACGCGACCTGCGTGCAGGCAAAGTGCGCCGACGGGACATTGAATGGGCAGTGCTCGGCTGTGACCAAGCCGAAGGTGTGCGTGGGCGGCTCAACTTATTCAGACAACGCCACGAAATGCGGATGCCCGGCCGGGAAGAAGGTCGCGGCTGGCGGGATATTCTGCGAGTTCATCCCTTGCACTGACGGGGACGTGAGCGTGCCCGAAGGCATGTGCTCGGCAAAGAAGCAGAAGAAGTGCGTGGGCGGCGTGCTGGTGGACAAGGCATCCGAATGCGGATGCCCAATCGGGCAGACTGTGCAGGGCGAAGCCTGCGGGGTGGTCTGCTCGGATGGCACAAAGGACGGCGCGTGCTCAGCCACCAAGCCCAAGGAGTGCGTGAACGGCTACCTGCTCGACAATGCAGTCAAGTGCGGATGCCCTGACGGGCTCAGCGCGGTCGGGAAGCAGTGCACCAATTCAATATTGGGAAGCACGAACGGCGCGGACCTGCTTGGCGCCACGGGCAATGACACCGGCGAAGCAGGCACCTCAAGCGCGCTTTCATGCTGCTGCCTGCCGACTGCGCTCATAGGCATCATAGGCGGGTTTGCGTTCTTCAGGAAGAACGAGTAGGGCTCTCCTTTTTGCTTCTTATTTTTCTTTTCCTGCCCAGTCATTCCGCTGCATCCTTCCCATCGCCAGCGGGCGCTTCCTTATCCTCGATTTTCCGTTTCAGCGAGTAGGGCTTGCCGTTGGAGTCGGTCCCTGATAGGCTGATATCCAGCCTTGAAATTTCCGCCTCTTCTGATGGTGAAAATGAGAGCAGGATGTTCTTTTCCCCGCCTTTTATTTTCGTGCGCGATGCCAGCAATGCCTTCTTGCCCGAGCCATCCGGCGTGAAATATGTGGCGGACGACGTTTTCTCCAGGATGCCGCCGCTCTCGCCGACATTTTGGAAAGTGAGGATGAGTGCGCCTGACTCGAATGCGGCGCTGCCACACTTGTACTGCAGGTCCATGGGGGACTTGACCTGAGATGTGAGAGCGATCGTGTTGCTCTGCGCAGCCTGCCGGTCGATGTAGATGGCATTTTCCTTCAGGAGCGCCGTGAATGACAGCATCCCGCGCGCAGCGTCTTCAGGCAGGTCAAATGCCACCTTGATCTTTGATTCGCCCTCAGGCTCGATTGTGCAGGTGCGGGGCTCGGCTTTTGCAGCTATTGCGCTTTTCTGGGAGTCCAGCACGGAAACCTCGAGCCCGGCTGCCACCGGCGCAGCGGATGCGTTCTTGCCAATCAGGAATACCTGCACCTGCTTTTGCCCGATGGAAAGGGAAACCGGCAGCCCGGCAGCCACAGATAGAGAAAGGGCAGGCTGCCCTTGGGGCTTTGCAGGCGGCTTGGGCTTTTTTTCCGCGCCTTCCTGCCTGCGCTGCAACAGATGAAATGGATCTGCCGCCCCATCGTCGTTTTTCTTCTGCGGAACAGCGGCAGGCACGGGCTTTTTCTTCCTGCCAAGCGGGGTGAAAATCTGGAGCTCTTCGCCTATCACCCTGTTCCTGGGAGCATAGCCGTCCCGCTTTTTCTTTTTGAGGATATTTTCCTCGGCCTCGCGCCTCTTGGCGGCCAGCAGCATGCCCTGCCTGCGCCCCTCATCCTCCTTTGCCTCGCGTGCGCGCAGGAGCCGCGCCTCGTCGCTTGCCATGTAATCCAGGTGGAGGAAATGCTTTTTGGCGTCCGTCCTCTGCTGCTGCAGCTTCTCGGCCTCGGCGCGCTTGCGGTCGGCATCCTTCCTCATGATAGTGTAGCATGTCATGCAGTAGTCGTGCCCGCCGAAATCCGCGCCCGACTCGTATTCCGCCCTGCAGCGGTCGCACCTTCGCGTCATGGAGGAAAGGCACGGCTAACGATTATAAAAACAAGGGGAAGCGCCCCGACCGGGTTATTAACCCCAGGTATGGTTTAGCAACAGTTCACGTCGCTGTACGCCCCGATACGCGGGCACTGTGGAGGTCTTCTAGATGGCATTATGCTTTAAATTTGCAACAGCCTGTAATAGTATCAGTGTGTAGTGTGGTCTCTATGTTTTTGGCGCAAGTATCTGAACAGAAAATTAAAGCGACTTTTGATAAAGGCGCAGTTTACAATATTGGCAATCAAAAAGATGTGGAGAAAAAACTGGTGGAATTGACAAGAACATCAAAAATTGAAGATGCTTGGCTTTATGATGGCAAACGGCTTGTGGACATAGGCTATCGTGAAACCGAGTTCTTGAAAGACCCGCGAGGAAATACATTTGTCACTACCAACTATTCAGATATTAAAAAAAATGCAGTGGGGCAGGAGAGAGTCACTCTGTACCATCTCCACCAGGCAAATCCCGACAATCCGACTTACCTGTTTACACCGCAGGATATTGAATTTGCATTGAAAACCAAATCGCGCCTTAAGAAAGATGGCATGACTCCTAAGTTTGAATATAAGATGGCTTGCCCAGATGGAATTTACTCTCTTACAATAGATGCTGGGCTGATGAAGGCATATGTTACACAAAAAGATAATTTTGTGGATTATGTTCTAGTAGAAACAACGAAGAAAGAATTTGAGATTATTAATGGAAGAGACGATAAGGCTCGATTTTTCAAGAGTGCCCGCGAGATGAGTCTAGATGATAAAGAAGAGCTTCGGGCAATTCAGCTTTCTGCGCTTGAATCAATAGGCATAAAAGTAATATTCGAGAAAATCAACTAAGAACGTGTTCGATTTTTCATTTTCAGCCCGCATTTAACCTTCTTCAAACAAAGGCAAAATTCAAGTGCGAAAACGCCAAAACCAAGAAAACAGGGCGTTTAACGCCGGTAGCGTGCCTAAACCGAACCCGGCATTTTGACTTCTCCGACGTGAAAAAGATTTTTTCGCCCCGACCGGGATTCGAACCCGGGTCACCAGATCGACAATCTGGGATGCTAACCACTACACCATCGAGGCACGGACATTTTGCCATCAGGCAAAATGGACGGATCAGTCGAGCGCCCACTTTTTGCGGAGCAAAAAGGGGCCCCTTTTTCGCCGAAGCGAAAAAGAGGGCAGCTCGACTGGATTGACAAAACTCCGAAGAGTTTTGGCAAAAAAATATATCCCGCCAGTGTGATGAGTTCAGCCAGAAGGGTTTATGAACATTCCCTCGGGCTTTTGAACACACAACATCTTGATGACTGCCAGCACAATCGCCGACGGCCGTTGTTTTCTACAGCCAAGCACTCTACCAGGTTGAGTTATGGCGGGAATTTGTGCCCTGAAAGGTAACTAATCCTTCAAGAACAGAGAGAGATATAGTCGATTATTTTAAATCTCTTCGCTTTCGGAAGGCTTAAATGTTTTGGCAAATTTCCGTGTCGGTGATCCGCTATTCCGTGAGCCATTTCCACAACGGCACGAAATTGACCTTGCCCTTTATGCCGAACCACTCGATTTCCTCCATCGCCTCGTAATCCGCAGTTAGCACCAGCAAATCATTGCATTTCAATTCCGCAGAAGCCTTGAGCAGCGCCCGTACCTCGCGTTCGCGGACTTTCTGCCTTGATATGTCAGAGCACACCTGGATGAGCTGGCTCACTGCCCTGTCCTTGTAGATGACGAAATCCACTTCCTCGTTCTGGGCATTTCGCCAGTAATAAAGCCTGAAGCCGCCTTGCGATTCCAGGTATTTCAAATGGATGGCAACCGCGTTCTCATACTGCCGGCCCCGGTCCGGGCTTGATTGGAATGCCTTGGCGGAAACCAGCCCGTTGTCAATGCAGTAGAGCTTCTTGTTTTCGCCAGCTTGATTGCGCATCTTGTAGGAAAAGCGGCTGAGCGTGAAAAACAGGTAAGCTTCCTGAAGATAGCCCATATAGCGCTGGACAGTGTGCACACTCTTGCAATGGCCAATTCCAGTAAGGGAGGTATATGAGAATTCCTTGGCTGTGTTGGAGAGGAGATACTGCGACAGGTCCATGATGCCCTGCGGGTTGCGGATTTTATAGCGGCGCAGGATGTCCTTGTAGATGATGGAGTCGAACAGGGTGGAGAGGTATTCTTTCCGATCCAGGTTCTTGACCAATGGCTCTGGATAGCCGCCCTGCTCCAGGTATTCCTCCAGCTTTTGGCGTTTCTCGTTGCTCGTAAGTTCTGTGGATGCGGTGGCTTTCAGGTATTCCGGGAAAGAGAAGGGGAAAAGAACTATGGAAGTGTGTCTTCCAGTTAGGTGGGTGGCCAGCTCGCGGCTCAGGAGATGCGCATTGCTGCCTGTGATGAAAAGGTTGTAGCCTTGGCGGGATAGACGGTTGGCAAACAGCTCCCACTTGGGCAGGTTCTGTATTTCGTCCAAGAGCAGGATTTTCGGGTGTTCATAGACCGAATCAACTGCAGCCAAAAGCTCATCGTAATCGGCCAAGCCAGCCAGATTCTCATCATCGAAATTAACGTAGCCCAATCCCTTGAAGCCTGAAAGCTGGTGGATGGCAAAGAAGGATTTGCCGACCCTTCTCGGGCCCATGATGACCTTGACCAAGTTGCTATCTTGCTGCCGAAGCTGCGCCTCGCGCGGAACATATCGCTCAGCCAACCGCTTTTGAAGCTCGCGTTTCTGCAGGATAAGGGCGTCCCGGAGCATGTTTTCACCAATATATCATAGTGCACAAAAGTTTATAATATTGTGCATTATAAAAATAGAAATGCATGTGGAATATTGGAAAAAATACATTGCAGGACACATACGCGGGTAGGGTTGAGTTATGGCGGGATACTGGTAGATAGAAGGGAAAACGTATAAAAAGCGAACCGAGAGAAGGGAGACATGCCAAAAGCCATCGTTTTCGACCTTGACGGAGTGGTCTACCTCGGCGCGAGAGGAATCCCCGGCGTGGCGGATGAGATTGCACGCCTGCAGAAGAAGGCGCGCGTGCTATTCCTTACCAACAATGCGACGAAGAGCAGGCTGGAGTATGTGCGCCACCTTGCTGCTTATGGCATTTCCGCAAAAGTGGACGACGTAATGACTGCATCGTACGGCTGCGCGCGCTATGTTTTGGAAAATTACGGGAAAGGGAAGCGCGTGCTCGTCGTCGGCGAGCAGGGCTTGAGGGACGAGATGGAAGAGGTGGCAGGCGCTGTGCTTGTGGAAAAGCGCGCGGAGATTGTGGTGTGCGGTCTCGACAGGCAAATTACATACGAGAAACTGGACAGGGCGCTTGCCTGCCTGAATGCCGGAGCAAAATTCATCCTTGCGAACAATGACCCCACGCTGCCGCGAGAGTTTGGCGCCTCGCCAGGCTCGGGCGCGATTGCAGCGTCGCTTGCCTTTGCAAGCGGCAGGAAGCCAGATGCAATTGTGGGAAAGCCATCGCCTTATTTGCTGCGGGAGCTGCTCAAGCTTCACGGCATCCGCGCAAAGGAGGCAGTGTTTGTGGGCGACAGGCTGGAGATTGACATCAGGATGGCGAACAGGGCGAAAATGAAGTCTGTGCTGGTGCTCACAGGCGTTGCGAAAAGAAAGGACGTGGCGAGAGCGCCAAAGTCTGATAAGCCGTGGAAGATAATCAGAAGCGCAGCTGAAGTCGGGAAAGCGTTGGGGATTTAGCTATCGATTTATATTCAGGATATTCCATATTTACATCCATGGGCAAGCTCATGCACATCGGCAAAGAAGAGGGATTGAAGAAGGGGACTGATTTTGCAAGCAGCCAGATTTCGGCAAGCAAGAGCTTGAAGGACAGAAGCCCTATTAAGCCGGAAGAGCCGATGCTTGAGAATAAACAGGCAGTGAAGGGCAGAATCAACAGAAAAGTGGGGAAATTGAAGGAGGAAATGCTGGCTTTCACCAAATCGCTTGTGCAGCTGCCCACTGAAAGCGATGCAAATGAGCCCTGCAAAAATTACGGCGAAATGGTTGAGCTGATAAAAAGAGAGTTGCAGGCATTGCCGGTCGAAATGGCTGTGCTTGGGGAACAGGGCAAGCCCAATCTCGTGGCACGCTGGGATGTCGGCGCGGAAAAAACGCTCCACGTCAATGGGCACTATGACACCGTCAAGGCTGTTTCCAGCTGGAAGCGCAATCCGTTTGGCCCAACCATTGAAAATGGGACGCTGTACGAGCTGGGCTCAAACGACATGAAAGCTGCGCTGGCAGCCATGGTTTATGCCCTGCGCGCCGTGCATGAGCTTGGCCTGGTGCCATCGTGCAATATTGAGCTTTCCTTCACTTGCGACGAAGAGATTGGCGGCAAGGACGGCGCAAGGTACCTTGTGCAAAACATGGCAAAAAAGCCTGATTTTGCCATCGTGCTTGATGGAAGGGACACTGTGCTCAACAATGCGCACAAAGGAGTCCTTAAGCAGGAAATAACCATAAGGGGAAAATCGTCCCATGCATCAAGGCCATACAAGGGGAAAAATGCGTTTCTTGCGGCGTGCAAGCTGGCGCTTGAGCTGGACAGGCTGAAAAAGGAGCTGAACGGGATAAAAACTGCCTGCGACGTTGACGAAAAGCGCGAAGCCTGCCCGACCATAATGGTGGGCGGCGTTGCCGACGGAGGCAGCGGCTTCAACACAGTGCCTGATAAATTCAGGTTTACAGTTGACAGGCGCCTCATACCGGATGAGAAAGCAGAAGATGCCGAAAAAAGAATAATGGAGATTGTGGATGGTTTCAAAAGGAAAACAAGGTGCGAGGTTGAAGTCAAGTCGGAGATAATCCAGCCGTCATTTGTGCCAAAGGACGCGGCAATCTGCAGGGCATTGCAAGCCGGGGTGAAGGAAGCCACTGGCAAGGAGCTTTCGTTTGCTCTGCTGCCGGGTTTCATGGACATGAGGTATTTTGTCAATGACGCCAAGATTCCGTGCGTGGCCTATGGAGTCAGCGGCGAGCACACGCATGGGGCAGATGAGAACGTTAAAATCAGCTCCATTCTGACGGTCACCAAGGCACTGATATACACATTCTTGAACGAGGAATTAGGCAGATAAAAAAAATCCGCGGGCGGGATTTGATGAGAGTAATAATCATTCACGGATACGGGGGAGAGCCCATGCATGGCTTTCGCCCGTGGCTGAAAGCTGAGCTGGAGGCGCGCGGCTTCGAGGTGAGCGTGCCAGCCATGCCCACGCCGGATGCGCCGCGCTTGGAAGAGTGGGTTGCAGCCATCGGGAAAGAAACACGAGGGGAGAATTGCGTGCTTGTGGGGCATTCGCTCGGCTGCACTGCGATACTGCATTATCTCGAGCATGTGAAAAAGAAAGTTTCAGGCGCCGTACTGGTTGCAGGGTTTGCCGAAAGGCTGGGCGACGATTTCAAGGCGCTTGAGAATTTTGTTGACGCGCCCCTGGATTTTGCCAGGGTGAGGAAAAACTGCGGCAGGATGGTTGCCATCTTTTCCGACAACGACCCGTATGTCCCGCTGTCGCAAGAGAGACTTTTCAGGGAAAAGCTGGATGCAACGACAGTGGTGCTGCACGCGCGCGGGCACTTTTCCTCAAGCGAAGGGACGACTGAATTGCCTGAGGCGCTGGATGCCGTGCTTGCGATTGCAGCCCGGCAATAAACACGTTTTTATACTTTATTAGACATATTTGAGCGCAATGGCAAAAACCATCAGCAGGGAAACCAGGTGGAATGGCACGTATGCGGATGTAGCCCCGGGCCCGCCCGGCAGCAGGCAGGTCATCAAGACAATTCGCTGCCCGATGGGAGAAGCCCGCGCAAGCCAGTACATGGCCCTTCACAGGAAATATTTTGAGCATCTGCAGAACGTGGTGAAAATCCCGGAAACAGCGATGGAAAGCAGGCGCACTGAATGCGGCTGGTTCCAAATGATAGTCGTGCAGCAGGATTTGCGTGATGCGGGCGGAAGCCTCGTTTTGGACATGGTGATGGACGGGATTGGCAAAACTGGCAGGAGAGAACTGATAACTGCCGTTCTCGACGAGACCCTCAAGATCTACAGGTACTCTGCAAGCCTGTCCAAGCAAGGAGTGGTGCTTGGCATTGATTCGCACCTCGGCAACTGGTGGCACGCCCAAGACGGCTCCCTGATATTCTTTGACACCACCCCGCCAGCCATAGTGTGCGAAAGCATTCCATGCAAGGACATCCTGATGCCATTTTCACAGATGACCCCGACCCGCCTTTCGCGAGCGCTTGAGATAAAACCCATACTAGAGATATGCAGGAAATTATTCGAGCAGCATTATTACGACTGGTCATTCGTATTTGGCGACATTGCGGCAAGCACCGCCGCAAAAGTGCCGAAGCTCGAGGGGGAAATTGTCCGGATAATGGCTGATTTTGCGGAAAAGGCGCCGAAAGGCGAAAGGGAGATCATAATGAAGAACCTGTCCCGCACGCGCCTTGGCTTGCGCACGGCGGAATTTGCCTTATTGGGATGGTTTGACAAGTAAGCCTGCGCTACCTGAACAAATCGCGCACTGCCTGCTCCACGTTTGCCTTTGTCTCTGCCTCGTCATGTACTTCTGCCAGGGTGGCGTCGGACGCTGAAGGCATGGAGGGCGCAGGGGCAGGTGCGCCTGAAAGGAGCGCGGAGATGCTTATGCACACGCTTGCGCCGCATGACGGGCAGCGCGCGGTGAGCGTGAGGTCGTCGATGCTCATGTCTGAGGAGAAGTCAAACGAGTTGTTTGCGCCGCACTTGCAGGGAACGTACTTCTTGAGCGAGACCATTAGTATCACCGGGGGAGAAAACGGAGAAGAGGTTAATAACTTTATTCTACTGTGACGGATTTAGCCAAATTCCTCGGCTTGTCGGGGTCGCGCTTGAGGGAGACTGCCATGTAGTAGGCAAGGAGCTGCAGCGGCACTGCGTAGACTATGGGGATGGCAAGGGAGGGCACGGATGGCATCCTGAAGGAAAGCGCGCTTTTGCTGATTGCCTCGTCGCTGTCTGACAATGCCACGAGAAGCGCGTCGCGCGCGCGGCATTCGCTCATGTTGGAAATCGTCTTGGGAAGCGAGATGTCCGATGGCGCAAGCGCGACCACCACGACATCTTTTTGCAAAAGCGAGAGCGGGCCGTGCTTGAGCTCGCCTGCTGCGTAGGCTTCTGCGTGGAGGTAAGTTATCTCCTTCAGCTTGAGCGCGCCTTCAAGCGCGGAAGGGAAGCAAAGCGAGCGGCCTATGAAGAAGAAATCCTTGTGCGAGACAAGCTTGTTGGCAAGCGCCTCGATTTCGCCTGCGCGCGACAGGATTTGCTCGATTGCCTCGGATGCGTCGGAAAGCGTGGCAAGCCCATCCTTGCTGCCTGGCAGCGAGAGGGCTATTTTTGTCAGCACTGCAACCTGGGAGGTGAAGGACTTGGTTGCCACCACTGCAATCTCAGGCCCTGCTGCAATGTTCACGCATGCATCTGCCTCGCGCCAAAGGGAGCTGCCGGTCACGTTTGTGACGCCGATTGTTTTTGCCCCGCTTTTCTTTGCAAGCCGCAACGCGGAAAGAGTGTCAGCCGTTTCTCCTGACTGGGAGATTGCGACCACTACTTTTTCCTTGCCTGTGCAGGAGTATGCGAACTCAGACCCTATTACCACGTCGCAGTTCACTGACAGGCGAGACTGCAGCAGCTGCTTGAAGACAAGCCCTGAATAATAAGATGTGCCGCAGGCAATCACTGTCACGTGCTGCTGCCCTTTGAGGAGCGCAACTGCCCCTGAGACGTCTGCTGCCAATGCCTCGCGGATCTTTCCGCCCTGCTCGTGAATCTCTTTCAGCATGAAGTGGTCAAAGCCTTCCTTCTCTGCCATTTTCGCAGTCCAGGTGACAGTGTGGATTTTGCGCTCTGCTTTCTTTCCGCTGTTCGAGATGGAATAGGAATCGCGCGTGAAGCGCACCAGGTCGCCATCCTCAGTGTAGATGACGCGCTTGGTGTATTCAAGAAGAGCGGGAACGTCGGACGCGCAGAACATCTCGTCCTTGCCAATGCCCAAGATGAGCGGAGGCCCGTTTCTTGAGAGGTAAATGGCTTCCTCGCCTTCGTGCATGCAGACAAGGGACCAGCTGCCTGAAAGCTTTGCAACTGCGTTTGAAAATGCCTTGCCAAAGTCGCTTTCTTTCTTGCTTTCCTCCTCCACGAGGTGCGCAATCACCTCGGTGTCGGTTTCAGAGGCGAACTTGTGGCCTTTTTTCACAAGGGAGGCGCGCAGTGAGTCGAAGTTCTCTATGACGCCGTTGTGCACAAGGTAGATTTTGCCAGTGGAATCCGTGTGCGGGTGCGCGTTTTTCTGCGTGACGCCCCCGTGCGTTGCCCAGCGGGTGTGCCCAATGCCCATTACGCCCTCAAGCTGCAGAAAGTCGCGCTTGGCATGAATGTCGTCAATCCTGCCGATGTCCTTTATTGCGGAAATGCCCGAGGCTGAAACAGTTGCAATGCCTGCGGAGTCATAGCCGCGGTATTCAAGCTTGCGCAAGCCCCCGAAAATCACTTCCGAGGCTTTGCGGTATCCGATGTAGCCGATTATTCCGCACATGAAGATTACCTGCTAGGCTTTTTCACCCAGCGCAAATGTCCTTTTCACAGACGTTATCTTTACCTTCACGCTCTCGCCGACCGTTCCGCCTGCGACGAATATCACGAACCCTTCGACATGGGCGATGCCGTCGCCCTTGGCGCCTTTTGCGTCGATGGTGACAGTGTATACCTTGCCCTCTTCCACTGGGCGTCCAATCCCGTCCATGAGCCCACCTTCCGATTAGTCTTCTGAGCCATTATTAATAAAATTACCTGAAGGGGCGCTCGTTCCTCCTCAGGCGCATAAGCGACGAGCTCCTTCCCAATCGCGAGAAAAGCGAGCCGTATGCGCGCTCGAATTCGTCAGGAGGCATGGCTGCGCGCAGATCCGCCTCGATGAGAATGGCGGGATAGGCATACGCCTTGTGCGTGCAGGAAAGGGAATGCACGATGGATGCGATTTCCGAGAACGTGCGCTGCCCGGACAGGAATTCCACGCGAAGCGGGCGGTCGTCCTTCACAGGCTTTAGGTAGAAGGAGAGGATTTTCTCGCTCCACTGCCCCAAATCCTTGAGAACTGGGTGCTTTGACGACGAGGAGGAGTAGGAAAATGCGCAGGTGCGCTCGCCTGCTTCGAGCATGAAGTAGAGGAAATTGGTGTCAGATGTGTGCGCAAATCCCGGCTCGTTTTGAGAGTGCTTCTGCACGATGTCAATGAACCTGCGGGAGCGGCTGTCCTTTATCACGCCAAGAAGAGTGGTGTTTGCCTTCCAGGAGGATTCGTAGAGGGACTGGTAGGCGGAAAGCACCTCGTCGTACAATGGGCGCATTTCCGAGTCCTCTGCAGGCTTGTCGGAAAGAAGGGGCGCGATGGAGCCGTCCATCATGAGGTATGCAGGGGAGTGCTTTTGTATGAGGGAAGCTGCAAGGGAGAGCTCGCCTTTGAGGCGGAAAAGGGAGTTGTGGAGCATGACGTCGTGCGAGTCCAGCCCGCTTCGCACGTCGTATTGCATGGGCGGCAGCGAGGAGGGGAAATAGGCGTGCGAGACTGCCTTGGACGACTGGTAGGTGAAAAGCGCGCCCACTGCGCGCATGAGGAGGAAGTTGAAGCCGTGGAGCTCCTCGCCCACTATTCCGCCGTCCACTGCCGCGATGGTGCCGTCCACCATCACAACTGGCACCTTGTGCACAAGCTCGCGCTCCAGCGTTTCCGCGTACTCGATTTTGCCGGAGTTGAAGCGCAATCGCTGCGCAAGTTCTTGGCGCTGCGCTTCAGTGGATGCGATTTGCGCTGCTATTTCTGCAAGGCGGTCTGGCATGCAGTTATAATGAGCGCAATTGTTTTATGCGCATTGGAAGCTGCATACCGGTGCGGGCGGCGGCGTGATAATCTTTTAAACACTATTAACAACAAAATTGGGCATGGCAATCCCCCAAAGCCTCCAGCCGAGAATAGTCACTGTAAGGAAAAAGACACTATGCTCTAATTCTGGCGGCATTGAACGCGTGCTGAGGGCCCGCTATGATTTTTACATCCATTTGGGCGAAGTCCCGTCAAAGCATGAGCAGGTTAAAGGCGGCACCATAATTTCAGTGAAGCGCATTCCGAGGGCTTTTTCCGAAATGGCAGATAAAATACCTGCTGCGTTGGAAGGGGCAGGATGGACTTGGTTTGGACAGATAGACTACGACCTGTTGCACAAGGATAGCAAATGTTGTGCTACCACAGCAGTTTACCACCCGAAGGACTCATCGGAAAGCGGCTGGGACAGGTATTTTACCGAAGTGAAAAGGCTGGGCTTTTACTTGGATAGCATATCCACAAGCGATGTGGCGAGGGAATACGCCGCTGAGAAGATATCCACGACGGACACGCCTGAACCTGCGCGCAGGCGGCAGCTCAAGCACGTTGGCCTGAAGGTGGAAGCTTACTTCGGAAGTTCTGAATGGAGCGTGCGAGAATACCTTCTGGCAATGGGAAGGGGAATAATGGAGAAAGTGGAAATGGCAAGAAACGCCCTGGTTTTGCAGTAGCATATTGCCAACTTGCAGTGGAATCCTACTGGGCAAAGCAATATATTCCGTGCAAACGCCTTGTTGCATATGGTTCACGTGATGAAACCAAAGGATTGCACAAAAATTTATTGGGATGAGGACTATCTCAAAGAGCAGTTAGAAAAAGGGAAGAATTACCTGGACATAGCACACGAAAATGATATAGGGATAGGCACCGCCCAGAGGGCTCTTCGTTATTACGGATTGACTAAATCTTCTGCACCCTGGTCAGCGCATGAGATTTCGTCATTGAAAAAACTTTATGGAAATGAACGAAAATTTAGAGAATACTTTCCAAACAGGAGCATGGGCGCGTTATATCATAAAACATGCCGTTTGGGTTTAAGAACGCACATAAAACCAAGACAACACCGTGTGGACGAAGACTTTTTCAAGAATTGGAACCGCAAAATGGCATATGTCTTGGGATGGATGTTCAGCGATGGCTCCGTGTGCTCTGATGAACAGACGTTCGAAATAAAGATATCCTCCAGAGATTTGGAGATATTACAGAAGATTCGTAAGACGCTCAGAAGCGAAAGCCCCTTGAGGATTGTTGAGCAAAAATTGCCATCCAAGAAAGATTATCGGAAGTATGCGCGGCTCAGGATCAACAGCTATAAGATGTGCAAGGATCTTGTCGGATTGGGCTGCGTTCCCAAGAAGGCAAGGAGATTCTCCACCCCACCCATGCCACTCTGTTTTCTGAAGCATTTTGTAAGAGGCTACTTTGACGGGGACGGCTCAATATCATTCAATAAACCAAATACGATAAGGATTCGCATTGTGAGTTGCAATGAGCAGTTCATTAAAAGCCTTGCAGAAGTATTTGAAAGGGAACTTCACATCCCTGCCAATTCCAAGCGAGCGAAGGATAAACTGTGGCAGTGCGATTATTATGGCAATAGTGCACGAAAAATATGTGGATGGATGTATGAGGAATGTGGAACCCTGTTCCTAAAAAGAAAAAGAGATAGGTATATTAGCCACCTAAAGAAGAAGAGATACCATGCTTAAACAAGCGATAATCATACGAAAAGATTTAGGGATGACCGCAGGAAAATTATCCGGACAGGTGGCTCACGCATCCGTATCAGCCTATGCGCTTGCGCTTTCGAGGAAGAAAGAGGACGCGCGCGAGTGGGAAGAGGAAGGGCAGAAGAAGATAGTGCTCAAGGTGGGCTCGGAAGAGGAGCTGCTGGCGCTTTACGAGAGGATGAAGCGCGAGATGCCCTGCGCGCTCATACGCGACGCGGGAAAGACGCAGCTTGAGCCTGGCACCATCACCTGCTTCGGCGCAGGCCCTGCGGAAGAGTCAATCATCAACAAATATACAAAAGACCTGAAATTGCTCTGAGCGCGCTAGTTTTGGAAATAATGGTGGTGCGTGTAGATAGCCTTAAAAAGAGGGGCAAGCACATCCCAAGTCCCTTCCCCTTAAGGGAAGTAATCTGGCTGAGAAAAGAGGTAATGATATGGCAAGTCCAACTGCGACTCAATCGATGTGCGCGTGCTTTAGCATGCAGCTTACAGAACATCCTGCACAAAAGATGGTTGCAGCACAAAACGCTGCAAGGAGAGATGCCATCCCGGCTGGCTTTTTCCCCTATGATGCGAGGATACCCCTCGGCGATGCAAGCGGCAGGCGCGAGAGCCCCTCTCCGTTCTTTGGAGAGAAAAAGGATGGCAAAAAGCCCCTTGCAGACGGGCACGTTTTCATACCGGGCGTCATTTGACCCCTGGCTTCTTTTATTTTTACTCACCGATACGCCTAACGGAAGTGCCTGCCTTTTTAAGTCTTGCGCGGAAAAAAAGGGAAAACAGTCGTTTTTACTTTGGAGGTGAGACGATGGCAGATAGCATAAGAACAGAAGGAAAAGCAATTGAAAAAGGAGAATATGTGATAGGAATCGCGATTATACTTGCCGCGCTTCTTGTTTCGGGCACAGTCTACATGGGAATGGGCTCGATAACGGATGCGATTGGCAAGGTGAAGCTGAACGTCACCACGGTGAGCGGCACCACGCCCGCTCCAACCCCGGCACCCACGCCAACCCCGACGCCAACCGTGCCGACAGTGCAAAAGCTGTCTGCGCTTGACTACAGCGCGGCGCCGTTCAAGGGCAAGGCGGACGGAAGCGTGATAATGGTGGAATACTCGGACTTCGAGTGCCCGTACTGCAGCAAGGTCGAGCCCACGCTCAAGCAGGTGCAGGGCGCGTACCCGAACATGAAGTTCATCTACCAGCAGTTCCCGCTCTCGTTCCACCCGAACGCGCAGAAGGCGTCCGAGGCTTCGCTGTGCGCAAACGTGCAGGGCAAGTTCTGGGAGCTCCACGAAAAGATGTACTCGAACCAGCAGGCAATCACCGTTGCGGACATCAAGGGATATGCAAAAGCAATCTCAGGCATGGACTCGGCTAAATTCAACACATGCCTTGACAGCGGCGAAATGGCCGCCAAGGTCGCAGCCGAGACAAACGAGGGTGCAACGATTGGCATCCGCGGAACGCCAGGCTTCATGGTGTACTCGATGAGCGCCAAGAGCGACGCGCTTGTCGCCAAGCTCCAGTCAATAGCAACCAGTCTCCAGGCACTCGGCGTGGACGCATCGGTTGTTGAGATTGCAGGGGCAGGCAACGGAATAGTGTTCGCAGGCGCACTGCCGTACACTAACTTCCAGGAAGTCATGAACGCGTTCAACTAAGCGCGTTCCTTTTTTTCTTTTTTATTTTTATTTTTTTACCCTCAGTTTCATTTTTATATTTATTTTATGCACTATAGCGCAAGACATGGAGGGATGGCATGGAAAAGTCGGGCTCTGACCGGGCAAAATACCTTATTGGCTTCGTGATACTTGCTGCAGTGGCGCTGATAGGGATATCGGCGTATTTCGGCGCAAACAGCGCAAAGGGCACGCTTGGGCAGATGGACAGCGCGCTTGATGGGGTAAAGGCTGGGAATGCGCCTGCAGCCAGCACGCCGGTGCTGAATGGGAGCGCGGGCGCCAAGGCAACTTCACCTGCACAGGCCAATGGCAGCGTTGCCACTGGCTCAGGAGGGGAGGCGCAGGTGCCGCTTGCAGCGCAGCCCGCCAACGCAACGCCAGCTGCCGCAGGGCAGCAGAACGCTTCTTCAGCAGCAAAGAAGGAAGTGGTGATAGACTTCCTGTACGCCGACTGGTGCAGCCACTGCCAGGCCATGAAGCCGATTGTCGCAAGGCTGGAAGCAGCATTGCCAAAGGGCAGGTTCGAGGTGCGCTACTGGAACGAGGCTTCCAGGGGCAGCAATGCCACTGTTGCTGCCGTGTACACAGATTACAGCGCCAAGGGCTATTTCCAGGGATTCCCGACATTCGTGGCAAACTGGGAGGACCCCAAGGTGGGCTCCATGCCGGAAGCCACGTTCAAGGCGTGGGTGTGCTCGAAGTTCTCGTCCCCTAAGCCAGCCGGATGCTGATTGCCCGCGCAGGGGGTTTGGACGGGCTGGCTCTTGTTTTTATTATTTCCCTTCGTTGCCTAGCATATGTCAGGAATGCAGAAGTTCATTGAAGCGTGCCTGCTTGGCGCCTCGCGCGAGATTGAAAAGGCGAAGCGCGCAGGGCTGTCCATCAAGGCAAAGGCAAGGAACGACATGGCGACCTCGGCGGACTTGGCTGCCGAGAAATTCATCGTCGGGAAAATCAGGCGCGAGTTTCCGGACTCCATTGTGCTTTCCGAGGAATCGTTCCTTTCGGCGGACCTGGAGCATGAGTCCCTTTTTGTGATAGACCCCATTGACGGCACGCATAATTTCATACAGGGAATCCCGCTTTGGGGCGTGTCGGTGGCGCATTATTCGGGAGGCAAGCCCACAGCGGGCGGCATTTACCTTGTGCCCCAGCAGGAGCTCCTGTACGCCGAGAAAGGCAAGGCTGCCACGCTCAACGGCAAGAGGATGGCAGTCACCAGGAAGGCGAAGCTTGAGGACTTTTTCCTGCTCTGCGACACCAGGCTTCACAGGATAAGCGAGCAGGGCTACTTGCCGCGCCTGGTGGCGCTTGAGAAGATGAGCCAGCACACGCGCTTTCTGGGATCCACCGTGCACGACATGGGCTATGTGGCGTGCGGAAGGGCGGATGCGTGCATGAGCTTCAGGCTAAAGCCGTATGATTTTGCCGCCGCGGCATTCATCGCGGAGCGCGCAGGCGCCACTGTCACTGATTTGGAAGGCGGGAAATGGGGGCTTGGGACCGTGAAGTTCCTTGCATCGAACGGAAGGCAGCATTCGCGCATCCTCAAATTGCTGAATGGCAAGGAGTAGAAAAATCGGGCTTGTTTTGCTGTGCACTGAGAACGCACTATTGCTGCTGCTTCACCTTGGCAGCGGCCGCCTTTTCCGCGCGCTCAAGCATGTTGGGGTAGTGCGAGAGCAATATGGAAAGCGAGGAGAGCGCGACCGAGGCGAAAAGCGCCGCGAGGCAGATGCAGGAAATGAGGGAAAGCCAGCCCAGGGAGGAAAGCGAGGCGCGGAAGTTGCGCTTCGCCTCGGAAATGCCGGAAGACGCTGCGCCAAGGTCGCCTGCAATGCCCTGCACGGATGCGACCGTGGATTGCGCGGAGGCGGCCATCTGGGCGGCGGACTGGGCTGCGTTTGAGAACTGCCCCGATGCTGCCTTGAGGTCGCTGGATGCGGTCTGGAGGCGGGCATCGAGCGAGAAGGGCGGGATGGCTGCAAGGTCGGACAGGGAGGAGGAAAGCGAGGCGGTGGAATCCGAGTATGCCTGGAGCGCTTCGGACACCGAAAGCAGCGTGGCATATGCATAGAACGACGAGTTGGATGCAAGGGAAACCGATTCGCTGGCGTGGGCAAGCGCGGCTTCTGCGGAATCGAACTGGGGGGAGAGGGTGGCGTCGATGCTTGAAAGCGCCACGTAGGACGCGGCATAAACCGCCAATGACGCCGCTATGCCCGCTAACGAAAGGAAGAAGGCGGCAAGCGCAAGCGCAGCCGCGGTGTTTGCCATTATGTCAGGCGGAATCCGCATTTTACAGCCCCTGCCTTTTCTTTCCCAGTATGTGGAATAGGAAGCCTGCCGCTATCAATGCTATGAAGAACAGCACCACCACGACGGAAATCACGGCAAGCGAGAGCGCCTGGGAGTCGCGGGACTTGGATTCTGCCGCAGCCTTTGCCTGAGATGCCATCTGCAGCGCGGAGGGAGGGGAGGAATAGACTGTTTCCTTTGCCTGCTCCAGGAGCGCGCGCTCCTTTTTCAGGTCGGGCGCGAAGAGCACGGAGCGGCCTGCGGATGCATTGAACTCTATTTCCGCAACCGATATCGTGGAAATCGCCGCGTCGATTTCCTTCGTGGATGATGCCATGGAGGCATCATATGCACTTGTCTCCAGGCGGGCAAGCTCGAGCGAGTGGTTTGCAGATGCAAAGTCGCCGCTTTCCGCGCTCTTTTGCGCAAGCGCGACGAGCTCGCGCGAGCCTGAGAGGTTTATGCCCTGGCGGTACGCGTCGGATTTCTCCTGCAGGCGGGCAATCTGCGCGGTAAGCGCGGTTATCTCGGATGTGAGGAACGCCGTGGACTGGTTCTGCTTCTTCTCCTCCTCAGCCACAGCCTTGGATTCCGATCCTGTTGCTATGGCATTGGCAAGCGGCAGGAGGGAAAGCGCAATGTCCGCGGATGATGCGTAGTTCTTTGATGCAAGCGCGGATGAGGCTGCGGCCGCCTTGTTGTCGAACTGCACCACCATGGTGGCGTTGGTGGCAGCTGCGCCCCTGTACGGGGCAACCACCGCCTGGGCGGACTGGATGGCCTGCTTTATCTTGAGGTCCGCGCTTTGCGTGAGCGAGGACCGGGCGTTTTCGCAGCCGGATTTCGTATTCGATGCGATTGCCGATGCGGATGAGAATGCGTAGGAGTCATAGTATTGCTGCGCGGATGCCAGCTCCGCGTCCGTGCCCTGAAGCGGGGTGAAGGAAACGTTGAGCCTGGCTGCGACCGATTGCATGGAAATGAGGCTGGCGCACGAAGCGTTCGCATCGGAAATCATCTGGAGGACCTCGGGGTCGCCGCCAGTCTTGTTTATCGAGAACGCCTTGATGAGCTTGTTCTGCGTGTCAGACACGTAAAGCACGCCGTTGTCCACTATGACGTCCTCGGGGTAGGACAGGTTGCCCCACACGGTTGACGAGTTGAGGATGTCCACAGGATAGCCGTCAAGCGAGAATGCAATCACGCTTCCCAGGCTTGCGTCCGCCACGTAGAGGCGGTTGTCGTCAAAATCCATGCCCCGCGGGGAGGAGAGAGTCACCCCGCCCTTGCCCCTGCCGATGGTGTAGAGGAATGCGAAGCTGCTGTCATAGACAAAAATAAGCCCCTTGCCGGAGTCTGAGATGTACACTTTCCCGTTGTGGAAAAGGATGTCCTGCGGGGAGGAAAGGAGCCCGTCCGAGCCGCCCGCCTTTATGATGGTGTCGGCGAAGGATTTTGTGGTTCGGGAGATTGCCACCAATTGCCCGCGCACCGCGTCGGTCACGTATATCGTGTCGTTTGCAAGCGCAAGCCCCGCAGCCTTTTGCATGTTGGTGGAGGCTGCGTTCCATTTGTCCACCGTGGAGCCCTGCCCGTTGTAGTATAATATGTTGCCCGAGCTTCCGCCCGCGATGTAAAGGATGCCGGACGATTTCTCGTATTCCATGTGCATGGGGTTGTTGAGGTAGGCTTCAGAAGAGGGGTTTGCCACGGTTTTTATGCGCGTGAGGTTCTTGCTTGCGTTCAACATGTATATCAGGCTCCTGCCCCCATCAGCAACGTAGAGCCTGTCGTCCACGAGGTAAAGCGAGGACGGCTGGGAAAACGAATAGTATGAGTCCGAGTCGGACGGAAGCGTGCCGTTGACCAGGAAAAGGAAATTGAACGACGATGACGAAAGCGAGCAGAAGAGCAGGAGCGTCAGGGCGATTGATGCAAAATATCTCATGTGAACACCGTGTAGAAATTGCGCGGCGACATTAAAAAGGTAATTGATTTTTTTTGCGCTGCAAAATTCCCTCTCGGCGCGCGCAAATGCATGTTTTCGTCTTATTTTTCTTTCTTTTTTGCGAAAATAGCTAATAATGCTCTTTCTTGCAAATGATATCGTTACAAGATGGCGAATTGTTTATAAATGCATGCAGCAAGAAAGCAAGCATGGCAAAAACGCTCATACTGGACACCACGCTGCGCGAGGGCGAGCAGGCCCCGCTTGTGCACTTCACCGAGGCGCAGGCGCTGCAGCTTGCGCAGAGGATTGACGAGTCGGGCGTGGACTTCATTGAGATTTCGCCCATTGTCGGCAGGAAGCAGTCGGGCATTGCGCGCGCGCTCCTGGCGTCCGGCCTGGACGCAACCGTGGTGCTGCACGGGAGGGCAAGGAAGGAGGACATAGACACGCTGCTCTCCTTTGACCCGTCATTCATTGCAATCTACCTTTCCACTTCAGACATACACCTTGCCTCAAAGCTCCGCATTGGCAGGGAGGAGGCGCAGGCGCGCGCAGTTGAAGCAGTTGAATATGCAAAGTCCCACGGGGTCAGGCTGCGCTTCACCTGCGAGGATGCGTCAAGGACGGAGAGGGAATATCTTCTTGGCATGGTGCGCGCAGTGACGGAAGCGGGCGCGGACAGGATTTCAATAACCGACACCGTGGGCATGATGACGCCCGCGGCAATGTACTCCCTTGTGAAGGAGGTGCGCGCAGCCACCTCTGCAGGCATTGACCTGCATTGCCACAATGACTTGGGGCTGGCGCTGGCAAATGCGCTTGCAGGCGTGGAGGCAGGCGCCGACTGCATACATGCCTCGGTGAACGGCGCAGGGGAGAGGGCAGGCATACCAAAAATTGCCGAAGTGGCGATGTCGCTCCAGGTGCTCTATGGGCAAAGGAAGGACATCAGCGTGGAAAAGCTCGCCTCGCTTTCGGAGATATTCTCAAAGCTTTCAGGATTGCCGACCGACCCCTTCTCGCCCGTTGTTGGTGAGAACGTGTTTAGGCACAAGGGCGGCACGCACCTTGCAGCGGTGCTTCGCGAGGGCAGGGCATACGAGGCATTCTCCCCTGAAAGCGTGGGGAGGAAAAGGAGGATAGTGGTGGGCGGCTATTCGGGAAGGAACGTGCTGCGCTACCTTTCCGACTCGCTTGGCATGAAGATGACGGACGCGCAGGTGGAAAAGTCGCTTGCGAGGCTCAAGGAAAAGGAGCGCGACCTGTTTGATTTTTCAGTTTAGTTGCGGGGTGTTTTCATGGAAAAAGGGATATCGGTGTTCATTGGCGCGGTGACGGACGAGAAAACGGGCACGCCGCATGTTGTGGAGAAGCTTCGCAGGATTGGAGGGGTAAGGACAGTGTACGAGCTTACAGGCACGCTGGACCTTTTGATATTCGCGCAGAGCGATTCGCTTCGCGAGATAAACGCGCTTGTGGAGGCTGTCCGAGCGTGCGAGGGCGTGCGCGAGGCCACCACCTACATCGTCCTTGAGACAACGGAGAACAAATGAGGCAGCAGAAAAATGAGACAGGAAAACCGTGCCTGAAGCCACGGAGAATAAATGAGGCAATAAAATGTCCGGCATGACACTTTCTCAAAAAATCCTATCCTCGCATGCAGGAAGGAAGCTTGCAATAGGGGACACTGCGGTAATTTCCGTGGATTATGTGCTTGCGCACGACACCACCACCGCATGGGCCATTGAGCCGTTTTACGAGATTGCCACGAAAGTGTTTGATCCGTCGAAAATATTCATTTTCTTTGACCATGCATTCCCTGCGCCTTCCACGCAGTTTGCGGAAATGCACAGGAAAATTCAGAAGTTCTGCCTGGAGCAGAAGATAAAAATGCACTATGACGGCGTGTGCCACCAGCTCATGGCCGAGAAGTTCACCTATCCGAACACATTCCTTCTTGGCGCAGACTCGCATACCCCCACCGGCGGGGCAATGGGCGCAATGTGCTGCGGCTTTGGCTCGACAGATGCCGCCGTGGCAATGGCAACAGGCAAGGCCTGGGTGAAGGTGCCGCAGACCATCAGGATAAACCTGGAAGGAAAGCTGCCTCTTGGCGTTTACCCGAAAGACGTGATACTGGGAATCGCGCGCGACTTGTCCTCCGAGGGGGCGAATTACAAGGTGGTGGAGTTTGGGGGAAGCGCAATTGCCGATTTTGACATTCCCTCGCGGCTCACGCTTTGCAACATGTGCGCGGAAATCGGCGCGAAAACGGGAATTGTGCCTGCGGATGCACAGACGCGCGCCTACCTTGAAAGCCAGGGCAGGTACAAGCCGTTTGAGGAGCTCCGCTCGGATTCCGATGCTGAGTTTGAGCAAACGCTCACGTACGACATCTCAAAGTTCGAGCCCACTGTTTCCACCCCGCCTGACATTGACAGGGGGGTGCCTGTTTCTCAAGTGGAAGGCACGCCAATCACGCAGGTCTTCCTGGGAAGCTGCACGAATTGCAGGATAGAGGATTTGGCGGTTGCATACAGGATAATGAAGGGCAAGAAAGTGAAGGAAGGGGTGAAATTCATCGTGACGCCTGCAAGCAGGCAGGTGTACGAGCAGGGATTGCTCAATGGCTTCCTGCTGGAATTCTCGAAAATGGGCGCCACCATTGCGCCGCCTGGCTGCGGCGCATGCCTGGGCAGGCACATGGGGGTGCTTGGCGATGATGACGTGTGCGTTTCCACCTCGAACAGGAACTTCATCGGCAGGATGGGCTCGCCGCATGCGAAAATTTACCTTGCCTCGCCCGCTGTTGCAGCAGCTTCCGCGCTTGAGGGGAAAATCGCAGACCCGAGGAAATACCTGAAGTAGATGATGGAAAGAGCGAGCAGATGCAGCATGAGGAAATAGAGGGTAAGGAAATATGTGATGTTATGCGCGTATGGAAATTCGGCAGCTCGATAAACACCGACCTGATAACGCCAGGCCGCTACAACATCACCACCAACAGGAAGGAACTCGCGCGTGTGGCATTCATCGAGCACCGCCCAGAGTTTGCGCGAGAGGTGAAAAAGGGCGACTTCATAGTGGCTGGCAGGAACTTTGGCTGCGGAAGCTCGCGCGAAACCGCAGTGACCGCGCTCCTTGAGTGCGGGGTTGCCGCGATAATCGCGCCCTCGTTTGCGAGAATATTTTACAGGAATGCCATAAACAACGGGTTGCTGCTAGTCACAGTGGATGAGAAGTTCATTGCAGGAGTGGAGGAAACGCACCAGCTGGCATTGCAGGATGGCAAAGTAACCAACATTACAACAGGGGCAAGCACACCCGCAGGCATGTCCCCAATGCTTCTTGCGCTTCAAAAGCACGGAGGCTTGCTCGCTTTCCTCAAGACGCACAAGATAGAGGAGCTGGAGAGGGTGCAGCAATAACAAATGATGAAGCCACTGAACAACCAGGTGCAAGCATGAAAAAAATCCTATTTATCGAGGGCGACGGCATTGGGCCCGAGCTCATGTCCCACGCGCGCAGAGTAGTTGACAGCATTGCAAAAGTGGAATGGGTGCAAGGCGAGGCAGGCTTTGCCACCTTTCAAAAGACAGGCACTCCTCTCCCTTCTGCCACGCTTGAGGCAGCAAAGGAGTGCGATGCCATCCTCTTTTGCGCAGTCACCACTCCCCCGAACATTCCAAACTATCGCAGCCCAATTGTAGCCCTCAGGAAGGAGCTGGACTTATACGCCAACCTCCGCCCCTTTGCCTCTCTTCCCAACATCCCCACCCCATTTCCCGCGCTGAACTTTGCAATAGTGCGCGAGAACACCGAGGGCATGTACTCAGGCATTGAGAAGAGAGACGGAGACACCGCATATGCCACGCGCGTGATAACCAAGAAGGGAAGCGAGAGGATTACCAAATTCGCGTTTGAGTATGCCGCGCGCAGAGGCTTTTCAAAGGTAACAATCGTTCACAAGGCAAATGTTCTGCGCGTGACAGACGGGCTATTCCTGGAGGTCGCGCGCAGTGTTGCCGCGCAATACCCCGGCATCGCCTGCGAGGACGCGCTTGTGGACTCCGTTGCAATGCGCCTGGTGAAATCGCCCCAGGACTTTGACAATGGCGTGATAGTCACCACCAATCTTTTTGGCGACATCCTCTCCGACGAATCCTCCGCGCTCATAGGCGGGCTAGGAGTAGCCCCATCCGGCAACTACGGCGAAACGCGCGCGCTTTTCGAGCCAGTGCACGGCTCCGCGCCAAAGTACGCAGGAAAAGATGTCGCGAACCCAACTGGCATGCTCCTCTCCACTGCCATGATGCTGGAGCATATTGGAGAAAAAGAAGCCTCGGAAAAGCTGACGCGCGCAGTGCGCGAATGCTACTTGCAGAAAGTGACCACGCACGACGTGGGCGGGAGCGCGAAGACAAGCGAGATGGTGGAGAGGATAGTGAAGCTAATGGGTTAGAGAATCGGCGTCCGCTGTCCAAAGAAAGCTCGTTTTCTAGGAAGTGGGAGATGCTGAAGGCATAAGGGCACGTTTTTAAACACTTTGTGGCAGAAAGCGGGTGAGGAGGGGTTGATATGAATAGCACTCGTTCTGCGATGAAGTTAGAGCCTACCATAATCACGCAAAAGGAACACGCCGGCAGACGCATGAAACTGATGAAACAATTTGGTCCATACGACCTGCTATTTTTCCCAGGAAACCGCGAAATACTCCGCAATCCTGACGTTCCTTATGAATTCCGCCAGGAATCGAACATGCGCTACCTCACTGGTATCAATCTTCCGGACGTTTCCGCCATGCTCGTTCCCAGAGATAACAAATACATCCTGTTTGCCTCAAACCAGACTCTTGACGACAAGGTTTGGGACGGCAACATGCCGACCCACAAGGACTTGAAGCGCATTTACAGAGCCGACGAGGTATATGAACCAAGCCAAATGAGGGAAGTCGCATCAAAGCTTGGCGCGAGTACGATTCACACTCTGCATTCCGAGAGCCCCTTCAATGTGCCAATGGCAAAGAAAGAAGTCGACGGCGAGCTTGCCACTGCAATGATAGAAATGAGGCTGATAAAGAGCGATGCCGAGATACAGGCAATTGAAAAGGCAATCAACATCACCGGCAAAGGCTATGATGCGGCATTGCGGGTAATCAGGCCTGGCATGCGCGAGCATGAGGTGCAGGCGGCATTGGAATACCAGTTCAGGGTAAATGGTGCAGAATTCTCATTCCCATCTATTGTAACAATGGACGGCAATGTGCTGCACAATTTCGAATTGAGGCGCCAGTTCAACAACTCGATCCTGCAGGACGGCAGGATGCTGCTGATTGACTCGGGCGCGGATGTAGAAGGCTACTCCGGCGACATCACGCGCACATTCCCAATCAACGGGAAATTCAGCAAAATGCAGGCTGATATTTACGAAATAGTGCTGAAGGCAAAAAGAGAAGTGCAAAAAGCGATGTGCGCGGGCGTTCGCTTCAAAATCATGCACGAGCTTTCCGAGAAGACGATAGCAGAGGGGTTGCAAGCTCTTGGGATACTGAAGAGCTCTAATTCTTATCAGCTGATCAAAGGCGCCAGGCTCTTCATTGCGCACGGCCTTGGGCATGCGATGGGGCTGGACGACCACGACATAGGAGAGTACAAGGACAGGGTTGCTGGGTATACGATGGTTTTCCCGCGCGAAACCGACTTTGCCATCAAATACCTTAGGTTTGCAAGGACATTGATGCCTGGGCACGTTGTCACTACTGAGCCTGGAATTTACTTCATTGACGCTGTCCTGAACAACCCGCAGATAAGGAAGGACTACAAGGGAATCGTGGACTTCAACAAGGCGCTCAAGTACATGGTGACCGTTTCAGGGATTCGCCTTGAAGATGACGTCCTGATTCAGAAGGACGGCAGCCCGCGCGTGCTCGGCCCGCCAATCCCTCAGGTCATAAACCAGATTGAGCTTATAATGCGGAAGTGAAGGAACGCCTGCCTTCTTTTTTCTTTTCATCCACAATAAGCCAGCTTGGCTGCAATGCCTTTGTTTTCCTTAACCCCGTGCACGGCTCCGCGCGCTATGCCTACGGCGCGTCCGTTGCCGACGACAACGTGCTTGCCGCGCACGCGCCCACATTCTCCATAGGCCCGCTCGGGGGAGGCGAGCACACGCGCGGAGAGTGGGCGTCTAAGGAAAGCTGCCTGCAGCTCGCCGGCATCGCGCGCGAATTCGTAAGACGATTGTGAATGACGGCTAGGGAGTGGAGAAGATTGTACGATTGATTGGGTGAACTACGAACATCCAAAGGCGTTGCACCAAATTCTACGTTTGGATTTTGGATAAAATAGTTCATGTCATTATTTTTTTTAGTATGTTTATTCGTTTTCGTAAATCTTTTTGTTCTAATTTCGAGTGTTCTAATCTAAAATAGTGCTCTTCGATATTCATATTCGCATAAAGACTGTGAAAAGAAATGTATAATGCATCGTCTGCTAAAATCTTAGCGACATTTCTTTCATATTGAGAGATAAAAGAAGTTTGATATTTGTGAACTAGCGAGTTTCTCTTTCGGTATAGCTTGAGGACAAAATCTTTTTTAGTGTTGTCATTTACTATTGAAGTTATCCTAGACAATAATTTTTGGTCAGTTGCGACGTCTTTTCGTCCGATAATCTCTAATACGATCCAGAATTTAAGAAAAGAGAGTTGTAGGTCTTCTTCAATACATGCCAGATAGTACAGTTTTAGTGCATCTATTATACATCGTTTCAGATTATTCTCTTTTCTGAGGAGGATATTTAAAAACGAATTAAGTAGCTTATATCGGGACTCCTCAATCTTTAGCGTGTCACTTTTTCTATGTTGTTCGTCGGGATTAATGCCTAGTAGTTCATTATCAGTAGGAAATAATCTCTTTCCATTCTCTAGAACTATGGGGAATTCGCAAATTTTAAAACGAGCATATTCGAAAGTAGGAGATAGTGAACTCCACCGTGTATGTTCGTTGCCCATAAATTTTGCAAGAAATAGTACTCCCAAAACATTTTCCAATTGTTCATAAGATCGCTCCGCAGCAAAATAGTAATTTCTGGCTTCATTTTGGAACATGAAGAACGTACTATCTCTGTAGATTAATTGAAGTTTATTAATAGTTTTTGAGTCAAGTCCAGGAAGATGTGAGTAGGCCTTTTTTGTATCTAACAGCTTAGCTCCAAAAAGAAGAGCTAATTTTTTCTTTAACATGGATAAGTGTTTCTTTTCGAGATGAATATCCATCCTTAGCGGGACTATAATCTGGTATTTTTTTATAGGTTTTTTCTTTATCTCATCGAGTTCATTATTAAGAAGTTCAAGGAAATATATGGCGTTTTGTTTTTCCTTTGGCACTGAATTCATTTTAGAAAGTATTCCGAACAAAAATCCTTGTCGCGTATCAAATTTTAAATATTCAGAAAATTTCGCTTGTGTAAAATTATTTGTGAAATCGGTATTATCCAAAAGCCACTGCAAAATCAGTAATTCATTCATTTCCATTTTGCTTATATTTTTAAATCCAACCACATGCCCAGGAGTTTGTCTATCAAATAATTCGATAGAGCTTGACAGTAATTTATCCAGTTTGTCAATATCACTCTGAGATGTTCTTTTATTTATCTGAATCATCAACTCACATCAATTGTTTTACTTACTCAATTTCTCAATTTGTCTATTTTCACCTCACTATCAAAAGAATTGGGCATCAAGCAGTTAAAAGGCTTATGCAGCCGGGGTTTTTTCGTAGGTGCACCAGAACAAGTTGCCACTCGAAAGCCGTAAAAAGCCCGTGGCAGATACCTAGTCGGTGTAGCTATGAGTAATGATAAATTAACAGATGGTAAGGATGATAGAATAAAAACTGCTGACTTGTTAATGAAAAAATTTGGAGAAGCCAAAAAAGCCTTGAAAGCAGGATACAAACGAGAGTATGTAGCTATGACAGATGCAACAGTAGATAGACTGCTTATAGAATTATTTGGACAAATAGTAATTGTACATGAATTCTACCTTGAGTCGTTGTATGATACAGGCAGTATGGAGGGAGCAAGATTAGTAGACTTCTTGTATCATTATGGGATGATAAATAGAGAAAATCGAGACAAAATACGTCTTTTCAAGAATTACCGCAATTTTATGCTACACAATTTATGGGGGGGAATTACAATTGCACGCAGCAAAGACAGGGAATTGAGGAACAGTCTAGTTAAAGAAATAAAGAAGGAGTATTGCCGTGGACTGGGCATGCAAGTAGAGCAAAATTCAGTTGCTATAAAACATGATGTTGAAGCAGAAGCCTACGCGAAATATCAGAAAGATATTTCAATCAAATCCGAGGAGATAATAACATATTTATATGACAGAATAGTGAGATTTGAAAGGGAGCGATTACTGTGTTTAGAGACAGAAGAAAAAACCAAGTGAGACTTCCCAGACAAAAGTTAGCAGATACTAATCAAAAATATCATTTGCTTCTCGACAACCCTAAGATGAAATATCACTGTTACGCCACGACCAGGCGATTATCTATAGGATTGATTATTGTTGTTCTCGGGAGGAGTATTGTCTGACGTCTTTTCCGCAATTTTTTTTAGATTTAGAGCCGCAGTAGGGATAGTTATTATAATTATCCCAATCAGTGCTGCTAACCATGCCAAAAACTGTTCTCTCTTTGCATTATAAAAATCTTCATTAAAAAGATGAATTTGGCGGGTGGCTTCGTAGTGTATAGATTGATTGTTGTAATCAATTCCTTGAATATCGAATTTGATTGATGTAACATTATCTTCGTATGGGAACCGAATTCCAGTGGGTGATATTATATTGTAAGTAATGTTATTAGACGAATACAATAGTATGGTGGCGTTTGAAGCTTCAATCTGATCTAATGTACAAATATAGCCAGCGGGTTCTACTTCTGTTTGTTTTTGATACACGCAGAACATAGATGTTACTGGTTTGGAACTATTTTGATAATGATAGACATAGACCCCCATATCTGGGAGGCCGACCTCTGCGTCAAGTACGTAGACGCCACCGAGAAAAATAAGTATCATGCAAATTATTGTTCCAATCAACCAAATATGCGTATCGCGCAGTAGAACACTAAGTGAATAGATTAGAAAAACTCCAAAAAATAGACAGAAAAACACGACGGCTATTACTAAAGTAGACTCAGGTATCCCAATATATTTTCTAACGAGCATATATGAGTCTTTAAATCCAAAAATTAACGCTATTATCGAGATTGCATATAAGAGCACAGCAATAATTTGTGGAGACGCCCTCTTTAGATTATAATAGCTTAAACCCCCCATAACACCATCGCTGTGGATTATGAAACACCCGCCTATAAACCTTTACTCTACGAGAAGATAATAAGTGCCCGGTCTGTCAATCCTTAGCCTTCCCCAACCCCTTCACCGCGCCCTTGAGCACCGCAATCGCTTTCTTGTAATCTGCGATGTCGATGACTTCGTTGGGGGTGTGGTCCAAGCTTGAGTCGCCAGGGCCGTACGCGATTGTGGGGATGCCTGCGTGTATGGTGATGTTCATGTCCGCGCTCCCGCTTTTCTTCACGTAGCGCGGGGAGAGCGCGCACTCGCGCATGGAGGAGACCATTGCGCGGCAGAGCGCGTGGTTGGGGTCGGTCTCCACGCCGGGAAGGCTTTCGTGCACCTTCACCGACACGGAGGAAGGGGCAAGCGAGCGGAAGGTGCGCGTGACATCGCTGTTCTTTATGGAGGGGGGCACGCGCACGTCTATCACGAAGTCAAGCGCGGCTGGCACCACGTTCAATGCCTCGCGCGAGCCGCCTGCTATCTGGGTGAGGTTCATGATGACGCTGTCAAAGTTGTTCTTGTGCGCGGGGTAGGTGGCGCGAAGGCGCTGGTAGTATTCTATGGTGCGCTCAATGGGGTTTTCGGACGCCATGCCTGCGTGGGAGGACTTGCCGTGCGTGCGGCACTCCACCACCAGCCTTCCCTTGTACGCGATTGTGATGCCATTCGTGTTCGAGGGCTCGCCGTTTATTGCCATCTTCGGCTTTGCATAGGTGAGAAGGTGGCGGATGCCTTTTGAGGTGGGAGCCTCTTCCTCGGTCACGCCTGCCACCATTATCCGAAGCGGCGTGCTGCCTGCGCACTCGGCGCCTGCTGTGAGGAGCGCGGCTAACGGGGATTTTGCGTCCACGGCCCCTCGGCCATATATCCTGCCATCATCGCGCCTGAAAGGCAATGGCTCGGCAATGGTGTCCATGTGCCCGAAAAGGAGAAGGTCGGGCGAGTCGCCTTTCTTGTGGGCGTAATTCGTGGCAACTGCGTTGCCTGCTGCGTCAATCCAAGCGCGCTCGAAGGAAAATTGCTTGAGGTACTGCTCGCAAAGCTTTGCCACTTTCTGCTCCTTGCCTGAGGGGCTGGGAGTGGCTACAAGGGAAGCCAGGAAATCGACTGCGTCGGGTTTCATTGGACGACCTCGGAGATGGCTGCTGCCACGGTGTCAAGCGACTCACGGGAGATTATGTAGGGGGGGAGAAGGCGCACCACCTGCTCGCCTGCGGGAAGTGCCAGCACGCCTTTTTGAAGGAGCGCTGCAAGCGGCTCGCGCGCCATCACCTTGAGCTCAATGGCAATCATGAAGCCCATTCCGCGCACCTCGCGGAACTGCTGCTTTTGCGAGAGCGACGTGCGGAGCTTGCCCATCATGTAGGCGCCGTCTGTTGCCACTTTCTGAAGCAATCCGTCTTTTTCAATTGTGTCAAGCACTGCGTTTGCAGCTGCGCAGGCAAGAGGGTTGCCGCCGAAGGTGGTGCCGTGCTCAAGGGGCGTGAATGCGGATGCTTCCTCGCTGGCAATTGTAGCTCCAATGGGCACGCCGCCGCCCAAGCCCTTGGCAAGGCATACTATGTCCGGCTTTATGCCGAAGTGCTCGTAGGCGAAGAACTTGCCGGTGCGCCCGCTGCCTGACTGCACTTCGTCGCAAATCAGGAGCGCGCCCTTGTCAGTGCAGATGTCGCGCGCTGCCTTCATGTACTCTGCTGTTGCTGGGCGTATGCCGCCCTCGCCCTGTATGGGCTCAAGTATGAGCGCTGCTGTTTCATTTGTCACCGATGCCTTGAGGGATTCGATGTCGTTGAAGCGCGTGCGCGTCACAGGGCCAAGCAATGGCTCGAAGGGGGCGCGGTATTTTTCCTTGAAGGTGACGGAAAGCGCGCCGCTTGACCTTCCGTGGAAGGCATTCATTGCAGATGTGAAAGATTTCCTGCCTGTTTTCTTGCGGGAGAGCTTGAGCGCTGCCTCAATGGACTCGGTGCCGCTGGAGCAGAGGAAGACTTTGCTCGGAACGCCGAAGAGCATGCTGAGACGCTCAAGAAGGCGAGCGCGCTCTTGGTTTGCAAATGGGGATTGGCAGGTCATCAAGGTGGAAGCCTGCTTTTGTATTGCTGAAACTAAGGAGGAGTGATTGTGCCCTAGTATTGCCACGCCCACGCCTGTGTTGCAGTCTATGTAGCGCTTGCCCTCAACGTCATAGGCGAATTCGCGCTCCCCGCGCTCAAGCGCAATGCCGCGCTTGCCGTAGAGGTTCATCTCGTACTTGAGCTCCTGTGCGCAAAGTTCTGAGTTGTTCATGATACCATCCTTTTATTTCACAAAGTGCGTGCCGCTGCCTGCTAGCGCACTGCTCGCGGGCTTTTCTTTCAAGCCGGAGCAGATTATCACTTCGGGCACTCCGCCTGTCAGCGCTTCGGACACGGCAACTAGCTTGCGTTTCATGCCTGCGCTTGCGGTTTTTTGGAAGATGGGGATGTCGGATGCGGCGGCTTTCTGCACAAGGTCATTGGGGAAATTGCGGAAATAGCCTTCCACATCGGTGAAAAGCATGAGCTTTTCCGCGTGCAGCGAAGAGGCGATTGCAGCTGCTGCGCGGTCGCCGTCAATGTTCAGGGGCTCGAATTCTTCCCCTAGTGCAATGGGGGCGACTATGGGAACAAAGCCCTGCGAAAGCAATGCAAGAAGGGGCGAGGCGTCTATGCGCGAGATTTTGCCGGAATAATCGTCGCGTATCATTTTTTCCTTGCCGTTTTCCACGCTCACCAATATTTTGCGCTTTGCGAAGACTATGCCGCTGGAGGCTGACACGCCGACTGCGTTCACGCCTGCCTTGCGCAACTGAAGTGTGAGGGACGTGTTCACCCCTCCGCCCACAGCCATCACGAAGTTCTGGATGGTCTTTTCATCCGTGCGGCGGGACTTGAAGCCTTCTTTCGAGTAGATGTATGACGGCTCCCTGCCAAATGCCTTCTCAAGCGCTGTCACCTGGGGCCCCCCGCCGTGCACGAGCACGATTTTTTCGCCGGAGGAAATGAGCGAGGCAATGTCTGAGGCAAGGCTGGCTGCGTTGTCTGCCATACTACCTCCGATTTTTAGAACCAGCATGGGTGTGCCTCTTCAAAGCGGGTGGAACCCGGGCATCCACAGCCCCATTTTCTCGTCAAAGCCGTTCATGAGGTTGAAGCACTGTATTGCCTGCCCTCCGCTGCCTTTCACTAGGTTGTCAATCGCGCTCATTGCTATTATGCGCTTCTTTTCAGGGTCGATTTCGAATCCGATGTCCGCGAAGTTGGTGCCGATGAGCGGCTTGGGCTCGGGGTAGCGGTAGAGCGTTTCCTTGTCCTTTACCAGGCGCACGAATGGCGAGCCTGTGTAGAACGAGCGGTAGGCTTTCCACACGTCAACGTCCTTTGTCTCCGCAGGAAGGCGCGCGTGGATGGTGGACATGATGCCGCGCACCATCTCGATTGCGTGCGGGGTCATGCCAACTGAGATTGGCGAGCCGGCTATTTCCGAAAGCTCCTGCTCTATTTCCGCAGTGTGGCGGTGCCCGTGCGGCTTGTAGGAGCGCACGCTTCCGCTCCTCTCAGGGTGGTGAGTGGAAATGTCAAACGAGGCGCCTGCCGCTGCAGAGCCGATTTTGGCGTCTGCTATGATGCCGTCCGTTGCAATGAGCTTGCTTTTTATGAGAGGGGCGAGCGCGAGTATTACGGATGTGGCAAGGCAGCCTGCGCATGCCACCAGCTTTGCGTTCTTCATTTCCTCGCGGTGGAGCTCGGGGATGCCGTACACTGACTTGTCCAAAAGCTCGGGCGCAGGGTGCTCCTGGTAGTATTTTGCATAGGTTTCCTTGCTCTTGAGGCGGAAGTCCGCGGACAGGTCGATTATTTTCGCGCCCGTCTCCCAGAACTGCTTGACATAGGGCGCCGCTGCCTTGTGGGGCGTGCAGATGAAAACTGCGTCAATGTCGGTGGAGAGCTGCTTTACAGGCACAAAGGAAAGCGAGGTAAACCCGCGAAGATTTGGGTTGAGTTTCGTTGCAGCCTGGCCGGAAAAGCGCTCGGAGGTTATTTGCGACACTTCCATCTCGGGGTGAAGGAGCGCCCAGCGAAGGAGCTCGCCGCCCGTGTAGCCTGATGCGCCTATTATGGAGATTTTCTTTTTTGCCATGTGAGTTACCTCTTTGCCCTGGAAATGAAGTATTCAATCATCTTGTCGCCAATGTCCACGCCCGTCACTGGCGAGGAATTGCGGAACTCGGTGGTGTGGTTCACTTCGTGGACCACCATGCCGTTTGCCGATTCCATTAAGTCCACGCCGTAGATGCCTTCGTCAAGGAAGGAAACCGCCTTGAGGGAAAGCTCGCGCAATTCTGGCGTCACCTCGCACTTTGATGCAGTGCCGCCCCTGCCGGTGTTTGTAATCCAGCCTGATTTCTCTGTCGAGTGGCGGTAGATGGCGGCAATGACCTCATTGCCCACCACGAATGCCCGTATGTCCCTGCCGGGCTTGTCAACATGCTCCTGGAGGTAGTAGACTTTCTGGGAAGGGCTGCCCATCTCCTCGCGCGACTCAAGCGCCGCGTCAAGCGCGTCCCTGTCGTTTATCTTGTGCACCATGCGCGCCCATGAGCCGGTGGTGGGCTTCATGACAAGGGGGAAGCCGAGCTTTTCCGCGGCCTGCCTTGCAGTTTCCGGCGTGAGCGCCACGTATGTTCTGGGAGTGGGCACGCCGGCTTTTGCAAGCTCCAACGAGGTGAGCATCTTGTCCCCGCAGATGCGCGCTGCATCATAGGAGTTCATCATGAGGGCGCCCTGCTTCTCGAAGTAGTAGGTGAGGGCCTGGCTGCGGGAGTATGACACCGAGCGCTGGAGGATGGCGCCGTATTCCTTCTTCCCATTATCGGTGATTGCAAGCAGCGCCTCTCCGTCCACAATGCGCTCAAGCTCGGCGCCGCGCTTTTTCGCGGAGTCGAGAAGCATCTTGTTTTCGGCTGAGACAATAGTGTAGCATAGGGCAAGCTTCATCTAGTTCGCCTCGCGGTCGGGAAGCAAGGCTGGGCTAGTCGCACTCGTCATCGCCCCATTGCTTTTCCTCGTTCCAGACAAATTGCATGTTTCCACTCCTTACTCGCCCCAGTCCTCTTCCACGCCAGGCGCTTTTTCGAGCTTGGCAGGCGCTGTTGAGCGCACTTCGAGGCGCGTGCCGCAGTCGGGGCAGGAGAGTATCTCGCCCACCTCTGTGCCTGCCGCAAGCTCTATTGGGGCTGCGCATTCCGGGCATTCTGCTTTTGACATATTACCATGCCTCCGTCTAGTCCTCTGAAATGAATGGTTTATATTGCTTTCGCCTATTTGGATATTTTGCAACTAAAATGGGCGGAAGCAGCTAAAATCTAGACTAAAAACAGCAAAAATGGCTTAAAAAATGGCGAAAATAGTACTTATTTCCACTTCTTGAGCACCATGTTGGTCTTGGTGGCTGTGACCTCGGGGTGGTGGCGTATGGAATCTATCCTCCTGTTCAGCTCCTCCATGTCAGGCGCCACCAGGCGCACCACTAAGTCTGAATCGCCCGAGATTTCGAAAAGAGCGGTGACGCCATTTGAGCGCATGAGCTCTTTCAGTATCTTGTCAGATGCGGCTGATGGCAGCAGGGTCACAAAGACTATTGCCTGCACTGCGCCGCCTTCCTCCACGTCCACTGTGAAGCGGCGTATCACCCCGCGCGAGAGAAGGTTTGCCACGCGCCGGCGTGCGGCAGGCTCGGACAAGTCGACCTTTTTCCCGAGCGCCTCGTTTGCAATGCGCGCGTCCTCGCGAAGGATTTCGAGAATCTTGCGGTCGATGTCGTCCATTTTCCAGGCCATGAGGTACATTCAATGGCAAGCAATTTAAGCCTGGCGGATAGAAGGAAACAGGAGTGTTAGCATGAAAATGCCGAGCGTGAAAAAGGATGACATTGCAAGCAGGGCGAAGCTTTACGCTGCGCTCCTTTTCTTCGCGCTCGCCCTCCTGCTTTTCTTCTCTGTTTTCCGCGCAAGCATCTTCACCGAGGTGTCTGAGGAGAAGAAGATATGGTTCGAGCTTTCCTTCCTGCTCCTTGCCGCAATAACCGCCGAGATGCTGGTCTCCTACCTCAAGCAGCCCTTTGTCATGGTGCTCCTGTTTGTGGGCGTGGTGATTTCGCCCTCCGCGATAGGGATAATCTACCCGGTGTTTGCAGGCGCGGCAAATGCCCTTCTCGTGCCAACCCCGTTTTCCCTGCCGTCAGAGCCGCCGGAGCTCGTGAGCACGGGCGAGCTTGTGATGATATTTGCAAAGCTGGGCTCCATCCTCCTGCTTTTCAAGATAGGGCTGCACTCGGAAACGCGCAAGATTTTCAACCTGAAGAACCTCGTGATTGCCTTGCTCGGCGTGATAGTGCCTTTCCTCGGGGGCTATTTGTTTGCAATCGCAGGCGGGCATGACTTCTACTATGCGATGTTCCTGGGAGCCGCGCTCACCGCAACCTCGGTGGGCGTGACGGTTGCGGTGCTTGAGGAGCTGCGCATCATGCAGTCCGAGATGGCGCAGGCGCTTTTGGGAGCCGCAGTGATTGACGACATACTTGCGCTCCTTGTGCTTTCATTCGTGGTGCAGGCGCCAACAGGCGTGGGCGCGGATGTGTTTTTCGCGCTTGCCTCGATTGCAGGCACTGCGTTCGTGTTCGTGGTGGGCGGGATATTGTTCGGGAGGTTCGTGGTGGAGAATTACTTCGACCCCATGGTGAATGGCGGCAAGGGAAGCCAGAGGGGATTCCTTGCCATGCTCATGTACCTCCTCTTCTACGCCTATGTTGCGGAGTACATCGGCCTCTCCGCGATTGTGGGCGCGTTCGTGGCGGGCATCACCATGAACTATAGCAGGAAGGTGGGCGATGTCCAGGGGATGTTCTATCCCCTTGAGGCGCTTTTCACGCCCGTGTTTTTCATCTCGCTTGGCTTGCTGGTGGACATAAACGCCTTGTTCGCGAATTTGCTTCCCATACTTGCCATCACCTTGATTGCAATTGCCACCAAGGTAGTCGGGTGCGGGGCGGGCGCGCTGGCAATGGGAGTGAAGGCGCGCGACTCGCTTGCAATCGGCGTGGGGATGATTCCGCGCGGGGAGATTGCGCTTATCATCGGACTGTACGGGCTCACTGCGCTCACGCCTGAAGGAGTGCCTGTGCTTGGCGCTTCCGAATATGCGGTAATAGCTTCCATGGCTTTCCTTACCACGATAATCGCGCCTGCCGCAATACAGGCGGTAGCAGCTGCGGGGCGGAAATGATGTACTCGAGATACGCTGGGCCGAGCGGGAACAGGAAGGTCAGGCACTGGAATGATGACCGGAAGTATGATTTTGCAGGCTGCAAGAAAGAGGAGGACGCGGAAAGCCTGTTCAAAAAGGGGATGGCCGCGCTCATGCAGGGGAAGCTGAAGAAGGCAAAAAATGAATTCAACCTGTGCCTGTCGCACAACCTCGCGCACAGGCAGGCGCCAGGGCATATCGAAGTGGCTGATTTCTACGAAAAGTCGCAGCAGGCGGCAGACGATGCTATAAAGTCCCTGCACAAAAGCGGAAAGGCACACTGCTTCAGCGCAGGCGGGGTTTGGAAGGCGGAGTTCACGCAGAAGGATGCTGACGAGATGCGCAGCGGATTTGACCAGAAAAGCGCGGCAGCGGAGTTCGGCATGGGAAGGGCATACCTTGCCCTCGCCATAAAGCTTGGCAGGGATGAATGGAAAGAGTTCGCAAGGGTAGAGTTTGACCGCGCGCTTTCCCTTCTCGGAAAAACCAAGGCGGAGAAGTACATGGCAGCGGCAGTGCACAGGATTTGCGCGCAGGCGGAAGACAGCGGGATGCATCTTGCAAAAATGCGCGAGCTTGACCCGCACATCCCGGATGATTGGTGAAAAAGAAAAAATGCGGATGCTCGTTGCACTTCGTGCAACGTATCCTCAAATTTTTGAAAAGAAAAATTTGCGGATGCCGGGATTTGAACCCGGACCTTTGACTTTCTTCAAGCAGAACCAAATTTATGGAAGGCCAAAATACTAGCCAGGTTATACTACATCCGCGTATTTATACTTTTTATAACTTATAGCCCATCCTACAAGCCGAGAGTATCCTGAATGGAAAATAAATAAAGCTGATGGTGCTCTGACGGAAGGGGCGAGGAAAGACGGAAAGGGCGCAAAATCAGTCCAGAGATTACTTCTCAAAACTGAACTCCGAGTTCTTTTTGAGCCATTCGTCGGCGGAGCCCCACTTTTTCATAGCCTCCTGCACCCAGCCCTTAATCCTAGTGCCATTCTCAAATCTTATGGCAGTGTTCATTTTCATTGCAAAGTCAATGAAAACGTCGACAAGGGAGGGGCCGCCCTGCGCTTGATTGTAAGTGTGTCCGTACGTCATCAATGCGCCACGATGATGCACTGCGCTATATTGTGAATAGACCTCTATGCACACCTGTTTCTCTCCACCAAAGAAAACCTCGAGCTTATACGCCGGGTTGCCGTAGGATTTTGATGGGATGGCTACAACCTCGGGTTTGAGGTTTTCACCGCCAAAAATCAGGCGAATATCGAATGGTTGGGCGAAAGCTGGATTGGCTGTAAGTATTCTTTGCAGATGAAATGCTATATCGGATAGAGCCCGATAGGCTCGTGGGTTGGGAGCCGCAGTCGTCAATGAGCTCAAGGCAAAATCTGGGTTGTAATTTGAAGGATTATATGCGTTGGTCTCTAGCTTCTTGCCTTTTTTGAATACGACTAGCCCATACTGAGCCATTTCGAAGATATAAGTCAGTTTACCGACTTTTAGGGTTAGCCCCTTATTTACTTCGAGGTTTCCGATAGTAGTCAGGTCTTCATCTGCTGGCACTGGTAGCGAATTGGAGGTCAGGAACTCCTTGACTTCCTTAGCGGTTTTATTTGGTGAAGTAAATAGATGCTTATCTCTACTAAATCTCTGTTTGTATATGTTGTTAAGGCCGTGAGACATCCTGTTGACAGGAATAACCATGTCGGTGAGGTCTATTGGCTTAACGCCAGATTTCTTGTCTAGTCTACCTATAAGAGGAACAAAAACATTTTTTGATTGGTAAGGTACTGTTTTCTTCATAACATACGCCTCAAAGGCATTATGTGCAGCAAAGGGTTTATAAATATTGTGGCAAGAAGAGAATTTATGTGAAAGGATCATAAACGAAACCCTCGTGATAAAACAGTCCTAGACGATCACCTGCGAATAGAAATCTCTTAGCCCGTTGCTAACTTTCTATTATAATGAAATGACTCCAACCGCGCACTGTCTTCAAGAAGTGATACTACATCCGCAACTTGTTGCGGATACTTGGGCTGCAGCCCAAGAACATCCGCATGTTTATGCGGTGCCCCGTGCCCGCAGGCAGGAGGGCATCCGCATGTTGATGTAGAAATGATAGTGTGGGGGCATAGTTTTAAATCCTCCTTTCGCCATAATCGTTTGTGGAGGTCTGAGGATAGTTTGTTTGGTCTAGCCTGAGGACTTTTCCGCTCTTTAGGGGTGCTATTATGGTGGTTTCGCCGATAGAAAGCCGTTACAGGACTGACATGAACTCTCTTTTTGACGAGTCTGCGCGCATAGACTCCTGGATGGAAGTCGAAGTGGCGCTTGCGCGCGCGCATGCAAAGCTGGGAGACATACCATCAGGCGCCGCTGATGAAATCGCAACGGCTGCAAAAAAGGTGGAGCTTGCGCGCGTCAATGAGATTGAGGCGGAGATACACCATGACCTCATGGCTATGGTGAAGGCGCTTTCGGAGAAGTGCCCGAAATACGGCGGGTTTGTCCATTTGGGCGCAACTTCCTACGATATTGAGGACACTGCGACAGGCCTGACCATGAAGCGCGCGATTGGGAAAATCAGGAAAGATTTGCTTGAGACAAAGGCAATACTGAGAAAGCGCGCAAAGGAGACCGCGGGTCTGGTGTGCATCGGCAGGACGCACGGGCAGCACGCAGTGCCCACCACATACGGCATGAAGTTCGCGATTTGGTATACGGAGATAAAGCGCGATCTTGCAAGGCTGGATGCTGCTGAGGAAATCATTGCTGTTGGCAAGATGGCAGGCGCAACCGGCACCATGGCGACGTTTGGCGGCAAGGGAAGGAAGATACAAGAGCTTGTGATGAAGGAGCTTGGCCTGAAGGCAGCGGAAGTTTCAAACCAGGTGGTGCAGCGAGACAGGCATGCGCAGGTGATTTTCGCATTGGCAATGGCTTGCGCCACTCTTGAGAAAATCGCAAAGGAGCTGAGAAATTTGCAGAGAAGCGAGATACTCGAGGTTGCAGAGCCTTTCGGCGCAAAGCAAGTGGGCTCCTCCACCATGCCGCAGAAGAGGAACCCGCACAAGAGCGAGCGCGTGTGCTCGATTGCAAGGCTTGTGAGGGGAAATGTGGCGGTTGCAATGGAGAACATTGCGCTTGAGCACGAGAGGGACTTGACGAACTCGGCAAACGAGAGGTTCATTTTCGCGGACAGCTTCATCCTCACGCACTACATCATCCTCCAGATGAACGGGATATTGGGCGGCATGGCATTCTACACTGGAAACATCGAGAAGAACCTCGGCCTCACTGGCGGCGCGGTGCTTTCAGAGAGAGTGATGATTGCCCTCACTGAGAAAGGGATGGGAAGGCAGGAGGCGCACGAGCTTGTGAGGACGTGCAACATCGAGGCTTTTGAGGGAAGGAAAAAGCTCCTGGATGTGCTTTCTTCAAGAGAGGAAGTGACCAAGCTCATCCCGAAGGAGGAGCTGGCGCACCTGTTCGACCCGCACACTTACATTGGCGAGGCAAAGGAAATCGTGGAGGCAGCAATCAGGGAATAGGTGGACTACATGAGCTTTTTGCAAAAAGTTGACCCGGAAATATACAGTATCACGAAGGACGAGCTGAAGCGCCAGCGCGAGGGGCTGGAACTCATCCCCTCTGAGAATTTTGCCTCTTTGGCAGTCATGGAGGCGCAGGGGGGCGTTTTCACGAACAAGTATTCCGAAGGGTATCCCGGCAAGCGGTACTATGGAGGAAATGAATTTGTGGACAAGTCGGAGTCGCTTGCCATTGAGCGCGCGAAAAAGATATTCCATGCAGACCATGCAAACGTCCAGCCGCACGCAGGCTCGCAGGCGAATATGGCGGCGTATTTTGCCATTTTGCAGCCTGGCGACAAGGTGATGGGGCTCAATCTTTCTTCTGGCGGGCATTTGACGCACGGCTCGCCTGTGAATTTCTCCGGAAAAGTGTACAATGTGGTGCCGTACAACGTGGACCCGAAAACGCATTTGCTTGACTTTGATGCAATGGAGAAGCAGGCTAAGGAGGAAAAGCCCAAGCTCATTGTTGCAGGCTTCACTGCCTATCCCCGCCAGGTGGACTTCAAGAGGTTCCGCGAGATTGCGGATGCTTCCGGCGCGAAATTGATGGTGGACATGGCGCACATTGCCGGGCTTATTGCAGGGGGCGCGCACATGCAGCCATTCCCATATGCGGATATTGTCACCTCCACCACGCACAAGACGCTTCGAGGCCCGAGGGGCGCAATCATACTTTGCAAGGAAGAATATCACGTGCCAATCGACAAGGCTGTTTTCCCAGGCATGCAGGGAGGCCCGCTTGACCACGCCATTGCAGCAAAGGCGGTTTGCTTCCATGAGGCTGCAAAGCCTGAGTTTTCAAACTACGCGCACCAGATTGTGAAGAATGCAAGGGCGATGGCAGATGAATTGATGGCGCAGGGAATGGCGCTGGTGTCAGGCGGCACGGACACGCACCTGCTTCTCATTGACCTTCGCAACATGAACATCACAGGCAAGGAGGCGCAGACAGCGCTTGACGAGGCGGGCATCACCTGCAACAAGAATACTGTTCCTTATGACACGCAGTCGCCCTTTGTCACATCGGGCATACGCTTAGGCACGCCCGCGCTCACCACGAGAGGCATGAATGAGGGCGAGATGAAGGAAATCGCGCGCATGATAAAGCGGGTGTGCAGCGCGCATACTGATTCTGAGCTGAAAAAGAAGGTGAAGCAGGAAGTGCTTGCAATGACTGGCAGGTTCCCGCTTTACCCTGAGCTTGGCTGAGTTGATATGCATGCTGGCAAAAATCATCGACGGGAAAAAGATGGCTGATGCGCTGCTGGACAAGGCTGCGCTGAAAATCGCCGCGCTCAACTTCAGGCCATGCGTTGCCATTGTGCTTGTGGGCGACGACCCTGCTTCGCAGACATACACGAAAAAGAAGCATGACGCGTGCGCGAGGGTGGGGATGGATTCCCGCAATGTGAAGATGCCAGCAAGCGCCAGCCAAAAAGAAATAATCGCGCAGGTGCAGAAGCTGAACGAGGATGAGCGGGTGGATGCGATTCTTGTGCAGCTTCCGCTTCCAGATGGCGTTGACGAGGACGCTGTGCTTTCCGCCGTGGCGCGCGAGAAGGACGTGGACGGCTTTCATCCTGAGAACTTTGGCAAGCTCGCATTGGGAACCGGAAGGATTGCGCCTTGCACGCCAAAGGGAGTCATTTACATGCTCAAGGAAAGCGGCGTGTCGCTGCCCGGAAAGAATGCAGTGGTGATTGGCAGGAGCAGGATTGTGGGAAAGCCGCTTGCACTTCTGCTTTTGAACGAAGGGGCGACTGTGACTGTGTGCCACAGCAAGACGAGGAACCTTGCCATGCACACCAAGAACGCGGACATCGTCTGCTCTGCTGTTGGAAAGCCACGCCTGCTTGGCGCAGATATGGTGAAGGCAGGTGCAGTGGTGATTGACATCGGCACTAGCAAGGAGGCTGAAAAGCTCGTGGGCGATGTTGACTTTGCGGAAGTGGCAAAGAAGGCGTCGCTTATCACGCCAGTGCCTGGGGGCGTGGGGCCCATGACGATTGCCATGCTCATTGAGAACACGCTTGTTTGCTATGAGGAAAGGCGGAAAAGGAAGTGAGGGCGTGGCAAACTACGCGCGCGCCTTGAAGGAAATCTACTCTTTGGACAGGTTCGGAAGCCAGCTGGGGCTGGAGAGGATAAAGAAGATACTGCAGGCGCTGGGAAATCCGCAAAAGAAATGCAAATGCATACTCGTAGGGGGAAGCAACGGCAAAGGCTCCACTACTGAGATGATCGGCGCGATTTTGCAGGAGGATGGCGCGCGCGTCGGCACTTATTTCTCGCCGCAGATAGAGAGGTTTGAGGAAAGGTTCAGAGTGGATGGGAAAAATGCGGGCAGGCAGGAGATTGCAGCTGCCTATGAAAAAGTGCGGGCTGCTGCTGATAAAGTTGCGCGCGAGGCAACTTTTTTCGAAGTGGTGACTGCGATGGCGCTTTTCATTTTCGCAAAGAGGAAAGTGAGGTATGCCGTGCTGGAAGTGGGCTTGGGCGGAAGGCTGGATGCCACCAATGCCGTGGAGCCGGAAGTGTCTGTTCTCACGTCCCTGTCGCTTGAGCATAAGGACGTGCTTGGCGATACGATTGAGAAGATTGCGCATGAGAAGTGCGGCATTGCAAGGAAGGGAAAGCCGTTTGCCTGCGGAGCGATGTCAGGCAGGGCGGGGCTTGCGGTCGGCAAGGAGTGCGCGCACGCGGGCGCGGATGCCATTTTTGTGGAAGACATTGTGGAGATTTCTGGCTTGCGGGAAAAAAGGGGAGGATATTCCTTTGATGCTGCATACGGAGGAAAAAAATATTCCATTTCCCTCTCTGCGCCTGGGGAGTTCCAGATGGGCAATGCCTGCTGCGCGCTAGTGGCATGTTCTATTCTTGGCGCAAGTGATGGCGCTGTTGAGAGGGGGCTTGCAAGATGCAAGCCTGCATACAGGCTGGAGAGGCGCGGGAATGTTTTGCTTGACTGCGCGCACAACCCGGAAGCTGCGGCTGCGCTTGCGAAGGAGGTTGAGCGAATCGAGTTGCGCGGAAAGAAAGTGCTGCTGTTTTCCGCCATGAAGGACAAGGATTATGCGTCCGTCCTGCGCACGCTTGCTCCGCTGTTTGACGAGGTTGTGATTACTGAAGTTAAGCTTGAACGGGGAGAAAAACTTGCCGAACTCGGAAAGGCTGCAAAAACAGCAGGCGCAAGGCATTGCCAGCTTGAAAATGCTGCATCGAAGGCACTGCTGCTTGCAAGGAGGATTGCCGGGAAGGATGGGCTGGTGGTGGTGGCAGGCTCGATATACCTGCTTGCCGAGCTGTTCGGCAAGGATAGCATAAAAATACGTTTGGCGCAATAAGAGAGCGTGAAAACATGAAAGATGAATTAAGGAAGGAAATGATTGCAAAGCGCGAGGCGCACCACTCGTCAGGGGGGCACGTGAACTGCATCGAGATAATGGACAGGTTCCTGCGCCTGCCGTCGTTCAATTCCGCGCGCTGCATATTGCTTTATGCATCAAAGGGAGGAGAGGTGCACACAGACGGGATAATCCGCTCCGCGCTTTCGCTTGGCAAAAAGGTGGCGCTTCCAGTCACAATGAAAGAAGGGCATGTGCTTGAGCTTTACGAAATAAAGAGCATCGAGGAGCTGTCGGAGGGCGCGTTTGGCATTCTTGAGCCTGCGCGCAACCAGGAGAGGAGGGTGCAGCCCGAGGAAGTAGAGCTTGTCGTGGTGCCAGGCGTCTCTTTTGACAGGCGCGGGCACAGGATAGGATATGGCATGGGCTATTATGACTCGCTTTTGAAGAAGGTGAACGGCTGCAAGGTGGGGCTGGCATATGACATGCAGATAGTGGAACATGTGCCGGATGAGCCGCACGATGTTGCGGTTGACATGGTGGTTACGCAGAGTGAAATCATAAGGTGCAGCAAGCCCGCGGATGAAAAGGGGAAATGCAGGAAATTCCGCGTGGCAGTGCTTGCCTCGGGCAGGGGAAGCGACTTCATGTCCATGGTGGACGCTATGAAAGAGGGGAAGCTTGACGTTTTCATAGCCGGCCTGATAACCGACAACCCGGACGCAGCCGCCATCAAGAGGGCGGAGGAAAATGGCATACCGGCATTTTTCATACCCCATGCCTCGCGGGAGGAGCTGGATATCGGCGTGATGAAAAAGCTTGGTGAGCTTGAGCCGGATCTCGTGGTGCTTGCAGGCTACATGAAAGTGATAAAGAGCAGGGAGCTGCTTTCCCGCTATTCGGGCAGGATGATAAACATCCACCCCTCGCTCCTTCCGAAATACCCTGGCGCGCATGCGCAGAAGGATGCATTTGACGCGCACGAGTTGGTTTCGGGCTATACAATACACTTTGTGGACGAGTCGCTTGACGGCGGAAAAATAATACACCAGGAAAAGGTGGACATATCGGGCTGCAAGAGCGCGGAAGAGGCTGCAGCCAGGATACTGGAGCGCGAGCATGTGGGGCTGCCTGAGATTGTTGGCAAGTTCGCGAGGGGAGAAATCACTGGATAACTGCGAAAACCGCAGGCGCCGTGCCCTGCTTTATATTTTTTTACCATGGAAGAAAGCATACACGTGGTATGATGCTTCAAAAAATACTGGGATGGCTCAAGGGCATATTCAAGAAGAAAAAGGCGGTGAGCCTGGGCATCTACGGAAGCCCCAACGTCGGGAAAACCACGCTTGCGAACAGGATATGCGTGGATTTGGCGGACGAGCCCATGGGCGCTGTTTCGCCTGTTCCGCACGAGACAAGGCGAGTGCAGAAAAAGGAGAACATGACACTGAAACTCAAGGGCTTCACGCTTACCATGAACCTCCTTGACATGCCCGGGATAGCCGTGAAGGTGGATTACCGCGACTTCTTGGGGTATGGCATTGACAAGGGCGAGGCGCAGAAAAGGGCGCGCGAGGCGACGCTCGGCGTGGTCGAGGCGGTGCGGAGCCTGGACAAGATTGATGCTGCCCTTTTCGTGATTGACGCCACCGAGGACCCATACACGCAGGTCAATATCACAATAATAGGCAATATCGAGGCGCGGGACATCCCCATCGTGGTGGTGGCGAACAAGATAGACCTGCCGAACGCCAACACGCAGAGGATACGCGAGGCTTTCCCGGGCTATGAGTTCGTGGAAGTCTCGGCAATGACAGGCGAGAACCTTACAAAGCTTTATTCGACAATCGCAAACAAGCTTTCTTAGGGCGGATGGGAAAAACATGCACAAATGCTCAAAATGCGGACGCGCAGCATCCAGCCTCGAGGAAATAGACGCGGGCTGCCCGTGCGGCTCCAAGGTTTTCGTGTTTGACAGGCAGATAGCGCACGCTGTCACTGCATCAGGGGTTGCGGATGGGAATGCAGGCGCGATAAACGGCGCGGCAGGCGGGAACGGCGGGCTGGCGGGCGCAGGAGGGAACGGAAGTGGAGCAGTCGCAGCTGGAAATGGCAGCAATGCCCCCCTCATTGCAGCAGGCATTGGCGCACCGTCCGCTTTTGCAGTGCCTGAGACTGCGAAGGACAGGGCGCAGGAAACGCCCGAAGGGCAGGAAGGGAAAGTGCCTGAGTCTTACTTCGCGCGCACTTCATTCACCAACGACGACATCGAGAACATCAAGGTGCTCACGCAGGGCGTGTTCCTGCTGGACGTGAATGCGATTTCGAAAAACCCGGTCGTCCTGAAGGACGAGGATGAAATATACTACGTGAAGCTGCCCCTTGTGCAGAAAAAGCCCGCAGCCCCGGCGCCAGCTGCCGGGCCTGAGCAGGAAAAGGAAGGGAACGGGAAGAGGGAATAGATGGCTTCAAAACTTAGGGAAACCGCAGGTTTTGACTGGGATGCCGCTTATTTTGCATTTTTTGCCGTCCTCTCGCTGATAGGAGCGGCTTTCGCGCCGGACAGCCTGGCCATGCTTTGCATCGTCCCATTGCTTTCTTACGGGATCGTATCTGTGATATTTGCAATTTTGGCATATGTAGTGGAGACAGTGGCAGAAATTGTAGGCATAATTTGGACAGATGAAAACACTGGAATAAAACTCAACGAAGCGAGATTTTCCACTATTGCAACGATGATTGCTGCTGCTATAGCGTATGTTGTAGCAATGGCTGCGATGGGCAATGCGGCGGATGCGGCATACGGAGCAGTGATGTATCCGCCGTTCATGCTATTGGCAACGTGGCAGATCCTGTCCGAATCCAAAGTGCTTTCAAGCTTCCCATTCTTCGCGCCAGAAGGCGCGGGCAGAAAAAAGGGGTTTGCCAATGAAGTGGGCGACTGGCACGCATCCACGAGGAAAATCCTCCTGAACGGGCGCACTGCAGCGCTCTGCATATTTACGGTCCTGGCGACTTTCCTGTTTTTCGGCACCATTCTCCTGTCGCCATTTATCGAGCACAACAGGGTGGTGCTGCTGTGCTTCGCTGCAAGCTATGCGACATGGGTCGCCATGAAAAAGGCAAAAAAGCCATCATGGCTCTTCAACGCGGAAGGGCAAGCTTGAGTGAAAATCAGACGTCAAGCAGTATCCTGATTGTCCAGCCTTCCTTGCCCTCTTTCACCATAAGCTCATGGTAAGTGACTGCCTTTACAGTGTCGCGCGGCTGCTTTTTCTCGCCGAATGCGGTGAATTCGATGTGCTTTTTCTCCGCGTCGAATGCAGTGACTTGCACGCGCGAGAAGACCATTTCATGCGTGTCCATGTGGGCAAGCAGGTCTGCAAGCGCCTGCACGGTGAGCTCCTCTATGTTGTGCGCGGTCACTGAGAAGCTGGCGCGTTCGTGCGCGCCCGCGGTGCCGAAAACTGAGAGCATGGCGTGCGCGGAGTTCTCGAATGCCTCGGAGTATGTCTGCCCGTAGGCCTCGAAGAGTATGTCGGCGGTGTGCTCCAGGAAGAGGTACGGTTTTTGCTGCATCATATCACGAACAGGAAGGAAATGAGATGTGAATGAAAAACTTAGAAAAGGAAAACAAAAAATGAAGAATCAAGAAATGTCGACTTCGGTGCCGATTGCCTGGCCTGGAAGGCCCTTGTCAAAGCGGACGAGCACTGCGCCTGAGTTCCCGTGCGCCTTTGATATCTTGCCCACGATTTCCTTGCCGGTCGCTGTTTTCCAGCACACGCGCTTGCCGATCACGCCGTTTGCGGATGCCCTGTCTGCAACGCCGTCTATTTCGACGACATACTGGTTGGTGTATGCTGTGTGAACGCCTCGCCTGTTGCCTGAAAGAATGCCTTTCATGATAAACCCTCCTTAAATTCTGCCTGAATGTGTCATCTATTAGAGCAAGCCTATTTAAAGCTCACCCCTTCACTGCGTCGGGAGGCGCAGGCGGGGCGCGGGGCGGCTCGCGCCTTGCAAAGCGCAGCAGCATGGCATAGATGAGCGCGGCTGCGAGCATCAGCGCCCCTGCCCAGGCAAAGTCAGGGATGATTATGGCCGGCTGGGGGGCGGACGGGATTGGCGGAGGGGAGGATGAATTGCCTGCCTGCACTGCCTTTGAGGCAATTTCCGCCTCAAGCGAGGCGCCCAGGCTCTTGGCAATCAAGCTTGCCTCCTCGATTCCCGCCAGCGTGAGGGGGGCTGTGTAATTCGCCTTGAGGGCGGTGAGGTTTGCACGATAGTATGAGACAGAGGCATTGCCAATCAGCCAGGCGCTGTTTTTCAGGTTTTCCTCAATGCCGCTTACCCCCATCATATAGGAGACATATGCCGCTTTGTCGTAATTGACCTGCTGGCCCGTGTCATTCGCAAGCGAATCGAATTGTGGGCGCAGGGCAAGCGCCTTTTTGTAATAGCCGGCTTCCGAGTAGTTTTTTGACTTGTTGAAGATGCTTTCAAGCTGCCCGATGGAAACGTTGATTTGCGGGTCGTACACCGTCTCGGCAAGCGCCGAGCTTTCCGCCTTCAGCGCGTTGATTTCATTCTTCATCCTCATGCGGAATTCCTCGTAGTCCTTTCCGCGGGAGGAGACATATGCGTCGTTTTCCGAGCTTCTGTTCGATATTGCCTCTGCGCGCGAGCCCTGCTGCCCGATTTTTGCAAGCGTATTTTTGAGCGAGGAAAGCGACTGGGCCTGGGAGGAGATGAGCTGCTGGGAATAATCTATCGCAGGGCAGTACTCGTAGCAGCGCCTGGTGATGTTCCTGCCGCTGCAGCCTTCCGCCTCCTTGTCCAGGAAAATCTCGTTCTGGCTCATGTTCTGCGCAAGAAGAAGCAGGTTGGAAAGGATTTCCAGCCTTGCATCGATTGCGGATGCGTCGAAGCGGATTGCCTCTATGCCATTTGAGAATGCGCCAAGGCCCGAGGCGAATTCCTTGCGCCTGGAATTCCAGTCCATCGAAGCCTCAAGAAAGCCGTCGGACTGGACGATTATTTCGCACTGCGGCACAGAGAAGCACGAGACAAGGCAGCTTTGCTTGTCATAGCAGCCCGGGTCGGAGTCGACGCCGATGTACTGCAGGCATTTGTCCTCGTTTATTTTCTTGGCGTCACCCGCCAAACCCGGAAACGCAATGGCGGACGCTATCTTTTCCTCGTAGCCTTCGCGGCTGCGCGTGTCCTGCTCCAGTATGTCGGCAAGCAGGGAAATGCCGGGCACGGATTTGCCGCTGCTGGCATTCACCACGTAAATCTCGTTGCCTCCGCTTGTCACCAGGTAGAAGTTGCCATCGGCCAGGAGCGCGGTTGCCTGGGCGGGCGCATCAGGCTCGAAATGCGTGGAGATGAAAACGCCCATGGCGGACTGGTCTGCAGCGGCTGGCAGGCATAGGAATGCTGCAAGAGCAAGGCACAGGAACATCGGTCGCATGGATGCACTTCGCCAGCAATGGTTTTAATCCTTGGCGTGGCAATCCACGCGGAGTGGATGTTATGAAGCTTTTGGTTTTCATTTCCGCATTTGCCGCGCTGCTTTCGTGCGCGTTTGCAATGAGCGTGCTTGCCCCCGTGTCCGCACAGGTGGAGCAAGGCTCGTCAATCATAATAGGCAACGTCGGGCCGGGCCAGACGTTCTCGGTTGTGGTCGACCCCAAGGTGGCGACGGGAGGGCTGTATGGCACAGGCGGCGCGTATGACCAGCTTTCGGCAAGCTCGCTTCCAGATGGATGGGCATCCGCCCCCTCAAAGCTCTATGCAACCCCGCTGCAGGCAGACATCACGGTGCCGAAGGACGCGCAGGACGGCGACTATGTGATTGCGCTTCGACTCTGGGACGAGGCAGGCGACAAGGGGCTTGGCGCAGACTTGGAATTCACGGCAAAGGTGACGGTCACGCACGATGTGATGGACATGACGGTCTCGCCGGTAAGCATAAGCACCGGCGCAGGGCAGCCGGCAAGGTATACCATAACGATTTCAAACAAGGGAATGGCAAACGACGTGTTCAGCGTGGGCTCCACGGGCGTGCGCACGTGGGAGTTCCGCAGGAGCATCTACATCCCGTCGCAGACCACAAAGACATTGACTTACGAGGTGGTGGGGGACGACGAGGCGGATTACGACGTCATGATATGGGCGCGCTCGTCCTCAAGCGACAAGATAGGCGCAGAGGTGCCTGTCACGCTTCGCGTGAACACGGACCTGTTTTCCGACTTCAAGGCAGTGAACAAAGGCGTGCTTCTCTTCCCGTCTGCAGAGGCGCCGCTTTACTTCATTGTGGGGCTGCTTTCGAACTTTTTGCCCTGAGATGGTTGTATGGCTAAAGCAAGCAACGCGCGCTCAGCCGCAAGGCTGATGGAACAAAGCGGCAGCCTTCCGAAGTTTTCCCCGAAGAAGCGGAGCTTCGGAGGAAAGGGCCGCAAGCGCGCGGCAAAGGAGGCTGCCGAGGCGCTTATGGAAAACCCGGCGCAGAGCATTGAGCGGCTGAAGAACAGGATGTCGCTTGCGCATGGGATAAGCTACCTGAAGAATTCCGAGATGCTTGCATTTGTTCCCCGCACAAGCCTTGCGCTTCGCAGGCAGCTTCTCAAGTCCCCGACTCGCACCTTATCTGGCGTGTCGCCCATTGCGCTCATGCCTCCGCCCACGCCTTGCCCTGGCAAGTGCATCTACTGCCCCAAGGGGGAAAATGCGCCGCAGTCCTATACCGGCTACGAGCCCACCACCATGCGGGCGATTGAGTGCGGGTATTCCGCCAGGAAGCAAATTGAGGCGCGCATCAAGCAGTATAGCGCGCAGGGGCATGGCACGGACAAGTGCCACCTCATTGTGATGGGGGGCACTTTCCTCTGCTCGCCTGTTTCCAGGCAGCAAATATTCATGAAAGAGGCGTTTGACACCCTTAATGGGAAGAAAAGCAGCACGCTTCGCGCTGCCATTGATGCGAATGAGCAAGCGCCGCACAAGGCGATTGGCGTGACGTTTGAGACGCGCCCTGACTTTGGCATGCAGCGAGAGGCGGATGCCATGCTTTCCATGGGAGGCACGCAGGCGGAGCTTGGCGTGCAGGCGCTTTCGGACGCAGTGTACCGCAAGGTGCTGCGCGGGCACACTGTTTCGGACGTGGCACGTTCCACTGCTGTGCTTCGCGACTCGGGCTTCAAGGTCTGCTACCATATGATGCCCGGCTTGTTTGCAACCCCGAAGCAGGACATCGGCTATTTCAAGACGCTGTTTTCAGACGCCCGCTTCCAGCCGGACATGGTGAAGATATACCCTGTGCTTGTGATGCAGGGCACGCCTTTGCACGCCATATGGAAGCGAGGGGAGTTCGAGCCATATTCTACTGAAGAAGCAGCTGAAGTGATTGCGCAGGCAACGCGCTTCATCCCGCCCTATGTGCGCGTGCCGAGAATACAGCGCGACATCCCCTCGCCCCTAGTTGCCGCGGGAGTGAAGAACTCGAATCTGCGGCAGATTGTGGATGAGCTGCTGCGACAGCGGGGAGAAAGATGCCGATGCATACGCTGCAGGGAGATTGGAAGCGAGGAGAGGAAAGGAAAAATAATGGGAAAGCTGTCGCTTTCCCTTTCACGCATCGATTACACTGCATCAGGAGGCAAGGAAATCTTCCTCTCGTTTGAGGACGAGGAAAAGGACCTTATCGCGGGCTTTTTGAGGCTCCGCCTGCCTGCATCTCCGCATAGGAAAGAACTTTCAGCCTCCTCAGTCGTGCGCGAGCTTCATGTCTATGGGCAGGAAGCGTCGATTGGCGAGCGCTCGGCTGGAAAGGAGCAGCACAGGGGGCTGGGGGGAAAGCTTCTTGCAGAGGCGGAAATGATTTCGCGCGACGAGCTTGGCGCGGAAAAAATATCCGTGCTCTCAGGCCCTGGCGCGCGGGGCTACTACAGGAAATTCGGCTATGCACTTGCGGGCGCGTACATGCAGAAGGAAATCTAGGCGCCGAAGTCAGGCTCATTTTTAAATACTAACATTATCATCTACTTATAAACACAGACATCCGTGGTTTCATGCTAAAACTGAAAGGTTTTCCAACTGGAAGAGAAATTGAAAGAGCGAAGTCGGAGAACAGACCGCTAGTGATCGCGCCATCAGTCCGTGCCAAGTGCAATTGGCGATGCCTTCCATGTTATTTAGAAACTGGCTTGAAGCTGAAAGGAGAAGTTGGCTTGAAAGAGCACAAAAAAGTAATCCGGGAAAGTGCAGGTTTGGGCGCAAAGTACATGGTAATCGCGATGGTGGGCGAGCCATTCATGGATTCTGCATTTTATAATAGAAAAAACAATGCATTCCCTTTAATCGACTATGCAAACGAGCATGGCATTTACGCGGTTACCTTCACCAACGCGTCCCTTGTTACAGAGAAAATGCTCGATGTCCTTATCAATAAAGGATGCTCTTTTATAGGAAAATTATGGTCTTTGAACTCTGCCATCGACGACGAGCTGACGGTTGTGAAAAAGAAGCGGGTAGAACGAAAAGGGGTTATGATACCAAAAGGGCTCGCTTTGATGATGGATGTTGGATTTAACAGGGTAATTGATGGGACAACCCGGTTGGGCGCAGATGTCATCGTGACTGCCAAAAATTACGCAGGCATACCCAAAGTCGTTGAGTTTCTTCTTGATAACGGCATAAAGCCAATAATCGATACAATGATACCGACAGGAAGGGCGAAAGTAAACTACAGTGCCCTAAAGCTGAAACCTGGTCAAAACGCTTGGCTTTACAAGCAACTTGCGCCCATTCTTGGAAAAGATTTTGTCGAAGACGAATTCGTGGGAGGGTGTGCCACAAAGCAAGTGGGCTTGGCATATGATAATTTTGGGAATGTCAAGGTTTGCTGCGCACTTGGTGCTAATGTTGGAAACATTCGCACAGAGCCCATCAGCGAGCTTTCCAAGAAAATTTATGAATATCGCAAGAAATTGCCGACTTATGAAAAAGAATTAGGGACTTTGCCTGCCTGTGACACTGCAAAATTCATCAAGAATCAGGCAGGGTTGCCATAATTTTCTAATACTAAGAAATTATTTTTTCCACTTTCGCGCTCCCGATTGCGCGGGGCATTGCCTCGGGAAGGAAGACGCACAGGGTGTCGCCTTGGCGCAATGACATGGGCGCGGTGAGATCTATCTCGAAATTTCCGCTGCCCAGTTTTTTTGCCTTGCAGGCGACGTACTTCAGCCCCGAGAGCACGAAGAACTGCGGAACCGTGATGTTGCCTTTGTAGAATTTTGTGAGCGCGATGCTTGCCTCTATTTTGTTTGCAGATGGAAATTTCTCCTCAACGGCCAAATCGCCCTTGCCCACGTCTTCAGCCTCCACCCCGCGCAATGACAGCCCCACGCGCGAGGATGCCTCCGCTTCCTTCACATCCACGTCCTGCACCTGGATGGACTTTACCTCGGCCTCCATGCCTGATGGGAGGAAGCAGAGCTTCTGGTGCACGCGCACTATGCCTTGCTGAGCAATGCCAAGCGCCACCGTGCCTATGCCTTTCACTGCGAAGCACGAATCGATTATCACTTCTGTTTTTCCCTCGTTTTTCTTGGTGGATGAAAGGGTGAGGAGATGCTCGCGCAGCGCGTTTGCGTCGCCATCGAAGAATTCGTACTTCTGCACGCCGGCGGACTTGATGAGCGGCTCGATGTCGCCCCTTCCCACGCGGTCGGAAACCACGATGAGGGGCTTGCCAAACGCCGCGCATGCCACCAGCATCTCGCCTGCAAATTTGTCAATCCCGGCCGGGCGGAAGTATGCAACATCCGATAGCGAGAGCGCGTAAAGCAATGGCTGTATCTTCTCGGGATACTTGCTTGGCTGGTAGAGGCAGATGACCTTGTCGCCTTCCTTGCAGTTGTAGATGGTAAAATCGCTCTCGCTGCCCTTCTTGCCTATCTTCTTTGCGAATTCCGAGTCAGGCTCGAGCGCTGCGACGTGTATGTGCTTCATAATTTCACCCACAACCATGCGGCTACGGGGAATCGAACCCCGCTCTCTGACTTGGGAAGCCAGAATTCTACCGATGAACCATAGCCGCGACTTTTGCCGCGGCTAATTCGGGAATACCAATATTAAAAAGCATGTACAAAGCCCCGATATGAAACTTCCACCGCGCGCGGTTTTTGCCTTCAACGCAAACATCGACCACCACTGCTTCCCGAAAGAAGATGAGCTTAAGAGGCTGGGCGATTTTGCGCCTGCGCTTGCATCGCAGATAGACGAGTGCTTCGCCTACGGCGTGCAGCGGGAAGTATCGGTTGACAGCAAGACTTGCAATTTCCTCCTGTCAGAGTTTCGCGGCGCGCGAAAGATAGTTGGCGGGCAGGCGGGAAATGCCGCGCAGATGGCATCCGCGCTGGGCGTGGAGTGCTTCCTTCACTCAAACTATGCTTCAGAAGGCCTGCTGAAGCTTTTAACGCACCCGAAAAACGTGATGGTGGCAACTGAGAAGGGGTTTGCGCCTGCAGATACCGTGCAGAATGAGAAATCAGAGGCGCACCATTTTGTCTTTGAAAACGCAGAAACCCGCACGCGCTTCATTGCGTCTTACGACCCGCAGCCATTGCACCCTGATTCGCTGTTCTGCGAGAAAATAAGGGGGGAGCTGCCAACAATCAGCCATGCGTTTGTGAGCGGATTCCATCTCCTTCCCACAGTCGGAAGGATGGGCAAGTTCCTGCAGGAAATGCGCGCGTGGAAGGAGATAAGCCCGTCATTGCGGCTCTTTTGCGAGCTTGGAGAATTCCAAAAGCCAGAGGTGCGCGATGCGTTTTTGGAGGAGCTCCATCTGTTTGACATGGTGGGCTTGAACGACACCGAGTTATCGTCGTTCGGCGTGGATTTGGAGGAGTTTTCGCAAAAGGCTGCGTCAGTGCTGTTCCACTCGCAAAACAAGCAGGAAGTGCTGCCAAAAGGGAAGAGAGGTGATGAGGCGCTGCAATTCGCGCGCAAGTGCGCCTCTTTCCGTGCGGAGAAGGGAAGGTGCGCAACCCTTTCCGAGCTTGAAGCGCATGAGGCAGAATTCGTGGAAAAGCCCGCTGAGACGGTGGGGCTGGGAGACACTTTTTCGTGCGCTTATTTCCTTTCTTCATTGTAAAGGCAGCTTGCGCTAAGTTTTATAGATGATAAATGCGACCGCCGGGATTTGAACCCGGGTTACGAGATTTATGCGGCCAATTCCGCAACAATCAGAGCCGGAAAGCCTTGGCAACCTCGAGTCCTACCAGGCTAGACTACAGTCGCACATTTGCATGCTGCGAGGCAAGGTGATTAAAATCTGCCATTTTAAAACGGTTTCGCTTCGTTTTTGATAAGAGATGCGCCACGGCGGGGAGGCAGCACACCCTTTATATTATATTCTTGCGCAATTGGGGAACATGGGTGGCAGGGGCTTTGTTTTCTCGCTGGACGCGTTTGTGGCGTTCGTTCTTATCATGATTACCATCAACCTTCTCATCTTCACCATCGGCACGCCCAAGCCATATTACGCCGAGCTTGAGTCCGCGCACATCCTTGCGCACGACACGCTGCAGGTGCTTGCCACAAGCAGCGACCCAGGGGCATCCAGCACGTACCTTGAGAGAATACTGAATGACAATGACATAGCCCCAGGCATAATGAGAAAGGTGGCTGGAGGCGGAGACCCATTATCTTACCGTCCAATAATACCGAAAGGTTACAGCTATGTGCTGCAATACCTGAACCTTACTTACAGCGTGCAGCAGCCAGGCGCGCAGGAGGAATGGCATACTATTTACAACGCGAGCAACGATGCGTCGTCTGACCGCTATGGCAAGCGTTACACCAAGCTGCAGGCATCCTCGACCACGTTCCTTTCGGTCTACACGCTGAAGCCCATGCCGGGCGAGTCGTCTTTCTGCTATGCAGGGTGCACAGGCTATGGAGTAAATCCTGATGGGACAACATACTATGCGGAGCAGTGCGACAAGACGCCTTGCAATGTATCGACTTCGAACTTCCGCATTGGCGAAAACAGAGTGCAGGTGCTAAGGCTGATAGTCTACACGTGATGGCATGGCAAGAACGACAAGCAGTGCAAGGGGTGGATTCTTCTTCGCAGTCATGGCGCTTGCCATGCTTTCCCTCATGCTCATGACCGTGCAAGTCTGGGTGAAGACATTCGAGCAGTCGGATTACCGCGCGTCGCAGCGCTTCAAGGGGGAGGCGGTGAGGTCTATCCTTGCCAGCCTTTCGGACCAGACGCTTGCAAATTTTGCGAATGCGTCGGCATACTATGCAACTTACAAGATGGTGAACTACACGTCAAAACAGGGGCAGGGCTTGGCGCAAGTGCAAGGCAGGGATGAAACGAACAATAAGAACACCGGATGGGTGGACGCCACTGCAATAGCGCTCATGATAAACGGCACCAGCCCGCCAACCCTTGGGTATCCGATAGAGTACAGCGAATATGAAAAAAGCGAATACACGCTTGCAGGGTGGCAGAACAAGACGGATGCCGCTGCAAATGCAATGGGCTTTGACATCCAGTTTTCCGATGCCAGGAACTTCAGGTATTACCAGACAGATGCATGGACTGTGAAAGTGTTGTTTGACATGGAGATGAACATCACGGACAAAGAGGGCACCATGCGCCAGAACAAGACGATGCATGCTGAAAGCAGCTTCCCGATCACGGGCTTTTTGGACCCCATGATAACCAGGAAGGACATGGAGCACAGGGGTGTTGAACGGAACCTTGCCACGGAGAAGCAGATTTTCAGGCGGGACATATACAGCGAACCTGCAAACTTGGCGCCAAACGCGCTGAAGGACGAGACATCTTCGAGGCTTGGTTCTGAATCCGAGGGCAATGGCTGGTTCTTCGGGCCCATTACAGAGAAATTGGACGGCATACCGAATTACGAGGAAGGAAAGGCGGGCATAAACACAGCCAACATGAAGCAATATGTGCTTGTGAGCGGGTACAATGCCAGCCTGGCAAGCGTGGCCAATTCATACGGCGCGGTGATTGTCACCGAAAAGCCGGTGCTTAATTGGCATGTTCCTGACAAAACAACCGGGTGCAACTTCACGGTGCAGACAAGGTGCCTCAACTGCATGAGGAAAATGGAGACGAGCCTGCCGAATTGCAAAGACAAGGGATGGGAATTTTTCCCGAACAACAATGCAGTGGATGTGCCTGTCATTGCGGTGAGCGACTGGCACACCACAGATGTGACTGAGGTGACAAGGGCACAGCCAGGCGGACCCATTACCGAGCGCTTTGTGCTGATTGACAACGAAAAGGAGAGCAAAAGCGAAAAGATGGATGGATACCACAGGGTATGGGACATCACCAAGCTTCGCGACATGGCAATATGCGGCTTTTACGTGAAAGGGGAGGGGCCTTCGTTTTTCCAAAGGATGCTGGCAGGGAATGTCGCCATCCAAAATCCATACTACGGGATTGAAAGCTTCGTGGTGGGCAGGTGGGCCGGCGGGGCGCTGGACACTGCCGATGACTACGCAGCTGACGAATATTCCCGCCTGGACTGGGAATTCTACGACGAGATGGTGAATGGCGTTTCCAAGGTAAAGGGCATGATGGGCTGCAAGAGCAAGGAGATGTGCATCGTGTCCAACAAAAACGCCACTGAGATTGGAGTGGGCAAGTTCAGGCTTTCAAAGAACGCAACTACAAGGTATGGCGCAAATGGAATCTCGTGCGGGTTAGATCCATCCTCGCCATGTGAATAGCGGTGAAAAAATGAGTGGAAACACAGTGCATGGGAACGCCCGTGGGCAGGCGACGATTGAGTCGGATGCGCCGACTGCTCGCCGCCTGACAGGTCAGGCGACGACTGAAATGCTGGTGATGGTGGGCTTTGCGCTGGTGTTCATCATACCCCTTGCATTCCTTTTCCTGTCGGCATCCAACAATGAGCTTTCCAATACTTCGGTGATGCAGGCAAAGGCAACCGCGCGCAACATTGCGGACAATGCAGGCGAGATATACCTGCAGGGGCCCGGCGCGAGGAAATACATCGTGGTGAACTATCCGCAGGGCGTGACCGGCGCAAGCGTGAGTGACGGGGTGGTGGTGCTCACGCTGGACTCGAACGGGTACAGGCAGGACATCGTGGCGACCACGTTTGCAAACATCACAGGCAATTTGTCAGGAAAAAGGACAGAAGGGCTCCATACGATAAAATTGGTGAATGAGAATGACGTTGTCAACATCACATACCAGCAATAAGCGCGCGCAGGCGGCTGTTGAAATGCTTGCCTATGCAGCGTTTTTCTTCGCGGTGTTCGTGGGAGCCGTGGCTGTGTTCCTCCAGGTCCAGGGCAACGAAATCACCCGCGCGGAAAACGCATACGCGCAGGAGATTGCCTATGGGTTTTCAGACAGCATACACACTGCCTTTGTGGCAGGGCCGGGCTTTGTGGAGAGCATAAGCGTGCCAAAGGACATACTTGGCAAGCGCTACTGGCTGTTCATCGGGATAGCGCAGGACGCATCGGCGCAGGAGACAGGGGCAGTATATGTGAACTGGGAGTCCATGGGCAGGAACGCAAGCGCTTCCGCGCCAACCGTGACTGCAAGCTACGATTACGCGACTGGCCCGGACGGGATGGTGACCTCTCCGCTCGGCAGCAACTATATTGTCATTGACCCATCGAAAGGAAACCTGCTGAACATCAGCAATGTGAACGGAATGATAAAAATCCAGAAGGGATGAACATGAAGGGGCAGTATTTTTCATTTGACGCGATTATCGCCACCGTGATAATGGTGCTGGCGTTCTCCTCACTTGTCGCCTACTGGTACGGCGCGCAGGCAGTGGTGGAGTCGAGAACGTACAGCAGGCTGGCGGATGCGAACAGGATTGCGGAATCGCTCCTGTCGCCCGGCTCGCCAACTGACTGGACAGATGCTGACAAATACAACATGGGCGACATAAGGCAGATTGGAATTGCCAATTCATTTGGCAATGACCTCAACTTGACAAAGGTTGAAGCACTTGAGGCAAATGCAAACCCTGACGCGACACCAACCAATAATTATATGGAAGTCGGCAACCTGCTGCGCGCGGGCGGGGAATATTTCATATTGATAGAACGGACCAACACAGATGCAGGAAATGATGAAGATATGACAATTGCGGAGATTGGCCGCTCCCACGTCAATGCAAATGTCACCGCAGTGGCAAACAGGGGCGCGACGCTTGACGGCCGCCCGGTGCGCATGCGCGTGTTCCTCTGGAAGTAAGCTTGGTTAATAAGGGAAAAGGCAGAGAAGAAGCTGCGCGGGAAGGCAGCGCAAGACAATTACGAGAAGATGCTTATGGATATTTCTGAAATTTCATCAACCGCGGACGTGAAAATCCCGTCCGACCCGCTGCAGCAGATAATAGGGCAGGACGAGGCAGTAAAGATAGGGAGGATGGTGGGGAAGCAAAGGAGGAACCTCCTTCTTGTAGGCCCGCCCGGCACTGGAAAGTCCATGCTTGCCCAAGCAATCGCCTCCACGCTTGAAAAGCCGAAAGAGGAAGTGCTGGTGCTTCACAACCCTGAAAAGCCCGAGCGCCCGCTTGTCCAGGTGAGAACAGCGCCATCAAAAAAGGCGGACAAGAGGCCTGCCTGCGAAGTGCTTGACCCTTTTTCCGTGCCTGCTTTCGTATCTGAGAAGCTGGGCTTCCGCTGCAGGCGATGCGCGCGACTATCTTCTCCAGATGCATCATCCTGCTATTTTTGCGGAGCTGACAAGTACAGGCGCGTGCGGGGGCCATTTGACGATTTGCTGGTGGGAGGCGCGGTCGAGAGGCAGGACAGGGTGAACACCACGCGCGTGCGCGAAGGCAAGGAAGAGCTTGTGGTTTTCGAAAGGCGGGGCGAGAAAATTGCTCTCTTGACGCAGAAGGAGCTTTCAAAGATTGCGGAGCTTGAGAAAAAGGCGCAGTACAAGGTGTTGCTGCCCATTGACAGGGCGGTGTTTGTGCAGGCAACAGGCGCATCCGAGACTGAGTTGCTTGGCGATGTCCGCCATGACCCTTATGGGTCGCACCCGCAGATAGGCTCGCTGCCATATACGCGCGTGGTGCCGGGCGCAGTGCACGAGGCGCATGAAGGCGTGCTTTTCATTGATGAGTTGTCTGCGCTTGGGAAATTGCAGCGCTTCCTTCTCACTGCCATGCAGGAGAAGAAATATCCCATTACAGGCAGGAACCCCACATCCACCGGCTCTGCTGTGAGGGTGGATGCAGTGCCGTCAGACTTCATACTTGTGGCTGCCGTGAACTTCAATGACGTGCAAAATATCCTCTCGCCCCTGCGCTCGCGCATTCTGGGCAATGGGTATGAGCTTCTGATGAACTCGCACATGGATGACACGCCAGAGAATCAGATGAAGCTGGCGCAGTTCTTTGCGCAGGAAATCACGCGCGACGGGCGCATTCCGCATGCAGATGCCGGCGCAATTGATGAGCTGCTTGCATTCGCGCGCAGGAAGGCAAAGGAAGTGGATGGGAAATCTGGGCTTACCCTGAGGCTGCGCATGCTCTCAGGCGCAGTGAAGATGGCAGGCGACTTGGCCTCTGCCGAGGGAAAGGCGCTTATAACGCGCGAGGACGTCAAATTCGCGCTCGCATCCGCGCGCCCGATAGAGGAGCAGGCAAGCGACAAGTACGGAAGCTGGTACCGCGCAGGGCTTGCAGATGCAGGCATGAAAAGAGAAGGCGGCGGGAACGAAGTAGGTTGAACTAGATTTTTCCAAGCCCCCAGACAAGAAGCACTGCGCCGACTATGAACATGATGGGCAGCGCGAGCTTGAGGAGCGCGACCACGGCGTTTATGGTGGATGCTATTTCCGCGGACTGCCCTGTGCCGAACACGCGCAGCCTGAAGCGCTCGGAAGAGGCGCCGAACTTCACAGGCTCCAGTTGCGAGAGTGCGGATGTGAACAGCTTGCGCACTGCGCCAGTCACCGCACCCTTGTCATCTGCGCCAAGCGGGTGCAGCACGCCCTGCACGGTGTTTATCTGGTGAGTGTCCGTGCTCATCACCTCTGGGTTGCATGAGTAGCCGTGCTCCTTCCCAAGCGCGGACATGAGTGAGATTAGAGACTCGCGGAAATCAGGCGTGACGCTGTTGGAGTCGGCAAGAAGGAGCGCGGTGAGCTTCTTTCCTTGCGCAAACAGTGCGAGCTTCAATCCATTGCTGCCAAGCGTGGCAATGGGAAGCTTGGTCTGGGCGCTGCCGAATAGGAAGGGCGCTTGCTTGTAGGGGGAGGAAAGGAGCTTTTCAGTGGCATCAAGCAATTCAAAGCCAATAGGGCTGCCCACCTCAACTGATGAGATGTCGCCTGTTTCTGCGTTGTGCTCATCCACCACGCATACGTCTTTCATGTATTTTTTTGCCTTTTCCATGAGCGCCAGGCCTAAACCGAGGTTTATGTCCTCGGTTGTTTCAGGCGCGCGCGTGTAGGAAAGGAATGCCGAGTCGTTTATGCGCATGGCAGACGCCCTGACGCTGCCCATCCTGCAGACATTGTGGGACAACTTTGCAGGCGCAATGCGCAGGCGCGAGAGCGCTTTGTTGCAGGCGTTGAGCACCTTGCCTGCCTCTTCTGAGGAAACTGGGTTGAAGTCGTGCGTTGCAGTGCCGTGGAAGACAAATACATTGCGCTTGCCATTCTGCGAGAGCGCATCGGAAATTGTGTGCGTGAACTCGCTGCCTCCAAGATTGCCGAATGGGCCGAAGTGTATGTAGGGGACGACAAAAAGCGTTTCGTTTTTCCCTGAGAAGCGCGACAGCCACACCATGGTTTCTGCGTCCTCGCCTATTTCGTCAAATACCTCTTCCAGGTCTTTTTCCCCATACAGCCATTGGGAGAGGAACATGGAAAGCGCATCCATGGAGGAGACGCCCAGGTTCTTTTTCATGGGCGCGGAAACCACGTAGAACATCAGGTAGATGCCGCAGATGAAAACGAAGGAGGAGAGGAAGACGCGCAGCAGCACGCCTGCCGGGTCAAACGGCGTGCCAAAGCCTGCGCCGGTAAGGAAGAACAGGGCGAAAAGCGCAAGCTGCATGAGTGCCAACATGGGCGCGCTTTTCCTGAAGTCAAAGGCGATTATTAAGAGGAAGTACCAGAGCGCGAACGCCACGCCAAAGCCCACGAACACCAGGTTGGATGCGCCAGGCATCACGCTTGAGAGGAGAAGGGAGGCAAGGTAGAATGCGCCATAGACTGCGACTGTGAGAAGGGAGAGGAAGGATGCCCTGCGGAAGATTGCCTTCCTGCGCAGGATGAACAGGCCTGCTGCGGAAAGCACTGCGGGAAATGCCAGGAGATAGACGCCGTCAACCCCGCCCGCGATTGCGCCAAGCGGGGTGAAATCGCTTCTTGCCATTGAGAAGAATATCCCGAAAAGGAAGGAGAGCGCGAAGATGGCGATGACGGTCTTGGCAGGATGGGGCAATGAGACAAAGTATTTCGAAAGAGCGATTGCCTTCTTTTTTGCCTCTTGCATAGCAGATGCACCTATTTGTTTTCCCTTGTGGACGACCCCTTCTTCTTCGAAGGCAGCAGGGCTGCCTCCTCGCCCATTATCATTTCCTGCAGAAGCTCGGTGTTCTTCATGTACTCCGCTGCAACTTCGCGGAAGCTCTTGCCTGATTTTTGAGCAAGCTTCATGAGTTCGAGTGAAATGTAGCGCATTTCCGAGTTCGCGCTTAGGCTGTCGTCGTCTTCAATATCCATAAAACTCCCGAAGACGTTAGGGTATATGGATATATATACCCCTAGGGGGCAGAAGCCAAACATAGATATCCCCCTGAGGGTTCACCCCCAAGATGGTTATTATGGCCCGTTATTGCCCAAAATGCGGAAAATCCGATGCAGATGCCCCTTTCCATGGCGAGCTTTGCATGGAGTGCACCAAGACAATGATAGGCGAGCTGCCCAATGTGCAGGTCATCATCTGCTCAAAGTGCGGGGAAGTTATTGACAAGGGCAGGAAGAAGAAGGAGACAACCGTGCAGGAAGAGGCCACCCGCCTCCTGAAGCTCAAGGGCACCAACCCCGTTTATTCCGAGGACATGGCATCAGTGGAGTATGACACGCCATCAGGAAGGATAAAGCGCGATTTGCTGGTTCTTATCAGGAAGGAGCAGTGCGTGGCATGCGCGCGCTCGAATTCGCAGTACTTTGAGGCGATAATACAGATTCGCGGCGATGATAGGCTGAAAGTGGAGAGGATGACAGAGATACTGATGAAAAGGGTGGAGTCGCGCTCATTCATCCCCAAGATAGACGAGCTGAAGGAAGGCATTGACATTTATTGCGGCTCTAGGAACGAGGCGATTGCCGCGCTCAACTCGCAGAAGCTGGGCTTCCAGCGCACCGAGAAGCTCGCAGGCGAGAAGAACGGCAAGCGCCTCTATCGCACCACGCTTTTGGTCAGGCTGTAGCATTCTTCTTTTTATCATGCGGACATGCCGAAAGAAAAATGGAGATATGCTGATGCTGCTTCTTCCTTTGATTCGAGACCCAGGGCATCAACCTTTTCAAACAACACGAGCATTTCCTCGCATTTCTCGACAAGCCAGCTTAATGTCTGACGCCTTAAATGATATCCATATTTCCAGGAAAATCCAGGCTCGATATGGCTACGGTCGAACCGGTCGAAAACATGGAAAAGGAGGTTTAATGCTTCATCTCCAGCCATGCTTTTGCCAGCCCGAAGGATTGTAAAAACCAATGTGTCAAGCACAGGCTTTGGGCTATTGAAGCAAAGTATTGCGAATTCGCACGTCGTGGATTTTACAGCTTCCCAGTAGTTGCGATAACTATCCTTATTGCTGATGATTGACTCTTCCACTATTTTTGCAGCATCCATGCCAAGTTCAATCCGCCTGCAGGTTTTTGACATGGAACTTTTCCCAGAGCCAGTCATCAGATTGGAGCGCAGAAAACTGTTTATCATGCCAGCAATGGCTCCGAAATGCTTTCCGCTAATTCGCTTTAATGCTCTGGTGAAAAATTCTGAATCGAGCGCGTTTATCACGCCCATCTGCAGCCAGTTTCTTGAGCAGGAAAAATTCCTTGTACACCAAAAGTACTCTGTTTCTTCCATGCAGGCGTGGACAAATGGCATATTATTGGTAGAATCAAGCAGGCTGAACAAGCGCGCATATTCACTTGGGCGAAAGCTGCGATTGTGAATCATCTGATGCAATAGTGGCCTATTGCACGGGACGTCACCGGCTTCCCGGACAATGTTTTTCCAAGAGGTTATTGTCTGGTTCACTTTCGCCTCTTTGAAAAGCCTGAGCCAAAAGGAATAGCCACGTGCAGTGCTATCATTGCCCCTGAGCACATTTATTATTTTTTGCTGCTTAGCGTTAATAACCATATATAACCACCATTCTTGATTCTGTTTGCCTGTTATATTTAATACAAAGCAACAAATTTCAAAAAAATAACAAAAGTTATTATAAATTCTCTTTGTTTATCTTTAATTATGAAGCTAGATGAGAAGAATATCAGAATAATGCGCGCGCTCCACGAGGATTCGCGGCAAAGCTTTGTGCAGCTGGGAAAGAAAGTGGGGCTGGGCAGCCTGTCATCTGAAAGGAGGGTGCAGCAGCTCCTGGAAGGCGGCGCAATCGAGTTAATGCACGCCAACGTGGACATGGCAAAGCTGGGCTTTGGGGAATACAGGCTCTACTTCAAATTCGATGTGATGGACAAGGGCACTGAGGAAGAGGTGCTCGCGCTCTTCAAGGCCTATCCGCGCACTGGCTGGGGCGTGGTCTGCGAAGGAGAGTATGGGGCGCTTTGGAGGATTTTTGCGCGCAACGGGCAGGAAGTGGAAGCGGCAATTTTCCTTGCAATGGAAAAGTTCGGGAAGAAGATAACTGAGAAAGTGGTGGTAACCACAATGCATGAGACCTACCTTCCCTGGCGCGCTTTGTTTGGCAGCGGCCAGGGGGCGCCGAAAACTTGGAATAAGGCAAAGGAAGGCAGCAGCGCGGCAAAAACTGACGCAACTGACCTGAAAATCCTTTCCCTGCTTTTCGGGAACGCGCGCGAGAAAACGCAGGCAATCGCAAAGAAAGTGGGGCTCACGCCCGAAGGCGTAAATTACAGGATGAAACGGCTCTCGCGCGATGGCATACTGAACGGCTACACTGCTTGGTTTGACGCAAGGAAGCTGGGTTTCAACTATTACAAAATGCTGATATGGTTCAGGGGCAGCACGCGGGAGCAGGAGCAAAAATTCGTCAATTACTGCATACAGAAGGATGAAGTCGTCTACATGAACAAGATAATGGGCAGCTGGGACATGGAAGTGGACGTAATTGCGCGCAACAGCGAAGAGATGCATGGCTTTGTGCGCGAGATAAAGACAAAGTTCGGGGATTTCATCGGCAGGCATGAGCTTTTGTCAGTGGTTGCGGAAAAGACGCTCAATCCGCTGCGGGAATACTGAGTGCTGCTCGTGCGCCTTTAATTCCCCACGGTGTTTTCCGCCTTCCCCCCCACGAACGCCTCGATATTCTCCCTTGTAGTGTCCAGAATCCTCTGCAGCGCCTCGCTTGAGTTGAAGGCGTTGTGGGGCGTGATTATCACGTTTGGCTTGTTCAGCAGTATGTGGTTTGCAAGCACTGCCTTCAGGTCGCACTCGCCTGCGAATTCCGGCGAGAGAACTTGCCTTTCCTCCTTCACGTTGCACTCTTCCTCCAAAACGTCCAATCCTGCCGCACCAATCTGCCCTGAGTCAAGCGCGGACAGGAGAGCGCGTGCATCCACCAACCCTCCGCGCGCGGTGTTCACAAGGATCACGCCTTTTTTCATCTTTGCAATGCTTTCGGCGTTTATCATGTGGCGCGTCTCCGCAGTCTGCGGGGCGTGAAGGGAGATTATATCCGACTTTGCAAGCAGTTCGTCAAGCGTTACGAGCTTGCACTTGTATTTTTTCGCCTCCTCCTGCGTGAGGCGAGGACTTGCTGCAACCACTTTCATGCCGAAAGAGCGCGCCATTTTCGCAACGTGCTGCCCAATCTTTCCAAGCCCCACAATGCCCAGCGTCTTTTTCTCCAGGTCAAACGCGCGCAAGCCAGTGGTGGTGAATTCGCCCTTCCTTGTCCGCTCCATCGACTGGGGGATTTTCTTCGCAAGGGAGAGCATGAGCGCCATGGCATACTCTGCCACTGTTTCCGAGCCGTAGGAGGGCACGTTGCACACGGTTATGCCGCGCTTCCTGCAGTCTGCCACGTTCACATGGTCATAGCCCGTGGAGCGCGTGGCAATGAGCTTCACGTTTGGAAGCCGCGCAAGCTCCTTCTCGCCAATGCGCGAGTAGATGAAGACGGAAAGAATGTCCGCATCGGCTGCCTGTGGGATGTTTTTGTCAGAAAGCGCGCCGTCTATGAAAACAAGCTTGTGCTTGCGGAGCTTTCTTTTCAAGTAGTCCTTTTCCCAGCCCTCAAGCTCGAAAAATGCAATGGTAGACATGGAACCCCGCCGCGCAGTTGTGCGCAGCTATGGGGCTCTGGCGCGATTTATAATTGATGCTACCCAGCACATGTGCGCCTATAAGTGCCCCTCGCTTTTCAGGAAAGCAAAAAACGCATCCAGCTGCGGCTTTTCCTTGTGCGCCACGTTCCACTTGCGCACTATTTCGCCGTGCTTCAGCAAATCCGCGCGCAAGCTTTCTGCCACTTTCGGCATTTCTTTCTCCTTTGCAAATTTCACTGGGCAAAGCGCCTTCTTCTTCATTTCCGCGCCGTCTAAGTCAAATGGATAGAGCTGGCAGACGAATGGCCTGTCCTTGTAAAGCGCGCATGCTAAGTCGCTGCCCAGGAAAATGCAGTCCTCGCCCGAGTGCCTGATGACAATGAAGTAGTCGTGCAGTTGCCCGTTCTCAAATGCAAGCACGGGGTAGTGCGGGGTGTGCTTGTAGTTAACGCCAGAGGTGAATTCCAATATCTCGTGCGGCGCCTTGCCCGACGCGCGCACCAGGCGCACTGCCTCAGGCACTGTAAGCACCACTGAGAGCACGCGGCAGCAGCGCGCAGTGCAGCTTTTGCACGAGTTTACTATTTTTGAAGAGATTTTTTCCATTTGCTCACTTTGTGTTTAGCTTTGGGTACTCTATCGGAATGTCCCTGAACTGGTCTATCTTGTAAATGTAAGTGGGCTCCACGCGCGCTATGATGTCCGAGAACCTGTATTTCATCTCCTGGATGATTTTCCTGAAAGGCTCGCCGCGCTCCACCTCGATGTCAAGCACAAGGTCCCAATTGCCAATGACTCGGAGATGGTGCACGATGTTGGGGTGCAGCTGGCAATAGGTGAAAAGCATCTTCTCTTTCTGCGTTGTGAGATTGGAAAGCTTGAAAAGCACGCGGTGGCGCGGCTTGCCAAGCAAAACGTGGTTGGGCAGGATGGTGTAGCTCTGTATTATGCCAGACTTCTCAAGCCTGCGCAGGATGTTTTTTGCGGATATTTCTGAAATGCCCACTTTTCGCGCGATTTGCACCAGCGGCACACGTGCGTTGCAATTCACCATGGAAAGAACTTTCCTTTCGTTCTCAGCCAGCGCCTCCTCGCGCACGTCCGCGCCTGTGAATGCAGTGTATGCCTCTTTTGGCTGCTTTTTTTCAGCGTCAATCAAGTAGGAGCGATGGAACTGGGTAAAGCCTATGGGAATTGTGGTGTCGTATTCGCGGAAGTTCTTGCCAAAGCGGTTGTTAAGCTCGGTGATGATGTCACGCAGGTGGAAAATGCCCTTGGCGCAGATTCCGATTATCAAATCAGCATAGCCCTCGCCCCGCATTATTATGGGAATGAACTGGTGATTATTCAAATAGTCAAAAAGCTCCTTTTCCGCCTCTTCGTCCATGTTCTGCAGCTTGAAAAAGTAAAGGCCGAAGAAGTAGCCTGCCTTCCGATACTCAATCATGGGCCAGCAGCACTGCAGCGCGCCTGACGCGAGAAGGTTTTCCACCCTGTACTTGATTACTTGCGGGCTGGTGCGAAGCGACTTGGCAATGGCGCTGTAGGACTGGCGCGAGTCCTGGTCAAGCTCGTATAGGATTTTCCTGTCGGTCAAGTCCATTATTTTAAATTATATAAGAAAATATATAAATAACTATGTTTTTTAAAGAAAATTAATCAGAGATTATAAATAACTAAAAAACCACATTCGTAACGGTGATTGCGGATGTGCGGAATTGGTGCCATATGGGGGGCTTGCTCGGGCAAGGAGCCTGTGCTGCGCCAAATGCTTGCGACAATTGAGCACCGCGGCAACTCCAACTACGAAATTGCTGAGGCAGGCAACTGCTGCCTTGGCGCCAACCGCCTAGAGATAGTGGACCGCGGCAATGGCGGACAGCCCAAAAAAAGCGAGGATGGCACCGTGCTTGCAGTGCTGAACGGGGAAGTATTCAACCACAGGCAGCTGAAGGAAAAACTCGAGGCTGCGGGGTGCAAGTATCAAAGCGACTGCGACACTGAGACGCTGGTGCACCTATACGAACAATACGGAACGGCCATGCTGGAAAAGCTTGACAGTGAGATGTTCGCATTTGCCATCTACGATGCAAAACGCGATTCTCTTTTCGTAGCCCGCGACAGATGGGGCGTAAAGCCGCTTTATTGGGCGCAGGACGATGAAGGCACTTTCTACTTTGGAAGCGAGATAAAGGAGCTTGCATGCCTACCGAATGTGTTGCAGGTGAGGATGTTCCCGCCGGGCCATTTTTTCAAGGACGGGGAGATGGCGAGGTATTATTCGCCAGGCAGCCCCGGCAAGGCAAAGATGGAAGAGACGGCAGCTGCGCTGAAACTGCGGGAGCTTGTAGACGAGGCAGTGAAAAAGAGAGTGGACACCGACCTGCCAATAGGCGTTTTCCTGAGCGGAGGGCTGGACTCCACCGCAGTGCTTGCCACTGCGCTCAAGCACCACAAGGATGTGACTGCGATAATTGTCGGCAGGGAAAGCTCTGAAGATGTGAAGTTCGCTAGGCGCTATTGCGAGGAAAACAAGGTAAAGCATATTGTCCGCAGCCCGCCTGATGAAATGGAGCTTTTCAAGAATATTGAGGGAATTGTGCGCATTGTGGAGAGCTTTGAGCCCAATGTTGTAAGGCAGTCGGCAATTTCTTACTATATCGCAAAAGCAGCAAAGGAGCTGGGCTTGCGCGTTGTCCTGTGCGGCGAGGGACCGGACGAGCTTTTCATGGGCTATCCGGAATTCAAGAAGCTTGGTAAGCGGATGGCGATGGAGAAACGCAACAACTTCCTTCGTGACCTGAACAGGACGCAGTTCCAGCGGGTGGACAGGACTTCGATGCATTTCACCATTGAGGTGCGCGTGCCCTTTTTCGACCATAAACTTGTGGAATTTGCCCGCAAGCTTCCCGCCAGCATGTGCATAAATGAGCAGGATGGGAAGAAAGTGGAGAAATACATCCTTAGGAAGGCGATGGATGACAGGCTGCCAGATTACATTTGCTGGAGGGAGAAGGCTGTGCTTTCGGAAGGGGCGGGCTACAAGGGCAACCAGCCCGGCGGACTGTTTGAGAGCCTCGCTTCTGCGAAAATAAGCGATGAGCGGTTTGTTGCGATGCAAAACGAGTTTGCGGAGTGGCACATCCGAACCAAGGAGGAGGCGTTTTACTTTGGCATATTCCGAGGGCTTGGATACTGCAAGGCGCGCTTCAATGCGGAGAGGGTGGCTGCCAACCGCAGAGCCTCGGTGGCGGCAAAGCCCCGGCTTTCGCTTGAGGAGGAAATATTCAGAAGGATGACAGGCAAGAGGTATTGCAGGTTCCATGCAAAATACCCGGATAGACTAAAAGACATCATCAGGCGCGCCATTGCAAAAAGGAAGCCAGTTGAGCTTTTCATGCTCTGGGGCGTGTGGAAAAAGGATGCGGTGAACGGAGCAGAGGCAGCTGCACTTGAGATACTGGATGAAATGCAGCGCGAGGTGCAGGAGGCATACCCCCCTGGCTTTCGCCTGACAATGGTAATGGCAGATACGCACGCCGCCCTTAACCTGATGGACAAGATGAGCATATATGGCTATGATTCCTATCTTGGCGCTTTTGAGAGGCATGCGCGCGCCAGAGGACACAGTGTGATAAGGCTGAGTGAGATACTCGCGCAGAAACACGCCGAGCCAAAAGGGGTGAAGGGAGGGCTTTCGCACGTGCAGCAAAGCGATTACTGGCCCATATTAGTGGCATCGGCAGGCAAGTACTATGAAGGAGTAAACAAGGAAGATGGAGCAAGAGCGTATGTGGGGCGCAGACTTGCTGAAAAGCCGACGCTGGAAAAGGCCTTTAAGCGGGAGATATTCATGACCTACAACGGCCCGCGCTACGATGTCCTTGCGCCTGACTTGCCAACCATTTACCCGATTGCCAACTGGAAGCGGACGAACGAGAAGCCATGGTTTGCGCTTGACTGATGGGCGCAGCACTCTCATTTTGGCCATAGCCTGCCGGGAAGTCCGTCCCCTGAACACATGATTGTCTTGAGAAAGCTAGTGTTAGAGAGTGGAAACTTCACCGGCATCCTACTGCCGAAATCTTCATAAGCAAAATAAACGATAATGAAATGATAAAAATGAGAATATACCGTTTCAGAATCTATCCTTCAAAGGCACAGGAAACGCATATGCGCCAGCACCTCTGGTTGGCAAAGAACCTGTGGAATGACCTTCTTGAACACAGCAAGAGTACATACTTGAACTTCGACAAGTTTCCAACAAGAAACTCACTGCAGCTGATGGTCAAGAATTCTGGCTTGTTTTCACAGACATCACAGGAGATAGCTCACCGTGTTGAAAATAGCATCTGGCGTTATGTGAAACTTAGGAAGAAAGGGAACGTGAAGGCGGGCTTCCCACGCTTCAAATCAATTGACAGGATGAGAAGCCTACACTATCCACAATTTGGTTTCTCACTCGGAAAAAAACTCAAGGTAACTCCTTTTGGAGAAATCTCGATTGTGCAACACAGGGAGATAAAAGGCGAGATAAAAACGCTGGCGCTCAAGAGGGAAGCGTCTGGAAAATGGTTTGCCTGTTTTACAGTAGAAGAAACACCGTTCATCAAGCCATCGAATGGGGGCTCAATAATAGGCATTGACCTTGGGTTGAAGACGCTTGCAACTCTTTCTAATGGCTCAAAAATTTCAAACCCAAGGCACATGAGGAAACACCAGGAAAAAATAGCCTCCCTGCAGCGAGTAAGTGATAAAAAGATGAAGGGAAGCAAAAACAGAGAGAAAGCCAAGCTGAAGGTTGCCATTGAGTTTGAAAAGATCAAGAACACCAGAAGGGATTTCCTTCACAGGCTTTCACATAATCTGGTTAATTCATATTCCTTCATCGCCCTGGAAGACCTGACACCACAGGAGCTTGCCGAGCAGAACTTTGGCAAACAGATAAATGATGCAGGCTGGGGTGAATTGGCAGGCATGCTGCGCTACAAGGCTGAAAGCGCTGGTTGCGAGGTTGTGTTTGTCAATCCCAAGGATACGACAAAAACGTGTTGCATATGTGGGAACAAGAAAGACATGCCACTTTCAGAGAGGACATATCTCTGCCATATGTGTGGCAATCATATGGACAGAGACTTGAATGCAGCATATAACATACTCAAAAGAGCTACTGCCGGAACGGCAGGAAGTAACGCTTGTGGAGATGTCTCAAGAAAGACGTCTGTGAAACAGGAAGCCATGACCTTGCCATTAGGCGCGTTATAGTAGTTCACCCCTTTTTCGCGTATTCCTCGCATGGATACCAAGAGACTGAGTGAAGCATTTGCAATATTGGCTACGCGCACCCTGTTTTTAATATTTGACAGCAAAAGTGTGCCGATAACATGGATGCCGTACTCGAAAAGCAGCTTCAGAAGGACTGGGATGGCACGTGCCGCGTGCTGTTCGGGCGCGAGCTTGGCATGATTGCGGACTTCATGCCATGGCTCTCATACTACGCTCCTCCATCGTCAAAAAGGAAATCGCGCGTGTCGGGCAAGGAGGTGTCGCTTGCAACAGACAGGTACCCGAAGGATGCGCGGTTCGTGTCTGACGGCGAGGTGGAGCACAACAGGAAATACGTGCTATCCATAAACGACATGAAGGATATTGATTCTCTAACGCGCGCGCTTTCGGAAAAGTGCGACTACTCGGGCAACCGGCTGCTTGGCAATACCGCGTTTGCCGATTCATCCGACCTGATTAGCGACTCGCAGTACATCCATGCCTCCAACCAGATACAGAACTGCTCGCATGCCTGCGCGTGCACACTCATACGCAGGGGCTGCAAATATGCATACGGATGCGTCTGGCACGGGGAGTGCGAATTCACCATGCGCGTGGCAGGGGCGTACAATGTGAAGCGCTGCTTCGAGTCGTTCATGGTCACTGACTCATCAGGCCTTGCTTTCTGCCACGCGTGCCTGAACTGCCATGACCTTATGTTTTCCTTTGGGCAGCAGAATGCCAGCTACAAGATAGGGAACATCCAGCTGGAAAAGGGAAAATACGCCGCCCTTAAGGCAAAGCTCATGTCTGAAATATCAGAAAAGCTGGCGCGCGACAAGGCATTTCCATCACTGTTCGAGCTTGTGCCAGACACCTTGCCGAAAAACATCCCGAAAATCAGCGTGAAGGAGGAAAAGGACGTGCAGAATGTGGAGGTTGTGAGAAAGGGGTTTGCCTCGACATATGGGATAATTTTCAAAAGGCCGCCGAAGCATAAGATGGAGGAATACGCAGACTGGCTGGAGCAGGGCGCGGTGAGGGCGATTGCCATAAGGACGCCTTATGGGCGGGAGTCATACATACCTGAGAACTTTTCCATGTACGGGAAGATGCCGCGCGCCAGGCTGGTGTCTGTCCCGGAAATAATGGAAATGGGCAAGCATGAAATGCCTGCCTCGTGCCTTGAAGGGCTTGATGGGGTTTTTGCAGGCATTAAGGAACACTATTTCTTCACCGGTGAATTTTACAGCGGCAAGAGCAGGAATGCCGCCACCACACCCTGCGTGTTCAACGCGGTGAACACCTACAAGGGATTTGACGCCACCAACGCAGAGCATGTCGCCTATGCCACGCTTGCACTTAACTCGAAATACATCTACGGAGGCAGCTGGACGCTGGAGTCGGAGTTCTGCATAAAATGCTTCAATTCGAACTTCCTTACGCGCTGCTTCGAGATGGACGGCTGCACAAAATGCTCGGACTGCTACTTCTGCCACAACTGCGAAGGCTTGTCAGACTGCATGTTCTGCTTCAACATGAAAGGCGCGCGGCACTGCATAGGCAACACGCAGCTTTCGCGCGAGGAGTATGTGAAGGCGCGCGACGCGCTCCTGAAAAAGATGGCGGACGAATTGGACGCCACGCGCGGGCTTAAGATGAGCATCTACAACGTCGGGGCAGCCCATGGAAGCAAACGAAGTGATGGCAAATGAAACTAGACGAGGCATTCCAATCCGCATGCAAATGCATATTTGGCAATAGCTTGGGCAGCATGGAGAGGTATGATGGCTACTTGAAAGAGGCAGTGGTCGGAAGAAAGGTGAAGTCCAGCACCACGGGAAAGGAAATGCTGGTTGCATTTGATGATTATCCGAAAGATGCTGTGTTTGTGGACTTTGCGCAGGAGCTGGGCAGGGAGTTGCCCAAGCTCGAGGCCCCGATTCCGATTGACAAGATAAAGGACATTGACTCGCTGGTGGAAGCGGTGTCCGAGAGATTGTCATACAGCGGGAACAAGGTGCTGGGCAACTCGCATTTTGTCGAGCTGTCGGACAATGTTTTTGACAGCAGCTTTGTCCTGGACTCATCGTTGGTATATGGGAGCAAGTATGTGGCGCATTCATTTTTCTCGCGCGAATCTGAGTTCGTGTTCGGCTCGCGCTCGGTTGCGGAGTGCGCCATGGCAGTGAGGTGCCACTACACATACAGGACAAGGAGGGAATTCGAAGTGACATACACAGGAGACAGCGCCGATGTGATGTTCTGCTCCAACCTCATGGGCTGCAGCGACTGCCTGTTTTGCTTCAATCTGCACGCAAAAAGGCATGCAATAGGCAATATTGTGCTGGAAAAGGAAAGCTATGCGAGGCTTCGGCGGAAGCTGGTGGATGAAATTGCGGGCGAGCTCACAAGCAAGGGAAGGCTGGGAATCTCCATAATAGACCTCAAGCTTGGCGCCCCGAAGTGATTTGATGGAAAGGAAGATTGACAAGGCATTTGATGAAACCGCTTCTTTGCTGCTGGGCAGGCAGCTTGGAAGCGTGGATGCATATTCAGGCTGGCTGGGGGAGCACGTGCCTCTTCCATTCCCGGCAGCCTCGGCAGTGAGCAGGAAGGAGATATGGATGGCGCCGCCCATCAATTTCCTGGACAAGAGGTTCGACACCAGGAGGATAATAGACATGGCAGAGATGGAAAGCGTGAATGTGAGCCCATATGGAAGCAAGGAATTGGAGGCAGTGGAAAATCTAGGGCAGCTTCTTGGCAAGTTTGTGTCCCCAATAGCATACTACTGCGGCAACTTCAGGTATGGCGCAGGGCAGGACATTGAGAAATGCAGCGGAGGGGGAAGGGGCAGGACGATATACTACAGCGAGGACGTGTTCCACAACGTGAAAAACGTCGCATTCTCCCATTGCGTGGTGAACTCGCAGAACATATTCGGCGGGCACCACGTGGTGAAGTCAAGCTTCGGAATCAACATCTACAATTCAAATGCGATTGCGCGCGGATTTGAGGTGGACGGGTGCCTGTCATCAAGCGACATCTACTTCTGCCACAATTCCGAGAATTTGAGGGACTGCATGTTCTGCTTCAATGCCAAGAACCTGAAGAATGCGATAGGGAACATGCAGTATCCGCGGGAGGAATACCTGGCAGTGAAGAAGATGGTGCTTTCCGAGATTGCGGAAAAAGTTACAAAGGATAAAAAGCTGAAGTGGAGCATTTACAATGTCGGTGAGGCGCATGGCAAGAAGTGAAACCCTCGAAACCCTCAACAGGCGCTTTCATGGCGCGTGCAAGATTCTGCTTAAGGCAGAAGTTGGCGATGTCTGGGAATTCGACGAGTGGCTGGAGGGCATGATTGAGAAGAACAGGCTGGAAAAATCGTGCGTGTCGGGCAAGGAAGTGTTCCTGGGCATCAAGGAGTATGCGGAAAATGCGCGCTTCGTGAGCTTTGACGAAATTGACTATGGGAAAAAATACGCAGCAGCGCCGCTTGGCAAGGCAGAGGGCGTGGATGCGCTTGCCCGCTCGCTTTCAGGCCGCTTCATGTACGCAGGCAACCTTGTGATAGGCAAGTCCAGCCATGTGGAGAGGAGCGCGAATATTTCAGACTCGCATTATGTCTATGACTCGGCGCTTTACGGCGACTGCAAGTACATGCACAAGAGCACGCTGGGAAGATTGAATGAGGATTTGTTCGGCTCGCACGGCTGTGGTGAGTCGCAGTTCTGCATACGCTGCACGCAAACTTACAGGGACAGGCGCTGCTTCGAGGCTTGGATGACGCAGAACTGCGCGGACGTTTACTATTCGTTCAACCTTGACTTCTGCTCGGAGTGCATTTTCTGCTTCAACCTCAGGAACAAGCATCATTGCATCGGGAATGTGCAGATGGAGCCCGAGGAATACTTCAAGGTAAAGGAAAGGCTGCTTTCTGAGATGGCAGCAATGCTCAGGAAGGGGAAAAAGCTGCCGTCCCTCCTGGATATTCTCGCCAAGAGCAGATGGAGCGCGCCGAAAATCCCTGACATCCCCCGCGCAAGCAAGGGAGGCGGGAGGGAAGAGGTGGAGCGGGAGTTTTCAAAGACAGCCAAGCTCGTGCTTGGCACGGAATTGCGAGGCATTGATAATTACAGGGAATGGCTGTTGAAGCATACGCATACCTTGCAGAGGCTGAAGTCCGCAGCAAGCGGCAAGGAGGTGCTTTTCCTTCCCTTTGTGGTCGCGCTTCCGAAGCTGCCCGGCAACCGGCTGCTTACCATGGAGGAGGCGCTGTGGCTCGGGGAGCACTCAGCCATAAGCAAGGAGGAGGCAGTGCGCATAAGCATGGCAAGCGCGCATGAAAGCCTTGGCGAGATTGGCTTTTTCCCAATCGAGTTTTGGGAGGGCAAGAATGTCTGCGTGACAGACAGCTACATGTCGCTCCATACCTCATACTGCTACAATACTTCTGCGATGGTGGAGGCGAAATACTGCGCATGTGGCATGTGGCCGCGCACGAGCGAGCACTGCTTTGGCTTTGATTCCCTTCTTGACTGCAGCTTCTGCGTCAAGTGCTACAACTCGCAGAAGCTCACGCGCTGCTTCGAGTGCGACTCGTGCAACTCAAGCTCAGGCTGCTATCTCTGCCATAACGTCGAGAATTGCCAGGACTGCATGTTCTGCTTCAATGTGAAGAACCTGAAGTATGCTATTGGAAATGTGGAAGTAGGCAAGGAGGAGTATGCGCGCGTGAAGAAGATGGTGCTTGCCGAAATAGGTGCGAGGCTGGAAAAGGACAAAAAGCTTCCGTGGGACATCTACAGCATAGGGGCGAGGAAATGAGCAAGGAGCAGGACGAGATAAACAGGAAGTGGCGCGACAAGAAGGTCAAAGCCGCCACCATCGGCTTTTACCACCAGGGCTGCCAGACTTCCATCAGCACCGAGAAGTTTCCGCACATCAGGCTGGACGAGGTAAGCCCAGTAGTCTATCTGGACCGGAAGCCCAAGAAATACGATTACCTCCTGATGTGGAACGTGAGCGCGGACAAGCCCTCTGAAGTTGATGAATATCTCACGTATATCAAGCGCCACAATGACACCAAGCGCATCACCGTACTTGAGAAATCAGGCAACCAGGCGCTCATCCTCCTGAATGCGTACATGCCCTCCTCGAGCTATGAAAAGGTGCTGCAGAGCGGCACCATGCCATCCGCGCCCGTGGTTGCCAAGGAAGGGTTTGAGACATACAGCATTGTGTCCCCTGACCCGAAAAGCATCAAGAAGCTCGCGCACGAGCTGGATGCCATCGGCGATGTCAGGATAATGCGCGTGGGAGACTACAGGAGTGAGGTGACAGGCCCGACGCTTACTGACAAGCAGAAGGACGCGCTTGCCGTTGCGCTCATGAACGGCTATTACTCGTGGCCGCGCGGCGTGGGTCTTCAGCAGCTTGCAGCTGCTGCCAAAATATCCAGGAGAAGCATGCAGGAAAGGCTGAGGCGCGCGGAGGCGAAGCTGTTCCCCAAACTCGTGAAGAGCTATTTAGAAAAGAAAAAATAGGCAAAAAGCGTGACATATGCCCGGTATAGAGTTATGTTGAGGCTGAGCCATATTTTCCACATGGAAAACGCATCAGCTGCGCTGCCAATACTGCAGAAGAGGTGGGATAGCACCTGCAGGGTGCTTTTCGGAAGCGAAGTGGGTGCGCTGCCCGATTTCGGCCCCTGGCTCATTGAGATGAGCGAAAAGCTCGTGCATAGGAAGTCCTCTGTTTCTGGCAGGGAAGTGACGTATGCAATCACCAGCTATGACGAGGGCAGCAGGTGGATTGGGTTTGAGGAGATTGATTTTACAAAGAAAACGAAGGAATTGCCAGCCTTGGAAATGAGAGGCATTGACGCGCTTGTTTCCGCGCTGCAAGATAGGTTTTTCTATGCAGGAAGCGCGGTGCTGGGAAATTCCCAGTATGTGGAGAAAAGCTCGGGAATCACGGACTGCTTCTACATGCGCGAGACTGGCAAGCTTACCGAGTGCAAGTATACCGCGTATTCGATAATCGGGAGGCTGGGAGAGGACTGCTTTGGCGTGGACGGCATTGGCGAGTCGGCAATGTGCGTGAAGTGCTGCGAGACTTTCCGCCTTAGGCGCTGTTTTGAGCTTTGGCAGTCCCGCTCGTGCTCGGACTGCTATTACTCGCACAATTTGGACGACTGCCAGGAGTGCTTCTTCTGCTTCAATGCAAAGAACCTGAGGCATGCCATTGGCAATGTGCAGCTGCCCAAGGAAAAATACTATGAAGTGAAGAAGAGGCTGCAGGCCGAGATGGCGGAGATGCTCAGGGTGGGGAAGCGCCTTCCCTCCCTTATGGAAATAGTTGCAAAGTGCGCAAAGCCGTCTGCGCCTGCTCTTTCTGCGCCTGCAAAGCCCGAGAAGGAGGACAGGCCGGTTATTGAGGAGGCGTTTGCGAAAACCTGCAATATTGTGCTTGGAAAACGGCTGGCAGGCGGCATGGACGATTATGCCGAATGGCTGAAGAGGAACATCAGGAAGAGTGAAACCCTGAAGTCTGCCGCGAGCGGAAAGCCTGTGAGAAGGTTTGATTATTGCCGTTACTTTGAGCTGCCTGCCAACCGACTGCTTTTGAGGGAGGAGGCGCGCGAGGCTGGCGAGAGGCTGAAGATTGGCGAAAAGGAGGCGGAAAGCATCACGATTGCAAACGCGCATGAAAAAATAGGGAAAATTGCATTCTTTTGCCCTGAGTACCGCGACGGGATGAACCTGAACATCATCGAGTGCGCAACGTCCGGCGATTCCGCGCACTGCTACCGCTCCACGCCGGTTGTTTTCTCAAAATATGCCGGCTATTGCTTCTGGCCGCGCTCGTCCGAGCACTCGTTCGGCTGTAGCGCGCTCTTGTCATCGGAATTCAATATCCGCTGCTTCAATTCCGTCAAGCTTTCGCGCTGCTTCGAGTGCGACTTCTGCAGGAATTGCTCGGGGCTCTATTTCTCGCACAACTGCGAGAACGTGCATGACTCCATGTTCTGCTTCAATGCCAAGAACCTGAAGTATGCTATTGGGAATTGCGAGGTGGGAAGGGAAAGATTCATGAAGGTGAAGGCGGCGCTGCTTGCCGAAATAGGTGCGAGGCTGGAAAAGGATAAGAAGCTGCCCTGGGATATCTACAGCATCGGGGCGAGGAAATGAGCGAAACGCTTGATTACCTGGATAAACATTGGCGCAGCACCTGCAAAGTCATCCTCGGGCGCGAAGTAGGCGGAATGGAGCAGTATGAGAAGTGGCTGCTGGAGTATGCCGACCCGCTCACTGAGCGGAAGTCGTCCATTAGCGGCAAGGAAGTGCAGTTCTACGTGCCCGACTATGCAGAAGGGTCAAGATACGCCGCATTTGACGAGGTATGGGAAAAGCAGAAGGCAGCGCCCCTGAACCTGAATGAGATAAAGGACATCGACTCGCTTGCAGAGGCGGTGCAGGAGCGCGCGTGCTACACCGGCGCAGTCATACTTGGCAATTCAAAGTATGTTGAGAAAAGCTCCAATATCACGGATTCATTCTACGTCTACAAGTCAGGCTATGCAGTGGATTGCGAGGGGGTTGCCTACAGCTCCATAGCAAAGCTTTCCAAGGACATATTCGGCTCCAATGCGCTTGCCGAAAGCCATCACCTCATCAAATGCTCCACAGTGGGGCACAAGATTTCCAGGTGCTTGGAGGTGTGGGTGGGCGAAAGCTCAAGCGATTGCTATTACTCGCACAACCTGAGCTTCTGCAACGACTGCGTTTTCTGCTTCAACCTTGTTTCGAAAAGGAACGCGATTGGCAACCTTGAATTGCCAAAGGAAAAGTATTTGCAGCTGAAGGCAAAGCTTGTTGCCGAGATGGCAGATGAGCTTGAGAGGAAAAAGCGGCTTCCTTCGCTCATTGAGATGGCGACGAGTTCGAAAACAAAGGCGGACAAGAGCGTGCTTGCGCGCGTGCCTGAATTTCCTGAAGAGAAGTGGGACCCCAAGCCGATTGACGCCGCGTTTGGCAGGACATCAGAGATTGTGCTTGGCAAAAGGCTTTCCAGCATGGCGCCATATGTGCCCTGGCTCAAGGAGCGCGTGAAAGCCACCTATGACAGGAAATCCTGCGTTTCAGGAAAGCCCATCATAATATTTGATTACTACAACCTTACCAAGCTGCCCATCGACAGGCTGGTGAAGGAAAAGGAGGCAAAGGAGCTGGGCAGGCTGTGCAAAGCGGGCGAAGGGGAGATTGGCAGCATTTCGCTTGCAGGCGCAGGCAATGTCCTTGGCAAAATCGCATACTTCTGCCCTGAGACGCGCGTGGGCAAGAACGAGAATGTGACAGAATCGCTCACCTACCATTCAAGCAATGCAATAAGGGTGGCAACGGTCGTCTATTCAAAATACTGCGCTTACTCCAACTGGGCGCGCACATCTGAGCATATATTCGGCTCCTGCATTGCGCACGAATCTTCCTTCTGCATACGCTGCCACCACTCGAAAAAAATCACGAGGTGCTTCGAGGTGGAAAGCTCAAGGGACTGCTCAGACTGCTATTTCTGCCACAACTGCGAGAATGTGCACGACTCGATGTTCTGCTTCAACATCAAGAACAAGAGCTATGCGATTGGCAATGTGGAAGTCGGGAAAGAGGAATATGCGCGCATCAAGAAAATTCTCCTTGCCGAAATTGGCGCGAGACTTGAGAAGGACAAGAAGCTGAATTTGGACATTTACACTATCAGAGCGAAGAAATAGCTACTTTTTCTTTCCCTTGCCCTTTGCTTTTGCAGCGGGCTTTTTAGCAGGCGCTCCTTTGCCCGCAGGCGCTGCCGCCTTTGTTTTTGATGGTTTTGCTTTAGGCGCGGGTTTTTCCTCAGGCTCAGGCACGTCCTCTTCGGGCATGGAAACCGCAGGCGTGCGCTCGCGCGCGCGGGCTGCTGCCTTTTCGCGGATGCGCGCAAGCTTGGCAGCAAGCGAGGCGTCCTCGTCCTCTTCTTTTTGGAGGAGGGAGCGCTCTTCCACTTGCTCGTCTGGCGTGTCTTCCTCCTTTGCGCGCTTGGCCTTGCGCTTTGCAGGCTTTTGTTCCTCTTCTTCAGGCTCCTGCACTGGCTCGTACTCAGGCATGTAAATGGGCTTGTGCTTGCGCGCTGGTTTTTTTGGCGCGGGCTCTTCATCAGCAGGCGCTTCATCGTCAGCGGGCGCTTCTTCTTCAGCTGGCTCTTCATCAGACGGCGTTTCTTCTTCCTCTGCAGGCGTTTCTTCCTCTGCAGGAGACTCGTCTTCTGAAGGCGCGGATTCTTCATCATCAGGCTTTGCCTTGTAGGCAGGGTCGTCGTCAAGCGCGAGCTCCTTTTCCTTGTCGGAAATGTCCTCCTCTTCCTCATGAGGCTCCTCGTCGTCGCGCAGCTTTATGGGGGAATCTTCCTCAAGCTTCATGCCCATGAGCTCGTCCGAGAACTTTGAGGGCTTCTTTTCTTCGTCCTCTGATGGAGAAGCCTCTTCGTCTGCTTTTTCCTCTTCTTCTTTATCGTCTTTGAAAACTGGAGGTTGCTTCTTTTCCGCGCCATAGCGGACATTGTAGCTTGCGGAGGATTGCTGCGCGCCTGTGGACTGCGAGTATGCGCTTTCAGGGCGCGCTGCCTGCGCCTGCGGCGGGGCGCGCTGCTGGCCTGAGCCGTATTGCGCAACAGGGGGCTTGCCCTCAGAGTCATGCGCGTCGTTCATGGCGTCCATTTTCGAGACTTCCATGGAGGATTTGTAGCCCCAGCGCGCGACATCGACAACATGGAGCTTCATGGGAAGGATGTACTTCTTGCCGTCGAACAGGCGGACAATGCACTCGCGCTGGTGGAGGCGGACAAACATTTCCTTCTTGCTCTCCTCAAGCTCGGTCTGCGTGCGCGCCTTCTTGAAGGATTCCTCTATCTTGATTTCCATGATGGAGGAAATCATTGTCGCGTCCTGCTTGTTGAGCTTGAAGGAAATGATGTTGCGGATATTGGACACTATGCTGTCGTGTATTTCCTTTTGCATCTGGCCAAGGTACTGCATGGACAGGTAGGCATAGAGGTTGAACTTGCGCGTCTCGGAAAGGATGTCCTTTACCACCTTGGTCTCCACGCGCTGGAACTCGTCCATCACTAGAATGGTGGGCTTGTCAAGCTTCTCGGTGATTGCAAGTATGTACATCTGGTTGATTACCGCGCCAGCAAGGAAGTTTATCATGCGCTTGCCGAAGAAGTTGGGGTTGAAGGAAATGACGGTGATGGGGTTTTTCCTGATGAGGTTGAGAAGGTCCTCCTTTTTCTTGTCCCCGCCCAGGTAAAGCTCGTATTCGCCCACGAAGTTGAGGACGGGCAAGATGGCGTCGTTGAAGTGGTGGATGTATATGTCGTTGAACTCCTCGTCGAAGAAGCGCTTTATCTCGTCGTTCTCGACAGAGGAGACGAATTCCGCGCGCTTGGAGGAATCCGTGAGCAGGAGAGAGACGTTCTTCAGGTTCATGGAGTCGATGGAGGAAAGCAGGTGCACTGCGTAGAAGAGCACGCGCTCGGAGTATTTGTTGTCCCCGCCTATTGCAGAGGAGAGAAGCTGGGAGATGAGCTGCGTCATCAGAGGCGTCTTGTTGCCCCCGACGTCGAGTGGCTCGATATAATTGTGAACAAGGTCAACAATGTAGGCGTCGGGGAACATCTTGATGAATTCGCCGTGCGGGTCGATGAGCACAAGGTGCAAGTCGTTGGGGCGCGAGGCGCGTATTGCCTGGATGAGGGCGTAAAGCCCCTTGCTTTTGCCTGTGCCCGAGGCGCCGAGAATCAGGGTGTGCTGCATGATGTCGAAGTTGTCAGGCCCCACGGTGATGCCGGTTTCCTCGAAAACAGGGTAGCGCGAGGCAACCGACATGCGCTTTGGTATTGGGTCCAGGATTTCGATGTACACCGCTGGGTTCTTTTCCAAGTCAACCTCGAAAAAGCGCTCGGGAGAGGTGCAGATGACTATGCTTTTCTTGCCGCTCTCATTCACCGCGGTGCCGAATCCCAATGTCTTTCCAAGCACCTTCCACATCTTCAGGTCCACTTCCAATATGCTTTCCTTCAGCGCAAGGGACAGGAAGTCCTGCGCACCGCCCAGGAAATAGAATTTCGGGAACGGGAACATGCTGCCCTTTTCCTTTTCAAGCATCACAGGCTCGGAAACCTTGTAGGGGAAGACGAGCATGGACATGTCCGCAAGCCCCTTCCTCTCGCGCGCAAAGAACTGCATGGTGTTGAGCTTGCGCTTGGTGATGATATTGATGAAATTCGGCGAGAAGATGTCGCGGAAGTCAATGAAGCCGAGGAATGGCATGGTGGACTTGAGAATCTGGTTGAAGAGGTTCCTCACGTCTGACTCCTTTATCTTTTCAGAGTAAAGGAGAAGTTCGCGCGCTTTCACGTTTGCCATTCAATGCCCCGTGATGGTGGTTTGCCACGCATTATTAATAAACGTTCGGCGGACGGGAGAAAAAGGAGGGGAGCGCGGAAGTGTGCAAAATGCAGGGCGTTTTGCTTCAGCAATTTTTGCACCCCTATCTTTCGCTCCCAATAATCTTTTTGACTATGTAAAACTGCTTTTCCTGGATTTTGCTGGTGTAGGGGCCTGACTTAACCCACCCTCGCTTTTCCAGAAGGTCAAGCGTATCTTGCCTATCTGCAGGCACATGCGCCTTGAGTTCATGCCAGTTGCTTTTCCTGGCATAATCTTCGAATGCGCCAATCACAGACAATCCATAGCCCTTTTCCCTTTCATCAGGCAGAATAAAGAGGTTGGTCGCTATCTTTTTAGCCGGATTCAATGTTATCGCACCAACCGCCTGGCCGTTGCTGTTTTGGATAATGAAATATTGCATGTTCTTTTCCTTATCTGATGGCGGCAGGGTGAGATTTTCTGTCCCAGGACCATGATAAATCTCTCTTGGAAAACGAGGCGTTTCCACAAAAGTCAAATCGCCAAAAGAGAAGGTTGAAAGCAGCGTAGGCAATCTCTTGAATTTGTTTCGTACGCTCTTTTGTACAAATGGGTCTTTGGATTTTCGGAGTTCCTGAATAGTTTTCATAAAATATCATATGGGCATAAGAGTTCAAAAACATGATGTTCAGGCACCGCGACGAGGCGGGGAGTAGAATGAAAAAGGAGGGGGTTACGGAAGATGTCGAACGCAGGCGTTCGACAATTGTCCAGCGAAGCTGGACAAGTACCTCAAACCTAGGAGGAATGTGCATTTTCCCGAGGAAAATGCATCAGTCATCGAACTGAGCGCCGTTCGATGCTGACCAATGAGCCGAAGCGACGCAGGTGCCCCACAAGGTGTGGCGGGCAACCTGCTGGCAGCAGGTGCGTACAGAAGGTTATGTGCCACACCTTGTGCCTGGGTTCGGATTGGGATCGTAGGGATTTGAACCCTAACATGCAGGTTTTTTCTTTCCCCGAAGGGAGATCTGGAGCCTGCCGCGCTACCAAGTTACGCCACGACCCCATCGTGCGCTATCGAGTTATAACGCACATCTTTTTATATAGGTTTCAAAGCCCTGAAAACCTGCTCAACGTTTTCCTTCCAATACCCTTAAAAATACTAGTTACCTAATAGGTAACCATGTATTCCGAGATTCCCTATGCCTGCATGCGCGCGTACGCGCTGCTCTTCACCCGCTTCGGGGAAAAACGCCCCTTTGCCCAGTCTGAGCTGGACTTCGTGCTCTCCGGCTCCATGAAGAAGAAGGTGTTCTCCATCTTGCTGAATGCGGGCTGGATAGCAAAGCGCGGCAGGAGGGAGTACCTGTGCAACGAGCCGAGAGAAGTGTTCAGGCACCTGCTAGACTTCAAGGTGCCGCAAATGCTGGGGAAAGCGCAAAAGCCCTATGCGTTTTCAGGCCTCTCGGCAATAGAGGTGTGGAGCGACTACGCCTATACGCAGCGAAGCCAGGAGCGCTCGCCGTATTTCATCAGGGTGCTGCGCAGGGACCTGCAATACTGGAAGGGATTCTTTGCGGCAAAGAGGGTGCCTGCCTACGTTGGAAAAGGAACCTCCATTGGCGAGTTTGCCATCCTGCTGCCAGTGGCGAAACTAGAGAGTATGGAGAAGGACGGGCTGTTGGTCGAGCCGCTGGAAGATGCTATGAAAGAGGCTAAGGAGAATGAGATGCATTATTATGCGTATGAGTACATGAGAAAGAAATATGGTGGAAAGCATGGATAAATTCGCTGCAAGGGAAAAGGAAGTTTTCAGTGCGCTCGAAGCGCTCTTGCACTCAAAGTGCGAGTTTGCCGTAATAGGCGGCTATGCAGTGAATGCCTATGCGCTTCCCAGGTTTTCAGTGGACTGCGACCTTGTGGCGAGTGAGGATGGCGCGAGCAAGATTGGGAAAGAGCTTCTTTCCTGCGGCTTCCATCGCGTGCCAGCCCCAAAGCACGCGCCATACGTGAACTTCGTGCGCCTTGAAAAGGAGGCGCTGCCAGGCATTATAGCCGCGTTCGATATTCTTTATGAAGAAGTGCATGACAGGCAATCTGGCGCAACTTTTGCTGCTGACTGGATATTCTCCCATTCCTCGCTTGTTTCGCTTCCGGCAAAGACATTCGCGGGCCAGCTGAAGGTGCGCGTGGTTGATGCAGATACGCTTTTTGTGATGAAATTCTGCTGCGCAAGGGCAACTGACATACGAGACATTTTCATGATGTGCGACAAGGTAAAGAACTGGGAATGGGTCAGGGCTGAGCTTGCGGCACGCGTGGATTTGGCTGCGCAGCACAGGAAGATAATGCAAAAGGTGTCGGGCGCGGAATTCAGGAAGGACTTGGGCGGAGTTTATGGCTATGTCGAACCAGCGGCATTCGGAAAAAGGCTGAAAATACTGGAAAGCGCATTCAAAATTTCCTAGGAAATCTGCTCTGCCCAAAAGAATATTAACGTCGTACACAATAAGGCCAAAAACCAGTTTACGCGGCATCGTCGACGAAGCTTACGCCACGGCCCAGAAATTTTCGTTTTCGGCTCCACGCTGCGCGCATGCACAACTTTTCAATACGCACCATATACAGCACATAGCCTTATATGTTATTACTAGTATGTTATATTAGTAATGTGGGGAGGGGTGCTTATGGTTGAGGAGAAAGAGAGTGCATACTGGACAAATGGCGGATTGGCGGAAACCGACTGACGATAGATGAGAACTGGGAAATATAGGTGGTATACATGCAGGAAATAAGAGTGATGAACAAGGCACTGAATTCTGGCCTCAAGATGCAGGCGCTTTTGGGCAAGAAGGTCATGGATTCGGCTGGGAAGGAAATAGGGTCTGTCACGGAAATCAGGCTGGACCCGCAGACGCTCAACCTTGACGGGATTGAGCTGGACAGGGGATTCTTCGGCACATACACCTTCATCGGGCGCAAGTACATTGCAAGCCTTACCGAGGAAGGGGCGGTGCTCAACATGAGCCCGGCGGCGGATTACAAGGGGCTGAAGGTCTTTGACGCAAATGGGAAGGACGTTGGAACCGTGAAGGAAGTCCAGACCGAAGGGACTACGAACGACATATCCGCCCTTGTGGTGGAAACAGGCCTGCTCAAGGACGACGTGGTGTTTTCCAAGTCGGACGTGATGGGCGTGGGCGAAAGCGTCATGCTCAAAGTCATAGTGTAGCGCTTGCTGCCAAAGAGGGCAGGCAGCCTAGAGGCATCGTTAGCGGAACACTTCGCATGTGGTGATTGAATGGAAGGTGACAACGAAGGGAGACAGCGGCTGGCGCAGGAACAGGCAGCCGAGGCTGCGCGGGAAGCCGCGGACCAAGCCAGGGAGAGGGATAGCCAGGCGGCGCAAGATGCATCTGCAGAGCAGGCCCGTGAGCAGGACAGGCGGGCAACGCAGGAACGGGAAGTGGCGCAGGCCCGCCAGGGCGAGGAAGCCAGGGCCAGGAAAAGCGCAGAAGATGACCTGAGAGTGCGGTCTGCCGCTGAGAGGGACCAGGCGCAGCGCCAGGCTCAGGATGATGCGCAGCGCAGGAATGACGAGGATGCAAGGATGGCAGGGGCTGCCCAAAGGCAGCAGGATGCCATGAAGGCAAACGAGGAGACAGCCAGGCTCACACAAGCGGTGCAGCAGGAAACCCAGACCGAGGCAAGCAGGGCTGCGGATGAATCCAAAAGGATGGAAAAAGCAGTGACGGACTCGGCGGCGAGCGTGGAGAAAAAAGCGGAAGAGCGCTCAGGCAAGCTCAAGCCGGAGTAATCCTTGGCCGCGCCGGGGCTCAGCATGCAAATGCCATTAGTGCAAGCAGGAATGAATTCGACTGAAGGCGCCCGCCGGCTTTTTCGCCGCCGCGGCCCATCTTGCGCCTATGCCGCAGATTGGCTTTTCTTCGCTTCTGCTTTTATGTGCTCGTGCGACTTCCAGAGGAAGTAGCCTATGCAGCCAAAAGTTGCGATCGGGGAGACGTAGGCAGGGATGTGCGCGCCAAAGGCGTCGGCGAGCATGATTATGCCAAGGACGAAGATGGAATACATTGCCCCGTTTTTCAGGTAGACGTATTTCTTCACGGTCTCGATGTTCCTTATTGTCAGCTCGCGCACCACCACCGCGCCAAGCCCGTTGCCAAGGAGTATGAGGGGCACTGACATTGTGAAGGCGAATGCGCCAACCACGCCATCCACTGAAAAAGTACTGTCTATCACCTCGAGGTAGAGTATCTTGCTCCAGTCGCCCATGGAAGAGGAGCCGCCCTCCAGAAGCTGCGCCTCGTGCTGCTCCGCATTCTGCTTGAAGCCGTGCGTGATGAAGAATGCCGTGGAGCCCACCACCGCCCCGAACGCCATCATGGCGTTTTTCTCCATTGCAAACCAGACAATGAGCGTCAGGAGTATGGAAACCACTGCGTAGAACCACACTCCCTGCTTCTGGAAGAACCGCTCTGGGTGCAGCCCGAACGACTTGGGCTCGAGGAAAAGCCAGTGGAAGAAGAGGAAGATGAGGAAAACGCCGCCGCCTGCAAGAAGGATGGGCGCGCTTTGCTCCACGGCGGAGGCAACCGCAGGGTCGGAGCTCATGGTCGCGAAAAATGCGCCTTCAGGCCCGAGCGCGGGGTTTGCCGCCCATACGATGAGCAGGGGAAGCACCCCGCGCACCACGAACACCGCTATCACAAGCCCGAAAGTGAGGAACCAGCGCCGCGCCTGCTTGCTCATCTTGTTCAGAACCTCGGCGTTTATCACCGCGTTGTCTATGCTGGTGATTGACTCGAAAAGCACAAGCCCCGAGACTGTGAGGAGGATGGCAAACAAGTCCATGGGGAATGGATGATGGGCAAGATTAAATAAGCATGTCAGCTTAAGGCGAGTGCGCGGATGAGGATAAGTGGATTCTCTGAGCATGGCAGGTGCTATCACACTTGCCTTGCCGTGACGCCTAACACAATTACTGACGCGCAAAAAAAAGCTGTTCTTTTTGCCAGCCATTCCGCTTTGCTTTCAGCTCACTTTTTCCTTTTCACCATTTCGTGCGCTTTTTTCGCAATGTGCTCTGCCGAGAGGCCGAATTCCTTCATAAGCTCCCAGGGCGCGCCTGTGTCTCCGAAGCGGTCGTCCACGCCAATCATGTCAAAGACGACGGGCGCTTGGCACTCTGTAAGGATGGCAGCTGCCACCAGATTGCCAAGCCCGCCTTTCTGGTGCTCCTCGCATGTGAGCACGCAGCCGGTCTCGGATGCCGCTGACAATATTGCCTTCTTGTCAAGGGGCTTGAGCGCGGACAGGTTCACTATGCGCGCGGAGATGCTGTATTCCTGCTTGAGAATCCATGCCGCGCGCATTGCCTCAGGCACTTCAGGCCCGCAGGCAATGAGGGCAATGTCCTCTCGCGCGCTTGGCGCATCGATGGAAAGGGCGTGCGTGAAGGCGTCCATGAAGCGGGGCTGCTCCCCTGTGAAGCAGATGATGGTTGCCACGCCGAATTTGTACGGCGTGGAAGCGGATGTGACCATGGGCGTGGGCTCGCGCGCAAAGCGGATGTAGCAGGGGCCGTTTATCTGGTTTATCATTGCAGCGGTTGCCTTTTTCGTTTCCGCTGCGTCGCATGGGATGAGCAGGTTCATGTTGGGCAAGCCTGCTATCTGGAAAATCTCTTCCAATGCCTGGTGGGTGGCGCCGTCAGGCCCCACTGATATTCCGCCGTGCGCGCCTACAATCTTTACGTTCCAGTTGCCATAGCATACAGTTGTCCTCACCTGGTCAAGCGCGCGGCCTGCTGCGAAAACGCCATAGGTGCCAAAGAAGGGAATCTTGCCTTCCTTTGCCATGCCTGCTGCCACGCAGGTGCCTGACTGCTCTGCAATTCCCATGGAGAAGAAGCGGTCTTTCTTGTTGGGCTTGTTCTTGTAGAACATGTTTATGGAGATGGAGCCGGAGATGTCTGCGCCGAGCGCTACAACGTTTGGGTTGGGGTTTTCGTCAAGCTCCTCGCCAAACCCTTCCTTCGTGGATTTCATGTCCACTTTCATTTTCTCCTGCGCATTCCACCAGTAGTTCTTGCTGAATTTGGGAAGAGCTGCGTCGATTTGCTCCGTCATCTTTGCCTGGTGGGCAGATGCGAGCGCGATCATTTCGTCCTTGGGAAGGTGCGTTGCGTGAAGCTCTATGAGGGCGCGGTCAAGCTCGTCCTTTTTTGGCGCGCGCCCATGCCAGCCTGCCTGGTTTTCCATGAAGGAGACGCCTTTGCCTTTCACTGTCTTTGCAATTATCACCGTGGGCTTGCCTTTTGTTTTTGCCGCCTCTTCAAATGCAGCGAGGAGCGCGGGAATGGAATGCCCGTCGCACACAATGACGTGCCAGCCGAATGCGCGGTATTTCTCGTCAATGGGGTCAATGTCCATGACATCGCAGACATTGCCGTCAATCTGCAGGCAGTTCTTGTCCACTATGCCGACAAGGTTGTCAAGCTTGTAGTGCGCTGCTTCCATTGCTGCTTCCCAAATCTGCCCCTCCTGCTGCTCGCCGTCGCCCATGAGGCAGAAAACGCGGTAGCCTTTTTTGTCAAGGCGGGCTGCAAGCGCATCGCCCACTGCCACGGACAGGCCTTGCCCAAGAGAGCCGCAGGACATCTCAATGCCTGGCAGCTTGAAGCGGTCAGGGTGCCCTTTGAAGGGAGAGCCGTATTTGCGAAGAAGAGCGGTTTGCTTGACGTCAAAATAGCCTGTGTAGCCAAGAGGCACATACCATGCGGGCGCCTTGTGGCCTGCGGAAAAGAAGAGGCGGTCGCGTCCGCCCCACTGGGGCTCGGCGGGCTTGTGATGCATTACGCGAAGGTAAAGCGCAGAGACGATGTCAGCTGAAGAAAGAGAGCCGCCGGTGTGCCCGCTTCCTGCGCAGTGGATGGATATCAGCATGTAGCCCCGCATTTCCGCTGCTGCTTTTGCGATTTCCTCTGCAGAGTATTTTTTTTCATTTCCGCTTGTGTCGATTATGCCCATAATTATCCCTCGAATTTGCCCATTTCCCTGAGTTTTTGCAAGTAGTTTTCGCACGAGTCGGATATCAGTTTTTTGTCTGCTTCTGTTGCCTGCCGAAGAATCTTTGCAGGCACCCCTGCCGCGATGCTTCCTGGAGGCACGCGCATGCCTTCGGTGACGACCGCGCCTGCGGCAACAATGCTCCATTCGCCTATCTCGCAGCCGTTGAGAAGGGTGGCGTTCATGCCAATCAGCACATTGTCCGCCACTTTGCAGCCATGCACTATGGCGCCGTGCCCCACTGTCACGTTTTTCCCTATGCGCACGTTTTCCCCGTGGATGACGCAGGTTTCCTGTATGCTTGAATTGTCGCCCACCTCAATGCTGCCTTCGTCCGCATGGATGACGGCGAATGCAGAAACGTAGACGTTCCTTCCGAGCCGGGCGGCTGCGCCTACATCGGACTTTGGATGGATAAAACTCATACGACCACACTGCCTCAGTAGTTCAGCGTGCCCTCTTCGGAGCCCTTGGCGCCAAGGAGCGCCTTCATCCTGCGAAGCCCTTCGATGATGTTCTCCTTGGAGGTGGCGTAGGACAGGCGGATGTGCTGCTCGGGGTCGCCCGGGTTCCTTTTGCCGAAGTGTATGTCTGCAAGCGTGGCCACGCCGTTTTTCAGAAGCAGTTTCCGAAGCTCCTCGGAGTCTTTGAGCTTGAGCTTTTTCACTGCAGCGGTGACGTTGGGGAATGCGTAGAACGCGCCGCCAGGCATGAGGCAGTGGACACCGTCCACCTCGTTGAGCAGCCCTACGATGAGGTCGCGCCTTTCCTTGAAGGAGGCGGCCATTTTCTCGCTTTCGGTTTGCGGCCCGTCAAGCGCCTCGGCAAGCGCGTACTGGGACATGTGGTTTGCGCAGGACTCGGTGTTGGTCACCCAGCGCGCAATGTGGGGCGCAAGCACGGGGTTTGCGATGAACCCCATGCGCCAGCCGGTCATTGCATATGCCTTGGATGCGCCGTCGGATATTATGGTGCGCTCGTACATGTCGGGCAATGACGCAATGCTCTTGAATTCCTTGTCATAGGAAAGCGTGCTGTAGATTTCGTCTGAGTATATCCAGAAGTCGTGCTTTTTCGCAAGCGCGGCAACTTCCTTCAGGTCATCTTCCTCAAGTATTCCGCCCGTGGGGTTTTGAGGCGTGTTTATTATGAGAAGCTTTGTCCTGTTGCTTATGCGCGCTTTAAGTTCCTCAATGTCAAAGCTGAATTTCTTTTTCTCAAGGAGCGGAAGGGGCACGGGCACTGCGCCGTGCGCAAGTATCTGCGACTGGTAGATTGGAAAGCCGGGGTTCGGGTAGATTATCTCGTCGCCCACGCCATGGTCGGTGGTTGCCACCACTGCATGCGCAATGAACGGCTTTGCGCCGTTCGCTATTACTACATGCTCGGGCTTCACTTCAATCTTGCGCGTGCGGGTGAGATATCGCGCCACCGCCTCGCGCGCAAAAAGCGCGCCTGCGGAGTCAGTGTAGCCGGTTTTGCCGTCGTTTATCGCCTTTATTGCTGCATCTTTTATGTTCCGGGGGGTGTCAAAGTCAGGCTGCCCGATGCAGAAGCTGATGATGTTTTGCCCTTCGCGGCGCAGGCGGTTCACTTCGGCCAGCACTTCAAAAGCAGTCTCGGTCCCCAAATCTTGCGTTCGCTTGGAAATTTCCATTAGCTCCCTCCCACTGGGCAAATTAGGCTGCAATATTTTATATTAATGGCGGGAAGCGCGCCAGGGAGCGCCTTGCCTTCGGCGAGCCGCACTGCGCCATCCGTCCATTTTCCAGCAGCACGGCTGGCAAGAGCCGCCAAGAACATTTATAAGTGAAATGAAAGGAAATAAGCCGGGTGGTAAAATGGTTTTCAAAAAAGGACAGGCGGTGCTTGACTTCCTGATGACATATGGATGGGCCATTGCCCTTGTGATCATTGTGGCAGCGGCGCTCTTCGCGCTGGGCGTCTTCGACATGAGCAACTTTGTCGGCACCAAGGCAGCAGGATTCTCGGGCGTTGCAGTGAAGGGATGGAACATGGATACTGCCGGAACGTTCACTTTCAGGCTCTCCAACCAGGCAGGCCAGCAGATAAACATCACGGGCGTAAGCGCGACTGTCGGCACCACGACCGTGGCAGTCAACGGAACCCCGACGGCGCTCGCAACCGGCGCGGACACAAGCATGCTTTCAACACCCATAGGTGCATTCGGCGCGCAGATGTTCGGGGCAGGATACGCGGCCAAGATGACAATCAACTACACCGACCTGAACTCCGGCTTTGCGTCCTCGACAACAGGCACCCTTACAGGAAAGGCAGCGTAATACTGCCTTTCATTTTTTCTTTTTTATTTTCTCTTATTCCCGTTCAACCTAATTGTTATAAAAACAGCCTGCTGGAAAATGGGAGCATGCTTCAAAAGATAGTGGCGCAGGCAAAGGAAACTTTTGCGGACCCGTTCAACCGCTTCCTTATACTGCTCATCATGGTTGCCGCAGGCTATGCGCTTGCCTTTTCCGCAACGGTTGAGCCCGTTGCCCCCCAGCAGTTCTCCGGCAATGCCACGCTTGACGTGCATTTCTTCTACCATCCCGCCTGCCCGCACTGCAAGGAGCAGATGCCTTACAACCAGCAGCTTGCGGAAGAATATCCTGCGGCAAAATGGAGTTACCATGACACTGCCGACCCTGCGCAGAACGAGTTTATGGTAAACGAGCTTGAGGCGCTTGGCAGGAAACAGGAGGGAGTGCCGACCACGATAATAAACGGGACGGTGATTGTGGGCTTTGACAAGGAAAGCACGCCGCAAAAGCTGCGCGACGCGCTTTCCGCAAACGGCGCAGGCGGAAAGAATGAAACAGCGCAGAACAAGACGATCACGCTGCCCATCGTGGGCGCCATTGACCCGTATGCCTACTCGCTGCCTGCGCTTGCAATCACGCTGGGATTGATTGACGGCTTCAACCCATGCGCGATGTGGGTGCTGGTTTATCTTATCTCAATCACGCTCACGCTCAATGACAAGCGCAGGCTCTTGCTGGTGGTGGGCACGTTCCTTTTTGCATCAGGCGCGCTTTACTTTCTCATCATGGCAGCCTGGCTCAATGCCTTCCTGTTCGTAGGCTATATCCGCCCGGTGATGATAGCGGTGGGCGCAATCGCGCTTTACTGGGGGATAACCTCGCTCCGCGAGTTTTGGAAGAACAAGGGCGAGATTGCGTGCAAGGTGGACAATCCCGGCGAGAAGAAAAAGCTCGCAGGCGAGATGGAGGCGCTCCTTTCCTCCCCGCTGTCAGTTGCCACGTTTGCAGGCCTTGTGGCGCTGGCATTCACAATCAACTCCATTGAGTTCGTGTGCTCCTCGGCAATACCTGCGGTTTTCACGTCTGTACTTTCGTTGTCAGGGGTCTCGGCGCTTGAGCATTACTTCTACATATTCCTGTACGTGCTGATGTACATGCTGGACGACATTGTTGTCTTTTCGCTTGCCTATTTTGCAGTGGGGGGCGCGCTTGGCAGCAAGGTGGCATCGTGGGGGCATGCAATCGGAGCGGTGATACTGATTGCGCTTGGCATTATGCTCCTGTTCGCGCCAGGGCTCCTCATGGCATGACGCAGCGCCTGAAAAAAGCAAATCGTCCCCCGGGCCAATGCATAGCTATATATAGTTATATCTAATAACATATTACATTCGTAATAGTTTGGCACGACCAAACAAAAACCGATGGGAAAATGACGCCGCAGCGGCATTTTACCAGATTTTCGCGAGGTGCGAAGCACCGAACGAAAACCGATGTGCATTTTGCCGATGCAAAATGCATCAGACATCGTCCGAAGGACGATGCTGATGGCACAAATCCCAGAGGATTTTGCCAGAAATTGTTCGGTTTGCCGAACAATAACCAAACCATTTAAAGGCAGCAAGCAATTGCAAAATAGCAGGTGATTTCAATGACTCAAGCAACGCCATTCAGGCAATACGCAGGCGCATTCGCGCTCGTCGCAGTGGTTGTGCTCTCGCTCCTCGTAATTGCAGTCCTCCCCCAGCAGCCGCTCCCGCCTGCCCCGCCAGGCACTGTTGCAGGCTCGGATGGCTTGAAGTCATTCACTTCCTATGATGAAATATACTCGTTCCTCAAAGCCGGCTCCGGCAGCTCGTATGGCAACTATGGCGGAAGGGGAGTTGCAATGGACGGCATGATGGTGAAAACCCTTGCGCCGGCATCCGCGCCCTCGCCATCAGCGACAGGCGCTGAAAGCGGCACATCGCAATCCGTCGGCGCATCGGATTATTCCCAGACAAACGTGCAGGTGAAGGGAGTGGACGAGCCTGACTTTGTGAAAAACGACGGGAAATACATCTATGTTGTGAAGAACGAGTACAATAACAATAACTACAAATACAATCCGTTCGGGTCGACATCTGAGGGAAAGGTGAAAATCATCGACGCCTACCCGGCAGCAGGGATGAAGCAGGCTGGGGAAATTTCGATTGAAGGCACGGTGAGCGAGCTGTTCATCTATGAAAACAAGCTCGTGGTTTTCGGAAGCATATACGTCCCGTTCTACTACCCGCGCGCGCTTTCTGCAGACGTGCGCTGCCTGGGCTGCGAGATGCCGCCCTACTATTCGTCCAATTTCGCATTCATGAGGGTGTATGACATTTCCGACAAGTCCTCGCCGAAGCTGTTGAAGAGGGTGGAAGTGAAGGGAGACTACAAGGATGCGCGCATGATTGAGGGAAAGGTGTACGCGGTGTTCTCGGACTATGCGTCCTACTCCTACCCTGTGCCGATCTACCGCGTGGATGGCAATGACAGGCAGGTGGCGCCGTCCGACATAAAGTACTTTGATTACCCGGACAGCAGCTACAGCTACAATATTTTCACAGGCGTGGACCTTGATGACCTGGACAAGGAGGAGAGCAGGAAAGTGGTGCTCATGGGAGCCTCGCAGAACCTGTTTGTCTCCACTGAAAACATGTATGTCACATTCACGACGTACGACTACTATGACCCGGCCTGGAAGATTTACAACGAGGTTTTCTCCCCGTACTTTGACGCAGAGACCAGGCAGAAGATGGCGGACATCGACGCGATGAACATCTCGGGCTGGAGAAAGGAGAGGCTAAAATCCGAGGAGGCACTTTACTTCATCCAGAGCAAGATATACAACCCGCTTGACCTCACAGTAGACACTGAGCTTCGCGTGGAATTGACCAGGAAGATTGCGGAAAAGCAGGAGCAGGCAAGCGAGCAGTACAGGAGCACGGAATTCACCGAGGCGCACAAGTTCGCCCTTGACGGCGCATTCACCTACAAGGGGCAATCAGCAGTGATGGGCCATGTGCTCAACCAGTTCTCAATGGATGAGTACAATGGCTACTTCAGGATTGCCACCACAAGCGGGAACACCTGGGACAGCGAAAACCCGTCATCCAACAATGTATATGTAATAGATGAGGGAATGAAAGTGGTTGGAAAGCTCGAAGGGCTGGCAAAAGGCGAGTCCATCTACTCCGCGCGCTTCATCGGGAACAGGGGCTATCTTGTCACATTCAAGAAAATCGACCCGCTGTTCGTGGTGGACTTGTCAGTGCCGACCGACCTGCGCGTGCTCGGGCAGCTGAAAATTCCCGGCTACTCGGATTACCTGCACCCGTACGACGAGACGCATTTGATAGGCCTGGGCAAGGATGCTGAAGCTGCAGAGGGCGAGAACCGCGACTTTGCATGGTACCAGGGAGTGAAGCTCTCGCTTTTCGACGTGGGCGATGTGGCGCACCCCAAGGAGATTGCAAAGTATGAGATTGGAGACAGGGGCACGGACTCGTATGCATTGCAGGACCACAAGGCGTTCCTTTTCTCAAAGGAGAAGAACTTGCTGGCAATCCCTGTGCTTCTGGCGAAAATCGACCCGCTGAAGTACCCCAAGGGCGTGGAAGCAAGCACATACGGAGACTACGTGTTCCAGGGAGAGTACGTGTTTGACGTGTCGCTTGAGAATGGGTTTGTGCTCAAGGGCACGGTGTCGCACGCAGACAGCAGCGAGTTTGCCAAGAGCGGCTACTACTGGTACAGCGGATCGAGCGTAAAGCGCGCGCTTTACATGGACAGCACGCTTTACACCGTGTCTGACATCTATGTCAAGGCAAACGACCTGGGAACGCTCCAGGCAATATCTTCCCTGCAGATCGGCAATGAGACCGGCTATGGCGGAAGGTATTACTAAGTTCCGCCAACTGGCAGCCCAAATGCCCTGCTTGGCCGCAGGGCACCCCCTTTTTAATATTTTAGCGACTGAAAGGGAGCAAGAATAAGGGTGGTTATTTGTCAGGCAAAGCATTTGCAGTTCCTCTTTTGGCGATTTTGGGCATTTTTGCGCTCGTGCTGCTTTCAGGCTGCCTGCAGCAGGGCTGCACATCCGACAAGAGCTGCAAGGCGTGGCAGTTCTGCGACACTGCGAAAAAGGCATGCGCGCTCCGAGACGGATACTGCAACGTGGACAGCGAATGCAACGACACGCTTAAGACCTGTCCGGCGGCAACGCACCAGTGCGCATTTCTCCAGAACAAGTGCAGGGGCGACGGAGACTGTGGAAGCTGGCAGGTGTGCGATGCGGTGGGCAACAACACCTGCAGGCCCCGCATAGGCTATTGCGACGATGATTCTGTTTGCGACGCCAATACTGAAGTTTGCAGCCCCAGCAGGCACGTCTGCGTGCCCAAGCCAGGAGGCTGCCTGAACCAGTTTGACTGCGACGCGTGGCAGATGTGCAACATGACCGCCAAGCGCTGCATGCCCATGGAGGGAAGGTGCGGCTCGGATGTGGACTGTGAGCTTTGGCAGGTGTGCAATGTCACTGCAAAAGTGTGCGCGGTAAAGCCAGGCTTTTGCAACAATGACCTGGATTGCGCAAGCCACCTGCTTTGCGACAGGGCGCTCAAGCGCTGCGTGGTGACATCGGATTCATGCCTTACGGACAAGGACTGCAGGGAATGGCAGCTTTGCAACACGCAGACCAACAAATGCGAGGCCCAGCGAGGCCTATGCGCATCGCTTTCAGACTGCGAGAGCTGGCAGATTTGCGATGCGGCCAACCGCCGCTGCGTGAGCAGGCCGGGCTACTGCACCACCAATTCAGAGTGCAACTCGGCATACCAGCAGTGCGACGTGCCCACGCACAAGTGCCTGGTGATGGCAGGCTACTGCACCAAGTCGTCGGAGTGCAAGTACAATGAGCGCTGCGAGCTTGATCCGCTGTCGTCTTCCGCCTACCGCTGCGTGAAGGCAGTGTGCGGCACCAACAACGACTGCCCAGGGGGCTTTTGCGACCTGGTGGACCACCAGTGCAAGAGCTCGCCTTAACCCGCAGGGCACACAGCAACCATTTTATTCTTAAGCGGCTCTGTAGGCTGCAACAACTTTAGGAGATGAGCTAAATGACAACAATAAAGAACGACGAATACGGGCCTGAGATGATAGTTCACGTCTATGATCCAAAGACGAAGATGGAAGGAATCGTGGTCATTGACAACACTGCCATCGGCCCTGCAAAGGGAGGCGTGCGATTGGTGCCGGACATCACTGTTGGTGAAGTGTACGGTCTTGCGCGCGCAATGACTTGGAAGAACGCGCTTGCAGGCATTCCGTTCGGAGGGGCAAAGTCGGGCATCAAGGCGCCTGGCAACGCGCCCAACAAGGCTGAGCTTGTCCGCGCATTTTCCGAGAAAATCGCCCAGCTTGTGCCCTCGAAGTATGTGCCAGGCCCGGACATGAACATAGGCGAGAACGAGATGGCGATAATTTCCAATACGATTGGCACGAGGCAGGCTTCCACCGGGAAGCCTTCCAGCATGGGCGGCTTGCCCCATGAGCTTGGCTCCACCGGCTATGGCGTGTTCCTTGCAACCGAGGTGGCGCTTGAGTACGCAAAAATTCCTATTGCAGGCGCAACCGTGGCGCTTGAGGGGTTTGGCAATGTGGGGACATTCACCACAAAGTTCCTCACCGAAAAAGGCGCGAAAGTGATTGCAGTTTCAGATTCAAAAGGCACTGTTTACCTTGAGAGCGGGCTTTCGTACGAAACGCTCATGCAGGTGAAGAAGGAAAAGGGAACGGTGACTGCATACCCTGGCGCAAAGGTGCTTCCAGCTGCAGACTTGTTCGGAATAAAGTGCGATGTCCTCATACCCGGCGCGCGCCCCAATGTGATACGCGATGACAACATGAACGCGATAAAGGCGCGCGTGATTGTGGAGGCTGCAAACATCCCCATGACGCCCGACATCGAGCTTGCGCTTGTGAAGAGAGGCATCGTGGTGGTGCCTGACTTTGTTGCAAACGCAGGCGGAGTGATTTCATCCTATGTGGAATTCATCGGCGGAACGGAGCAGCAGATGTTCGCCATGGTGAAGGAAAAGATAACCGCCAACACGAGATTGGTGTTCGAGCGCGCAAAGGGCGGGGACCTCCGCTCTGCAGCGCTTGAGATTGCCAAGGAGAGAGTGAAGGCGGCAATGGAAAAACAAAGTTTTTCCAGAAGCGGAAGCGCAGCTTCCGCTCAGATGGAGAAGAAAAAGTAACTAAGCTGATGCCATGCTTTGCTTTGTAGCGCTTGCGGTTTTCCTGGTGCTTTCCATCTTCTCGGCAAAGTACCGCCCGCTTGCCAGGCGCGCGCTTGACTGCGTGGTGAAAAAGGCGACGCTTCGCCCGTGCGACGCCGGTTTGGACGAGGAGATAAAGGCTGCAAGCATCTCAGGCATCATGAAAATATCTCCTGGCGGCGCATCCTTCCTGAACAGGCACTTTGAGGCGTTCTCGCTTCTCTTCACGCTGCTGTTTTTCGTCTCGCTGTTCTTTGCAGCCCAGGGGCTGTATAATTTCATAATATACGGGAACTGCAACGGGTTCGAGGGCGGATTCTGCATCTACTCGGGACTGCAGAACGAGGCTTTCCTCAAGGCGCCGACCTCGCTGCAGGGCGTGTCAGCAGGCAACCCGAATGCGAACATAACAGTGATTGAGTTCGGCTGCTACACCTGCCCCTACACCAAGGCGGCAGAGACGGGCGTGCAGGGCATAATTTCCAATTACGGGAACAAGGTCCACTATGTCTACAAGGCATTCCCGCTTCCCTCGCATCCCTATTCGCGCGAAGCCGCGCTTGCGGCGTTCTGCGCTGCCGACGATGGCAAGTACTGGGAATACCGCGCTGCGCTTTTTGACAGGCAGGAGGACGTGAGGCAGAACGGCACCGCGGTGCTTTATGATATTTCCCGCTCCCTCAACCTCACATCGTTTGACTCGTGCTATGCAGCGGGCAAGCACAACGACCTGCTCCAGAAGAGCACGGACGAATGCACTGCATCGGGCATCTACGGCACGCCCACGTTCTTCGTGAACGGCAAGGCGTTTGTGGGCCCTGGCGCGGTGATTGATGCCGAGAAGGAAGTGAAGAAGCTGATTGGCGAGTGAATGGATTCCAACAAGCTGCGAGCTGATTTCCCAGTCCTTCAATCCTCCAAATCAATCTACTTTGATTCCGCCTGCACCGCCCTCAAGCCGCGCGCGGTGGTTGATGCGGAAAGCGGCTATTACTCAGAGCTGTCGGCGTGCGCAGGCAGGTCGCACCATTCGCTTGCCAGGCGCACTGAAGAGAAGTTTGAAGCTTCCCGCGCCCGGATTGCGTCATTTGTGGGTGCAAAGCCTGAAGAGCTTGTTTTCACCAAGAATACTACAGAGGCGCTCAATCTTGTCATCCGCTCGCTGGACTACTCGCAGCGCAGGAAAGTCGTATCCACCCCTCTTGAGCACCACTCGCTTCTCCTGCCTATAATGGAGCAGCAGAGAAGGGGCATTGTAAAAATGGAAATGATGGGAGTGAATCAGGCAGGCGAAATCCCGGAGTCATCTTTATCCGTTATTGATTCTTCCACTGCGCTTGTGGCAGTGCACCACACCACCAACACCACAGGCATGCGCGCACCTTTGGAAAAGATTGTGAAGGCTGCGCATGATGCCGGCGCGCTTGTCCTTATTGACGCTGCGCAGGGAGTGCCACATTCGCGCGTGGACTTCAGGAAGCTTGGCGCGGACTTTTTGGCGTTCTCTGGGCACAAGATGTGCGGCCCCACTGGCATTGGCTGCCTGGTTGGAAAGAAAGAGGCATTTGAAAAGCTTGACACTTTCATCGTTGGCGGGGAGACTGTGGAAACCGTCAGCCTGCAGGCAGTGAAATGGAAAAGCGCGCCCAAGCGCTTCGAGGCAGGCATACAGAATTATGCAGGCGCCATAGGCTTGGCTGCAGCGTGCGATTATCTTTCGAAAATCGGAATGGAAAACATAGAAAGGCATGAAAAGGAAATGGCGGGCAAATTAATTTCTGCCATCCAATCCATTCCTGGCGCCACAATCTACGGAAGCGTGTCTGCTCCGCGCTGCGCTTTGGCGTCCTTTAATCTGAAGGGCGTTTCCGCGCACCAGGTGGCGCTCATGGCGGATTCTCTTTCAAAAATAGCAATGCGCTCAGGAGTTTTCTGCGCTGAGCCTGGCGCTAACGTGCTTGGCTTTGGAAAAGGCGCTGCGCGCGCATCGCTCTACCTTTACAATACCGAGGAGGAAGTGCGCATCTTTGCCGAGACGATGCAGAAAATTGCAAAGCTCTGATTTTTCTGCCGAGCCTTACCAGTCCAGCACGTAACCAAACACGAGCGGAGCCACTATGGTCGCGTCGGATTCTATCACGAAGCGCGGAGTGGAAGCGTCAAGCTTGCCCCAGGTGATTTTCTCGTTGGGCACTGCGCCGGAGTAGGAGCCGTAGCTTGTCGTGCTGTCTGAGATTTGGCAGAAGTACGACCAGAAGGGCGTTTTCTCAAGCTTCAAGTCCTGTATGAGGAGAGGCACCACGCAAATCGGGAAGTCGCCTGCAATCCCCCCGCCTATTTGGAAAAAGCCTATCTTGTGGCTGGGAGAAGTTGCCTTGTACCAGTTGATGAGCTCCTCCATGTACTGCGCGCCGCGCTTGAGAGGCGTGTAGGAGGAAAGCCCGCCCTTTATCACTTGGGACACGAACATATTGCCAAGCGTGGAGTCTTCCCATCCTGGCACGAACATCGGAAGATTCTTCTCGGCAGCCGCAAGCAGCCAGCTGTCCTTGGGGTCGATTTCATAGTGCTCTTTCAGCACGCCTGAGAGAAGGAGCTCGTACATGTACTCGTGCGGGAACGCCGGCTTGTTTTCCTTTTCATGCCTCTGCCATATCTTGAGCACTGCCTTTTCAATGCGCCTCATTGCCTCGTCCTCAGGGATGCATGTGTCTGTGACGCGGTTGAAGCCGTCGTTGTAAAGGTCAAGCTCATCCTGCGGGGAGAGCTGGCGGTAGTGGGGCACGCGCTTGTAGTGCTTGTTTGCCACAAGGTTGAAGACGTCCTCCTCGAGGTTCGCGCCCGTGCAGGTGATTGCATGCACCTTGCCCTGCCTAATCATCTCCGCAAGCGACTTGCCAAGCTCCGCGGTGCTCATGGCGCCTGCAAGCGTCACCATCATCTTCCCGCCCGAGTCGACGATGTCGCAGTATGCCTGCGATGCGTCCACGACAACTGCTGAGTTGAAGTGCTTGTAATGCTTCTTCATGAAGCTGCGAATGTACCCGGACATAATCCCACCCCGAAAAACCGCACCAAAAAAAGAACGCGCGATGAAAATTTTATTTTACGCAAAAAGTACGGCGTAAAAGTATATAATGATTTTGATTTTTTAGAAAAAATCGCGCACGGAAAAAATGAGATTACATGAACTCCTCGATGTACTTTGAGATGTCAGTGGATGAGATGTCGTGCTTGGCAAGCGGCGAGTCATTTATGAATGGTATTTCATCCGTGTAAATCGGCTTCTCTGTTTTGTAGAACACGCCGATTGGCCAGCGCTCGGTCTCCTGCGCGCGCTTCATCGCTGCTTCTAAGTTCGATGGGTCGTGCCCCTCGGCATCAAGCTTGTAGATTTTCTTCTGGTACAAGTCGTAAGGGAGGTCTTTCCTCCAAGTGGTGCATGGCTGGAACACGTCGATGTGCGCGATTCCCCTGTGGGCAATGCCTTGCGAAATCATGTCGGCGAGATGCGGAATGTCGCCGGAAAATCCGCGCGCCACGAATGTTGCGCCGGCTGAGAGGGACATTAAAATGGGGTTTATTTCGCGCTCGATTGCGCCGTTGGGGGTGGAGCGCGTCTTCGTCCCCTGCTTGGTGGTGGGGGAAGTCTGCCCGGTTGTCAGGCCGTATATCTCGTTGTTCTGCACTATGTAGGTGAAATCCATGTTCCTGCGCATGGCGTGCAAAAAGTGCCCCATGCCAATCCCGTAGCCGTCGCCGTCCCCGCCCACTGCCACCACGGTGAGCTTATTGTTTGCGAGGTGGATGCCCTGTGCAGGAGGGATGGACCTTCCATGGAGCCCTTCAAACCCGTATGTCTTTATGAAGTGAGGGAGCTTGGAGCCGCAGCCCACGCCCGAGACCACGACTGTGTCGTGCTGCGGAATGCCCAACTTTGCAAGCGCTCCTTTCAGCGCTATCAGTATGCCAAAGTCGCCGCAGCCCGGGCACCAGGTGGGCGCGTGCCCGGAGTTCAAGTCAGATACTGTCACCATGATATCACTTCATTTTCTTCCGACAAGCTGGGAAATATGCGCTGCGATTTCCTCGGGCGTGAACGGGCGCGCGTCGTAGCGCAGGTATGCCTTTTCTATGTAATAGCCTGTCTTCTGGAGTATGAGGGCGCGCATCTGCGCCTCGGAATTGCCCTCGAGGATTACGGTGTTTTTCGATGCCTTGAGGTTTTTGAGGACAGTGGCTGCAGGGAATGGGGAGGCGTATCTTATGTGCATGAGGCGCGCTGCCACGCCGCGCTGCTCCAATAGCTTGAGCGCCTCAAGCGCTGGGCCCTTGGTGGAGCCCCAGCAAACAATAGTTATGTCTGCAAGCGCCAATGATGCGCCGTAGAATGTGGGCGCGATGAAGACCTCGGGAATCACGGAGAGCTTGGTGGCGCGCTTGTCAATCTGCTTCACGCGCTCAGGCCCTTCCTCTGATGTGAAGCCGGTTTCATCGTGCTCGTAGCTCGAGCAGACGTGCATGCCGTTTTTCTGCCCAGGCAGGCAGCGGTTCGAGATCCCGTTTGCAGTGTATTCGTAGCGCTTGAAGGCGGCTGCTGCTTCCATTTTCTCGTCGCTCATGAGCTTGCCGCGCTCCACCTTGAGCGGAAGCTTCCTGAAGTCCTCCACGGTCTGCGAGCTTTCGGAAAGGTACTTGTCAAGGAGCACAATCACCGGCACCTGGAGGAGCTCGGCGATGTTGAAGGCGTTGAATGCCTCAACGTAGCACTCGGTTGCATCGCCCGGCGCAATCACCACGCGGGGGAATTCGCCTTGCGAGGTGTGGAGGGAGAAAAGCAAGTCTGCCTGCTCGGTGTAGGTGGGAAGCCCAGTGGATGGGCCTGCGCGCTGGGAGTTGAATATCACGCATGGCGTTTCCATTATGCCCATCATGCCGATTGCCTCGGACATGAGCGAAAAGCCGCCGCCAGATGTTGCGGTCATGGAGCGCGCGCCTGCAAATGCCGCGCCCGCAATCATGTTTGCCGCTGCGATTTCATCCTCGGTCTGCTTCACGATGATGCCGAAGTCAAGCTCATGGCCTGCCATGAGGTGAAGTATTGCAGTGGACGGGCTCATGGGGTACTCTGCCACGAACTTGCAGCCTGCTGCAATCGCGCCTGCCACGGACGCCTCGTTGCCGTTTATGAAAAGCGTCTTTTCGCGCTTCACAAACTCTACTTTTGCCTTGAAGCTGCCGTTCACGATGGATTTTGAGAAGTCATAGCCTGCGCGCGCGGCTGCGATGTTGGAGTCCACCACCTTCTGGCCTTTCCTTGCCCACATCTTTGCCATCATGTTCTCGATTATTGCAAAGTCCAGCCCAAGGATGCCCATGGCGGCGCCGAGAGCGACGGTGTTGAACATTATTTCCCCGCCAGCTGCGGCTGCCATTTGCGAGAGGGGCGCGCCGACGTAAGTTATGTCCTGCCTTTTTGCGATTTCCTTTGCAGTGCTTACCTTGCTGGAATCGTAAATGAGCGCGCCGCCTGCGGACAGCTCTGACGCGCGCACTTCCACTGTCTTTTTGTCAAGAGCGATGAGGATGTCTGGCTTCCCCAGAAGGGAGAATATTGGCTGCGGGCTTGCGCTTACTGCGTAGATGTTGTGCCCGCCCTTGATGAGCGAGGGGTAGTCGTTTGCGCCAAAGACCTCAAGCCCGCTCCGCTGCAGGCATTTTGCGAACAACAATCCCACTGACGCAACGCCTGCGCCCGCAGGCCCTCCTATGAGAAAGTTCACCCTATTGACATCAGCCATGGAATCACTTTTGGTCGCGCGGGTAAAAACGGAATTGAAATTAATAAAGGTTCTTGACGTGGATTGACGTAGTCAGGAAATAGGAACAGTGGCGAACCGCGCGCCTAAGCAAAAATTGCACTATACCCAAAATACAGGCCAAAACCAATCAGCATTATTCCTGCAGCCAAAGATACATAGCGCATCGCCCTTTCGGTCATGAGCCCTTTCCCAGCGTGCGCCGCTATTGACAGGGCGGTCCCGGAAATTCCGGCCCCAATAACTGCCAGGCCGATGTCCAGCAGCAAAATCTCCCTGCTTGCATCGGTGCCAAGGTTCGATGACACTACTCCGTAAAAAGCCAGCCACGCCACTATGGTGATGGGGTTGAAAACATTGATCAGCGCCCCTGTGATGAAAGGATTTTCGGTTTCACCAGATATTGCCTGCTGGAGAAGATTTCCTTTCATGAAAAATTCCCTTGCGCTTTGGACGCCCAAATACACCAACATTGCCATGCCAAAAAGCCCGAGGGCAAGCTTGGCGGCTGGATTGGAAACAAACTGGGAAAGGCCAAAGAAAATGATGAGGACGTACGCAGCGTCGACCAGAGTGGCGCCGGCATTTACCAAAAATGCAGGAACAAACCCGCCTTTCAGCCCTTTCCGGATTATCTCTATGAAAACAGGGCTGTAGCTTGCCCCTACAGCCATGCCCATAAGCAGGCATTCCGTTGCACCAAGCATGAGATGCATCTATGCTCAGACATTTATTATTGTATTGCAAAAATAAGAAAAAAAGTAAAAAAAATCAGTTGCTCTTCGCGCGTTTCCTTGACTGCCTCTTTCCGCTTGCCGAGTGCTTTCCACGTTTCATATGTTCACCTTTTTTCAGAATAGTCGCCCTCGCAGGGACCGCCAGCTTTGCTGGCGGGTTTTTGCACCGAGGTGCAAAACTGCGAGGCATTCGCAAGCGCCCTCGCAGGGATTTGAACCCTGATCTCAAGCTCCGCAAGCTCGCATTCTATCCAAGTTATACTACGAGGGCACAGGAGGATAAGAGGCTAAACCCTTATTAAGTTTAGGCACCCACGGTTTTCCCACGTGGGAACATGTCTTCGAGCCAGGTTGCGCGTTTAGACGAGAAGGGCAGGCTGATAATACCTGCAGCGTACCGGGAGGTACTGAACCTCAAGGAAAACTCCAACGTGCTCCTTATCCTCAACAGCGAGAAGTCCACGCTTTCCATATTGCCCTTTGCAGCTGCAGGGGACAGCCTGTTCCGCATGACCGTGGCGCTGTCAGACGCGCCAGGCTCGCTTTCGCGCCTTCTTCTCATACTTGCGAAAAGCGGGGTGGATTTGGTGCAGTCCGAGTCCATTGCGTCGGACAGGGGAAGGAGCGCGGAATGGCGCGCTACCGCTGATTTTTCGAAATGCAAGCCAAGGCACGCTGCCATCCGCGAGCTTCTTTTGAGGGAAAAGGTCGCAACGCGCGTGGAAATCGAGGAAGTTTAAGCCCCTCTGCTTTTGCCAGTGCAGGATGTTTTCCGCCAGCCTACGGTGCGTTTTATAAACCCTTTGCCCACTAAAATGGGAAAGTGGGAAAGAGGTGGGAATATGATTGCACAAGAAACCAGGAAGAACGGAACAGCAATTGGCACCAGGCAGCGCCTTGAGGTCGCCGAGAGGCGCCTGCTGAGGCTGCAGGCAGATTTGCAGAAATATGCCCGGGGCAGCGGCGCAGGGCGAAAGATGGGCTGCATTGCAAAAGCCATAAGCCGCGACCTGGACATCCTCAAGGCAGCGCCCGACCTCTCACCTGGCCTTCGCAGGAAAACATATGATGTGGCAGACGGGTTTTGCGAAACGGTTGGGCAGGCAGACTTGCCTGGGAAGGTTGATGCGTTTGTCAAGGCGCAAGGCGTGAAGCGCTCGCTTTACGAGCCTGCCAACTCCTGCTGACCCTTATTTTTCCATTGTTGCGCCTGGAACGGAGAATTTAAACGCGCTCCATGCCCACATTCCATGGGAATAAGGTGGGAAAATGGAGAATGCGAAAAAAGGCAAAGCCTTGAAGGAATGGAAGAAGGGAGTGGAAATGGGCGGCACGTTTGAGCTGGTGGACAGCATAAACGAGTATGCGCGCCGAAGAAGCTCCCTGCTTGCAGACCAGCCTGGCTAAATCTAGATGGAGAATATTCCTATTTGAATAAAACCGTCAGCGCAGTTTATAATCCGTCTTTTGGAAATTTGCCTTGGTGAGCACATGGTTACCAAGATATTCTCTTCAGAGTCGGTGACGGAGGGGCACCCGGACAAGATCTGCGACCAGATATCCGACGCAGTGCTCGACGCCATCCTCAAGGAGGACCCGAAAGGCAGGGTGGCGATTGAAACGCTGGTCACCACGGGCACGGTGATAGTTGCAGGCGAGGTCACCACAAAGACATATGTTGACGTGCAGAAGGTGGTGCGCGAGACTTTGCAAGGAATAGGCTACACCAATCCTGAATATGGCATGGACTCCAAGGACTGCGGAGTGCTCACCTCCATCCATGAGCAGTCGCCGAACATTGCGGTTGGCGTGGACGAGAAAAAGGAGCATGAGCAGGGCGCAGGGGACCAGGGCATGATGTTCGGCTATGCCTGCAGCGAGACTCCGCAGCTCATGCCGCTTCCCATCATGCTTGCCCATGCAATAACGCGCAGGCTTTCCGAGGTGAGGAAGGGCAAGGTGCTGCCTTGGCTGCGCCCGGACGGCAAGAGCCAGGTGTCAGTAGAATATGTTGATGGCATGCCCAAGCGCGTGGCAACCGTGGTGGTGGCTGCGCAGCATGACCCGTCTGTCCCCGAGGCAACGGTGAGGAAGGAAGTGATAGAAAAAGTGGTCAAGCCTGCGTGCGGACGGTGGCTTGATGCAAAGACTAATTATTTCGTGAACGGCACGGGCATTTTCGTGGTGGGCGGGCCGGAGGGCGACACTGGCGTGACAGGCAGGAAAATCATCGTGGACACCTACGGCGGCATGGGAAGGCACGGAGGAGGGTGCTTCTGCGTGGGCGGAGGTTCCCTAGTAAATACTGAAAATGGGCTGGCACCCATCAGGGAACTCTCGTCCCTTCGCCAGGGAGCGCTGATTAAAACAGATATTTCCCCGACGCCAGTTGGAGAGTGGCTCGACAACGGTGAGATGGAAGTGCTTGAAATCGAGACCGATGATGGCTATTCGCTCGAAGGCACGCCCAACCAGGCAATACGCGTGATTGATGCGCAAGGCAACTACGTGTGGCGCAGCGCAGACGAATTGCAACCTTCGGATTACTTGGCCATCCAGAGGAAAAACAGGCTTTTCGGGCAGGGAAAACGCATAGAATTTGAATTCCTGCACAAACCAAGCACCCATAGAAAAAATATTTTTTCATTTCCTGAAAAGCTCACTGAAGATTATGCTTACCTTTTGGGTCTGCTCATTGGCGATGGTAGGTGCACCAGCCGCGATGGGGCGCAGGTCTGCGTGTGCGAAAAAGAGATGGAAGAAACTGTGCAGGCGCTTTTCAAGAGGCTGTTCGGTCGCGAAGGCAAGGTATTCGGCCACTGGGCGCACTTTTGCGGAGTGGAACTGCGCGCTTACCTTGAAGCCCTGGGTTTGGGGTATTGGCGTTCGTGGCAGAAACACGTGCCGGAAAGCGTGCTTGGAGCGCCAAAGCCAATGGTTGCGGCCTTTCTCCAGGGATTGCTGGATACTGACGGCACGGTCAGGCTTTCTGGAAGGAACGGAAATTTTGCAGACATAAAGCTTACCACCACCTCAAGGGAACTTGCACTGGGGGTCCAGCAACTCCTTTTGAGCTTTGGCATAGTGAGCCGCATTCAGCCTGTGCAGGCTACCGGGAAGGTGTCGCACATCAGAGGCAGGCTCGTCCGCTCTGCCAGACCCCTATATCACCTTCGAATAAAGGGCTCGGATGGTGTGGAAATATTCAGGAAAGAAATAGGCTTCAGGCTGACCCGCAAGGCGAAGATACTGGAATCGGCAAAGCCTGACTCGGAGCATGTACGACTGTTAATTCCCCACCAGAGAGAGCGTTTGAAACGCTTGTGGGGGAAACTAGGCTCTAGGGAGCACCAAAAAGACACGGCAAATGTCGGGAGGCTTCTGCGCGACCCGAGCGATAGGGGAACCAAGGAGCTGACATATGGAAAGCTTGCCGAATTCTTGGATGCCTATGAAGACCTGCTCAAAGGCGATATTGACTTCGAGTATTTGCGCACATATTACGTGATGAGCCATTACTATGCACAAGTCAGAACAATTCGGAAAAAGCACGCGCACGTGTATGATTTCACGGTTCCAGGTGCGCATACATTCACGGCAAATGGTTTTGTGTGCCATAATTCCGGAAAGGACCCGTCAAAAATGGACAGGTCTGCCGCCTACATGGCGCGCTACATCGCGAAAAACGTGGTGGCAGCAGGCCTTGCGTCCCGCTGCGAGGTTCAGATATCGTATTGCATAGGGGTTGCCAAGCCGACCTCGGTTTATGTGGACACGTTTGGCACAGGCAAGGTGCCTGATGACAAGATTGAGCAGGCAGTGGAAAAGGTATTTCCGCTCAAGCCTGCAGAGATTATCGCGCACCTGAACCTGCTGAGGCCCATTTACAAGAAGACCGCTGCTTACGGGCACTTCGGGAGAGACGAGCCGGAGTTCACCTGGGAGAAAACAGACAAGGCTGCGGAGCTGAAGAAGCAGGCTGGAATCTAGCTCAGAAATAAATAGACCTGCGCCTAAAATGGAGACATGGCTAGGATTATCCAGTTCAAGAGAGAGTATTCTGAAGCTACAGTAAAATTCATATTGGATATTCTTGAAGGCGAGTTCGGAATCACTGGAGAAGAACGCCCTGATTTATACAAGATACCAGAAATTTACCAAAAAAAGAAGAGCAATTTCTGGCTGGCAATGGAAAATAACGAGATTGTTGGAACTGCCGCTTTGGCGGACTATGGAAAGAACCAGGGCTACCTCAAAAGAATGTATGTTGGCAAAGAGTTCAGGGGCACCGGGCTTGCGAAAAAACTTCTGGATACCGTGCTTGCTTTCGCAAGGGAGAAGGGATTTGAGGAAATATACTTGGGCACTGTGCCCGAAATGGCTGCCGCAAACAAATTCTACCAAAGAAATGGCTTCAAAAGAGTAAGCAAGATCCCTGCAGCACTTCCGGAGTGCGGGGATGCAATATTTTATGTTCTGAAAATATGACAGCTCACTTCTTGCCCTTGCCGCCTGAAAGCGCGAATATGGAGCGCCCGCATCTCTTTTTCGCGTCCAGCTCCGCGTTCACGTAGTCCAGCACCATCTTCTTCACGCGCGCGTATTCCTCCCGTGAGAGAGGCGTGTTGAGAACTGCGTATCTCATGCCTTTCACGTTGCTGCAGAATATGCACTCCTCGCAGCCTTCAAGGTTGTGGCTGAAATAGCATGCAGAGCAATTCGTGCAGCTGTCAATCTCGAAGCAGCGCTTGCAGTTTGTCATGTCGTAGCTGTTTATGCAGAATTCCGAGTCCAGCATGCGCAGGTAGCCGCCGAAAATGTATTTGGACTGGATGATGCCTGTGGAGCATGCTGACTTTTGCGACGAGGTGGCATCCCAGCTTGAATATACCTCGCTTGAGGAGATGCATTGTGAAACGTCGGCATAATCGCGGCATGGGCCGTCCACGAAGTCAAGGGAGAGCGCGACTTTGGACGCGATTGCCTTTTCCAATTCCAAGAGGGGAAGCGCCAACTGCGATTCATTCACCAGCGGCTTGCCCTGCTGCATTGCCTCCTCAAACGAGCAGAGGCAGGAGGCAGGAAGGTCTTTCACAAGCGGCATCTCGGGCTTGGATGCTGACGAGCCGAACTTTCCTTTCACCACTTTTACAGGCAGCGCGCGCTCCTGAAGGTAGGGAACGTAGGCGGCAATTGGCTTTCTTTCCGCGCCAAGCACGATTTTTGTGGTCTCTGAAAATGCCTTTTCCACCCCTGCAGGGGCGGGAAGGGTGGGAATGAATCGCACCTCGCCCTCCAAGTCGCCTTTCTTGGCAGCAAGCCTTGCAATGTCGGAAATCGAGCGCGCTCGCCCTTTTTCCTCAAGCTCGTCCGCGATTTCAGCAGTGAGCTTTTTCTTGAGGGTTAGGTATTTCTCCTTTGGAAGCTCGAGATTGCCAATAACATTGCGCTTGCCCCGCAGGTTGTAGCCGAACATCACGTCCGAGCAGTTGGTGCAGTTGAAGGAATAGTACATGTCGGACGAGTGCGTGATGTAAAATGACTCGAAAAGCCTGTTCACGTTTATGCCCTCGTGGCAGCGGATGGAGAAGTTTATCTTGGGGAACGCGGGGATTCCGAAAACGCACTCGGATTCGCGCACGTGCGAGATGTAGGCTGCCTTTTTCACGTTGCGCACGTTGTGCGAGTAGTAGACGTCGATGCAGTTTATCGCGTTGTCCACCAATTCGGTGTTCACGTTCTTCTCGAAAACCTTGTTGCCGCAGTATGCGATGTTTTCCCCTGCAGCGCGGAAAAGCGAGTCGATGTCCTTTATGTCGTTTACGCTGAATTTCGAGGCTGGGAGGGAGGATATTTCGCCTGGCGAGACAAAGCGCGCGCCCGGAGGGTAAAGGTGGTGCCCGAGGTAAACGTCCTTGCCCGACACGCTGCTTTTTGCAATCGTGTAGGGAAGCATCGCCTCCTTCAGGTAAGGCTCGAATTTCATCAATCCGCCGACATCCCTGCCGAAGAGAAGCTTGCAAAGCCCTCGCCATGCCGTGTCTATGGGCGCGATGTTGAATTTTTCCATAAGAGCTCCGGAAGGCATTTGCCACAAAACCTTTTAGGCGATTTCGGTGCAAGAAAGGCACGCTTTTAACCCTATCGCCTCTTAACCTCGTCACAATGGGTGAATGATTATGCTGAACAACTGTGTTACATGCGGAAAGCAGACCAAGGAATACTCGGAGTTCCCGTGCGCGTCTTGCGGCGAGAAGATAGTGCGCTGCAAGCACTGCAGGCAGATTTCGCTTCCTTACACGTGCAAATCATGCGGAAAGAACGGGCCGTAAGCGCGCTTGAGGCTTTTTAGTGCTTTAGAGGTGTTGAAATGGGACAAGTCGCAGTCGTAATGAAGATAATGCCTGAGGACATGGCGCAATTCGACAAGCTGAAGAAGGATGCGGTTGAAACGCTCAAGCCATACAAGATGGAGGAGCAGCCGGTTGCATTCGGCATTGTCGCGCTTTCGCTCACCTTCATCGTGGAGGACGGCGTGGGCGGCTCTGACCTCCTGGAGGCGAACGCCAACAAGCTTTCAAACGTCGCGAGCGTGGAAATCGTTTCCGTGGACAGGCTGTAGATTTTCTTTTGCCTTTTCTGCTTTTTCCTTTTTGTTTTTGCGCTAGCAGTGGTTTTTTATTCTGAGATGTACCTATAGTTACATGCGCACGCCAGTGTGCAGGTGCAAGAGCATGATAATTTACTTCTACGACCTGAAGACCAAGCTCAAGGACTACAACAGGATAAAGCGCATGTTCTATTACGACTTGAAGAAAAGCCGCCTCTCCACCTACCCCACGAAGACAAAGTCGGTAATCATCGTGGAGGACACGGGCGAGGCCATGGCAGACCGCTTCTTTTTCAGCCACCGCAAGCACATCGAGTGCTACAAGGCGCGCTGCACTTCCATTGAGGAGATATTCTAATTTTTGGTCACAACAAAACATTAATAAACACTTTCCATAGCAATCTACCAAAACGCAAAAAAGGGCGGCAGGATGCTATTGACCAGGAAACGCGAAGGGACTGCACAAAATGCGCTTAGTGCCAACGCTAAGCGTGGCTTGGTTCCCCTAGTGGGCGGGCAGCCGGAATGCGGAATCGGGTTCCAAAAAACGCTCCGCGGGCAGCTCGCGAATATCGAGGCAAAACAGAGGGCAGCGATCCTTTTGGATCCTGGCGCAATCCAGGTTGCCTGCGGCGTGCTTGGCTTGGATTTCTACAGGTTGACAAGGGTCCTTGGCAACAGAATCGACCGTTTTTGGGAATACGCAGATGCAGCTTGCCTGGAAAAAAGAAACGCGCCCGTTGCACAGCGGGCAGATGGTTTCTTTGAGTTCTTTTTTGCCGAGACAGGCAGGAAGATTTGCATTGACAGCCCCAGGATTAGGACGCTAAGCGAAGTGTTTTTCATCCAAAACTATGCTGCCTTGGAGCCGGCTGGCGAGCGCGTTCTCGACTTGGGGGCAAATGTCGGGGACACTGCAATTTATTTCATGTGCAAGGGGGCAAAATATGTCTATGCACTGGAGCCATATCCAAAAAATTGCAGGCGAGCGCTCCAAAACATCCAAAGAAACGGGATGGGGGAGCAAATAAAGGTCATAAATGCCGGGATATCCAGAGTGGAGGGGGAAGTGCTGCTTGACCCAGAATTCCACTCGGATCCGAGGAATGACCTTAAGAAATTTGACAAAGGAGTTACAGTAAAATTGCAAACTATTGGAAGATTGGTGGATGAATACGGGCTCAAGAACGCTGTCCTGAAGCTTGATTGCGAGGGGGCCGAGGTCGGCGCGATATTGGAGAGCGGAAGGGAGACGCTGAGGGCGTTTAAGAGAATAATAATGGAATATCACCATGGATACATGGACCTGAAGGATAAACTTGAGAGTGCAGGATTTTACGTCAAGCTTCTCGGCAATGCGCGAATTGGCTATAATCAGTTTCTCGAAGCCCCCGTGCATATATATGGGATGCTTTGCGCGTGGAGGAAGTAAGCTATTTTGCAGGCAACACCGCCCCAAGCCTAATTATACTTTGCCGCCTAATTTCTTGCGGGAGCAAGCATGATAACCGCGCTTTCGCTTACAGACTGGAAATCGCACTCTTCCTCGTCATTCAGCTTCGGCAAGGGCACCAACGTGCTTGTTGGCAGGATGGGCTCGGGCAAGTCAAGCGTGCTTGATGCGCTTTGCTTCGCCCTTTACGGCACTTTCCCGAAAATGAGCAGGCGCGACCAGTCCACGGAATCTGTGGTGAACATCGCCTCTGGCGCAGAGGCTGCGGAAGTGTCGCTCACGTTTGAAAAGCAGGGCAAGAAATACGAAATCATGCGCAAGGTGGGAAAAAAAACTGCTGAGGCAGAGGCCCGCGTGGACGGGAAGCTTGTGCAAAAAGGCGCAAAGCCCGTGACAGACTATGTCACCGACGCGCTTGGCGTGGACTATGAGCTTTTCACGCGCGCAATCTACTCGGAGCAGAACAGGATGGACCATCTTCTTTCGCTTACCCCGAGAAACAGGAAAACGGAGATAGACTGGCTCTTGGGGCTTGGCGACTTTGACACTGCGCGAGAGGCGGCGCAGGTGACAGCAGGAAAACTGTCTGAGCAATCTGCGCTCCTGCGCGCTGACGCCGACCCGAAAAAGGCAGAGGAGACGGCAAAAAAGGCGCAGGAGCAGCGCGAGGCTGAGAAAAAGCTTTCCGAGGCATGCACTGCGCTTGGCAAGAAAAAAATAGAGCTTGCGGAAAAGTGCAAGGCTGCCTCCTTCGGGCTTGCGGCGCTTGAAAAGACAAGAAGCGAGTGGCGGAAAAGGAAAACTGAGTGCGACCTGCTTGCAGGGAGCATGCAGCGGATGGCGCGCGAAACAGAAGGCAAGCAGAAAATGCCTGAGGAAAGCATTGCCAGGCTTGCATCCGGGAGAAAGGCGTTTGAGGAAAAATTGTCTTCTGCAAAAATAGCCGCAAAAAAGATTGCAGGCGATTTGTCAGTGGCAAAAAGCGAATTGGCAGTCATCCAAAAATCCATTGAGCTGTCCACGGCACAGGAAAAGAGAAAGGCTGAGCTTGAAAAAAAGCTTGCCTCTGCGCTTGGCGCAAAAAGCGAAAAGCAGCTGGAGGCAGAGCTTGCTGCCCAGAAGGCAGATGCTGAAAGGCTGTCATCCGAACGGGCACAGCTTGTTGCAGAGGCAGAGGAGCTTGACAAGGCTGCGCACACGCTCCATAAAGCAGGCGCAAAATGCCCGGTGTGCGACTCCGCGCTTGCGCACGGGAAGGCAGAGGAGATACTTCACGAGAAAAAAACAGGTTCAGCCGAGAGGAAAGCCAAGGCTGATGCGTGCGCATTGGAGATAACAAAGAAGAAAGGGGAGATTTCCGCGCTTGAGAAGGCAGTTGCTGAAAGCAGGCTTTGCTCTGCGCAGCTTGAGCGCATGAAAGCCGAGGCAGTTGACGTTCCCGCGCTTGAAGCAAGGAAAAAGTCCGCGCAGGAGACATCTGCCAAGCTTGAGGCAGCTGCAAAGGCAGACGAGGAGGCAATAGCACTCACTGAAAAGTCGCTTGAAAGCTCCAAGGCGCTGCATGAGGAGGCAGTGCGCACGGAAAAGCTGTTTTCCGAGCTTGAGGCTGCAAAGAAAAAGCAGGCAGAGGCGCAAGCTGCGCTTTCTTCGCTTTTGTTTGACGAGGAGAAATACGAGGCTGCAAGAAAGGCCGCAGAGGAGCTCTCAGTTTTGCTTGCGCGCGCAGAGTCTGACTTCCTAGGCGAAGAGCGGAGGCTGGAGCTTGTGTCAAACCTGCGCGAGGTGCTGGAATCCGAGCTTGCAGCAATGAAAGGAAAGGCAGTGCTTGCGCAGAAATACGCAGATGCTGCGCAGGAAATGGCGATTTACAAAAACAGCCTCTCGGCGGCGCAGAGCGAGCTTCGTTTCACGCTTGTAGAAGAGATAAACGAGGCGCTGGCCGAGGTCTGGCCTGCGATTTACCCTTATGCTGATTACGACGCAGTGAAGCTTGAGGCTGATGAAAAGGACTACAGGCTGCTCATGCGCAAGGAAGGGGAATGGCGGGAGGTAGACAGCGTGGCATCAGGAGGAGAGCGCGCGTGCTTGTGCCTGTCTCTTCGCATTGCATTTGCAACCGTGCTCACGCCAGACATTGGCTGGCTCATACTGGACGAGCCCACGCATAATCTTGACGCCGAGGCAGTCACACTCCTGGCAGAGGCGATAAACCACAAAATCCCCTCCATTGTGGAGCAGACATTCGTGATAACGCACGACCCTGCGCTTGCCGAAAGCGCAGAAGGCTCGGTTTTCAGGCTGGAGCGCGACAAAAGCAAGGGAGAGAATACGCGAGTGGAGAAAATCTGATTTTTCGCAGGCACTAGGAGAAAAGAATGATTCTCATTGCGGAGCCCCTTTGGGCTGACACTAGAAGAAGGGAATTATTTTCATTGCAGCATCGACAAGCGCGTCTCTTGGCGCTGCGCTCTTGCCCTTCTTTTGCAGGTGCTGCGCTATTTCATGCCTGCACACCGGCGAGTGCGAAAGGTATGCTGATGCAAGGCGCGGCAAGTCAGCCTCGGACGAAACGCCTGAAGAAACAAGCGCGCGAAGCGTGGAGACTGCCTCGTAGAATGTGGTCTCGCCTTCATGGAGCGCGAATAATTTCGAGGGATTGAGAAGCTTTGCCTCCTTGCCGGAAAACTCAACTGCTTCAGGCGAAAGCCCTCCGCAGCCAAATCCTTCGGTGTGGAGCGCAGCCAGCCTTTTCACAATCGCAGTGGAGAATGCCTTGCGCTCGTCGCGCGCAATCTCCCTGCTTTTCCTGCCTGAAGACCTGCACACCACAAATATCTCGCCCTCTTGCGCGCACACATAGCCCACAGGCTCGGATGTGTGCTCGGACAGCCCTTCGGCTGAAACCAGCGCCATCTGCGCATGCGGCTCGGACTGCGCGCGGGAGAAGCTGAACTGCTCGCTTCGCTCGGCAAATGAAGCCCCATCTGCGGCATCGTGCCGGTCCAGCGGGTAGCTTAAGTGCTCAAACCCTGGCGCGAGCACCGCGAACCTGTTCCTGTTCATATGTATCCTTCCGGAATTTCTTGTCCCCTATCACCAGCACGAAATGCTTCGCCTTGCGAACGCGCGTTAATGGCAGTCGCGAGCATAAATCACGGTTATTGCCGAAATCTTCCAGCCCAGTCTTCCACCTGGAGAATTTCTGGACATCCGGCTGAACGTTTTTCTCAATTACTTGGACTTTTAACATTTTTTTCACCATTTTTTCTGACCTGATTTCTAATCGGTATTTTCAGCTTCAAGCCCGGCTCAGCTCGAAAAACTTTTTTACCAGGCTCTTTTCCGGAGGCCCCTGCAATTTGCCAAGGTCACAAAGGCCAGACTTCAAGATGGAAGAATAAACTTTCCAAAAATAGGGCTAGGCATATGGCAATCCCAACCATTGCATTTGCTGCAGTCTGTCACCATGTCAAGTCTCCCGCTTCTTTACACTAGGGAACAGTTTAAAAAACGAGGCGCCGGTGCACATTTTTATGCAGAAAATAGTGCGAAAAACGTCAAGAAACTGCGTTTTTGTCGTTTATTTCCGCAAGCTTCGCCTTGAAAATCTTCGCAGACATCTCAGGCAGCTCGGAGACCATCACCACTTCGGTGCCAAGCTCAAAGCCAGCCCAGGTGGAAAGGCGGGAGACCACCTCGAGGTGGAACGGGAACTCTCCTCCTGCATGCGGGGCGGAATGGAAGATTATATTGTAGGGGCCAAAGCCAGTGGCAGCGTCAAACGCTGTGAGCACGGACTTGAGGATGGAGGCAAGCGCGCGCAATTGCTCGTCGGAAAGTGCAGCCAGTGAATTGGCATCTGCCGTCGGGGCAATCCAGGTCTCAAAATGGTAGCGGGGGGCTTTTGGGCAAAGCGCGTAGAAGTGCGCGTTTTGCGCAAACACGTTTTTCATGGGCTTTTTCCTCATCTTGGATATTTTGCCGGCTTTCTTGGCAAGCTTTTTGACATAGTCAGGCACAAAATCCATGGAAACCAGCTGGGTGTGCGAGTGCTCCAGCGACGCCCCTCCTTCCTTGCCCTCGTTCTTGAAGACAATGGTGTAGGCGAGCTTAGAGTCTGATGCAGCAGCGGCCATCCTGCGCTTTATCAGGGAAAGGTAATCGAAAAGATTTTCCTCGGAGAGCTCTGACAAAGACTTTTGGTGCTCAGGCGTCTCCACAATGATTTCATGCCTTCCATATGCCTTCTTGCTCTCAGAAGAAAATGCAGGGAACTTGTTCGGGAAGCATCTGATTTCCCATTTCCCATCCTTTTCAATCCTTCCAATCTCAGGAGGCGTGAGGTGCTCGTTCCCCGGGCAGAAAAAGCATTTCTCAGGAAGAAGCGCCTTGACAGGGCGCGCACATAGCAAATTGTCATGCGGCCTTGCCCCCCGCTCTGCAGTTATCACCACTTTCCTGCCTATCACGTCCTTGCGGACCTCGTTGACTGATTTTGCCATTTGGACACCCCGACTGCACCCAAGCCAGGCTTGGGCAGGCAAACTCCTCACAGTAGGCATATAACATTTGCGCCAAAACGGCGCATTCGAAAAAACAGCCAATTTACTGCGTGCCCAGCTGCTGCTCAGCCCAGGCAAGCACCTTTTTCACGTTTTCAAGCGCTCCGTCGCCAAACTTCGCAGCCTCCTCGTTTGCCTTGGCAACAACCTGCTTCATTTCCCCAGTCGTTGCAACCACAATGCGTGGCGTTGCCCCGGCTTTCGGCGTGCCAGCCTTTTCATCGGGCTTTGGCGCGTCCATTCTTGCATTTTCCGTGTTAATCAACACCCCAAAACGGCCGGACGGCCGGTAGCCGGCGCCGACGTACCAGCGGTTGACGCCGCCGAAGTCGCCGCCGCGGGCCAGCAGGCCGACATAATTTTCAACCTTGTAGAGATAGCGTGCGTAACGGTTGTCTGAGGGAATTTCTACCCCAAGCGGAATGCCAAACTTGTTGTCAGCACAGTACCATCCGTTGCTTGATGGGAATCTCGTTATGATAGCAATCTCGCTCTTCTCCGTAATGTTGTATGTTATTTCCCTTCCCTTTTCGTTTGGAAGGATGCGCGCGTTCCCATCATCGCTGAAGCCGTGGTTCACGACAAGGATTGCGTTTCTTTCGTTCTGGTATTCCTTTGGAACCTCGAAAATGTAGGTTATGCCTGCGTTTGAATCTGTGTATTTTACCACGTCGCCGAGCTTTGCGTCCTTTTTTCCGAAGGCGACAAGCGTGCCAGTCCATGCCGGATAAACCTCTTTCTCGGATTTCCAAGTGTCGGAAAGCACGAGCCTTTTGTCAAATTCCTTGTTGGCAAGGATGCGCGAGCCCATCCTGTTGGCAGCGAAGATTGCCTCCTTCTGCGTAAGACCCTTGCCGTCGTCATACTGTGCGAGCTTGGTTATGGTTGCCATGAATACACCTCCGTCAAAAGCTTCAGCTTTTGGCGGTTTGTCGCCCGCAGGCGACACCTCTTATCGAGTATCTATGGCAAATGGTTTATAAATGTTGTTTCAAAAAAAGGTGAGATGTGCAAGAAGCTCGTGGGTGCTTTTGCGCCTTCTTCTTCGCGCCCGCCATCCCGCTTACAGGAACGCTTCCACGTCCTCTTTCTTTTTCGTGCTGTCCTCCTCGAACTTGCGCGCAATGACTTCAAGGTCCTTGCCCTTTGCAGAGAAGGTTGTCTTGCGGCGTCTAATCTTGACAAACACCGGCGAGCCCACTGCCTCGCCCACGAAAAGCGCCTCGCCCACGCGCAGTGTGGTGATGGAATCAAGCATGGCCTTGTCAATTCCCTCGCAAGACTCGCCCACATGGTCGATGTCAAACGGGTTGGTGATTCTCAATATTACATTGGTATTGCACTGCGCAAGCGCGGTGGTGGCAAGCTGCACAGGTCGCTGCGATATGAGGCACAGGCACGCACCGAATTTCCTTCCCTCACGCGCAATGGTGGTGATGGGCCCCTTGGCAAGCGCATGGCGCTTTTCCGCCTTTTCAGGCGCATAGTTGTGCGCCTCTTCCACCACGAGTACAAATGGCGGGATTTTCTCCTTTTTCCGCAATTTGAACAGCCTTCGGCAAAGGTACGAAACAATCAGCTGCTTTTTCTTTGCATGGTCGATTTCCGACAGGTCAAACACCGTGAGCATGCCCGGCGATACAACTTCCTCGAGCTTGGGAGAGTCGGCTGCTCCGAAAAGGCGAAGGGAGCGAAGCTCGGACAACCATGCCAAAAGCGGGCGCTTCACGTTGTCCTTTTTCTTGTCCGCCATCTCCGTCTCCACGCGCGCTATCAAATCCTCAAGAGTATAAGCCTCGTGCTTTTCCTTGCTTTCCTTGCGCAGCGCCTCCATTATGGGGGCAAGCTCGCGCATCTGCGTGGAGGACATCTCAGGCGCCCACTCTGCAAGCATCTGCGGGGTGATTTTCCGGAATGCAATCCTGAACTTTTTCGCGCCCACCACATTGGTGCTCTTGGAATACTGAGTGGACTTGAAGCCTGTGTATTCCCCGTGGCTGTCCAGCACCACCACCGCCATCCTGCCGTCAGCAGGCTTTCGGTCAAGCAATTCCTCGATTAAGACAGATGTGAAGTATGATTTTCCGCTGCCGGACATTGCCAATATTGCCAAGTGCTTCTGGAGAAGCCTGCCCATGGAAATTTTTGCAGGAAGGGAATGATGCTGAAGATGCCCAAGGTTAAGCCCGTTGTCGTCAAGCAGCAGGAATTTCTTGAGGAGCGCATCCTCCGCAATCACCACCTTGCTTCCAGGCGCAACCGGGAAAGTGGAGCGCGCGATATTCTCGCCCTCGAACACTCCGTGCACGCGCGCATTTGCCACAGAATATTCCCATTCGCCCGTGGGGAAGGACTGCGACAGCGGAAGGTTGCGCTCGTATTCCGCAACAGACTCGGCGCGCTCGAAATAGCGGTTGGCGCGCGTGATTTCCGTCACCGATGCAAGCACAAAGCCGGAGGGGGACTGCACCTTGACAAACTGCCCCTTGCGCACTTTTTGGGACAGTATTACGAATGAGAATGCGATTGTTGTCGGCCCCTCAAGCGTGGAGACCACGGTTCCCACTTCGTCTTCTGCCATGGATATATTTGCCGCATCATAGCTTTTAAATCGAAGCCGAGAAATGGAAGCGATAGGCATGCCGCAGGCAAACGAGCTCCCATTTTCCGCGCGCTACGCGCTTCCCGCGCAGGTAAGCGAGAACCTTGGCGACGTCTCGTGGGACTCCGTGGTGCAGCTTTCCACCGACTTTCAGGTGCGCACGGAGGAAAAAAGGACAAAGGTGCGAAAGCTTGTCAAGGAGCTTCAGATGTCCCGCCTCATACTAATGGAGAGGATAAGCAAGGGCACGCGCGAGGGAAGGATTGACCCGAAGCTGCTGGTGGATGTGGTCAGGCTCCTGCAGCGCTGCGAGCAGGCAATGGAGGAGCACGACATTGACCTGAAGGAATTCTCCACTTATCTTTACCTGGTATCCGAGAAACTGAAGAAGGAGAAGATGGCGCGGCATGAAGGCGCGGGCCTTTGCAAGATTGCGCCCATGAAGGAGGACTTTGCGCGCCTCAGGCAGGAAAAAGGGCGAACTGCGCCTGGCAAGAAGAATGTGAAGAGGAAGTAGCGCTTCAGGGTAATTTTCATGGAATGGAAATTTGATGACGAATCGCTTGAGTTTTCCGGAAGGAAAATCAAGCCGTCCGTGCGGAAGCTTTCTGAAATGGCGCCTGTGCTTGCAACGCCAAAAAAAGACACCGGCCTTGCGCCTGACGCGCCGACATACTACATGTACAGGGATGTTGCACACTTCGGCAAGATACGCTATGATGTGACAAGGATACTTTCGCTTGATTTGTGCGGTGAGAGGAACAAGACGATGGGGCATGTGCACCCGCGCTCGCCAAAAGGCACGCCATGGTCAGAAGTGTATGAGGTGCTCTCCGGCGAGGCGCACTTTCTCTTGCAGAAAATCACCCAGCTGGGCGTGCAGGATGCAGTTCTCCTGACTGCGAAAAAAGGCGAATGCCTGCTCATCCCGCCAGGCTACGGGCATGTCACGATAAACGCAGGCAAGCGCGAGCTCGTGCTTGGGAATTTGGTCTCATCTGACTTTGACGCAGACTACTCGCAGTTCCTTCGCATGCGCGGAGGCTGCTACTATGAAATGTCTGACGGCAAGCTGGTGAAGAACAAGAATTACGGGGGGGACTTTGAGCTCCGCGAGCTTCGCGCGCCCGAGTTTTCATCCGCCTTTGGCACCTATGCGCCATTCAAGAAAGGCTTGTTGGAAGCAGTGAAAAAGCCCGAGGACATCGAGTTTTTGAAAAAGCCTGAGATGTTTTACTGAAGCGTGCCACGCACAACTTGCCTCGAGCCGCTGCCCCTTGCAAACTTGCCGCGCTTACACGACCTTGCCGCGCGCAAAAGTTTCGCTTCCGCCGCCTTTTCCGCCATGCTTCTTGAGAAGCTCGATTGCATTCATGCCGCTCCCTTTTGGCGCGACAGCCACGATGAAGCCATCGGCAATTGAGATTACTGCTGCAAGCCCTTGCGCGCTTAACTTTGCGCACACTTCCTCTGCAAGCTTTTGCGTGTAGGGAACGTTGAGAAGTTCCACTACATTCTTGCCAGCTGCCTTTGCTTTTGCGGCTTCCGTCTCGCTTATCTGCTGCGCAAGAAGCGCCTGCAGCTTCTCTATGTCCTTGCCGCGCTCCTTCCACTCGTTGAAGAAGCGCATTATGGTGGGCTTGAGCTGATCCTCAGGAACTGCCAGTGCCTCTGCTGCTTCGCGAAGCAGTTTCTCGCGCTCCTGGATGTGCTTGACGGCCTCTGGGCCGCATTTAATCACCACTCGTTCCACCCCGTCTTGCACCCCCTCGCGCTTGACTATTTTCACAAGCTCAAGCTCGCTGGTGCTTTTGATATAGTTGTGCGTCCCGCCGCACGCCTGATGATCAATATTGCCAATTGAAACCACGCGCAATTCCTTTCCCGGCACTGCCCCGCCCTGGTAAAGCCTGAAGCCGTACTTCTGCTCAGCCTCAGTCCTGCCCAATATCTCAGTGGCAACTGGAAGGTTGTCCGTCACGTACTTGTTGGCAAGCTGCTCCATTTTCTCAAGCTCTTCCCAGGTTATTTTCCTGTAGTGCGTCAAGTCTATCTGCGCCTTGTGCTCGTCCTTGTAGGAGCCTGCCTGCCAGATGTGAAGCCCCAATACTTGGCGCGCACAGGCGTTGATAAGGTGTATTGCAGTGTGGTGCCTTGTAATCTGCTTCCTTCTCTCGCCGTCCACTTTCCCATGCACCGCCGCGCCTGCCGTGAACGCCGAGGGCTTTTCCACCTCGTGCAGCACCACGCCCTTTTCCTTCTGCACGTTCTTCACTTTCACACCGTTTAGCGTGCCGATGTCGTAAATCTGCCCTCCGCCCTCAGGGTAGAACGCAGTGGAATCAAGTATGACATATTTGCCCTTGGCGGCAAGCACCTTTGCGTCAAACTCCTCCACGGAATCATAGAACATTGTCTTTGTCTTCTCATGCCCGATGACATCGATTTTCTTCTCAACAGGCTCGCCGGTTTCGTCGGACTTCTCAATGAGCTTGTAGAAGTTTTCAGGCACAGACACTTTCACGCCTTTTTCCTTGCCAATCTCAGACACCAATTCCGGCGTGATTCCATCTGACTCGTAAAGCTTCTTGAGCTCGTCTATGCCTATTGCCTTGCCGCGAGAAAGCAGCGTGGCGACCTTGCCCCTGCCCTTTTCCTTGCCAGCAGCGTATTTCTTCTGCTCTTCCTCGATGACCGCAGCTGCCGTGCCCACGCCTTCCTTGAGCTTGGGCGCAAAGTCGCGCAGGTGGTGCGCGTGCGCCTCAAGCACGCCCGCGTAGTCCAGCCCGAGGGAAAACTCGCCGTCAAAGCCAAACACCCTGCGCAAAATCATGCGAAGGTTGTAGCCTCCGCCTGAGTTTGAAGGCAGCATGCCGTCAGTCGAGGTGAAAAGAATTGTCTTGAGGTGGTCTGCGCACGCGTATGTTGCATGGAGCGGGGCGAATGTGGCTTGCATTTCCTCTGCGGACATGCCAAGCTTCGCAGCAACCGCCGCCTTCTCTGCGCCAATGTCCGCGACATCGTCAATGTCAAGCGAGCCTGAAAGCTTGGCATACTCCAAGAAGAGCTTTTCATCCGCCTTTATCCCTGCTTTCTTCTGCATCTTTGCAACTGCATCGCCAAACACAATGTCATAGCTTACTGGCGAGGCATGCGTTATCCAGGCAAGCCTTTCCAGGCCTGCGCCCATGTCGATGACTTTGGTGGAAAGCTCGCGGCTGCCGCCGTCCGGAAGATTCTCGTACTGCATGAACACGCAGTTGCCAAGCTCAAGCCCATCTGCAAAATACTCTATGCAGGGCCCGAAGTTGCCTCCGCCCATCCACACATCCTCAAGGAACACGATGTTTTTCTCATCAATGCCAAGGTGCGACAGATAGCCAATATCATGGCTTATCGCCTCGTCCTTCCAGTAGAAGTTGCCGGTTTTTTTCGTGTTGAACGCGTGCTGGCCCACCATGACGAAGTTGGTGTAGTGCCTGCCAGTCACGCCCACGTTCGAGATGTCCGGGAAGCGTATGCACTGCTGCGGCACTATGAGCGGGTTTGCCGGCGGCTCAAGCTCGCCTGACACCACATAGGGCTGGAAGTCGTTGATGGATGCTATTGAGAAGTACAGGTCGTCGCGCCAGCGCGCCACTGTGGGAAAAGACTCAATTGACGCGTGCCCGTTCTTTGTGAAATATTCCTCAATCTTTTTCCAAGTCTCGACATAGCCTAGGGGTTTTTTCGCCATCTTCTTGCCAATGAACTTGTAGCCCATGCAGGAAGCGTCCGAGCATATTTCGCGCGCTTCCACTGACCAGAAGTTCCTCTTGCATTTTGCGCACTGCTGGCGAGTGTACCCGCGCTCCAAAAGCGCAGCTACCTTGTAGTGCTTTTCCCAATCGCGCGAAAACTCAGCGCGCAGAGACTTCTTGTCCATGATTCACCTCTGACGAAGAAGCTTTATATTCCTATATTTATAGAAAGAGGTTCGCTACGGGCTCGTAGTGGAATGGTTAACACGTCGCTCTCACACAGCGAAGACTCCCGGTTCGATCCCGGGCGAGCCCACTCATTTTTCCCATCATTGACCTGCTTTTTATACGTTTCGCTGCTTATCCTCTTCGCGCTCCCATCCAGGGGAATCCGTCCCCTGCCTGGAAGCGCTAATGCGCTCCCATAGTCTAGTGGCTGACTTCGGTGCAATTGTGCACCGGCGCGAGCCGGACAACCCGGTCAAGGACGGAGCCCTCTCAATCCTAATTTTAGGAGACAGGCTCTAACTCGGGTTCAAATCCCGATGGGAGCGTTTTTTTTCTTTTCAAAAAAAAGCGCGAAGTTGCACGACGGACATCTGCGGCAGCGGATGGACGCGAAGTTGCCAGAGCAACAACGAGTGCAACTCGGAGCGTTTTTATTTTTCCGCAGAAAAATGAAAACAGGTTGCGCGAACGCGCAACTGCGAATTTTCTTTTTTTATTTTGCCCAGCCTTAGCCAAAGCCCGTTTAAAGCCTTCCAACAAGATATGGAATGGTGTGGAAATGCACAATCAGGCGCCAATAATCATACCAAAAGTCCAATTCAGCCACAGCAACGGCGCGCACGTGATTGACGATATGAATGCCCCTGTGAAGGGATGGGCGAAAGGGCGCGCGAACGCACTGTTCAGGAGCTTCAAGCTGCTCCCAATTGATGAAAAAATCGACAATGACAACGAAGCGATAAAGCGCGCGTGCGAGCCTGCAGGGGGGCTGAGGAGCAAAATAGCGTTCCCGCCCAGCCGGGACGTGGCAAGCAGGATTTTCGGGGAGGAATGCCTGCCAAGGGGCAGCGCGCTTGTCTTCGACGAGAAGGAAATGGCGCGTGAGATGCTTGCAGGCGCGGTGAAAAACGGCAGGGTGTATTCCGTGAAGGCGGTTGCGCTGGTGCGCGGCGTGCCGCTTGCAGTGCACAAGAGCCTGCTTTTGGGCGCAATCAGGTTCTGGAAGAAAAGCGGGGAGTTCGCAGAAGCATGCAAACACTTGGACGGAATCCCCGTAATCCGCCCCAGCGCCGAGAAGTACAACACCACTGGCAATGTCGAGCTCCTTGCGCGAGGCTCGATAATGCACAAGGAGGACGAGTTTGATTTTTCAGTCTGCGTGCAGAACCCGAGGATGCAGGGCAATGTGAAGGCATGCGACTTTGCGTTCATAGTCACGAACAACCGCAGCCTTACTGCAGGCAGGCTGGGCAGGATACTCGAAATGGGAAAGGGCCTGGAGGAATGGCTGGGCAAGCGCTTCTCCAATGCAGAGGTGTCGCTGCTGCGCCTGCTTCCGCCCAACATGAAAAAGGATGCAACTGTGGAGTGGGTTCTTTTCAGGGAAAGGTAGAAAGGAGGGAGGTATGCTCCAGGAGTATCTTCACGCCAATGGCAATCAGCACCAGCCCGCCCAAAAGCTCCGCGTTCCTGCCCAGGGTTGCGCGCATGTGCGAGCCGAAATACGCCCCGATGAACGAAAGGATGAAGGTGACTGCGGCAATGGCCGAGAGATAAACCGCCGGGTCGGCGCCCATGAATGCAAAGCCTATGCCGACTGCAAGAGCATCCATGCTGGTGGCAAGCGACAGCGCAACTATCTTTGCCGCCCCCAGGCGGCTGCCGCATTTTCGCTTCTCCCCGAAAACAGACTCGTATGCCATCTTGCCCCCCACATAGCAAAGCAGGATGAACGCGGCCCAGTGGTCGTAGGACTCGATTGCCGAGAGGAAGGCAAAGCCTGCGAACCAGCCTATTGCGGCAAGCGCGGTCTGGAAAAAGCAGAACGAGAGGGAAATCAGGGCTGCATTGCCGAGCCTGCCTTTCTTGGAAGATGCGCCGCATGCCATGGCAACCGCGAAAGAATCCATGGATAGCCCGAGTGCTATGAAAAGCGCAAGAAGCATGGGCAAACCTCAGATGTGCCTGGCGCCCTCTGCAACGATGTTTGTGAAGAAGCGCATGCTGTTTTTCTCAAACGAGATGCCTGCTGTGAAGCGCGGGAACATGGTTCGGGCGACGCTGCACTCAGGATGCGGCATGAGCCCGAGTATTTTGCCTGTCGGGTCGCAGATGCCTGCGATGTTTTCCACCGAGCCGTTGGGGTTCTGGGGGTAGCCGGCCGTGTCATCGAGCGACTCGCTGCAGTATTTGATGGGCGCCATGCCTGCCTTCAAAAGCGCATCAAGCATTTTCCTGTCGCGCGGGACAAACTGCCCCTCGCCATGGCGAACAGGGCAGTGGATGAAAGACACACCCTCGAAGTACTTGCAAACTGATTTTTGCGGCTTGAGGTAAACCCAGCGGTCCTCGAACCTTCCGCTCTTGTTGAATGTCAATGTGGACTCCTGTGAGGATGCGCCGGAAAGGTTCGGCAATGCGCCGAGCTTGACCAGCGTTTGGAAGCCGTTGCACACGCCGAGAATGGGCTTGCCGGATGATGCAAACGAATCGAACTGCGAGCGGAACGTGTTCTTGAGCTTGTTTGAAAGCACGCGCCCGCCTGCAATGTCATCGCCGAATGACCAGCCGCCGGGGATTGCGAATATCTCGTAGTCTGAAAGCTTTTTTTTGCCGGAGGAAATGTCGGAGAAGTGGACGATTTCCGCGTCCGCGCCAGCAAGGGAAAATGCGTGCGCAAGCTCAGCCTCGGCATTCAGGCCAAAGCCCGCAAGCACAATGCAGCGCGGCTTGCGCTGCTCTTTTTGAGGAATGGGAATTTTTGCAGGCGCTGCCGCTTTTGCCCTTGTGTGCACAGCGGCTTTGGCCGAAACTGATTTTTGCTTTGCCTTCATCTTGACACCGATTGGCTTTTTCGCCGTGATTTTCTTGACCTGCCTTGTCGTCTTGCTTTTTGTCTTTGCAACTATTTTCTTTTTCACATGCCTGACCTTTGATTTTGAATGGATTTTTTTCGCGTTTCTTGCCACGATTTTCTTCTTCATTTGCTTGCCTTTTGCCCTTGCAGACATTTTTTTCGCACTTTTCAGAATGATTTTCTTTTTCATCTTCATTTTTTTCGCAGGCTTTTTCGCCGTTTTCTTAGCTTTAATAGTCTGCGCCTTCTTCCCCTTTTTCAAAGAAAGCGCGCGTTTCACCATGCCATCGTCCTCTTCCAGGCAGATGCCAGGCCGTCCACAGGCACTGCCACCGCCGCTTGTTCCCTCACCGAGATTGAAAGCAATTCGCCTTTCACTTCGCCGATGCGCTCGCACTCCATGCCGCGCATGATTGCGCGCAGCGCCTTCTCGTTCTTCTTTTTCACGGACACCACGAACCTGCCTGCGCTTTCGGAGAACAATAGCTGCGCGGGGGTGAGCTTGCCCGAGTATTTGCTTTGCGGGAATGCCACCTCTGCGCCGAGCCTTCCGCCTATGCAGCATTCCGAGAGCGCCACCGCAAGCCCGCCTTCGGAGCAGTCGTGGCAGGAGGAGAGGATGCCCCGCTTGATTGCAAGCTCGAGCTTCCTGTAAAGCGCGAAATTCTTCCTGAAGTCCACGCGCGGCACCGCAGTGCCTGTTGCATTGTGCATTGCATAATACTCGGACGCGCCCATTTCCGCGCGCGTGGCGCCCAGCACATAGATTGCATCGCCTGCGGACTTGAAGTCCGTGGTCTGCGAAAGCGAGACGTCATCCATCTTCCCCACTGCGGAAATGAGCAGCGTGGGCGGAACGGAGATTCTCCACTTGCCGTGCTTGTAGTCGTTTTTCATGCTGTCCTTGCCCGAAATGAGCGGGGCGCCGTATGCAAGGCATGCGTCATATAGCCCCTGGCAGGAAGCAACGAGCTGGGCAAGACGGTGCCTGCCGTCGGGATTGTCGGGCGATTGTATGGGATCGCACCAGCAGAAATTGTCAAGAAGGGTGAGCCTGTCAAGCGAGCCTCCGGCTGCCACATAGTTCCTCACAGCCTCGTCCACTGCGTTTGCAGCCATCTGGTAGGCGTCTATGTCCGAATAGCGCGCGCATATTCCGTTTGACACCACAAGCCCTTCAAGCCTTCCAAGGAGCGGGGCAACCACGCCGGCGTCGGACGGCCCGTCTGCCAACACGCCGCATAGGGGCTTTATCACCGAGCTTCCCTGCACCTCGTGGTCGTACTGCCTGATGATGTATTCCTTGGAGCATATGTTGGGACGGGACAGGAGGGAAAGAAGCGCTCCGCCGAGGTTTTGCTGCTCGGCAATCACAGGCTCGGACAATTTAGGAGTGCGCAGCTCTGCATCAAGCTGCAGCTGAGGCACTCCCTTGTGCAGGAACTGCATGGAAAGGAAGGCGACAATCCTTGCGCCGTAAAGCACGCGCAGGAAGCCTGATGAGTTGAATTCCCCCAGGTCGGACACTTCCACGTCGCGCAATCTCGCAAGCGAAACGAACTCGCCTGCTTTTCCCGGCGGGACTGCCAAAGTCATCCTCTCCTGCGACTCGGAAACGAAAATCTCCCATGGGTCAAGCCCAGGGTATTTGAGAGGGGCGCGGTCAAGGTGCACGCTGCACCCTCCGCTCATCTCAGACATTTCGCCAATCGAGGAGGAAAGCCCTCCTGCGCCGTCATCTGTTATTGCATTGTACAAGCCCAGGTCGCGCGCCTCGAGCAGGAAATCAAGCATTTTTTTCTGCGTGTAGGGATCGCCAAGCTGCACTGCGGAAACAGGCGAGCCTTCGTTTAGCTCCTGGCTTGAGAATGTGGCGCCGTGTATGCCGTCCTTGCCGATCCTTCCGCCCACCATGAATATCCTGTCGCCGGGCAGGACGCGCTTCTCGTGCGCGGGCTTGCCGTTGGGCAGCGCGGAAGGCATGATGCCACCTGTGCCGCAATATACCAATGGCTTGCCAAGGTACCTGTCGTCAAAGTAAAGCGAGCCGTTCACTGTCGGGATGCCTGATGCATTGCCCCCTGCTGCCACGCCAGCCCTCACGCCTTCAAGCACGCGTCTTGGGTGGAACAGGCGCGGGGGCACCTCGCCTTTGTAGGCAGGGTCTGCAAAGCAGAAAACGTCGGTGTTGAAAATCGGGCGCGCGCCCATTCCGCAGCCGAGTATGTCGCGGTTCACGCCCAATATGCCTGTGAGCGCGCCTCCGTACGGGTCAAGCGCGGACGGGGAATTGTGCGTCTCCACTTTCATTGCCACGTTCCAGCCGGGCACGAACTCGAATATCCCCGCGTTGTCGGAAAACACCGAGAGCAGCCATTTTTTCTTGTGAGAAAGACGGTGCGTGACGCCTTTTATGTACGTCTTGAAAATGGAGTCCACCACTTTTTTCTTCCTGCCAGTGGTGAGCGTGATCTTCGCATTGAATATCTTGTGCTTGCAGTGCTCTGACCATGTCTGCGCAAGCACCTCAAGCTCCACGTCGGTGGGCATGGGCGTGAGACCTGCTTTCCTTCGCTCCTCGGAAACCGCCGCGTCCAGGTAATATGACTTTATTTTCTTCATTTCCTCCAAGGAAAGCGCAAGCAGCCTTTCGCGGGAAATCTCAATCAGGCGCTTGTCAGGCACATTGAGGTCGATTTCATCCACCCTGCCCCCGCTTGCCGCGCCCACGCGGGGCACATCCGCAGCAAACCCGGTTGCGCCAAATTCCTGCGCGCTTTTCACCTCGAAGCGCTGTATGAGCTCGTTTGCCAGAAAATCGCGCGCCGCGCGTTCTGCGTCAGGCTTTCCCGCCTTGCCGGAAATGAGATAGTGCTTGCTGGAATAGACCGCGCCGGATAGCTTTTTGCCAAGCAACTCCTCGATTGCCTCGCGCGCAGTCCCGCCAACGTTGTCCTTCACGCCAGGGCGGAATGACACGGCTATTGCAATTGAGAATTTAGGGGGGCAGAAAAGAGGCCTGTCCACCGAGAAGCTTTGGTTTATGGGGTCGCACAGAAGCTCCGTGCCCACGCGCGCAAGCTCTTCTGCCGACAATTCGGCGTCAATTGTGTAAACATCAAGCACGCGCACGGATTTTGCAGAAGCAAGGCCAAAGTCGGACTTTATCCTTCGGAGTACAGCATCGCCTGCAGGGTCGACAAATTCCGGCAAATAGCCTGTTTCTATCCTGTGCGCCATTGAAGTTTCACCTGTGATATCTGCAGGTGGCCGGGCTCCGGCCTCATTCTCCCACGTCAATGCATGCGGGAGCAACATTTATAAGCAGGGGATGGATTTTGCCCGCGAAAGAACAGGAAATAACACTAAAAAGAAGGGAAAAACAAAAAAATGGAAAAATAAGGATTTCTACGGGCCAAGGCAATTGCCGCCCCGCACCGTGCCGGGCGGCTTTGCGACAGGGGCCTGTTTTGGCTGCCCTGCGCCAAGCGCGACTACAGTGGTGCGCTTTTCCTTGGCTTTTATCAATTCGGCGGTCGCAGCCTGATTTTGCCTTGCAATGATTGCATCGTATATGACTTTACCCTTTGCCCGCGTCTCTTTGCTCAGATGCGGATGATAATCTTCCCCGCCGTAAGAGTATCCGGCTATTCCATGCAGGGAATCGCGGACTTCGTTGCTTGGGAAATCCGTTATGCTCTTGTACATTTCCAGGTAGTTGAGCGCCGCATTTTCCCATTTTTCCGCGTTTGCATATGAGATGACGTCAGATGGCAGCCTGAATTGCAGCCAGCCTTGGTCTGAAAAGAGCTTGATCAAAAAGTCGTTGCCTTTCACCACAAAGTTGTCAATGGTTGCCTTGTAAAGCGCGTCAAGCAGCCTGAATGAGTCGGCCTTTATCTGGTCTGACTGCGAATGGAAGTAAATTCCGGACAGCGCTTTGAGAGTCGACAATGCGTTATGATGATCGGCTTGCGAATTGTCCAGTATTTTTTGCCACGCGTCTCCTTGCGAATAGCCTGCCAGCTGTTTCTCCTGCCTCGGCTTTATGACCTCGAGGTTGTGCTTTGCGACTATTCCTTTTGCTTTTTCAAAAGTCGCAGATGGGTAGTTGTGGTTGGCGACAACATCGCCTGCATATGTTTGGCTTAGCGCCCTCAAACCTGCCCGCTCGCGATAATCCATGTCAAACAGCGCGTTTGTTGCAAACCAGTGGAGGTTGTCGGTTTCTGTAGAATGCCCCTTATTGTCCTTGCCATCAATGAAAGTGATGGCTGCCACCTTTTCAACCTCTTTGGAAAGCACGGTGGAATTGATGTATATGCTGCAGCCTGCAAACGTTTGGTGCCGCCTGTCCTCGAAGTGCTGCTTGACCAGCAAGTATTGCTTGCCGTCCTTGCCAGTGACCTCAGCAGGCATGCTGAGCTTCAGCTTCTGATAGTCAAGAGAAGATACGGGAAATGTGTTGCTGACCTGAGTATATACCATAGTTTGCCATCTTTCAGAATATTCACCTACTTCATCCGTCCTCACAAGGAAATTGCCCTTGCCAGGGACTGTAACTGCCACTACTTTTTCACGTTCCAACTTCATCATTTCTGACCATATGCCCGGGTCGACAGGTTCGGTGGAAACCAGGCTGCGCCATGTCTTGACGAAGTTTCCCCCGGCGCAAAAAAGGCGAGTGTATGCGGAATAGAATTTTTCAGGAGAATCTTCCAGAGGTATGCGGTCAAAGACCGGGTCTTCGTATTTGTTCTTAAGGATCATGAGACAGAACTCGCGGTCGTTTTTCAGGCCCGAGCGGAGGAAAGCCTGCTCGGTGATTTCGCGGTGCTTTTTCACAAGTTCGGGATTCAGCGTTGCGCCCACATTTTTCATCTCTTCCCAAGTGTTGAAGTCGAGCCACCAATTCAGGAAGCCGTCTGCGCTGTCCTTTTGCGTCAATGATGACAGAACCACGCTCTTGACTGTGCTTGCGCTGGAAAAAAGCGAGTCCTCACCGGTAAAATACTTATTTTTCGCCCAGTTTTTCTCATTGATAAAATCAGGGTTTGCAATCACGGCTTCTATTGCCTGCATACGCAAATTCATATCCAAGTCACGGTTGCTTGCAATGGATTTGAGACCATTTCCGTTCAATGCTCTGATAAGCTCAGGAATGGCAAGTTCTGCCGCCAGATTCCTGTTTTCCGGACTGGTGCTTTTTTCATAAATCACATGAAAAAGCTTGCTAACGTCAACTGCTTCAGCCTGTTCCACTGGATCAGCCATCCCACCACCTCGATTAATGGTGGGATTTCAGGTTAGAAGTGTTTATATAAGTATCTAAAATACCACCGATGTATATAGACGAGAATTCGCCTTACCTTAAAACAAGTACCCGCTCGCGTCCTCTGCAATGCCCACTCCGCCGCCCAAGTCCTCAAGCGTGTATTCGCGCGCGCCGTCCTTGAATGCAAAAGCTTTCACGCGCACCAGGAACTCGTCATACTGGAAAACGGTTTTCTGCCTCATGATGAAAGGCTGCACTGAATATGACTCCAGCACGGCAATCAGATTCTTGTTTGTAAGCAGCCACACGCGCTTCTCGCCTTCAAGCCATGTCTGGAGCTTCAGCCCTTTCAGCTTCACGCGCCTGCCTGCAAGCTCGATGTAGGCGTTTGACGCAATATGCCATCCAGCTTTGTCGCCCAATGGCTTTCCTGTGAAAAAGTCAAGCGAGTCGCCATTTCCGAACTCAAGGCGCACCCAGTTCCACGGGGCAAGGGGCATGGCTGCCACCACTTTCTGCAGGTATGCCTTGCCTTTCATGGGCTTGCCATGAAGCACGCCCTCGAACTCGAAATAATAGTTTATCATCACCGTGCCAAGGCTCGGGGCAAACGGGTTCTCAAGTATGTTCACCATCTCGTATGGATGGCCTTTGCGCGGATGCGCCGCGTGGGCATAGAAAATCCTTTTCCCGCCTTTCTCAAGCGAAATGTCAAAGTGGGGGTATTTGCCTGTTATCGAGATTTTCCCGTCCCCTTTCTCCGCGATTATGCTGTTCTTCTCGCCTTTTTTCAGGCGCACGTTGGTGGTGGTGTCGAATATCACCTGCTTGCCCTTTTTCGTGTGCAGCCAGCACACGGCCGCGCACACCACCGATGAGTTCGGGTGCGCGGGAGCCGCCTCTTTCAGCCCGCTGTGGCGCGCACCCGCAATGGCTTGCGGCTCGCCGCCTGAAGCCATGCTGCCGCAAGCCGCGGGCTTCAGCCCGAACTCATCGCCACCCTGCTGCTCGTCAGCCTCAGGCACGGACGCCTTGTTCACTTTCACAGGGTCCACAGACCTTCCGAATGTGAAGATGACCTGCTCCTCGCGCGGAGGCGAGCAGAAATGCAAGAACCAGTATTCCTTGCCCATGGACGGCAAATCCTCTATCTCGAAGAAAAGCTCGTCAGGCGTGGGGTAGTTGCGGGATTTGAAAAGCCGGTAGAACTCGGTGAGCTTGTTGTTAAGCTCGCCTGTTTTCTTCTTCCATTCAGGGGCGAACGTGAATTTGCGCCATTTGTTGAATGACCGGAGGGGCATGTTGATCAAAGCAGCTTCAGCGGCAAGCTTAATTAACGTTGGCGCTCAGCCCTTGACAGACACTTTCTTGAGCCATTTGCATAGATGGCTTAGCGAACACTTGCCCTCAGCAGCCTCTTTCATGAGGGCAGCCTGCTTCTCCTGCGCAAGATCCCCCTCCACCCGCATGGAGTAGCCATTCGCATTGAGAAACGCAGCAGTCGCAGACAGGGCAGACCTCTTGTTTCCATCCGAAAATACGTGCATGTCGTATGTGAGATGGTAAAGAAGGTATGCTGCCTTGCGAAAGAGCCTTTCCTCCTCGCCATCGATTTCATCGCAATATTTCCGCATGCGCGCAAGGGCATGGTCAAGGTTTGCTTCAGACATAAGAAAATGAGGCTGGCAATAGTGCGATGTGATGATTCTGTTGATCTCGACAATTTCTTCTTTGTCCAAATAAGTAAACATCGGAAAGACCTACTGCTTTGCCAGTATGTCAAGTGATTTCTTGTTTTCCTTCATGAAGCGCTTCATGAACGAGCCAAGCTCGAAACCTGCCTTCTTCTCCATGCAAACACTGATTGGGGTATGCATGATTTACTTATTAAAACCTACCAATGAAAAACCAGTAAATACGGGGGAATGGGCTAACCTGGTATGCTACTAGGTTTGGGTGACCCTTTTGCTCGCTCCAGATGGGGACGCTCGCAACAGCCGTTTTGCATCGGCAAAACGGTGCGCCTTTTTGCGAAGGCGCAAAAAGTGCGAAGCGTCAACGGAAAATGCAAGAGGGTCCAAAACACCTAGTGATTCGAGTTCAAATCTCGATTCCCCCATTTACATTCAGGAGGGATATGATGAACATATTTGATTCCGCCGTGGTAGAGTTCGTTAAGAATCCATTGTCTTTCCTGTCATTGGTTGTTGTTGTCTTGACCGCATTATTCTTTTATTTTGGACAAGCGAGATATATTGCACATGGGGTAAAAAGAAAAGAAGAGATAGCAACAAGAGAAATACTCGTGGATGGGGCGCGAGATTTTATAAAATTTTTTATAATTCCAGCGTTGTTAGCGCTTGTGCTCTTATCAATAACAACAATCACCCCTCAACAGGTATGGCAGCTTATTCCATTATTTATCCTGGTTCTTGTGGGCTCGTGGTTCATAGAAAGACTTTTTGGAAAAGAAGATGCGCGAGTTTTTGCTCATAAAAGCCTGCAAAGACCATTTCAGATAGTAGGCGTTTGCTCAACGCTTGCATTCATTGTAGCATTTTTGGTTTTACAAGTAGACGATTATACCCTATATTCGATTTTTATAAAGACTTTGACCACCATTTCTCTTCTTTGGTTTCTACGTTCATTGTTAGTCTGGGCATATACGAAAGAGAAACGATAACAAAAGAATGCTAAACCTAGTTTTCCATTCTTCAACAGGATTGTCTTTTTGGGTGCTATTGATGAAATACGGAAACTCTGAATTGCGCGGGAAATTCGTTCTCGGCCCCATGGCAGCCTACACGGACATTGCCTTCAGGCTTCTTTGCCGCCGCGCGGGCGCGGCAATGTGCTTCACTGAGTTTGCAAACGCTGAGGCGATCAACCGCGGCGGGAAAAACACTGACGCGCTTCTTCAGACATCCAAGGAAGAGATGCCGGTTGGCATACAGATTTTCGGCGCAACTCCCGAAGCAATGGGAAAGGCTGCTGCCTCGATTAGCGCGCGCGTGCAGAATGGGGAGCTTTATGCCTCGTGCATTGACATCAACTTTGGCTGCCCGGCAGGAAGCGTGATCCGCGCGGGCGCGGGAAGCGCGCTTTTGAAAAGCCCGGAGAAGATGCGCGCAATTGCAGAGGCGTGCGTGAGGCATTCCGGAGTGCCAGTCACAGCAAAAATAAGGGCAGGATGGAAAAGCGACAGCGCTCTTGAGCTTGCACGCATGCTTGAGAAAGCAGGAGTGGCAGGCATCACGATTCATTGGAGGACTGCAACTGAGGGAAGGAAAAGGCAGGCGGGATGGGAAGTGCTGCGCGATGTGAAGGGCGCGCTTTCCATTCCAGTAATTGGCAATGGGGGCGCATCCACGCCGGAAAAGGCAGTGCGCTTCCTTAACGAAACAAGCTGCGACGCAGTGATGATTTCATCCGCTGCATTGGGCAATCCTCACATTTTCTCCCAGGCAAATGATTTGCTGGAAAAAGGAAGATGCAAGGAAACGCTGTGGGGCGAAAAGCGCGCGTCGTTTTTGGAATATTCCTCGCTTGCGCAAAAATACGGAGTTGCCACGCCAAAGAGGATGCGCAGCCAGGCAATTGAGTGGGTGACGGGTTTCAACGGAGTAAAGGAGGCAAGGAAAAAGCTCAACTCTGCAAAAACAGTGGAAGAGGTTGAAAAAATAGTGTCTGGCTTTGAGCCAACGGCGATGAAAACCGCAGGGGCTTGAATGATCACTCCAAGTCGTCGGACATGAAGGAAAATTCCGCGCGCTCGAACTTCTCATGAAGCTTTTTCCGCTCCGAGGCGTCATACGGCTCGTCTATCACCTTGCCAATGCCTGTGAACATGCCATACCAGCCTGCAGGCACCAATAAGATAGTGATGAGATGGTAGAAGAGGCTTTCATAGGAGAGATAGAAATAGAAGTATGTGTCGGCAAGCAGTATGAGGAAGCCTATGAGCATGTAAAGGTATCCCCTGTTCTTGGTCTTGTTTATCGCCTCGGTTTCGCGCTTCACCATGAAGGTGAATTGCTCGCGCAGCCGCTTTTTTATCAAAGCCTCGGCCTTGGGGTCGCGCACTGCAGAGGGGATGGTGAAATGCACCTCGAATCTTCCGTGCTTGCCCTCCATGTAGCGCCTGCTCATCTCTTTCAGGAAGTCCTCTGACATCTCGCGCTGGGAGTAGGGGCGGGGGTCAAAATCAGAGAATATGTCATCGTAAGTGTCAAGCGTGATGGATATGTCCCGAAGCGCGCTTGCATTTTCCACCTGCTTTTCCATACCCATGTGCACGAATGTAAACTATAAAAAGAAGTAGCACCGAACCACGTCATGGACTATTGCGAGTTCAGGCTGGCAAAGATAGAGGAAGTGTCGGGCACTGTGCGCATCTTTTCCTTTGAGGGAGAGGTGCCGCAGTATAAGCCAGGCAACTTTTTCCTCATAAGGCTATCAGGCGAGGATGGAAAGAAAATTTTCCGCCCGTTTTCCGCAGCCACGCACCCCTCAGAGCACAACCTGCGATTCTGCGTGAAAAAGAACGGCGCGTTCACAGAGCTCCTATGGAAACTTCACGAAGGAGATGTTGCAGAAATCAGCGGGCCTTATGGAGTATTCATGCTGGACAATAACGATGACGAGCGCGTCTTTATCGCAGGAGGGACAGGCATCACGCCCCTTAGAAGCATGATAATGCAGACGCTGCTTGAGGAAAAGCGCGCAAGCCTTTTCCACACCTCAAGCACGCTTGCAGGCATAGTATACTCGGATGAGATGCGGCTTTTCGAGGCAAGAAACCCCAATTTCAGATTCTTCCCAATAGTCACGCAGCAGGAGATGCCTCCGGAGTGGGAAGGGATGAGAGGAAGGCTTACTGCAGAGAACATCGCGCAAAAGATAGGCACTCTTTCAGGGAAAACATTCTACATCTGCGGGCCAAAGGGGATGGTTTCCTCGCTCGCGGAAGGGCTCTTGAAGGCAGGCGTGCCAAAGGAAAAAATCAGGAAAGAAGAGTGGGGCTAGCCGCAACTAACTCGGTCTTTTTCTTACAAGCACAAGCGTTTCGCCCATCCGCTTCTCGAAAAAACCTAGCGAAAGGTAGAGCTTGGATGCCGTGTTGAGCGCTCGCACCTTAAGGTAAGTGACGCGCGCGCCGTGCTTGTCTGCGTAAAAGAGAGCCTCGCGCATGAGCGCGGTGCCAAACCCATGCTCGCGGTAGTGCGCAAGCACGCCCAATCCTGAGATGTAGCATCTGTCGTCGCGCATGCGAAGATGGCAAAAGCCAATGGGCATTCCGCTCCGCTCTGCAATGAAAAACACGTCGTATGGAAGATTGCGCAGATTCGCATTCGGAAAAAGCACTGCCACCATTTCCTCAATTGCTGGCATGTCTGCCTTCCTTGCGCGCCTGATGGAAAAGATTGTCGCGCCGCCAGCCGCCTCCTTGCCCTCGTTTTCCAGAACCAAAGAACCACGCTACAAGTCGATGAAATTCACTTCTATGCTGTCACCGATTGTTATTTCCGCCCCGCGCATTTTCTCTGCAGGCGCAAGCTTTACCACCAGAGTCTCGCCAAGTATTTCCCTGCCCTCGTGCTCATGCACATGCCCGCAGATAAGAAGTATGGGGCGCTTTTCCTCCACCATCTTCCTCACTGCCTTGCTGCCCACATGCATGCCATTCCCCACCTCGTCAAACAATCCATATGGAGGCGGGTGGGAAAGCACAATGGAAAACTCGTCCACGCCTGCGCGCGAAAGGGCGGATGCTATTTCGTCCTCGCTGTACTCGGATGGCGTGCCAAAGGGAGTGGGGTTGGAGCCGCCAATGCCCACAAGATTCCATTCGCCCAATTTCACTTTCTTCCCATGAACCAGCACGCCCATTTCGCGTAGCTTTTCAACAACGTCTGGCGTGTCCATGTTGCCGTGCACTGCATAGGCTTTGGGAAAAAGGGAGATTACCCCCTCTGCATAGGAGACTGGCCCGCGGTTGGTGATGTCGCCGCAGAAAAGCACTGCGTCGTATTTTTGGCGGGAGGATATGGCGCGCAGCCTGTCTAGCAGCTCCTCGTCCGCATGGAGGTCGGAGAGTGCAAGAAGCCTCATGTGAAAACCTCGAAAAAATGCGCACGCGCCTCGCGGGAGTGCCTTTGCGCAGTAGCTGCCTTCGCCATTCAATTCCGCCTTTGCTGGAAGTTCCTGTCAGGGCGCGAAGTGTCCGCAGGGCCTGCCTTTGCCATGATGCGCTTCACCTGCGCCTCGAACTGCTCCTTTAGCTTCTCGGCGATGAAATTGTGCGAGAACGCATCAGCCTTGGACGCGATTGCGAGCTTTGCAGCGAGTGCGCGGGAAATCTTTCCGCGCACTTTCTTTGGCGCCATGCCGATGGCTGCGTGCTGGAAGATAAGGCCGTGCTTGGGAGGCCTGCTGCCAGACTTCAAGTGCTTGAAAAGCGCCTTTTCCGCGCCGAGCACCTGGATGGTGCTTGCAGGGAACATTGCCATCCTCTGCAGCCCTCCTGACTGCGCAACGAGCTTTGCGGCAAGCTCAGGGCCTGCGAGATGGCTCATGTTCGGGCAAATTTCGCGCGCGATTTTCGCCTCGTAAGCCTCGATGTCGTTCCTAAGCGCCCACATGGATTTTACCTGCTGGGCAAGCGAGCGTGCCTGCAAAATGTCTTCCTCGGAAAGCACCGTGCCCATGGAGGCGCGCGCCTTGTCCGCAATGGACTGCGCCTGGGGGCCGAAGACAGGGGTGAGCTTTGCCATGTCGGGCTTCATCCTGTCAATCGCCAGCACTCCTTCGACGTATTTTGCATTGTCGGGTGTCCTGAACTCAGGGAAGTGCATGCCGTACCATTCAGTGAGCCTCTCGAACAGCAGGTTCGAGCTCTTGTTCAACTCGTCCACTGCCGAGACGGACTGGATAAGGAGGTTGTCGCGGGAAGAAACCGCAATTGTTACCTTCTTTTTCGCCCTCTTGAAAAACTCGTCGCGTGATTGCATTGGTGACATGATACCATCTCCGTATGTATTGCTCCCGAGATATTACCCTCAAAACGTTTATAGAGCTTCTTGGCAAGAAAATATCCATGAAAAGCAAGGAACCATCATTTCCCAAGGCTGAAAGGCTTATCGACGTTGCAATCAGGCGCTCCTTTGTCATGTCGTCAGCCGAGATATACGGCTCGCCCGCCGGATTTTACGACTATGGGCCAGTAGGCTGCGCAATAAAGCGCAGGCTGGAAAACCTCTGGAGAAGCGAAATGCTGCAAAAAGAGGGATTCCACGAGATTGAGACCTCGGTGATACTTCCTGAGGCAGTGCTCAAGGCATCAGGGCATGCGGAAAACTTTTCTGACCCCATAGTCTCGTGCAAGAAGTGCAATGCGCGCTTCCGAGCGGACCACCTTGTGGACGAGAACCCCGCATTTGCTGCAACTGGGGCAAAGGCAGAAGGCATGCCATCGCAGGAGCTTACCGATGCCATTCGGAAATACAAAGTGGTGTGCCCGAATGACAAAGGCGAGCTTACCGACGTGGCGCGCTTCAACATGATGTTCAAGACGGCAATCGGCGCAGGCGACGAGCGCGTGGCATACTGCCGCCCTGAGACTGCACAGGGCATATTCCTTGATTTTGCGAGAATCGTCCGGAATTACGGAAGCCGCCTTCCCATCGGCATCGGGCAAGTAGGCCGCTCTTTCAGGAACGAGATTTCCCCGCGCCAAGGGCTCGTGCGCATGAGGGAATTTTCCCAGATGGAGCTTGAGTATTTCTTCAACCCTGAAAAGCAGACGCATGCAGGCTTTGCCAAGCTGTCAGGGGAAAAGCTTGTCTTTGAGATGGAGGACGGCGCGGTGCGAGAGTTGTCGCTTGCAGAGTCGGTGGCAGAAGGCGTGGTGCCAAACGAGATAATGGCATATTTCTTGTGGAAGCAGGAGAAACTTTACTTGGCAGCAGGCATACCGCGCGAAAAATTCCGCTTCAGGAAAATCCCGAAAAACGACACCCCGCACTATTCGAGAGGCAACATTGACCTCGTGGTTGAGACCTCGTATGGCTGGATTGAAACAACCGGCACAGCATACCGCACAGACTATGACCTAGCCTCGCACGCAAAGGCGTCGGGCGCAGACCTGTCCGTATTTGTCGAGGAGGAAAAGAAGAAAGTGGTGCCCCACGTAGTGGAGCCCTCCATGGGAGTGGACAGGATGCTCTGGTGCGTGCTGGAGCACTGTTTCAGGGAGAAAACACCCGAAAAGGATTGGGAATGGTTTGCCTTCCCGCCTGCAATTGCGCCATACCACGCCTGGATTTTCCCGCTCATGAGAAAGGACGGCATGGAGGAAAAAGCGCGCGAGGTGGAGTCGCTTTTGCGCGAATCAGGGCTTATTGTCTATTGTCAGGAGTCAGGCAGCATTGGGAAGAGATACGCGCGCGCAGACGAGATAGGCGTGCCCTACTGCGTCACAGTGGACTATGACACGCTGAAGGATGGCACGGTGACTTTGCGCTTCAGGAATGACGGCAAGCAGATCCGCCTGCCAATAAGTGAGCTTGCCGAAAAAATTGCAACTTTTGTGAAAGGAGGCAAGGTCACGGCGGACCTTGCCTGAATTTGGCAAAGCCAAATAAGATGGGAAAGTAACGGGATAGCTGCAACTGCCTAATAGCCTTCGCAGGAAATTGTCCCCATGTCCGCGTAAATCATCTGCAGCACGGGCTGCGCCACCACCACGATAAGGATGGAAATGAGCGCGCCTGTAAGGCATGCGGTTGCCCACACGTTTGCGCGCGCCCTCGTCTCTGCGCCGAGGATTTGCCCTGCGGCATAGATTACGCCCGCAAGCACCAGCATCATCATCGCAACCACCGGAAGCATGGATTTCAGGCTGATGCAGAGCTGCGAAATCGCGTTCTGCACTGAGTAGAGCATGCTGGTCGCTGAGAAAAGCATGGCAACTGACATAAGAAGCGCGAATGCGATGATTTTGAACCTCATAAACACACCTTTTCAACGTTGGATTGGGAAGGGATTAAAACGCTTCCTGCTTTTCATGGCAGACGAAGGCATTAGCCCTCCCCCTGTCGTTGCTTGTCTTATGGATAGGTAAAACTAATAGTGTTTATAAATGTATCTATGTGTTTTGTTTTCGTTTTAGGAAAAGACCCGTTTCAAAACAGCTTTTCAAAATGCTTCCTTCCAACATACCCGCCATAATGCATTGGGCATACGTCAGGGACTACGTAGAGCTTCATGCCTGCTTTTTTCATGAGGTTGCAAAAATGGGTGTCTTCGCCGACCTGTTTCTCCAAATCATACAGGAAAAGCCTGTTTTCGCCCTTGCTTGGAAGGAGCTTTTCAATTACAGACCGGGTGCGGATGATCATGCACCCCATGCCGGCTGCATCGATCTCGACCGGTTCGCCTTCGCCGGGGCAGAATGTGCAAAGCTTGCCTTCGACCCTGCGCATGCACACCGGCCGGTAGAGCGTTTGGTTGAAATACAGCCCGGAAGCAGCATCGGCTTCGGGGCGGTTTTCCATGAATTCTATGAGTTTTTTCACCTGCTCCTCAGTCAGGCAGATGTCGGTGTCAAGCCATAGAAGATACATTGGCGCCGGGTTGAGAGCCAGCGCGTCTGAAAGGAGTTTTTCCCTAGCATTGTCAAATCCGCCTAAATCTGAAACAAAAAAACTGACACCGAATCCCATCTCTTGCGCCGCTGAGATGGAAAATCCAAAAGATGTGATGATTGTATTTGTGATATAGCGGCTTACGGGGATAAGTATGCAGACGCTCCGGGATAGCTCCATGTTTTTTTCATGCAAACGAGGATTAATAATGATAATAGTGGCCTTCAATAAGAAAAGACGCCGGGGGGGAGATTTGAACTCCCGAGTAGGTTTCCCCACAACAGGTTAGCAACCTGCCGCACTGGACCGGGCTATGCGACCCCAGCATGGTCAAATCCCAGAGGATTTGGCCTATTGTCGTGGGCGCACCCACGACAGGTCGATCAAATCTCTGCAGAGATTTGGTCGGTATTTGCGGGCGTAGCCCGCAAATTTGATGGCAAAGCCCGCGCACGGGCTTTGGCAGCCCATTTAGGATGAAAGCAGGCTTTTATTCCTTTGCCGGATAATACCAAAAAGACGTCAGGACCGGAAGGTGTCAACATCCCAAGCCTAAAGGCTTTGGCTTGCTGATGCAAACGGTCTGCTGAAGACTAGCAAGCCTTTACCCACGCCTGAAAGGCGTCCCAATTTTTGCCTTCTGGCAAAAATGGGCCCATTCGAGCTAAAAGCTCGAATAGGGGGGCTCCGGGCTTGGGAAGTTGGTGAAAATGTACAACAATTACCTCTCATGCGAAGTCTGCGGCGCGGAGCTTACGCGAACCACCCAGAAGCAGAAGCTGGACGGAGCAGGCTACACGCACAACTACTGCGCGAAATGCTATTCCGAGAAATATCCGAAGTAGGGGAATTTGTCATGGAAAAAAAGCAAAAATCCCATGCCGCGGCCCCGGCCGTCCAAAAAAGCGCTGAGGGATGGCGAGGGAAGATTTGCCATTTTTGCGAAAAATTCGAGCGGATTGCGAATGCTGCCGCGGCGCCATTGCCTTCCCCGAGAATAAAGCTTTGGCTCGCAGGCTTTTTCCACCCAGAGGAGACATATGAAAAGGTGGAGAAGAACGCCACATTGGCAGGGCTTGCCTGGAACCTCATCCTCTTTTACATTGCCTATTCGGCCATTTTCTTCCTGTTCATGCTTGCGCTCACGTCCAGCCTTCCGCCGGACGAAATGCTGTCTTTCGGGCTGCAGAAAAATCCGGACATCCCCTCGATTGCGTTCGGCTCCCTGGTGATAAGCCCGCTCGTCAGCACATTTTTCGCCATGTTCGCATTCGCGGTGGTCTTCGCATCAGCGCGGCTGCTCGGCGGGAAGGGGAATTACGTCAGGCAGGCAAACTCAATGTCGCTCGTGCTTTGCGGCAGCAACCTGCTCCTCCTGGCTTCCATGTGCGTGGCATTCGCCCTTTTTGCCCCGTCTTTCATCCTGCGCGGCTCGGCATTCATCGGGACAATAGTCTCGCTTTTGGCATTGCTTGCGAGCGTGCCCCTGCTGATGCTTTTCCTGGCGATACTTTTATACACGATATATGCGTATTACCTCGTGGTGAAAAAAGCGCACCAGCTTTCCGCGTGGAAGGCGGCCGGCGCGATTGCAAATGCGGCCGCGCTGGTTGTGCTCCTGGAAATTTCGCTCAATGCAATGCTGGCCTGAAAAAGAAGTGAGGTGGTTTGATGGCTGTGAAAAAGAAGAAAACTCCCGCTGTTGCGGCAAAGGCGCAAAGCGAGGAAAGCAAGTCCCTAGCCCAGGTGGAGGAAATGGCAATGAATGCCGCAGGTGCCCTCCAGGTGGACCAGTTCAAGACGTGGCTGTCCGCGTACTTCCATCCATACCAGGCTTGCGGGAAGGAGAAGAAAAACTCGTCACTTGGAAGCGCCACTGGGACGTTTGCGCTCATCGGGCTTGTGCAGGCAGTGGTTGCCATAATCGTGATGGCGCTTGTGCTTGCATTCGCGCTTCCGCTCGTCGGGGTGCCGTTCACCATTGCAGGGGCAGTGGTAATGCTCATAGCCTACCCGATAGGGACCGTGATATTCGGCTTCATCGGCTCCGTCCTATACTACATCGTGGCAAAGCTTCTCGGAGGCAAGGGAAGCTTCATGGAGCAGACATACTGCATGGCGCTTGTGAGCGGAGGAGTGGGGCTCATGCTTGTGCCGTTCAACGTATTGCAGATAGCCCCGCTTGTCGGCTGGATATTCGGCCTTCTCGGGGTTGCGGTTGCGCTGTACGGGATAATCAGCCAGTACAGGATGATACGCGCGGTGCATTCCCTTTCGCAGCTGCGCGCGATTGTGGTGCTGGTAATTCCGGCGCTTGTGATAGTGGCGATAGTGCTTTTTGTCATAGGCTTTGCCACGATTGCGGCGCTCGGGGCGTACGGGGCCACGCTTCCAATGCAGTAAGCCCTTCTTTTCTTTTTTATTTTTCTTCTTTTTCTTTGTTTCTTTTTTTCCTTTTCCAAAAATAGAGGAAGCTGGAAAGAAAAAAGCATTATGGCAGGATCTTCAGCCGCCGAAGCGGCTGGAGAGAGCTGCCATTGCGAAAGCAATGGCACCACAATGTATGACCGTGCCCTTATCTTATCCTGATGGCACGCCCAGCGCGCTTGCGCTGGGTTCGTCAGGCATTGTGGCAGGATCTTCAGCCGCCGGAGCGGCTGGAGAGAGCTGCCATGGCAAAAACTATGGCAGGATTTCCGGCGGGCCCTGGGAGGAACGGACAGTGTCCGCACCGCTGCTCAGTCTTGTATCTTCCCAGCACGGGACAGAATGCGTAGGGCTGCTCCTTCCGGCCTGACCCGATTGGCACTATGAACCGTCCGGAAAGGCAAAACGTCGACGCTTAAGGCACGGGCTTATACGCTCCCGTCCAAAACATCTCCGGACATTCGGCTTCGCCAAAGGGGATTTGCGATGAGGGAGGCCCCTACTCTCCCAGCCTATCCTGCCGCTTGTTTTCCTGAAAGAAGTTGCTTATATATCTAACTACCTGAGCCGAGAAAGCGCGCCTGCTACCTGTACCTGAGGAAAGCCCCGATTCCGTAAAAGCTCCCGAGGAACTGCGCGCCCTCCGCGGTGTCCGGCGAAACAACGAAGATGTCGATTCCCTGCGTGTCTGCAAGCATGATGAGGTCGTCCACGAGGGAAACTTCCGACTCCACTTTCACCGTGCCGCCCACCGCCTTTATCTTCTCCTGGAGGTCGAACGGGTTTTTCGACGTCACAAACAACGCCTCGCCCGTGGTGGTGTCCACAAGCTTTGCGCGCTTGTAGGTGACGCCTTCGGATATCAGAAGCTGCTTTGCCTGCTTGCTCTCCAGCGCTTTTCTGACTTCCGCCTCGCCGTATGTGGCAAGCCCGCCCGCCACCACCTCTTTTATGAACCTCTCGATTATCACGCGCTCCTGCACCGCCTGCTGCTCCGAGAGTATGTCGGTTGACTTTGCCATCACTTCGCGCACGCCGTACTCGTCGGTGTAGCCCGTGTCGACCACGCCGAGGACCTTTATCTGGTAGTTGAAGGGAGACATCTTCACGAAATCCTCCTTGGCAGGCCCTGGCCCGCCGACTATTACGCCCTTGACAGTGTTGACGAAATAGCGGTCCATGTGCTCTCCGATGTGCTTGTAGTAGTACTCGATGGACTCCTCGATTATTCTCTCTATGCGCCTGGCGGACTGCCCGCCTTTGCGCATCTTGGAGTGCGCCATGGAGCGTATGTGGGACAGTATCCTCGTGTTGGTGCCCTTAAGCTCTGCAAGCGTGCATTCCCTGCCGTCGAGCACGACTATGCCGTATGAGTCCTTCACCATCAAGTCGCGGTCAAGCGGCTCGAGGAAAAAGCGCGAGTCGCAGCGGTATATCTGGACGGATATCGCAGTGGGGGGGTAGATTGTGAAAAGTTCGATGTCCACTTTTGCGGGGTTGTCGGAAACATTGCCGCAGAAGATGGCAACGCCTGATTGCGGGGCGACGTTCCCGTAGCTTTTGAGGTGGTGGAGTATCCTCTCAAGCGCGTCCACCACGTTTTTCCTCGTGCTTTTTGATTTGATGTTGGTCGCCTGCCCTGCCTCGCCGCGCAGCTTGTTCGAGGTTTCGTGTATGGCCTGGCCTGACGGGATGTATACTGAAATGAGCTCGGTGCCTGAGCCTTTCATGGTCTTCAGGTGCGCAAGCTGCTTTTTCAGCTCGTACTTCAGCTTTGTCTTTTCTTCCATTTTATTGCCTCGATAGGGATTAAGCTAGGGGAAAGGGGAAATAAAAAGCAAGGGGTTAGAGAAGGGCGACCGCGCCTGTTTCAAGCGAGTACACCGCGCCCACTATTTTCAGCTTGCCTTCTTTCTCAAGATGGGAAAGTATTGCGCTTTTCGCGCGCAATTTTGCAAGCACGCACTTGAGGTTCTCGCCCACTGCCTTTGATGCGTCCTTGCCAGCGGCGCTTGCAGCAGGCTGTATTTCCTTCACGATTGCGTCGATATTGCCTTGCGCGCTATCAGACGAGCACGCAGCCGTCACCGCGCCGCACTTGGTGTGCCCGAGCACCACGAGCAGGGGGGCGTGGAGGTGCTCGGCGCCATACTCAAGCGAGCCCAGCGCAAACGAATCCACGATGTTTCCCGCGTCCCTCACTCCGAATATCTCGCCTATGCCTGCGTCGAATATGTGCTCCACTGGCACGCGGGAGTCGGAGCAGTAGAGCACCACTGCATACGGGTGCTGCCCCGCCACTACGGACGCCCTCTGCGCAACGAAATCCTTGTGCGAGGGCTTGCCTGCCACGAACCGCGCATTGCCCTCCTGCAGCTTCTTTAGTGCCTCGTTTGCGTCCATGAAAATCACCCGGTGCGCCTGAGCTTGGGGCGGGGAGACGGCCGAACCTCGTTTGGATTCTTGTGCTTGAAGTGCGGGCGCGGGTCAACGACATCATATATGATCTTCGCATGGCGCTCCACAATGAGGTTGACAATGGGGTCATTACCTATCTTCTCCAGCAGACGAACCCGCTCCAAGTCGTTCTTGCCAAGCACCACCATCTTCCCTTCGCCTGGCAAGGTTTGGTCCAAGGGGTTCTTGTTGAGGCATGTTGGGGAAAGCGCGTAGAAAAAGCCGACTGCAGCATAAGGCCCGAAGCGCTCGTCGCTGTACGTGTTGCCTGCGATTGAGAATGCCCTGCCGCCTATCTTGCCGGACGCCTTGTCGTTGAGCACGTGCTTCACGATAAGCTTGCGCGTGTTATGCAGCGAACCACTCACCACGAGAACAGGATTGAGCTGGGATTGGGGCGTCACCACGTCTGCACAGTCTGCCTTATGCCCGTTTGTGCGCTCCTCCTTGAAGATTGGCCGAAGGACGATGTCCTCCTGCTCTGGCTTCCCGTCAACGCGGTGGAACCCGCGGGTCTCGTAGTTCAGGAGCTCCGCAAACGTCCTTATCCTGCCCTTGATCTCCGAGAGCTCAGGGTCGGAATCCACCGCCTGTTCGAATTTCTTTATCTGCTCCACGGGGTGGGTCTTAAGGTCCTTTATGGGCTCAAGCCAGGTAAGGAGGTTTCCGTCCCAGTCTTTGGGCGTGTCGTGCCCCTTGAAATGGAGCTTCATGTACGCATGCATTTTCTCTTTTGAATCGATTGTCATCTTCCTGCCGTTCAAGGTGAATTCAGGCTTTACCTCGAGAATGAAATTCTGGAGCGCCTCGACCGCCACGTCTGCGTGGAGCATCCCGCAGTTGGTGCAGCATTTCATCACTTCAAGCTGCTCCGGGTAGAATGCCTTTTGGTTCGCATACTCGGGCTTGCGGCGGACATTGCCGTGCGCCACCACGTGGACGTCATATTCGACCGAAGTCCCTCTTTTGATGAATTCTGAATAGCGGACCTCAGACTTCAGAATTATGCTCTTGATTTTCTTGATGGTCGCCGCAGTCATGAAAGTGCCGGGATCGTTTATCTTCTTGAACTTGACCAGCGTGCCGCTTTCCTCGAGGGCGTTGAGCACTTCCTCTTTTGACCTGTAGTAATCGGCGGTGACGTTCCGCGAGTCCGAGCAGAAAAGAGGTATGACCACCTTGATCTGCTTGACTGTGGGATTGTACGGGATGGGCGCGATGGCGTGTGGTTCGTCTGACATGTTCTCAACCTCTATAATACCCGCTAAGCGTGTTTTTATTTGCATGCCTGCCTTCTGTTGCCTATTGTGCGCGATTGTCTATTTAAAGCATTCGTGCCCCTTGGCGAATTCCGCCCCCTACCAGTCAGCCGCCCTGTTTTTCCCCATCCTTGCGAAAATCAGGAACGCGAGCGAGACAATTGTGCCCAGGAGCGCGAGGCTTGCCACTGCCTGCTGCAGGCGGTCGGTGGAATTGCTTGCACCTGGCGCAGGCAATGAGGCATCTGCATCCTCGCCTTGCTTAGGAATCGGCACGCCTGTCTGGTTTGCAACCGCAGAGTCTATCTCGCTGCTGGCATCATCAAGCGCCTGCGAGTAGGAAAGTATGCGGTAGGCATCCGAGGCGGATGCGAGCTTTTCCTTTGAGGCGGTGTTCAGGTAAGCCCCCTGCCCGAAGTATATCTTGCCCCAAAGCGAGTCGCGCGTGCCGTTTGCAAGCGCGTCCGCCGCGCTTGTGAAGTTCTTGCTGCCTGCCTCGTCCGCAGCCTCCTGCATGGATGCTGCATATGTTGCATCGTAGATTGCAGCGCCGTATGCGCCGGAGTCAAAAGCGCCAAACCCTTTTTCAAGATGGTCGTATGCGTCCGAATTCAGGAAGGAGGACGAGGTGAGCGCATTTTCAGCCTCAATGAGCTTTTGGTCCGCAAGCGCCTCAAGCGAAGATTCGTTTATGGGCGTGCCGCCAATATCGTTCGCCTGCTCTGCAAGCTCGCGGGAGATTCCGCACCAGCCATAGGCAAGCAGCAGGTCGCGAAGCGTGGAATACGCCTCCCTGTCCGAGCGCGCCAGTATGGTGTCGTTGAGCTTGTTTTGCGCCCAGATCCTGCGCAAGTCCGCCCCCACTGCCCAGTGGATGTTCTCCTTTGTCTTGGCAGGCACCGGAAGGGCTGCAAGGCAGCTTGAAACATCATCTATGCTCCCGTTTATGTCCACCTCATCATCGCCGATAGCGAGATATTCGGCGTCAACCGAGAGGAGGAATGCTGAATTTGCCGCCGTGAACGGGTAGCCCATGGAGATTTGCCTGCGGTAGTTTGAGAGCTCGGTTGAGAAATATTTTTCAGATGCATTTGAGAACGAGCCGGTTTCCTTGGATGCAGAAAGCGCGAGAGCCACCTTGCTGCCAAGCTCGTCCACCAAGCGCTTTGCAACTATGGAGAAGCGCGCGGTGTCGGCGTCATACTGCCGGCTTGGGAGATTGGACGGCATTGCGTCGCTTTTCGGGGTGAAATCATAAGTGAATTTCTCGGAATATTGGGAGAACAGTATGCGCTCGGCCTCGGAGAAATTTGCCACCTCGATTGCGGAAAACCCGTCCTTGGATGAGACGGAGGAAAGGAGAAGCGCCTCGTGGAAAAGCATTTTCGGCACCAGGATGTATTTTGCCCCGGCATCCTTTGCCGCGATTGCCTTCTCTATTATCCCCCCCACCTCGCCGACATCGCCGTCAGGCGAGATTGTGCCTGTCATCACCACGTCTCGGCGGATGTTCCTGCCGGTGAGCGCCGCCTTCACTGCAATGGACATCGCCCCGCCTGCCGAGGGGCCGTCTATCTTGTTGCTCCCGAAGTCCCCGCGCATGGAAAAGAATATGTCGCACTCCTTGCTATTCACGCCTGACTGCGAGAATGCGTAGTCGACCGCAGCCTGCTCGGACTCCTGGGTGGAAAAGCCTATCCGCGGGTTTATCGAAGTGTATATCGTGCCGTTGCCGGGCCTTGTCTCCACGTGCAGCACGAATATTCCGCCCGAGTTCTCGCTCACCACGGCAGCCATGTTCACCTCGCGCGACGTTGCCGGGCAGTAGGCAATCAGCATGGGCGCCATTAGGAGAAGCAAGAGAAAATATGCCTTCTTCATGGGTATAAACCGGAGAAAAACGATTTAAATGAGTTGTTTGCGCTGAGGCGTAGAGTGGGCAGCTCAAATCAAGGCAAGAAGCCTCTTGTGCTGGGCTGGGCATGCACTCAAATTGTTGTGAGAAGTTCCTTGTTCTTCACGAAGTATTTCCTGGAAGGCTCGAGGATTTTCGCAAGCGCGGACGCGGTTGCGTTCTTCAGGTCCATGGGGTGCAGCTTGCCCTCTGTGTAGGCAAAAGCCAGCTCGGAATACGTTGCAAACTCAACGTCTCCGCCGAATTTTGCAGGGCGGGTGATTTTCAAGGGCGCCCCGTTCCTCATGATGAACACTTCGCACATCTCAAGCACAGGGTTGCTCTCAGCCACTTTTTCCGGGCAGTAGGCGGATTTCACCTTGCGCGCGATTTCCGCTTCCGAGTCATGTATGAATATGCACGAGTCAGGCTTGCTCTTGCTCATCTTGGAGGAAATTGCCAGGTCATCCGCAGCATTTTCCTCAAAGCCCATTTTCTGCGGGCCCAAAAGCCCCATGAGGAGCTTGTGGTGGAGCGCAACCGGCTTTTTCCATTTGTGCTTGTCCGCAACCTCGCGCGCAAGCATGTGCACCTTCCTCTGGTCCATGCCTGCGTGCGCAATGTCAACATCCAGCATGTGGATGTCCGCTGCCTGCATGGCGGGATAAAGCACGGAGGCGCAGTCCATTGCCTCCTTTTGCGTCCTGCCCATGATGGTGGTGCAGCGAAGCATGCGCTGCATGGTGGTGTCCTTGCTTATGCCAAGAACGTCGCGCCAGTAGCCTGAGTCGTACTTTTCGCTTGCAAGCACGTAATCCACTTTGTCCTCAGTCAGGCCGAGGGAGATGAACGCGCTCTTGAAGTAGCCGCGCGCAACCGACTGTATCTTTTCCAGGTCCCCGCCGAGCTTGCCGTTTATCCAGGCGTGGTAATCCGCAAGGAAAATGGTGGGCTTGATGCCTGCTGCGATGAAGTCGTTGAGGAGAAGAGAGGTGAGAAGCCCGCTTCCCAGGTGCACTTTTCCGGATATTTCAAATCCTATGTAGTGCTTGGGGTGAGAATTTGTCTCGAATAGCGACTTCAGCTCCTCGCGCGTCACCACTTCGGCAACCGGCGCGCGGCAGACCAGGTCTATTTTGCTGTCTATGTCCATAGGCATTGATGGGCAAAAGAAGGATTAAAACGGTTTGTCCCAAAAAGGCGCTTAGCGGCGGTTGGGCTTGGAGCCGCACTCTTCTGCCTTCTTGAGCGCTGCGCCTGCGTCCAAAAATAGCGAAAGATCCGTGTAAAGCCCGTATGCCATTTTGTAGTTCACCGTAGCATGCACGAACTTGCCCATTGCTGCATATGCCTCGGCCCTCTGGAAATGCGCGCCTGCGTTTTTAGGCTCGCGTGCAATCGCTGCCGAAAAGGCCTCCACTGCCTTGGCAGGCTGCCCCAAAGCAAGATGCGCCAGGCCAAGTCCAAAATAGCCGTTTGCATTGTTTCGGTCTGCCTTTACCGCATTCTCATAGTCAATCATGGCATTGGCATAGTCTTTCAGCTGGAGGCGCGCATAGCCGCTGCCGCAGTAATTTTCAGAGAACCTTTTGCCGGAAACGTCGGTTCGGTAATCTTCCCCTGCGTTGTGCGGGACGATGTCTTCCATGCCGGGGTTTTTCCTGACTTCTTTCATCCATTCCAGATTCCCGACCATTGCCTGCAGCTGCCTTTCCCAGTGTTTTTCCGACTCCCTGAACTGCGCCTGCGCCTCCTTTTTCTTCCCTGCCGATTCGTATGCCTTGCCAAGCAGCAGGCAGAACTCGGCTTTTTGAGTGGCGAAATAAGTCAAGTCTTTTGCCATTTTGTAGTGCTTTGCAGCCATCCCGTGGTCCTTGAGCGCCATGCATGCATTTCCGCATTTGGTGTGCAAGCCGGCGTTGTTTTCATCCAGGTATTTTTTATCTGCAAGGGAAATCGCCTTTATGTACTGTTTTAGCGCCAAGGAGGGGTTTCCCGCGAGCATGTAAAGGTCGCCTGATGTTGAAAGATCCCACGCTGCCGTGTGCTTGTACCCGCCTTTCAGGAGCATTTCGTTGACTTTCCCATAATCCAGCGCAGCCTGCTCGAATTTCTTCGCTTTGAAGAAAAGCTTGGCGCGCATCTCATACAGCAATTCCGGGGGATATCCGTCGCCTTTGTCAATCTCCATTGCTTTTGAAACGTCGGCAATTGCCTTGTCATAATCCTTCAGAAGGGCGTGGAGCTTTGACCTGTCGAGGTAATTTGCCGCATTGTTCGGGTCAAGCTCGATTAGCTTTGAGTAGTCGGCCAGCGCCATGCCGTATTTCTTTGCAGCAATGTACGTTTCTGCGCGCTTGGCATATACATAATTCCCCAAACCGCCAAGCTCGATTGCCTTTGATAAATCTGAGATTGCGTCGTCATATTTGCCAATGGTGATGAAAATTTCTGCCCGATGGAAGCGGTCTGATGCGCCGTCATACAACGAGATGGAGCGAGTATACGCGCCTGCTGCGCGCTTGTAGTCCTTGATTTCGATGTATTCCGTTGCCAACAGAGACAGGTCAAAGCCATCCATGGGTGACGGGTCGATTGCAGCCGCCTTTTCATAGTCTGCAATGGCTAGCTCGTGCTTGCCGAGGGCTGAATATGCACTTGCACGTGAGCTATACGCATCCTTGAAGCCAGGGCAGGCATTGATCGCCCTTGTGAAGTCTTCGATGGCTTTGTCATATTTTTCGTCGCGATCATACTGCCTCCCGCTCAGGAGGTATGCGATGTTTTCTGAGAAAGGAACCATGTTGCCCGATGTGCCATATCTGTTTCCCACGTATTCAAAATGGTAATAAGACATGGAGATGTCTTTTTTCGTGGTGTCTGCAGTTGTTTCTATGTAATAGCCGCCATACTTGCCTCCGATATTGAGAATTGCATGCTGCGGAAGCATGACTACGCTGATTTCACTGATGCCCAATTGCCTGAAGATATCTGCGACGAAAAAGGCGCTGGTGTCGCAGTCGATGAATTTGCCGCTTGAAAAATCGAATGCCTCTGAAAGGAACCCGGTGGAGCGGTAAGTGAAATTGCTCCAGAGGAAGGAGGAAATTTCCGACCAGGTTTTGACAATGTCCTTCCCGTCCAGCCCTTTTTCCTTCAGATCCTTAAGGCAGGCAGAGGCAAACTCCTTGTAGTTCTGCTTTATTTCGTTGATTTCCGCCTGCGAAAGCCCGCGTGCCTTCCCATCAATCTCAATCATTTTGCAGCCGACCCACCCTTGATTTTCCGCCATGAAGCCGTCCTTGCGCTGCCGCTCAGGATTTTGGATGCTTTTTGCCTGCGCGCGGGAAGATGCCGGTGCGAATGCTTCACCGCCCATCAAGACCACTTATCCCATCTTGCAGCTTGCGTTGAAGCTTTCGTCGATTGTTATCTCCGCGTGGTTCAGGAAGAACTTGGTGGAAGGCGTGCCGGAGCGCACAAGGACATATGGCGTGCCTGCGAGCTTTTTCTGCACGGTTTCATAGGTGAGCGTGTTGCTTCCGTTTGACGCGGAATTCACCGAGATGCACCCGTCATTGTCGCAGGCGTATGTGGTGAGCGTTTTTGAGCCGAACAGCCGCCCGCCTGCAATGTCCACCCCGCACTGGAACACAATGCGTGCAGATTCCTGGCTTGCCCCCCGTGCATCCATGAGAAGGGCGGCATTGTCGGAGCCTAGCACCCTGCCGACAAACGTGTCCATGTCGGACGGCGTGTCGGCCAGGGGCATGAGGAACAGCACGTATGCCGCAAGCGCGATTGCCGCCACCGCGAGCAGGGCAAATCCCGCCTGCCTGTCGCGCTCGGAGAGCTTCATGGAAGGGAGGCCACTGCCGCCCGCCTTTTTTTCCTTTTCGTTTTTCATTTGAATCCCCGCTTAGCCAAGCACGTTCGCTATGTCGCACATGGGCTTCTTGCCATAGTACGCGTCATTGCCCTTCACTATCGCCTGCTTCGTCACCACGGTCGTGAATGCCGGCGCGACGTTCTCCTTTGCATACTGCAGGTCGAACACCGGCACGTCCGGGATGCTGTCCAGGCAGGCGGCGGAGGAAAGGCCGGTTGTCACGTCGTACGTGACGTTTGTGGAGTTTGCCGCGGAACTCTTCTGGGTGTACCTTGTGCAGGTGTTCCCGTTTATGTAGTATTTCACCGCCGTCTTGTTGAGCGCCTTTGCCTGGCTTGCCACCTGGTCGGCGCAGGCATGCATGCTGGCGATTGCCTCGTTTGATGCTCCGTTCTCCTCGACCACAATCGCCACCCTGTCAGACGCGCTCACTGTCCCCATGAACTCTGTGAACGATGTGAACTTCTCCGTGCTCATCACAATCGAGTAGAAGCCCACCGAGCCCACAAGGAGCAGGAAGGTGAAGCCAAGCAATGTGAGCACCCAGCCCGAAACCATCAGCTTGCTTCGGAAGAAGTGCCTGAACTGGTAGAAGACCGCGGCGAAGACTATCACCGCGATTGCAAGGATGGACAGGTCGACTGCCGCAACCACCAGGGGCGGGACGAACTTCGCAAAGCTCTGCCTCGTCTTGAAGGACACGGGCGTTATGCTGCTTGCGACAGACATTGCGCCGTCCACGGTGGCGCGCGAGAACGCGTTGCCGAAGTCAAAGACCGACTCCTGCGCGCTTTCCGATGCCGCCACGTATGTTTTCGCCTCGGACGAAAGGTTTTCGAACTTGCCAGCAAGTGCAATGTACTGTGGGGATGTCATGGGGGGGGCGAGCTGCAAGTCCAGCTTGTTTTTTTTCTCGGCAAGGGCATTGTATGAGTCGATGGATGTTTTTGAGAGCCTGTTCACGCGCCACTGCGCGCGGAGTATGTTGTCCCCGGCCTCGTCGTCGGCCTCGATTGCCAACTTGTATGCGGATGTGGAATTGTTCAGGAGGCCCGCAAGCGTCCTTCCCGAAGTTTCATATGATGAGAGCGACGTGTCAAAGCCTGCGAAGTCGCGCTGGGAGAGCCTCATCTCGAGCTCGTCGCCCTTGGCAATGAAGTTGTCTGCGACTGAGACGAAATTCACATCGGAAACGAGCGCCTTCGCCTCCACCGCCTGCGCCTTCAGGCCGCCGTATTTGGCCTTGGCGGCTTCGAACTTGGGTGCGAGCACCACCGCCTTCTCCTCGCCTGCGAGGAAGTTTATCCTGTCGCTTGTTGAAATCACGAGCTTGCTTATGGTGGTGTCAAGAAGGACAAGGGGCGCCACCTTTTCCTTAAGCGTGGCGACCTTGCTCCGACCAGCCGTGAGCGAGGCATAGTCAAAGTGCCCCTCGGGGCATACGCCCAGGCAGTCGCGGCACGTGGTTGTCTCCGGGAAGCGGAGCTTGGACTGCATTATCTCGTCCGCGCCAGCCTTCATCGCCACAAATGCCTCGTCGATGGAGTTGAGGGAGGTGGCGGCAGTTGCTGTCGAGAAAGACGAGTAAGCCTGCTGGAACTTGGCCTCGGCGGCATTGAGCTTGTCTATGCTTTTCTTGTAGGCAAGTATGTGAGTTGCAAGGACGTCGATCATGCAGCCGTCAGCGCCGCTTATGGTGCAGACAAGCGATGCCGTCTGCATGCAGGTGGCCAGGTCGTTGCAGGGCTTGTAGGAGAGGAAGGTGCCGCCGGTGTAGCATGTCTTTTCCACAGGCCCGTACTTTGTCTTGTAGTTCCTGCTGGCATTGAACGAGTCTGCGTACTTCTTCAGGTCGGAAAGGTCGGAAGCGGACAGGTAATAGGTGTCGGTGTAGTATTTCGTGAGAAGGGCGCTTATCTGCGCCTTTTCAGTCACTATCTGGTCGTTCACCAGGAGGAGGGTTTCGGTGCCGTTGACCTTGACGAGCTTGGCGGTGCCGTTTGCGGACGTGAAGCTCACCATGGCGACGCCTGCCGCGGTTTCGCCAGGATAAAGATATGGAGACATGGAAAATTCCGCGAATGAATACGAGCAGAAGAGCGCCAGAACGGCAAGCATAACGGAAATGAATCTCATTGCAAATACCCCCTTGCGCGCGCACTTTTGCAGCAGCCCTTTGGGCCACTACCGGGCAAATCGACGTCGCTATCGGTTTGACCGTGGTCGCTATTGCGCGCAGCATTCTATTCTGCTTGCCACAGTTTATATATGTTATAGCAACTCGCACGACGCGAAACAAGAGACGGATAACGGTTCCACTAAGGGGAATAAAAAAATTCTGAAGTGCGGCTCTTTCGAGCCGCACCCAGTTAAAAAGAAAAAAGGGGGTTGGCGCACTTGCGTGCGCCAATTGATGCAACTACTGCCTCTTCACACCAGCGATGAACTGGTCTGCTGCAGCCATTGTGTCGCTTGCGGTCTTGCCGGCAACCACTATCTTGTTGCCGATTTCCTTGACCACCACGTTGTCAACGTCAAAGTTGACGCTGCTGTCCTGGAGCGCCTGCGCGGTCACTGTGTTGACCACCGGGCCTCCGACTGTGATGGCTACTCCGCTCACCGCCTGGCTGTCAAGCATAACCATGCTTGAAGTCAGCTTGTACGGCTGGGACACCTGGACTGATGCTGCGTTGGCCGGGCTGATCACTGCAGATACGCCAGTGGAGTCCACTGTGCACTGCGGTGTTCCGCTCGAGCCGAGCACGCTGCAGCTTCCGCAAGTTGCGTCGATGGCCTTGACCTTGACGGTCACGCCTCCGAACACCTTGCTCTCGCCCACACCCATCACATAGTTGTCAGCAGATGCTGCTGCAGTTGCTGTGTCGGCGTATGCGAACTGGAAGGTTGGCTGCCCAAGCTTCTTGGCTACCTTGAAGCTCGCGTCGGATGTTCCGACTGAGAGCGTCTTGGAGCCCCTCTCGCTCACGAACGTCGGCTCGTACCCGCCAAATGATGTGCTGACGAGTCCGTAATAGTAGACGTTCTGGGTCGAGGAGTCAGTTGCCTTGAACCTCATCGTCGAGACAGATGTGTCGGTCGAGAGGACCGGCACGCCCGTGTAGACGCGGTTGTTGCTGCTTGCTCCGTACTTGCCTGCGTCCTCCTGGTAGAAGATCGACACGTTGCCGAAGCTTCCGAGGCCAGTGTTGTTGAAGTACAGTGCGCCCTGTGCAGCGCTGTTGTCACCGGCTGTGCTGAACTTTATCCAGTTTGTCGTTCCAAAGGTGTTTCCACTCTGGGCAACATAGGAAAAGTTGTTCCAGTTCCAGCAGTCGCGGCCCGAGATCTTGTAGAAGACCTTGGGGCTGTAGTTTGCAACTACTGCGCTCTGGTTCTGCGTGCCGTTGATGCCGCCTGTTGAGACAGCAGATATTGTGCCGATCGGGTCAAAGAGCACTTTCTCGAACATGTAGTCGCCGGAAAGTTGGTCACCCGTTCCCGAAAGGAGCGTGGAGCCGCTTGTCTTGATCTCGATCAGCTTGGCCGTGTACGACAGGTCTGCTGCGCTTGATGCGCCGCACTGCACGTCACCGTCAGCTGTTGCCACCCTGTAGCTGTCAGATGAGAGGCCGCTGTAGGTGAGGGGCACATAGTCGTCGTCCACAAGGTCAACACCCTGGTACGTTACCTTGAACGTCGGGACTGACTTGAGGAAGTTCACAACGTCGCCGGACTTGGTCTTGTCTGAGAATCCGTCGATGTTGTAGACGACTATCTCGCGGAGCGAGTCGGTTCTGTTGTTGGACGCCGTGCCGGTTGTTCCAGACGTGAAGTCCCTGTTCTTCCAAAGGAGCGATACCTTGAAGTCCTTGTCAGTGTCTGTGGATGAGACAAGGTTGTACCTCTGGTTGTCCTTCAGGGTTATCTCGTCGGTGAACACTGCCATCTCGGCCCACTTTGCATTGAGGGTGAAACCGGGCGCTGTGTTGTAGACGTGGATCTTCACCTGGTTGGATGTTCCGCTCTGGGTGAAGGTGTACGTCGTGCCGACTGATACCTGGACCTGTCCGACTACCGCGTCATTGGCGTCGAGGACGTCAATGATTGCAGGGTGGTCGTTGGCTGCGCCTGTCGCGACTGAAATGTCCGACAGCCTTACCTTGAAGGTGCCTGCGTCAAGCTCTCCGCCGACATTGATGATGCCGTACTTGGCTTCCTTGGCAAGCTTTATCTGCCCGCCTGCCTTGACGGCTGTGGCGCTGGGGTTGGAGACTTCCGGGTTCTTCATTTCGCTGATAACCCACTCCGATCCCATGAACTTTACCTTGACGCGGTGCCTCTCGGTCATGTCGTTTGAGGAGGTGCAAGACGTCCAGTCATCAGTTGTGGACGAGTTGAGGCCGCCTGTGCAGACCGGGATGCCGTAGTCGTTGCCAACGAACTTCACGCTGTACGCCATTGCGCTGTACTTGTTGACTGCAACGTCCCTTATTGCTGACGAAGAGTCGTATGCAACTGCGTTTGGCTGTGAGCCAACCCAGAAGTTCTGCTCCTCAGTGTATGAGGTCGAGGTTGACTGGGTGTCGACAACTGCGTAGTCCGCAAAGCCCGTGAACTGGCCGGAGCCAATCCTGTAGAGGTCCTTGCCCTTGGTGGTGTCCGTCTCAACTGCGCGCAGTGGCGATGTCACTGTGCCAGATGTGTCGGTCGCCGTCAATGATGCAGGGTACTCGTCTTCAGAGAGCGTGTTGTTGCGGTTCTGAAGCGTCCTGTCGATTGTGTCGTAGATGAGCGTCTTGAAGGTGTGCGTTCCCGAAACCGAGCCCGGAAGGGTGACTTCGAGGGTTACCTTCTTGCTGCTCTCCACTATCGAGCATGCGCCTGCGCCGCTCACGCCGGACCCAACTGTGCAGGTCGGCGTTCCGCTCACTGATGCAGTGAGTGTCGAGCTCTTGTAGGCTTCGTTTGCAATCTTCGCTGCGATGTTGGCTGCTGCCACACCGTCAGAGATTGCCGCCTTGCTGCCGACATAGATCTTCACTGTCGGCTGGCCGCTCTGGTCCACAAGCTGCGTGCTGCCATATGTCACTTCTGCGGCAACCGCTGCTGCGCCAAAGAGGACAGCTGCGCCGGCAAAGGCTGCTATCTTCTTCACGTTTATTCCTTTCATTTTTTCACCTCAAATGTCGTCTTTCAGGGCATGGTACGATATTTATCGACGACATTGAATTTTTGCCCTGTACATGCTTTTTCTTTTTTCATACCCTACCCTCGCGGCGCGGGTCAGGCGCCCTTCATAGGGAGACGGTATTGGTCTCTTTAGCTAGGTTTATAAATTCTTTCCAGTTCCTTAAAAAAGTTTTTATAAATAAAATGTTAAGCTTCGTCAATATACGTTTAAATCAACCCTGAACTGACGAAGTTTAGTTGTTAAAAAAGGAAGCATGTGATATATCTCCCTTTCCTGCAGGCTTTTCTCGCGCCAGGACTGGAAGCCCTTGGCAAAATGCCGCAGGCAACAGGTATTCTAAGGAATTTATAATACTTGCCGGAATTTGCAGCAAAGCCAGGAGAGCTTTACTTCCTCTCGCCGTATTCCTGCGTGAAGGAAACATACTCCTTCAGGTCCTTGCCGGTGACGGATGGCCTCCTTGTGCCAACCACGGCAAGCACGGACGCAGTGGTCACTTCCACCGGCTTGCCCTTGAGCTTCTGGCGCACCAGCTCCATCTTCACTTCCTGGCAGATGGAGGCGATGTCCGCGCCAGAGTAGCCCTCTGTTGCGGCAGCAAGCCGGTCCAGGTTCACGTTCTTGAGGAACTTGGCAAGCCCGATTGAGAACACCTGCTTCCTTGCAGGCGCGTCAGGCGGAGGGATGTACACTATCTTGTCAAACCTGCCAGGGCGCAATATGGCGGCATCGAGCGAGAATGGCTTGTTGGTGGCGCCCACTATCATCACGTTCTTCAGCTCCTTCACGCCATCCAGCTCCTGGAGGAGCTCGGTGAGTATCCCTCCGCGGAATTCCTCGCGGTTGGGCGCAAGCGCCTCTATCTCATCAATGAATATGAGCGCAGGCGCGCTCTCGCGCGCGCGGTTGAAGACCTCCTTCACGTAAGCCGAGGGCGCCTTGTCCCGGCTTTTCATGAGTTCTGAGCCTGAGATTGTGAGGAAGTTCGCATTAAGCTCGTTTGCCGCAGCCTTGACTATCATTGTCTTTCCGCATCCTGGCGGGCCGAAGAGCAGCAATCCTTTGCTCGGCTTGACATCCATCTCCTTCATGAGGTCCTCGTGCAGGAGCGGGATTTCAATTGCCTCCAAAAGCACCCTGCGGACTTCCTGAAGCCCTGCCACGTCCTCCCAGCGCACGCCTTTGACATCAGGCTTCTTGTCCTCTGCCTCGCTTCTCCTTTCAAAGTCCATGCGGAAGCGCTCGTAATTCTCAAGCGAGTCGATGGAGTTTGAGGGCTTGACGCGCTTTATCATGCCTGTGAGGTGCGCCATGGTGATTTTCACCACTGCCTGCGCGCTCATTGCCTCGCGCGCCGCCAGCCTGGAGGCCTCGGTGACTATGTTCTTTATGTCCGCGCCCGAGTAGCGCTCGGTGATTGAGGCCAGCCTGTCAAAGTCTATGTCGTCCGATGAGGGCAGCTTCTTGAGGTTGACCTTGAATATCGCTGCGCGGGCTGCCTTGTCAGGCAGGTGCATGTATATTATCTTGTCAAACCTGCCCGGGCGCATGAGCGCAGGATCGAGCTGGTCAGGCAGGTTGGTGGCGCCCACGAATATCACTGGCTTCTTGGGGTTTGCCGAAAACCCGTCCAGCTCCTGCAGGAGCACGCTCATCACGCGGGGAGCCACATCGTCGGAGGTGTAGGCGTCGCGCTTCTTGCCGATGGAGTCTATTTCATCGAAGAACAGCAGGAAGGGCGCGCTCTTGCGCGCTATCGCGAACACTTCGGACAGGTTCTTTTCCGATTCGCCGTACCATTCCGACAGGAGCTCGCTGCATTTCACATAGCGGAAGCCAATGTCAAGCTCATTGGCAAGCGCGCGCATGAGCATGGTCTTTCCGGTTCCAGGCGGGCCGAAGAGAAGCACGCCTTTCGGCGGCTTGATGTTGTAGGCATAGGCAAACTCCGGCTTTTTGAGGGGCGTCACGATTGCCTCGCGGAGCTCGCTCTTGACATCCTCGTAGCCGCCCACCGAGTCAAGCGAGTCCGCGCCTGCGTCGGACAGCGAGGAGTCGCCGAACTTGTCGAACTTTTTCTGCTTCTGGCGCCTCTCCACGATTTTTTCGCGCGAAAGCGAGATGCCATAATGCTCCATCGCCGCGATTGCGCCCACCGAGAGGGCGCAGTAGACAAAGCCCATGGGCTCGGCAGGATTCTTGAAGGCGGGCGCAAGGAGCATGTTGGAAATCGGGATGAGGAAAAGCGCGGATGCTGCGATTGATTGCTTGTAGCGGTGCTCGAACTGCGCAGGCAGCATTGCGCAGGCGAAAAGCGCGATTGCCCACACTGCAAGCTGCGCGAGCGCAAAGTCGGATGCAAAGAGCGTGATGGCATTGCCTGCTATCTTCGAAAGCGCCTCGGAGACAGGGGTGATGGACTGGCTGAAGTCGAAAAGCGAGGCAAGCGCGCCTGCGGATGCAGGCACGATTTCGGAAATTTCCACCGCGGGCTTTGCATTGTTCTGGAGCTGGGGCATGGCAGGCCCATAGAGGCCCCCATAGTCATTCGAGATTGTGATGAACGAGGCTGTTGGAAGGAGCCAGATGGTGGAAAGCAGGAGCACTATGAAAATTGCTGGGAGCGAGACTGTAAAGCTCCTCCGGGAGCCGAAGCGCAAGGCAGCTACCGCAAGCAGGAGGAAGAGGAAGCCTGAGACGAATGAAACAGGATAGGGCGCAAACGGGACGAGTATGGCGATTTGCAGGAAGGAAATCACGCTCCAGTGCTCGAACGCCTCGAAAAGCGTGATGGCGATGGCAAGCGTGAACACCCAGGCAAGAACGGGCGCCTGGTATGCGATTGCCGGAAGCGCGAAGAACATCCCAGCGATTGTGCCCGCAGGGGGGAACTTGTATGCTATTGCGCCGGCAAGCGCGGCAAGCGCGAATGCAACGTAAGGAAGATAGAACGGGAACGGGAGGAGGAGGAAAAGCGTGCCCAATGCCACGAGGAGCGCGTCCCCGATGTTGTCGTCGGTGCGCAGCATCTGCACCATGGCAAGCATGCGCTGACGGCCCATGCTGCCTGTTGCAACCTTCTGCTGCGTGTCCGCGCCTGCCCCACCCATGGCTGTGAAAAACGCGAATGAGGATTATATATATAGTGGTTGGCGGGGCGCGCGGGTTGTGTTGCAGATGGTGGCAAAGCCACTGGCACCGTACCCTCTGTGCGCGTTTATAAGCCAAGTTTGAGTCAAATAGCCATGGACACACGTGAAACTGGCTCGCCTGGCAGCAACACATATAAATATGTGCATGCACATACTTACACAGGTGAGCGCATGGCAAACATGACAATATCAGTCCCGGATGAATTGAAGGCAATGCTGGACAGATACCCCGAGATGAACTGGTCCGAGGTTGCACGGCAGGCATGGAAAAGCAAGGCGGAGCAGCTTGAGCTTCTAAACAAACTTACTGCAAGAAGCAAGGCGACAGGCAAGGACATTGAGGAGCTTGGCAGGCTTATGAAGAAAGGAATTGCAAGCAGGCATGACAAGATGAAGGCATAAGCATGGAAAAAATGGTAGTGGATACAAACGCGGTTGCAGCTGCTTTGGTCAGGGAAGGAACGAGCAGGCAGATACTGCTTTTGTCAGGCATCTCGTTTTTTGCGCCCGATTTCCTTAGGGAAGAGCTGGAGGAGCATAAGGCTGTTTTTATTGCCAAGTCAGGGCTGTCGGAAGAAGATTTTGAAAAAGTCATGAATGTCGTGCTTGCAAATATTGTGCAAATTCCGGCAAGCAGCTATCTTGCCTTCAAGCGAAAGGCACTTGAGCTGACACCCGACCATGACGACTGGCCTTTCCTCGCCCTCGCGCTTTGCCTTTCCTGCCCGATTTGGAGCAATGACAAGGGAATGAGAGGGCAAAAAGAAGTGGAAATCCACAGCACAGGGGAGCTTGTTGAGTTATTGAAACCTGGAAATCGGCATTGAATGCCCAGGCGGATCTTGCTTTTCGCAAAACTAGTTGCCCATCCCCTTCAGGTAGGCGTTCACCGCCTCTTTTATCGGAAGGAGAAGTATGTTCTTGTTGTTCACTTCCATCTTGAGCGCAACCGCGAGTTTCGAGGGCGAGTTGAGCGCGCGGCGGAAGTCCTCGGACTCCTCAAGCGTCTTGAAGATGATTATGGTGCGCCCGCGCGGCACCGTGGCAAGCGCACGGTGCGCCACGCGCTCGCGCGGCTCCTCCATGATGTGGAAGTAGATTTCCTCGTTGCCCAAAACCGCCTTCACGTCGCACTCAGGGATGGCGTCGATTTTCGAGAATTTCACTGCGTTGTTCACGAACACGTTGCGAAGTATCCTGTATATCATGAGGTAGCGGATGGAGTGGTTGCTCTCCTTTTCCCAGGAAGTCTTGCCCCAATAGTCAAGCTCGTCCCTCACGGCGCCCTCCTCGCGCAGCTTGGAAAGCACGCGCTCAAGGTTGAAGTCGCCTATCAATATGGGCTTGCCATTGTAGGTGAGCTTCCTGAATCCGCTTTTCAATTCCTCGGAGCGCAGCGGCATCCACTTCCACGAGTAGCCCGCATTCACATTGTCGAAAATCTCAAGCACGGTCTCGCGCTTGAGGGGTATCTTGATGGTAGTGAGCGGGGGGAAGTCGGGGATGTCCAGCCCGTATCGCAGCACCTCGGGGCGGCGCAGCACGGTGCCCACGCCGAAAACCAAAAGCGAGATAACTCCGAGGATGACCACCGTGGGGTTGTCCCATAGGTTCTTGCGCGCATAGTACTCGGCTGAGAAATCCTTGCTCCATCCGCCTGCTGAAAATGTGAACGTGTGCTCGCCCGGCGCAATCTTGCCGGCATAGGAGTATGCGAGCTGCGCGGCGCCCCCGCTTCGCAGCATGGACGACTGCGAATACTGCTGCTCGCCCGACTTGTCCATCGCCACGGAAAGCGACTGCGGGCTTATGGGCTTTCCGCCTGCGGAAAGCGTGAAATTGAATTTCCCGTTCTGCCAGTCTGCATATGACAGGCCGATGTCAAGGTCTGTCACTGTGAGCACAGTTGCTGCATAAACCTTGCCGGACGAGTCGATTATCGCCAGGACATATTCGCCCGGCTCGGCATTCACCTGGAAGTCCACAGACTTCTCTATCGTGGGATTGGTGAGCCCAAGCTCGAACTCGGAGCGCTGGAGCTCGAAGCCGTCCTTGTACATGCCCACGAAAAGCTTGACCGGCGTGGGGTCGGATTCCTTGAGGGCAAGGTTGAGGCGCGTCTTCACGCCCGAAAGGTAGAACGGGACCGCCAGGGGGTCGCGGGGGTAGATTTCCCCTTTCTGCGCCTTTTCCACCCGGAATATTGAGAATGAGCGCAAGACCGCGCCGTTTCCATCCAACGCCTCGGTGGAAATGCGGGCAAATGCGGAATCTTCAGAGAACTGGGTGGTGTAAAGCGAAACGGGCTCCTTCCCGGAAGGCGCCGTGATGTTGGCATATGCAGAGGCCAGCGGAGCCAGCCACCGCTCATCGTAGATGAGCCGTGAAACGTCGGCTGCCGCCTTTTCATAGCCTTGCGAGTCCGAGTCAGTCACCCAGCCCCCATCCAGGAACTGCGGGATGAAAAGCATGGAACCCTTGCCCATGCGCACCGCGGATACCGAGCCGTAGAGCGCGCCCTGCGAGGACATGCCTGGCGCGCCCCTCCCTGGCGAGGCGACGTATTGCGCGTCGTAGAGCAGGAAGCCGTCGCTCGATTCGGGCCTGCCCTTCACGAACGAGATGTCGTTGTTTTCCATCTTCACCGTGCCCCCGGATTTGTCAAGCGCGAGGGTGTCAAACGGCATGCCGATGTAGACGATGTCCACCCCGCGGGAAAGGAGGGACTTGAAGTTCGAGTCGGCGCCCCCCGAGAGGAGCTCGAATGGGAAATAGCCGGTGGGCACCACCAAAAGCGCGCCTTCCGGAAGCGCGGAGAGGGACTCCAGCCCTATTTCGTTCACAGATATCCCCTGCATCGACAGCGCCTCGGCAAGCCGGGAATGGAAAAGCGGATAGGTGTCCGCGCTTTCCCGCGCGTGCTCGAGCATGAACACCTGCGTGACTGGCTTTTCGCGGAAAAGCCTGGCTGAAAAGTTTGCCGCCGAAACGTTCTGCGATTCGAAGCCGAGGAGGAAATACGCAACGCGCGATGGGCTCCCGGCCTGCCCGACCGTAAGGATGCTGTCCTGGTCAAGGGAGGAAGAGTATGCGCCGGCAAAGCCCGATGGCGCTGCCGGCGCGGGGGCTCCGCCCTGCGCCCCGCCATACATCATGACGATTGCGCCTATCGCAAGGAAAAACAGGATGAATATTGCCGCGGCTATTTTCACGGCTGCGCCAAGCGAGCCTGAAGGCTTGGAAGGGGCGGCTGGCATCTGCCCAGGGGCGGCTTGCAGGCCCGAGGCGTTGGAAGGCGATGGGGCGCCTGCTGGCTTTTCAGCCCCGGCAGCATGCCGCCTGCCCTTGAAAAACGACTGGAGGTTGTCCCGTATGTCATCAGCCGGCGTCTCTGCCTTTTTCTTCACCGCAAAGCTCCGGGTGGCTGCAAACTTCCGCCTCACGTCGAAAACGTATGCTTTTTTCGATATCTTGAGCTTGAGGCTGCGCTCGGGGGGATTGGATGCGGGCGCACCCCCGCTGCCAGATGCACCCTTGTTTTCCGCCATGCAAATACCTTTGCCAAAAAAGGGCTAGCCTTTCGACTCTATGTACCCTTCTGTCACAAGCTTGTTGAGCATCTGCTCCACGCGGTTCTCAGGCACATTGTAGACCTTTGAGAAGTCCGCGATGTTTATCTCGCCCTTGTGCTCCGATAGCCATTCCTGTATCTTGAGCGCAAGCACGGGGTCCGAGAAAGTCTCGAGCGAGCGGAGCTTGAGCGTGAGCTCATCGTTCCTGCTTTTCAATTCGAAATTCTCCTTTGAAAGCGACGCATTGCCCTCGTTCGCATCGCGCAGCTTTTTCTGCATGGACGCAAACTCGGACTTCTGGCTGTCGTATATCCCGAAAAGCCGGTCGTATTCCACCGACGAGTACTCGGTCATGTCGGAGACCGCGGCCTCGAGAAGCTGGTAGATGTCCTGCATCTTCACGAGGTAGCAGTCCTCGGTGATGGTGAGCAGGTTGAGGAAATGGCGCAGCACCTCTATCCTGCGCCTTTTCGGGCTCGTGGAGGGCATGCAGGTGTACTTAGCCTCGATGGAATTCGGAAGGAACGAGACCACGGAGAAAAGGAAGGGATTTTTCTGGATGTCGCGGGACTCCACGTTGAGGACCAAAAGCGCGTCCTTGTCCGTGCTCATCTCGAGGAAAGAAAGCTCGGAGAGGCGCTGGGAAATGTCTGCTGGCATCTTCGTTCTCCTTGCTGAGATGCGGAAGCCGCTCACCGTTGGCACGGATGGCATGGGCGCTGCTGCCGGAGAGGTGGGCGTGGCGCCCCTTGGCGTGTTTTGCTGCTGGTTCGGCAATGCCATATCATGACCCCTAGCTCACTTTTTCTTCCCCGCCGCCTTTTTGCCCGCTGACGCCTTCGTGGCAGAGGGCTTTTCCTGCGCACCGCCCTTCCCGGCAAGAGCGGGCGTGTGGGATGTGAGGATTGGCAGGAACACCAAAAGCGCCGCGAACAGCAGGCCCACCAGCACAGCATAGGCGGAAAAGCCCGTTGTGAATATCGGCAGGAACACCAATAGGACCAGCACGATTCCGGCAATCACCATGTACACCGCCAGGTTGCGCTCGTAGCCCTGCCTTTTTTTCTTGTGCGCCTCCAGGTCATTTTCGCACACCACCAGCTCGTTGTTCTTCGCAATCTTGAAAAACTGCTTCGCCCGCCTGATGGAGCGGATGACCGCGTCGTCGGCAACCGCGTGCCCGTGCGATACTTCCTGACTGCAGATTATGCAAACCTTCGCCATTTTTACACCCCTATGCCCATGCCGGGAAGCGCATCTGCGCCCCGGCAGCCTTGCCGAATCATGCCAGCACTACCTGCGTTATCTCGCGGTTGTTCACGCCCAGGCGGGTGAAGTCCGCCTTGGAGAAAACATTGATGAGCGTGCTCTCGTCCACCCCGATGTCGTGCAGGAACGCGGAAACCTCCGCCCTCTGCACGCCGTAGCGCTCAAGCATTATCACGAAGGAAATGACGTCTATGTGCCGGTTGTTCTTGTCGAACACGGACGTTATCTCCGCCACGCGTATCTCGTCGAGGCGGAATGCGCGCAATCTGCGCCTCAGCTCGTCCTTCGGGAAGAATAATGTCCGTGCCATGCCAATCCATCCATGGCTGCCATCGGCAAAGCCAAGGCAAGCCAGTTCCATATGTTCGGTTTATTTCATCCATCTGCAGCCTGTTCCATCCATAGCCCATTTCATCAGCCTAACTCTCAGGGTTGATGTTGCCCTTCTGCGCAGGCGCCTGCGAGTTCAATATGTATTCAGAAATGTCGTCGTCGCCAAGCTCCATCTCAAGCTCGTCCGCTTTCCCGAACACATTGACCACCGTGCTGTCCTCGAGCCCGAGCTCTTTGAGGAAATTGCCGATGTTGCCCCTGGCAATCCCATAGCGGGTGAGCAGCACCACGAACGCGCCGATTTCCATGCGCCTGCCTTTCTTCGAGAAAAGCGCGATGACCTCGTCCGATTGCTCGTCGTTCATGCCATAGGCGCGCAGCTTCTTCTTCAGCTCGTCCTTCTCAAACGAGGTGGAGCGCGCCACGCCCTCCATGGACATTTCCTCGCGGGAAAGCACGCTTTCCATGTCCAGGAAGAACTCCTGCATGGGCTCCTCGCCCTCAATTTTATCAAGCATGAAAGTCTCTGAGAAATCCGCGGTGGTTTGAAACGCCATGTTGACCGCAGCCTGCCCCACGCCGAGCTTGGCAATCTCCGCGCGCATGTAGTTGGAGAAGTTCAGCGTGGACTGCAGGTAGTCGAGGTAGCGCTCGAACTTGACGCGCAGTATGAACGTGGTGCCAACGTTTGAGAAAATCGCTTCCGATATGTCCGTCGGGTTCTGCGACGCGACAATGAGGCCGAACTGGTATTTCCTTCCTTCGCGCACAATCATCACTGCATCCGAGTTGTCGTCCTTCGCTATTTTCCATGCCTCGTCCAGCACCACGAGGAGTTTCAGCCCTTTTGTGGATGACCAGCCCTCCTCGCGCATTTTCTCTTTCAGGAACTGCAGCATGGAAAGCGCGGCAAGCCCCCTGAATGTCTCGTCTGGCAATCCCGAAAGGTCAAGGTCCACCATGCCCGCGCGCGTGAGCTTCTCCAGGTCGATGGTGGACTGCTGGGCGAAAAAGTCCTCGCCCTCGCGCGTGAACTGCCTCAGGCGGTAAATCGCGTTCTCAAGCTCCGCGGGGAATTCGTACGAGCCTGCCTCGCTCATGTCCTCGAGTATCTTCTGCACGTCTTTGAGCGTGGGAGGAATGAGCCCCTTGCCCAGCCCGTCCACCTGGAGCTTTGAATTGAGCTTGAATTTCGCGTTCACGTACGATTTTTCAATCGCAAGCTCGGTGAGCCTGCGCTGCTCGGGGTAGCGGGAGATGTCGGTGAGGATGTCCAGCGTCCTCATTATCTGCTTTATCCTGTCGTTCGGCTTCATGCCTGCGACGTCGAGGAGGTTGATGGACGAGCCCCTGCCAAGAGATATCACCTTGCCCCCCGTCTGCTTCACCCAGTCCTTGTATTCCCCTGCCCAGTCGATGATGAACGAGTTGGTGCCCCACACGAAGGAAGCGCGGGTGAGGAAGGTTTTCACGAAGTACGATTTACCAGAGCCTGTGATTCCCACGATTGCGATGTGCGGGTTGGTCGTCTTCTGAAAAGTCCAGTAGAAAGGCACGTGGAAGATTTTGGTCCTGCCTATGAAGATTGCATTCGTGGGGTCGGTCATGAGCACCTCTTCAGGGGGCTCGGGGGGGCGCACAAAGAAGTTCCGCTTGGCCAAGTCAGTGTTGTCAAGCTCCGATATTTGCAGCCTTCCCATAAAAATCACGCCTTATGCACGCCGTGCCCAGGCAGCGCATCCGCCCGCCTTGCCGATATTTGCCCCGCCTTGCTAGATAACCGACTGCGCAAGCTCCGACGGGGTGGGCGGAATCATCACTTCCCACTGGAAGCACCGCAGCATCTCGTCGCCGTTGAGCAGGTCCACCTGGACGTTGAGCGAGTTGGATATCGTCGCGCGAAGCTCGTTCGCCTGCGCGTTCGCCGCCGCGGCAGCGGCTTCCTTGCTCACGCCGACCGCGGTTGTCATTACATAGGACGCCAGCCCCATGGGCTTGATGCCGCGCGTGAGCTTGTTTATCTGGTTCTCCCACATCGCGACTTCCTTCTCGTACCTGTCCAGCCGGAGCACGTCCGGGTCGGGCTTGTCGCGCTCGCGCGCGAGCCGCAGCTGCGCCTCGGCGTGCTTGGTCTCTATCCTGCTCCGGTGGTCCGAGATATCCTTCATATATACCATGATTGCGAATTTGGTGACATACTTCACGGATGAAATTGCGCGCTCGAAGTATTCGGAATAGACAATGTTCTCCTCAGTTGACTTCTCCGCGGCTGACTCGTAGATCCTCACGCCCATGTATTTTGACGCATAATACACGCCGCCCACGTTTTTCAGGACGACATCGTTGGATGCTGGCACCTCAAATCCTCCTTCCATAAGCTGGACCACGTTGCTGCGCTGCAAAATGAGGGGCACCAGCACATAGCCGTACTTGTAGAATGCCACCGCGCCTATTGCCCCCACTAGGCAAAGCACGCCGGATAATATTGCGATTATGCCGTTTGACGCGCCCACGAAAGAGCCCATTGCGCCAACAAGCGCCATTGCAGCAGCCCCGTATGAAAATAGTTTTACATCCACCATGCTCTCACGTCCGAAATACTCCAAGCTTCCTTATAAGGCTTGCGAAATGGCGCGCGCGGGCTGCGAGGAGAAGAATGTGGAATGGTGCTGGAAAGAAGAAGCGCCAGGCGAGCCATTATGCTTGTGCGCGCTTTGCGCGCATCTTTTCAACGTCCTCGGGAGTGGTTTTGGCAAGCTCGGCGTAATAGTCCACCCCGAACGGCTTGAATACCGCATTGAGGAACGGGGGGAGGAAAAACGTGCTCATCATGTCGTTGGTCATTCTGTCCATAATCCCCCCAAACGGCTCAAAGAATGATAAAAAGGCGCCGGGCTGCCTCGAATCCACAAGCCCCATCCGCGCTTTTTTTGCATTATGCTTCCGCGCGCACGCCACTGCGGACAGGAACGCTTCACGCTCGGCCTTTGGCAAATCGAAAGGAAGGGTTATCGAGAATCCCTCGGGCTTTTCCTTCATCGCTTTTTCAATGCTTTCAAGGAGAGGGCGCAGGAATTCTTTCGCCTCAGCATATCTCTTCTGCTTTATGAGCCTGCAAAATTCCGCAGGCTGGGTTGAAGACATGTTTTTCCAGGGATTTGCAGCGGCCAGGGGCTGTGCTGGCGGGCGGTTTGTGAGCGAAAGCAAGCGCATGCAAAAAATATGCCCAAAAAGCAATATAATTCCATGAGATTATTCGAGGAGCCGCTTGCAGAATCCGGCCAGCCTGCGATGTGCGGTCTTTCGCGTTATTCGAGAAGGCGCCGGTACATCCCGACCAGCTTGCCCGTGAGGCGCGGGATGGAATGCTCAAGCGCGGTTTTCCGCGCGCCTGGCGCGAGCCTATTTTTCTCCCCGATGCATTGCATGAGCTTCTCGGCGCAGTCCTCCTCGTCCTCGAAAAACAGCCTTCCGTTCTTGCCCTCGCGCACCAATTCCTCCATTGCGGTTCCCTCAAGCACCGCCGCAGGCTTTCCACATGCAAATGCCTCAAGAAGGGTGAGGCCCTGCGTCTCGAACTTGCTGGCAAAAACAAATGCATCCGCTGCGTTATAGTAGTCCACCAGCTGGTCTTTCGTGAGTATGAAGCCTGTGAAATGGAACTTGTGCGACACGTCCATGCGCGCAGCCTCGAGCTTGAGATGGTCAAGGTAAGGCCCTTTGCCCACGATGAGGAATTTCACGCGCGGGTCGCGCATCTTTTTCGCAGCGCGCAAGATGAAGTCGTAGTTCTTCTCCTTCACCACCCTGCCGACAGATAGCACGAGCTTGGTGCCACTGCCATACCCCAGCTCCTTCCGCACTGCCGCCCCGCCAGCAGGATTGGGCTTGAAGCGGTTGGTGTCCACAGGCGAAGGGAGCACTTCGGTCTCAATGCCATGGCGCGCCAGGCGCGCTTTCGTGTGCTTTGAGGGCGCGGTCACCAAATCAAAGTGCGAGTACAGCCATTTGAGGTATGACCAGGCAATATCCTTCCCAAATGCCTGCACCTGCCTGTTTTTTGACAGGTAATGCACGCCGTCAGGTATCATGGTCTCCATGGACGCCATGCAGGGCAAGCGAGAGCGACGTGCAAAGCTGTATGCCGCCACGCCCATGCTCATCATTGCCTTGGAGTGCACCAGCTGTATCTTGTGCTTCTGCGCTGTCTTTGCAGAGATTGAGTATGGAAACAAAACCGCGCGGTATTCAGGATATGGAGGGAATTTCACGCCTGAAAAGCGAAGCACCTCATCCCTTGGAGCGTCCTTGTAGCCAGGCGCGTCGGGCGCGAATATCGCCCATTTATGCCCAGCAGCCTCAAGCCCGCGCCTGTATGCAAGGATGGAGGAAACTACGCCGTCAGTGTTCGGCAAATAGCTGTCGGTGAAGAGCGCGGCTTTCATAAGTGATAAAAACACGCCTGTGTCTTAAAAACAGTTGCCTTTGCTTTGCCGCAGGAAGCGCGCGCAGGGGCAAAAGACACAAACATACATTTTTAAACACTTTGTGCATATCAGGGGATAGGTGATATTGATGAAGACAGCAAACATGCCATCAGGCAGGATAACTGCCCAGGAATACTTTGATTATTGCAAGAAAACCCGGGGAGGCGCAGGGCGCCTGAAGCTTGGGGACAGGAGGAGTCTGGCGCTCATGAAGCTGCACATCGCAGTGGACCAGGAAAGGAGGGAGACTGCCAAGGCGCTGGGAGAGGCGCACCAGAAGAGCCGCAGCGAGTTCTACCGCCTCAAGGGCGAGCTTCAGCAGAAGGTGGACGCGGTTGCCGACCCTGACATGCGTGCAATCGGCCAGCGTGTCCTTGAGGAGGCGAGCCAGTCCGTGGTTATGCAGGCAACGTATCTCCACAGGGCGAGAGTCATGCACGAGGCGGGATTGGCATGAGTTGCCAAAGGAATAGGTGATGCTTACGTCTCAGGCATACATAAGCAAAAACGGCGGGCTTTTCTCGCTCGACCAAAACGGCAAGCGCAAGCCATTTGGCTTCGGCAGGAAGCCCATTGTGGATGACGCGCGCTGCCAGCAGCCTGAAAGGAACTGCGGGGTCGTGGCGATACATGCCTGGCTAAATGCAAACCAAGGATATTTTGCAAAGCAATATACGCACCTCGTGGAAAGGTGTGCGGAAAGGATAGGCGTGCAGATTGCAAGCGATGGGAAAAGCCCGTTGGACAGCCGCGCATTTTTGCAGGCAATAACCAAGGAGATTTCAAAGGCTGCCCGCGGCGAGCTTGTTGACCAGAACAACCCTGATCCGAAATTCCTGTTCGACACCCCCATAGGCAAAAACTCTGACCTTTACACTCTCCTTGTTTTCGACGTATGGCGCTCGCTTGGCGCGCCCGTGGGCATGGCGATTGAAAAAGACAGGATGACGATGGTGCTTAGAGAAGTGCTTGGGGAAGAAAAAATACACAAGACGGCATATGTTCAAAAGATAGTCAAGAACAATAAGCCTTGGGACAATGTGGTGCTTTCGGAAATGAGCGCAGCGCAGAAAAGCGGCCTTGCTCCGATCTACGACCAGTCCGAGCTCCAGTCCGCGCTCATAACCGTTGCTGCGGACAGCGCATTTTCCAACCAGGAATATTCGCGCGCAGTGCACCTGTACGGAGAAGCCGCAGCGCTTTGCCCTGAAAACGCGGAAGCGCGCTGGAAGCGGGGGAGCGCATTTTTCCAAAATGGGGAATTTGCCCGCGCGCTTGAAGAGTGCGAGGAGGCGATTGCGCTTGAGCCTGGAAACTGGAATGCCTACATATGGGCAGGCAATGCGCTTGCCAGCCTGGAAATGCCCTATGACGCCATCGGCATGTACGGAAAGGCACGAGACTTCGCATCAAGCAGGGATGAAAGGTCAACCGCGCACTTCAACATCGCATTTGTGCTTGCAAGCAACGGGCAGGTGCACGACGCAATAAATGAATGCACGTTTGCAATCGAGATGGACCCAAAGAGCGCATCAGCCTATCTTTTGAGAAGCGACCTGCACTACGAGATTGGCATGAATGAAGAGGGCAGGCAGGACAGGCGCGCCTACGAGAAGCTCACCAGCGGGAAAAACACCCAAGGCCGTTAATGCGCGCATGCGGGGATGCCTGCCTTGCATGAGGAAAAGGCAACCCTTAAAAGCCCTTCGCTTTATACAAAGCCTTGTCAACGGTCATAGGAGAGGGGAAACACCCGAACCCATTCCGAACTCGGAAGTTAAGCCCTCTTACGATGTTGCCTGTACTGCGCTATGCGCGGGAACGCGCATTGCTGTTGACACAACTTATTCCCCTTAGCAAAAGCGCTGCAAATATGTTGCGCGCGCCACTCGTTTTATAAATTTGACAATCGATTTCCCCGCCATGAACATTGTCGACCTCATACCGGGCGGAATGGGCAAGCTCAAGCCCAAGGACGAGGTTTGGAAGTACAAGAAGTACATCTGCCGCGCGAAGCTTTTGGACCTTACCGCAGGCGGGAAGATAGTGGTGCTGAATGAGGCGGAGGCGCACGAGAACGACCTGTACGCCTCCCACCGCGTGGTGCTTTCCTGCGGGGACAAGCAGGAAGTCGCGCTCATCGACCTTTCGCACGACCTCGTCCAGCGCGGGGAAATCATGCTTTTTTCCGAGGTCCTATCCGAGTTTGACATCAAGGAAGGGGACCAGATAGAGATAGTGCACATGCAGCGCCCTGCCTCCATTGAATACATAAAGAAGAAGATGGACGGCGGGGAGCTTGCCGAGAAGGAAATGGGCATCGTGATGACCGAGCTCATGCAAAACAGATTGTCAGAAGCGGAGCTTTCCTCTTTCATAACCTCGATGTACATCCGCGGGATGACGCCGGAGGAAGTGGTGGGGCTCACCAACAGCGTGGTAGCATCGGGCCAGACGCTGCAGCTTGGCAGGTCTCCGATTTGCGACAAGCACTGCGTGGGCGGGGTGGCAGGCAACAGGACCACCATGGTGGTGGTCCCGATAATTGCAGCCGCAGGGCTTTACATCCCAAAGACATCAAGCAGGTCAATCACATCGGCAGCAGGCACTGCGGACACCATGGAAACATTGTGCTCGGTTTCATTGCAGCTCGACGACATGCGGGACATTGTCCAGAAGGCAAAGGGCTGCATTGTCTGGGGAGGGGCGCTCAAGCTCGCCTCTGCGGATGACAAGCTCATCAAGATAAGAAACCCGCTCTCGCTTGACCCTGAAGGCGTGATGCTCGCCTCCATCTTGGCGAAAAAGAAAAGCGTGGGCGCGGAATATGTCGTGATAGACATCCCGATTGGCAAGGGCGTGAAGCTTCCGAACCAGGTGGAGGCGAAAAAGCTCGCGGACCAGTTCATATCGATAGGCAAGCGCCTCGGCATGAAAATCGAGGTGCTCATAACCGACGGAAGCGAGCCAATCGGCGTGGGAATCGGCCCTGCGCTTGAGTGCGCGGACGTGATATCAGTGCTCAACAACACAGGGCCCACGGACTTGCGCGAAAAGTCATGCAGGCTTGCAGCGGAAATACTTGAGATGACAGGCAAGGTGAAAAAAGGCGCGGGCTTTGACGCTGCAGAGGCAATACTTGACTCTGGGAAGGCGATTGCCAAGTTCCAGGAAATCGTGGAGCTCCAGGGAGGCAAGAAAGGCATCAAGCTCTCGGACGTGCCGGTTGCAAAGCATAGGCACATCGTGACTGCCGAGGCAAATGGAAGAGTGTATCATATTGACAACCGCATGCTATCCAAGATAGCGCGCGCAGCAGGCGCGCCGAATGACAAGGTGGCGGGCGTGAAGCTTCTTTGCGAGCGCGGGGACAAGGTGCGCACAGGCGACCCGCTTTTCGAGATACACTCGGACTCGGAAACCAAGCTTGACTTTGCCATCAAGGCACTGGTCGGCTGGGAAGGAGTTGAGCTGGAAAAGAGCGTGCTTTCCAAAGTGGATTGACGCCTTCGCTTCACAGCAGAGGGCACTAACCTTCTTAAACCCATATTACCACATTATAAAATGCGGTAGATTGCATGGGCGGAAACGCAAACATAGGGCACCTGGTGATGCTGGGCATCGTGAAGCAGGAAGAGCACGGCTATTCGAGGCATGTGAAAAGCAGCGCCACTGGAGTAAGCCGCCCGAATGTCCAAATAACCCGTTACTGGGAGAAAAAGCTCGTCTCCGCATTCAACACCGTGGAAACGGTGGGGAAAACCGTAAACGTGTTCGAAGGCAGGCTGCTTGAGAACCTTGGCTTGCTTGAAGACCCTAGCTTGAAAAAGAACTGGCAAAACAAGGCAATGCCCCCATCAGAAGTGCTTGCTGCCGCAGAAAAAAGCGTGCAGCGCATGGAGCTGAACCTGAAAAGGGCAAATGACAGCGTCCGGCTTGCCGAAAAAGGGGCGATACTCCCCAAAGACATAGACGATGTGAAGCTTGCAAGGGAAGCGCTGTCGGACCTCGACGGGATTGTGGGCGGGATTGCCAGCCGCATCCTGGAACTGCGGCGGGACTTCGACCTGGACAGCTCTTTATAAAACTTTCCCGCCTTAACGTCGATGCCAAAAACGAACGTTAGCGCGCGCGAGAACGGCACTGCAACAGTAATATAATCCTGCGTCTGCTAATTTGTGCGAAGTATTTTGGATGGTAATCATATGGGACTTGACAATATTGAATCGCAGATTCCGGAAGGGATAGTGGTTTCCCCGGAAGACGCAGAGCTTCTGAAGTTCATCGAGCAGTCCAAGCCGAAAATCTACGTGGTCGGCGCGGGAGGCTCAGGCTGCAACACCATGAGCAGGATGCACGACGTCAGGATTGAGGGCGTGAAGCTTGTCGCCATGAACACCGATGTTCAGCACCTGGTTAAGATGGGCGCGGACAAGAAGATATTGCTTGGCAAGAAGACCACGCGAGGCATGGGCGCAGGCTCCAACCCCGCGGTTGGCGAGGCTGCTGCAAAAGAATCCGCAGAGGAGATAAAGGCATCGCTCTCCGACGCCATGATGGTATTCATCACATGCGGGCTTGGCGGAGGCACAGGCACCGGAAGCGCGCCGATCATCGCAGAACAGTCCAAGGCTGCAGGCGCGCTCACCATCGCGGTGGTCACGCTCCCGTTCGCGTCCGAAGGGAAGGTGAGGATGCAAAACGCGCTTGAGGGCTTGAACAGGCTTCGAAAGCACGCAGACACCGTCATTGTTATTCCGAACGACAAGCTGCTCTCCATTGTGCCAGACCTTCCGCTCAACACGGCATTCAAGGTCTCCGACGAGGTGCTTGCCGGCGCAGTCAAGGGGATTGCGGAGCTTGTCACCAAGGCAGGGCTTGTCAACCTTGACTTTGCGGACCTTCGCACCATCCTGACAAGCGCAGGCTGCGCGGTTGTCGGCATCGGCGAGGCATCCGTCGAGGCAAAGCCTGACCAGCGCGCGCTCATCGCGGTGGACACTGCCATGAACTCGCCTTTGCTTGACGTGGACATTTCAACAGCAAGCCGCGCGCTCATCAACGTGGTGGGCGGAGAGGACATGACTCTTCGCGAGGCTGAGCTTATCGTTTCCGAGGTTTCAAAGAGGATCGACCCTTCCTCGCACATCATCTGGGGCGCGAGGGTGGAGAAGAACACGAAGAAAAGCTCGGTGCGCGTGCTCGCCGTGCTTGCAGGCGCGAAATTCCCGCAGTATGAATTGACAAGCGCTGCAATGAGCGCGGGCGCGAAGATAGAGGATGCCGAGCTTGACCTGGACCTGCTCGGCTGAGGAAATTGGAAATGAAAGGTGAAATTATGTTTGACATTGGCGGATGGATAAAGCAGTCGATACGCGTGATGAACGTCGCCACGCGCCCGAGGCAGAAGGAATTTGAGAGGATAATCAAGGTCACGGGCATCGGCATGATTGCCGTCGGCCTCATAGGGGTAATACTTTCGTTCGTGGTGAATTTGATTTAGCTTTGAAAGAAAAGGTTGGGTGGAAAAATGATATATGTCTACAAGATAACCGTCGGGCAGGAGAAAATCGTGCTTGACATGCTTTACAAGAAGATAAAGAAGGAGAGCCTGAAGATCCCCTCCATTGCGTATTTCGAGGACCTGAAGGGCTATTTGATTGTGGAGGGAGAGGACGAGGTTTCGGTAAGGCAGGCCGGGCTTCGCATCCCGCACATAAAAGGCGTGCTTGACCGCCCTATGGGAATCAAGGACATTGAGGGAATGATCGAGGCTGCAAAGCCCGCGGTGCTTTCGATTTCCAAAGGCGACGTTGTCGAGCTTGTCTCAGGCCCGTTCAAGGGAGAGAAGGCACGCGTGATAAAGATCGACACCAACAAGGACGAGGTGACAGTGGAGCTCACCGAAGTCGCGGTGCCGATTCCAGTCACCATCAAGGCGAACACGATAAAGGTGTTCCAAAAGGCGTCTGACGCGGCAAATGCGTCTTGATTTTTTCTTTTTAATTTTCTTCTTTTGTTTTTCTTTTTGCAGCCAGGGCGCTCACTTTTTCGCAATGAACTTCCTGTACGCGAAGAACCCGAGCGCGCAGATTACAAGAAGCGCGATGATGGGAATGATGGGGCTGTCGCCTCCCGTGCCGATTATCAGGAAAGAAACCGGCTCAAAGCCGGGCTTCTCGATGAGAATGGGAACTGCGCCGCCCTTGCCAAGCACCACTGAGAATGGGCTGTCGCCCTCTTTTTTCACGCCTGCAATGCTCAGGGACACGCCAGTCAGCTCCAAGCCCCTGCTGTCGCGCGCGGAAATGTTTATTGATTCGTTCATGCCGGCCTCTGAAGGTGAGGCGACGGACATTTTCTGGAGGGGCACGCTCTGCCCTTTCACAAGCGTGATGGATGAATAGTCGCCGGACTGCTGCTGCCCTGACAAGTCGGTGACGCGGCATTCCACGCGGAATGCGCCTGCGGGCTGGCCCGTGAAGTCAATTGTTGCGCGCCAGTCCTCCTTGCCGCTGGCAGGCTGCCAGTTCCCTTCCTCGAGGCGCACTTCCACATCCTGCACGCCAGAGTCTGAATATGCAGTCCCGTCAACATCAACGGGCCAGTCGCCCACCGACGCGCCGTTTCGGGGCCAGGAAAAGCTGCATATCGGGGATGGGGAGAGCGAATAGAATTTGCCATTGCTTGTGCCGAAAAGAAGCGACCCGCCGCTCTCAACGGCGCTTCCAAGCCTCCCGCCTGCTGAAAACGACCAAACCAGCTCCCCGCTGTTTGCATCAAGCCCGTAGATGTTCCCGTCGTTCGAGCCGAACGACACCTGCTGCCCATCCTTGCCTGCGTAGAGCACAGGCTCCGACCAGACGCCCTCGCCCGTCTCGTATTTGAAGCGCAGCTTGCCGGAATCGGTGATTGAATAGAAATAGCCGTCGTTCGAGCCGAAGAATATCGAGTCGCCAAAGCGCGCGGGAGTGGACTGCACCCAGCCGCCGGTCTGGAAATGCCAGCGCTGGCGCCCCGTGCTTGCATCGAATGAGTAAAGCCTGCCGTCTGTGGAGCCGATGTAAAGGCTGCCCTCGTGCTCAAGCGGCGCTGAAAGGAAAGAGTCCTCGGCAGGCACTGCGAAATTCTGCGCGCCGTTCTTTGCGGCAACCGAGTAGAGCTTCCCGCCCGAGGTGAAATAAACCGTGTCGCCAAACGCGCCGATTGGCCCCGCAGCCCCAGGAAGCGTGAAGTTCCACAGGGGCTTTCCTGCCTGCGAATATGCCTGCACGCTCCTGTTGAGCGAAACATAGGCATTGCCCGAGTCCCCGTCCAGGTAGAGCGGGGAGGATGACAAATTCACCACTGCGCCTTCCTTTCCGCTGGCAGAAAGGAATGATAGCCTTCCGCTCTGGCTTGCCACTGCGATTGAGTCCGCGGATACCTTCGCTGCAGGCACCGACAGGAGGGTGTCGGCATCATATGCCCAGGAAATGGAGCCCCTGCCCGACGAGAATGCATACACCTTCCCGTCATGGGTGGAAAAGACCACCTTGTCGGAAATCAGGATGGGCTTGCCGATTATCGCGCCCTGCGCGGAATAGCTCCACTGGACGGATGCAAAAATGGCTGAAGAGAGAAGGAGAAGGAAAATTGCGGATGCGGCACACTTCATGGGACTACCGCATCTGCATTCGGAAAAAGAATATTTAAACGAGTGCCTTGGGAAAATCAACGGCAAGCCGGAAACATGCTTTCTGAGCCTGCCAGCGCGCGCCCTTAGCCGGCAAGCTGCGAATCATGTTTCCCTGCCTTGACTTCCTCGATTATCTTGCGCGCGTCCTGGCCCTCGACAGTTATGCCGAGCGAGACGCAGGTGCCCAGCACCTCGTTCACGCCGTTCTTGAGGTTCCGGACAAGCGAGCCGTCGGTCTTCATCTTGGCGACTTTGACAGCCTGCTCGAACTTTATGTTGCCGACCACTTTCGGGTCGTCCGCGCCGCCCTTCTTCCCCTTTTCCACGCCGGCTTCCTTCTTGAGAAGCTCGCCTGTGGACGGGCTGCCCACTTCTATCACGAACGTCTTGGAGCCCTTGTCGACAATGACCTTGACAGGCACCTTGAGCCCGTTGAAAGGGGCGGTCTTCTTGTTTATCTCGTCGATTATCCCGCCGATGTTCACGCCGAGGGGGCCCAGAGCCGGGCCCAGGGGCGGGCCTGCGTTGGCCTTGCCGCCTTCTACGATTGCAGGAATGGTTACTTTTGACATTAACATCACCTTTAGTATTCGAGGATGGCGATATGAGGGCACATCATTTTAAAGCTTCTTTCCAGGCTCAGGCCGGAAGCTCAAGCTCGCCGCAGCCATCCCCGCCCATGGTCACAGGCACGTTCTTGTAAAGCGGCCCCGAGGCAGAGCGGCATTCGATCGTGGTGACAAAGTCCGTGGTGTTTGGAATGGTATTTGCCTTGATTGCGTGCGGCACGTCGTAGCACGAGTAGCGCAGCTCGTCCGTCCCGCTGTAGCCCCTTGCGGACACCCGGGCAGAATAGACATACTGCCCGCGGTCGAATGCAAATGCCGAATCGTGGACAGAGCAATCCTTCAGCGTGGAAAACACGGTGAGCGTGCTTGACGCGCATGCCTCCCCGTTGAGCTTCGCATACACCTCGATTGTTCCGGGTGTGTTGAATTGGCAGATTTTGCCAGTGTCCACCATGCCTCCTGCGCTTTCGCTGACCTCATGGTCGCCGCAGAGATAGGACAGGTTGCTTTTTTCCTGCGGCGCATATGCCTTCACAGTCACGGCGGAAGTCTGCCCGGCGCTGATGCGCGAGGGCGAAAGGAGCACGGTGCAGCTTTGCTTGCTGGGCGAGGCAGAGTTGCCTGCTTGGGAAAATGCCGCCCTGCCGCATTCCACGCCGTTGATATAGGCGACAGTTGGCCCCGCCGCATCAAGCTGGGCGCAGAAATAAAGCTCGCCCTGCTTTTGCGCGTCCGAGCCGTTCGGGCAGGAGACGCTTATGCCTGCCTGCGCAGGGATTACCATCACATAGTAAATGTTCGAGACGTCTTTTTGGAACTGTATGCTGCAGCTGGCGCTCTTGGCCACCGGCGGCGGGGCGGAGGGCTCGTCGGCGGTTGCGTTTGGCTGCGGCTGCGCCGGGAGCGGCGGCGCGGCAGGCGGGGCTTGCGCCTGCGGCGCGGATGCAGGAGGCTGAGGCTGGCCTTGCGGCTGGGATTGGGCGCATCCTGCAAAAAGAAGGAAGCATGATAGCGCCAAGACAAGCAGTGTGCTTTTCATCAAAAACCACCTCATTTGGATGTTTTCTTAGCCGCAAACACGAGATAGGCGGTGTGCGTCAAGCCAGTGTTCTCAGGCCGCACGCCGGCAGCGCGCACCAGGTAGTCGCGCACAACCACTTCCATCATGTGAGGCTCATCAAAGCCAGCTGCAGTGCAAGCCTCGAAAAAGCGGCGCGCCTGCTCCACGTGCGGGAGGTAGCCGAACACCATGCCCCCTGCGCGAAGCGCGGCGTGCGCATGCGCCACAGCCTTATCGGAATCGGCAAGGTCAAGCGTCACCAAATCAACATCGCGCTCGGAAATCCCTTCAAGGACATTTGCCCGCTTTATTTCCAGCCACTCGCCTACGCCCGCCCTCTTCGCATTCTTCTCGGCAAGCTCGGCAAACTCCTCGCGCCATTCATAGGCGGTGACCTTTTTCGCGACGTTGGCAAGCGAGACTGCGAGCCATCCGCTGCCGGCGCCTGCATCCACCACCACGGAATTTTTCCCGATGCCGGAATAGGCAAGTATGATGCCTATGTCCTTGGGGAGGATGACCTGGGGCCCGCGCTTGCACTTCTTAAGTATTTCCGGAAAATGCACAATAACCACAACTCCTTTTTTGTTCAGCCTTGTTCTTGCCTGCCCAGCTTTACTTGCTGGCTAATTCTTCCTTATTTGCCCAATTTTGCAGCAAGCTTTGCGTCTGAAAGCGCAAGCATCCTCGCTGCAAGGTGCGCCGCGTTCTTCCCGTTGTCAATGCCCACAGTCGCCACAGGAACGCCAGGGGGCACCTGCATGATGGAGAGAAGCGCATCCAGCCCGCCGAGCTTCACGTTCACAGGCACGCCGATAACCGGCTTTTTCGTCTTGCTTGCAATCACGCCGGGAAGCGCCGCGGAAAGCCCTGCAATGCCGATGAAAACCTTGGCATCCGATTCGCGGATTATCTTGTCCAATAAGCCAGGCTGCCGGTGCGCGGATGCCACCTTAACATCGTATTTTATGCCAAGCTCAAAAAGCGCTTCGGCTGCCTTTTTTGCAACCGGCATGTCGGATTCGCTTCCCACCAATATCAGAACGTCCGCCATAAAATCACCTAATACGGGAATTTCTTCCCGGTCAATCGCTCGTAGCATTCCACATATTTCTCCGTTGTCTTTTTCATCACATCTGCGGGAAGGTGCGGGGCGGGGGGCAGCTTGTTCCACCCAGTAGTTTCCAGGTAATCGCGCACGAACTGCTTGTCGTACGAGGGCGGAGAGATGCCTTCCTTGTAAGACACGGCAGGCCAATAGCGCGAGGAATCGGGCGTGAGCGCCTCGTCCGCAAGTATTATCTCCCCCTCATCATTAACTCCGAACTCGAACTTCGTGTCTGCAAGTATTATCCCGCGCGCTTGCGCATATTCCGCCGCTGCGGAATAAATCCTGAGAGACAAATCGCGCACTGCATTGTATGTTTCCCTGCCCACAAGCGCAATGCCTGCTTCCTCGCCGATGTTTTCATCATGCCCTTTTTCCGCCTTGGTGGAAGGGGTGAAGATGGGCTGCGGCAGTTTGCTCGCGTTTTTCAGGCCAGCTGGCAGCTTTATCCCGCAGATCGCGCCGGTTTTCTGGTAGTCTTTCCAGCCCGAGCCTGCCATGTAGCCCCTCACCACGCACTCGAGGGGGATTATTTTCACTTTCTTCACAGTCATGCACCTGCCCTCCAGGTAAGACGGCAGGCCATCAGGCACAGACGTGGAAATAAGATGGTTGTCCACAATACCCTTCAGGCGCTCGAACCAGAAGAGGGACATTTGCGTAAGCACCCTGCCCTTTTTTTCAATGCCTTCCGGGAAAACAGCATCAAAGGCAGAGAGCCTGTCGGACGCCACCATGAGAAGATTGCCGCCGGGAAGCTCGTACGTGTCGCGCACCTTGCCGCGAGAAAACGGCTTCAGGTCAAGCTCAGTCTTTGTGATAATCCCGTCCATGCTCCCACCAGAAATAAGATTGGGAATGGAGATTTATAAAAGCAACGCGGGGGCTTACTGCTGCGGGATTGGAGGCGGGGTAAAGGCAGGGGGGGATATTTCGCTTCCCTTTTTCCTGTTGAAGTAGTAGATTGCCGCAAATGCGAGCACCGCAATCACCGCGATGCCAACGAATATGCCCTCGTTGGAGATTGGCTTATCGGACGGCAGGGGCGTTTCAGGCTGGCTTGCGTTCCCGCCACTTGAGGCGCCGCCCGCCGAGACCACATATTCCCCCTGCCCGACCGCGGAGTTGCCTTCCTTGTCCGACACTGAGATGGAGTATTTCACAAGCGTGCCTGCAGGCTGGGCGGGGATTTTTGCCTCGAAGCTGTTGTAGCCGATTGTATAGACCGAAAGCGAGTTTTGCACCCCTGCAACATCGTAGGAGACCGACACCGTGTCCACCCCGCTTGCCTCCGGGCCGGAATCCTCGACGAAGAAGCGTATGGTGCCCACCCCGGATGCCGAAATGACGGAATACTGGTCCTTGATGGACGGCTTGTTGACGTCAAAAGTGACTTCCAGGGAGGAGCCGGCCTGCAGGTTCGGCTGGATGCGCCTTATGCCCTGCCCGTGCACCACTATGACCTGAGGGGTGTTGGTGGTGATATTCTCAAAATGCACGAACCCGTCGGAGTCTGTCTGGGCGCTCATCCCATTCACTTCCACCTGCGCTGAGAGAGGGCGGCGCCTGTCATCCTGCACGCGGAGGTCGAGCCTGTAATAGCTGAGAAGGACGTCAAGCGACTGGTCGCCAGTGGCATTCTCAAGCGCAAGCGGGATGTTTTTCACCAGGTCGTTCCGCTCCACCTTGACGGTGTAATTGCCAGGGGAAAGGGCGAAGAAAACGCTGCCCGACGAGTCGGTCTGCTTTGTCGCCTTGCCCGCGGTTACGTTTGCCTGCAGCGGCTTGCCGTTCTGGTCAATCACGCGCACGAATGCGATGTATGACTCGACCTGCATAGTGTATGTCCGGTTCTCCACGTAATAAGTCATGTTCGCCAGGTCGGCGGCAATGAGCGATGCGGATGCCAGCTGGTCGCCGTATTTCACGTAAAGGGTGTATGCAAAGTCTGTTTCCTTCTCCACAGGCTCGTAGTTGGTGAACAGTATGCTGACGTGCCCGGTCGCGTCGGTGGGCTTTGGCTTGGTGGTGATGCGGCCCTTCACCGAGTTCAGCTCGTAATCCACATAGGCCTGCGCGCCCTCGACCGGGCGGAAGTAGTTGTCAAATACCTGGACCGTGAGGTTTTCCGTGTAAGCCGCCGAAGGGGCACAGGACAGCAGCAGCAAGCCTGCGGCAAGCAAAAGGAAAAATGCTGAAAGTCTCATAGGTGCATTTGGCAAACGAAGATTTTTATAGCTCGCATGTTAAATTGCGACTGCCATGCGTTAAGGCGATGAAAAATTTCAGCAGAAATTTTTCAGTATTGGGGTGGAAATGCCCCAATCTGACCAAAAACGAGCGGCGATGGGGGGTTTTCATGACGTTTGTAAATAAAGGGCAGGGCGCAATTGAGTTGCACCGCAGTGCAACTGCTGGCGCCCAGCTCGGACAGGGCGCCACAGAATATCTCGTGCTTCTTGCAGTTGTGCTCATAATCGCGCTCGTGGCAATCATGCTCCTGGGCTACTTCCCCGGGATGGCCACCGACGCAAAGGTCACCCAGTCCAGCACCTATTGGAGGGGCGAGGCAAGGCCGTTTGCGATAACCGAGGCCAACATAAATTCAACCGGGCATGGCAACTTCATGCTGCAGAACATGGAGGCAAACGGGCCGTTCGTAATCACGCTTCTCCAGGTGGGGAACTACAATAACTCGACAAACTTCACCTTCGCTGCAGGGGAGAGCAAGGCCATAAACATATCCGCCATGGGCAACAACACTGGCGGGAGCATCTACGACCTGAGCGTGATAGTTTCCTACACCACGCCAAGCGGGGCCGCAACCAAGCAGTACGGAACCAAGAATCTCGTGGGCAAATATGCCTGATTGCCCTTTTTTGTTTTTCCATTTCTTCCCCTTTCCGCATGCATCCTGAGAAATCTTTATATAATATGCCGGCGTATTTAGCAGCAATGCGATAATGAAATATGCAAAAGAGGGATTTGATGGGTATGTTCCGCGGACAAGGAGCGACAGAATATCTCGTTCTGCTCGCAGTGGTATTGATTGTTGCGCTCGTGTCGGTTGCGCTCCTGGGCTTCTTCCCGGGCATGGCGTCCGACGCAAGGATTTCGCAGTCTCAATCTTACTGGAGAGGGCAGGCAAGGCCGTTTTCGATACTTGAGAACAGCATAACGGCGGCAGGGGCAGGCACGCTTGTCCTGCAGAACGTGGAGGCGAACGGCCCGTACACGATAACCGCCATAGCTGCAGGCGCATGCACCAATGCCACATCAACAGCATTTGCCGCAGGGGAGACGAAAACCATGACCCTTGCAAGCTGCACAGCAGGCACGGCTGGCGCAGTATATGACATCTCGGTGAACATCACGTACACCACCCCGAACAGCGTGAGTTCCAAGCAGTACGGCACCAAGAACCTCATCGGCAAGTATGTCTAGGCGCCAGCGCTTTTTTTATTTTTTTCCTGTTTTTCCAGAAGCCCAGCGTTGGCTCCGCCCAGGAATGTTTATATTATATGACTTCGATTTGGTTTGCATAGCCCGCATGACGGGCAAAAGAGGGATTTGATGGGCATGTTCCGTGGACAAGGAGCGACAGAATATCTCGTTCTGCTCGCAGTGGTATTGATTGTTGCGCTCGTGTCGGTTGCGCTTCTGGGCTTCTTCCCGGGCATGGCGTCCGACGCAAGGATTTCGCAGTCTCAATCGTACTGGCGCGGGCAGGCAAGGCCGTTTTCGATACTTGAGGCAAGCTTGACAAGCACGACGGGGACGCTAGTGCTTCAGAACGTGGAGGCGAACGGCCCGTACACCATATCCGCAAGCGGATTGAAAGTCGGTATTCCAGCGTGCACTAATGCATCGACGTTTGCATTTGCAGCAGGCGAAACAAAAACAATACCAGTAGGCGCTTGCACCAACGGCACATCAGGCGCGGTATATGACCTTCAGGTGAACATCACCTACACCACTCCAAACGGAGTCACCGCAACACAATACGGCACCAAGAACCTGATCGGCAAGTACGTATAACTTTGCAGCCCTTCTTTTTTTTCTTTTCTTCCTTAGCCTAGCTTTCAAACTCAATTGAAACCAGCTTGCTGCCCTCTGCAGAATAAGATGCCTGCTTGCCGGCAAGCGCGTTGGATTTTATTGAGAGCAGAGTCTGAGGAAGCACGCCGCTTCCCGGCGCAAGCCTGAAAAGAAGGAGCGCATCATCGATGCCTGTGCGGAATTTTTCCCCGCCGATTTCAATCACCGCATCAAAGCCGTCAAAGGAAATGCCTTGAAACTCCCCTGATTTGCCGCGCGCAGCTCCCTGGGCAACCACGCGCGAAAAGCTGTTCAGGTGAAGCTCGCCTTCGCGGAAAGCAGCGCCTTCCAGCACCACCTGCCCGCCGGCGCAAAGCCGCAGTGCATCCGCACCAGGCGACCACCACACCGCCCGGCAGCACTTGCCGCCGCTGCATATGGTGAAAGGAACCATCTGTTTTTTCTCGCCGCTTCGCTTGTCGGCGTAGCTTCGCGCGCCCTCCGCTTTTTCCACCGTGCCTTGCACGTTGCACAGCCCTTCCTTAAGCTCTGAAACGGAAAGCGCCTTGCTTGCGCCTGCGCGCGCAATATTCCCGTTCCTGCCTATTGCCACCTCCCCTGCGCGCACATAGGCGCCGCTGCACTCTATTCCATCCCCTGCAAAAATCCCGCCTTGCGCAATCTTTGCCTGCTCGTTCCAAAGCACCAGCGTGGCCTCGCCTGATTTGTCCGAGATGTGCAGGCGCACTGTCCTCATGGTGCCGCCTGGAAACTGCTGGATGGGAAATATCCTGTCCACGCGCGCGGAAAACGAGAATGGGAGAAGGGAGGCGCGCGCCTCTGACAGGGGCAGCTTCCTCTCGGTGGAGATTCCATTTTCCTGGCACAGGAGCTGCACCGCAGCCTCGCGCGTAAGAAGCCCGCCAAATGCATCGGTTTTTTCTTTCACCTTGGCCTCAAGCGAATTGCCAAGAAGCGCGGCAAGCCTTTGCTCGGCGGGTTGTTCCATGGATGGATTGCTGCACCAATGTTTAAATTCTGTGGCGGCGAATTGGTGGCATGCACCCTGAAATAGCGACCATCGGGCACGTTGTCTACGACATAAGGAACTATGTGGAGAGGTTTCCCGAGCCCGACCATACCGCGCTCATGCGCATGCACCCCTCGGTAAGCGGAGGGGGCTCAGCCGCAAACGTGGCAGTCAATCTTGTCAAGCTCGGGCACAGCGCCGGCGTGATAGGCAACGTCGCCTCGGACAGGCATGGCAAGTACCTGCTCTCGGACCTGCACAGCAGGGGGGTGGATGTGTCGCAGGTGCGCGTCTTTAGGGGGCAAAGCGGGCTGTCCGTGATAATAATAGATGCAGCAGGCGAGGTGCGCGTGATTGAGGACCTCGGCGTGGCTGACCATCGGCGCGCAATTGACAAGGATTTCATACGCGGCTCGAAATTCCTGCACATGAGCGGCTGCGCATTCCATCTTCTTGATGCCGGAAGCAAGGTGGCGCACAAGGCAGGAATACCCATTTCATTCGACCCGGGCAGGGCTGCATCGCGGCTTGGCGAGAAGAAGCTCGCGCCGATATTCAAGCGCTGCGAATTTTTGATAATAAACAGGAAGGAGCTTTTTTCCATAACAGGCTCGCGGGAGGAGGCAGAGGCTGCAAGGCTTGCCAAGCAGTACAACATGGTGTGCGTGATAAAGCAGGGCGGCAGGGAGATAATTGTCAAGACAAAGGAAATGTCGTCATTCACCGTCCCGCCATATGTCGTAAAGCCCGTGGACACGCTTGGCGCAGGCGACGCATTTTGCTCGGGCTTCATTACAGGCATTGTGGAAAAGCGAAGCGTGTTCGAGTCGGTGCGCTTTGCAAACGCGGTTGCAGCCGCCAAGGTGCTCAGGAAGGGCGCGCAATCCCTCCCCTCGCGCAGGTTCATAGAGAAGAAATTCAAGATTTGATTTTCGGTGCAATCATGTTAGTGAAACGCGCAGCAGTCTTTGCCAACAGGAAAAAGCCGCAGACAGCTGCGCTTAGGCGCGAGGTGGAAAACTTCCTGCTTGCGCACGGGGTTTCCCTCACCGCAAGAACCCCCCAGCTCGTGATAACCATCGGCGGGGACGGCACTGTGCTTTACCATAAGCGCCACTACGGCGTGCCGTACTTTGCAATAGGCAGCAATACCAGCTTCATCTGCCAGGCAACATTTGCCAACTGGCGCAAAAAACTCGCGCGCGCGCTTTCGAATCTTTGCACCGAAAAAAGGCTCATGCTCTCGTGCAGCATAGACGGCAAGAGGATGCCTTTTTCCCTCAACGAGATAGGGATAAGGAACCCTGAGCCTCGCGTGCTTTCTCTTCATTTGGCATCTGGGAAAAAACATTACGCATTCAGGGCGGACGGGCTTCTCTTCTGCACTGCCACTGGCTCGCCCGCCTATTGCTATTCCTGCGGCGGGAAGCAGATGAGCCGGAGAGCGACGTGCTACCAGGCAGTTGCAATCTCGCCGTTCAGGAGAACGTTTGCGCCACTCGTGCTTTCGCGCGGCGCGCGCTGCACGCTCCGCCTGTCTGGGCCAGAGCGCGCGCAGTTCTTCATAGACGGGCACCTTTTCCGCTCATTTGCCGCGAAGAACACTCTTCGCGTGCAGGCAAGCGCCAAGCCGTTTTTGTTTGCCAAGACATAGGAGGGATATCATGAAATTGCCAATATCAATTGCTTTTGTGGCATTGCTGCTTGCCTCCGCCGTATTTGCCGAAATGCCCGCGGTCAATGTCAAGTTTGACAGCGACATGGGGCGGACAATCACAGGGACGCAGACGAAGAACATGACAGTGGGCGAGAACTATTTCTTCAGCCTCAGGCTGTATGACGTAAACGGGCAGGAAACCTACCCGGCAGGGGACAGCGGCTCCCGCTGCGTGGTTACCGGCGGCGTGGGGGAAGCAAACGCATCAACAGGCACCTGCTCCTTCTATGCAAAAAAGGCAGGCAAGGGCACGCTGACTTATTTTTACAGGGCAGCGAACTTCGGCTATGACCTCAGCGCCACCATAAACATCACCGTGGAGCAGGCACGCTGCGCAATCACGCCCAAGCTCCAGACCATATACCCGCTGCAGAAAAGAGGGCTTGTCGCAGAATGCTCAAGCCAGCAAGGAGCCAGGACAAGCTGCCCCGCATTCCAGTGGCGCGCCACGGCAGGAAACTTCTCCAACCAGCGTGAAACCATCACAGGAATGGCAAGGACGCAATCCGTGGACTACACATCCAGCCAGTATGCCGGAAGCTACAAGATTTATGCCATAGACGGCGAGCTTTCCGATCCTAGCGTGACTTATTGCGAGATGATCATGGAGGTGCTTCCAGGCTCCGCCTCCAAGGTGTCGATTGCGCCAAACAGCGCCACTGTCATGGTAGTTGGGCAAACAGTTGCACTTGAAGCGGTTGTGAAGGACTTGAACAACAACACCATAAATGATTCCAAGATAACATGGAGCGTGAACGGGAGCATGGGAAACGTAAGCCAAAAAGGGGTTTTCACTGCAAATCGCGCAGGGAGCGGAACAGTAAAGGCGACTGTGGATTGCCCGTTCATGGCAGCAGGCTGCCCGTTTGCAGCCATTGAGGTTGCGGTGCGCGAATCGCAATCTGTCCAGGCGCCGACTCAGACTGAAGCTCCGCCCGCGCCCCCGGCAGCAGCGCCAGCCGGCAATGACATGCCTCCCGCACCGCCTTCTGACACGCAGGCAAGCGCACAAAGCCAGCAGCAGCCCGCAACGGCAGCAAGCCAGCAGGGGATGGATTTCCTTTCCATGGCAGGCATTGCATTCGCAGTTGGAGTGGGGTTGGCAGCTGCGTTTTTCCTGGCCACTGCCAGAAGGAAAAGATAGGGCGTGCGCCAGGCCGTCCCTGTTCGCAAAAGCTTAGGCTGAAGGGCGTTCGATGTTTATTGGCTGACCGATTACTTCCCCGTTTTTTACAAGCACGCGGTCGTATTGGTAAATTGCCTTTGCAACGATGCTTATTATTTCTGGCTCGTCCATATGGTAGATGTTGCCATTCACCCTCAAAATGCCGTGGATATGCGATGCATAATCTAGATTGCCATCGATAGTTATCGATGATTTGCTTCCGCTTGCAAAAACAAATCCGCAGTTTCCATGTATGGTTACTTTCCCCATATTCACGTGACTGCAATGGTCTGATACGCCGTCATATATTATCAGCTCTTTGCAGTCGAGGTAGTCGAGAGAGATTGCAGAGCCGTATATCGCCATTCTTCCCTTGGCTGTGCCCTTGAAGCAGGCATATTCACCAACATCCCCGTGCACAACGATATTCTTTTTGTTTTTGTAGCCGAGATAATCTATTTTCACATTGTCAAATGGCATTTCAAAATCATTCTCTTTGCTGGCATTGACCAAGGCGGATAGGAAAATGCCCAAGCCAGCAGTATTTGATTTCGGTCCAATCGGGATGGATTTTCCAATCTCAGAGCAAAACGCTGATATGTCTTTTGAGTCGTATTCCATATGCTTTGCATCGGTTAATGCTGCGTTGTAAGCGGCAGTAAAATTCTCCCTGTCCAAGGCGCACCAATGTTCACAGAAACGCTTAAGGTGCATCCGTATGTCTTGGATTCTTGGCGATGCTGCAGACTTTGTGATGCCTGCCTCTTTTGATATGTCATTTATGCTAAGAGACTTAGTCTGAGCAGGAAATTGGGATTTACTAGTAAGAACGTCGCTTGACAATTTCTTGATAATTTTTGCGGCCATTTAACCGCCCAGTAAAATGTCCGAAAAACAAAAAAGGAAAAAAGCGCTCACACTTCCTCTTTCTTCTTCCCGAACAGGAAGAAGTAAAGGAGCGCGAGCAGCACCAGGAATGCGAACACCACGCCCAGAAGCGGGACTGTTATGCCGAACATCGGGCCGATGCTTGCCGAAAGCAGCCCTGCGTCCTGCGCAGGCTTTGCCGAGGGCGAGCCAGTTGCAGCCTCGCGGATGGTGGGCGCGCCGAAAAGGTCAATCATCTGCTCGGTGAGCGGCCTGCCGAAGCTGTAGGCATAGGAGAGCCTGCCTCCCTTTGACACGGACTTGACGTGCCACTCGAACCTGGGCTCGCTTGAGAGTATGCTTGGCCTGTCTGAGAACGTTATCTGGCTGGAGCGCGCAAGCACGGATGAGGGCACGGAGTCGAGTATGTCAAAGTCGTACCTCGTGGAGTTGCCGGTGTAGTTAAGGTAAAGCACGATGTCGGACTCGAACGACTCGGTCTGCCCGTCGGTTATCTTGTACACCGAGAAGCGCTTGGAAAAGCCGCCTGGGTAGTTCACCAGCTTGGTGAAAACAAGCTCGCGAGAAGGCTCAAGGCGCACCGTGATGTTCTGCGTCACGTTCAGTGTCTGCGGGCCGCAGTGGGGCACGAAGAAGTTCGCATTCGTCTGGTCGGTGCCAACTGTTACGCGCAGTATGTAGTCGCCTGCCTGCGAAGGCGTGAAGTCGAGGCTGGTGGTGCCGGTTATCTCTTTCACAAGCACTTTCTCGCTCTTGCTTCCGCCTGCGTAGATTATCTCCACTGTGGCGTTTTTCACTGCTGAATCATATACTGTGATTTTCACAGTGCCCGTCTTTCCTGCGCAGGAGAACGAGACAGTGGTGGAGGTCTTGAATGATGCCCCCCCGTTGCTGTTGCTTCCTCCTGAGCCGCCGCTTCCGCCCCCGCCGATTGGGCTTGGCACGAACTGCGAGACCGTGACGGATGCATTGCCTGAAATTGCAATAAGCGGGCTCGGGCGGACGTAAACCGCAGTCACTGTTCCGCTTCCAACAGAAGATGCGCTGAAAGTCCCGTTGGCGTCAATTGCGCCGATGCCTGAAGTGACTGACCATGAGAGGTTTGAATTCGGGAGCACGCCAAGCGAGCTGTTGCCCGAGTCATACGCAGTTGCAATGAACTGCTGGCTCTGCCCAGTGAAAAGCGCAACTGTTTGCGGCGTGACTGTTATATAAGACACGTTTGCAGGCAGGGGGGCGGCAGCCACTGTGACATTTGCCGTGTTCTGCGAAGAGACGTTGGGGTAGATATCGCCGATGTAAACCACATTGACAAGCGCGCTTCCTGCAGAAAGGGCGGTGAAAATGCCGAGCGAATCGATGGCGCCAACCGTGGCGTTGCTTGACGACCATGACAGGTCAGCGTCGTCAACATCGAGCATGTAAGTGCCGTTCTCATCGTAAAGCTGCGCGATGAAGTGCTGCGTTGCGCCCACCATAAGATTGGCTGAAGTTGGGGAGATCAGAAGCGTGTAAGTGAAGTTGCCAGGCGGGGGCGGGGGGCTGGAGTTCACCAGCACGGATGCCGAGCCGGTAAGCGTGAAGTTCGCGCCTGAATAGGCTGCGACCACTGTGCCTGCGCCTGCCGAAGTGGCAGTGAAGAGCCCGTTTATGTCAATGCTGCCCACGCCGCCGGTTGTTGACCATGAGACAGGCACGTCTGACGGAACGCTGCCGTTGACCACGAGGTATGCATTGAACTGCTGCGTGCCGCCGATATTGAGCGTGGCATTGGTTGGAAGAACCAGAAGATACGCCACTGTGGATGAGTTGTTGCCGGGGGGCGAGCCGCCCGTCACAGTCACGTGCGCCGAGCCGCTCACGATGCCGTTTGGAGAGGAATGGGTTGCAGTCACTGCGCCGTTTCCTGCGGCAGTTGCAGTGAAGAGCCCGCTTGAGTCAATGCTGCCCACGCCGCCGGTTGTAGTCCAGATGAAGTCCACGTCATTTGGCACGCTGCCGTTGATTACAAGGTAAGCCTGGAACTGCTGGCTCTGGCCAACGCCAAGGTTGGCAACCGAGGGGACCACAATGACTGAGTAAGTGGTTGCGCTGGCGGTTGCCGGCTTGATGGAAGGCGAAGGCGCCTTCACAGGGGGATAGGAAACCGGATTTGGAGTGGTGCCAGGCGTTGGCGCTACCTCGTTTTTAGGAGGCGCCTGGGTGGGCGCAGGTTCGGATGATACCGAAGAGGGCTCGCCGCCTTTTGTTTCAGATGAGGATGATATTGCCATCTCTGCGCCAGTTGTCGCAACTGCGCTTGCGCCCCCTTTGCTCTCAGACGATGCCTGAACAGATGCACTTGAGGATGAAACCGCGCTTTCGCTGCCAGCTGCTCCCGGGCTTGTGCCCACCGAGTCACTGGCAGCTATGCTTTCAGATGTTGCAAACGCAAGCGGCACTGCGAAAAGCAGCGGCACTAGCACAGCCAAAAGAAATAATTTGTTCATCATAACCCCCCCTATCCGGCACGCGCGCCCGCGCATGCCCATTCATATTATGAATGTAATATACTATTAGACATATACATCTATATAGCTATGTGTCCTCCAACGATATGGCTGCATATGGAAAAATATCCTCATAAACACTTCTAATCTCTTTCTGACACAACCTGTTTATAAAGGTTAGCCTTTAAACCCCGAGTGAGTTCCATGGAAAAATACGACGCAATCATCGTGGGCGCAGGGCCATCAGGCTCTGCCTGCGCATGCCTTCTTTCGCAGGAAGGAGCGCGCGTGCTTCTCCTGGACAAGGCGCATTTCCCGCGCGACAAGGTGTGCGGGGATGCAATCGGAGGGAAGGCGCTCAACGTGCTTGCGCGAATCGGCGCGGAGGAGGAGCTTAAGCAAAAAGGGTTCCAGCGAAGCTCCGGGCTTGTGTTTTCCTCGCCCAACGGCACCGAGGTGGAAATCCCGCTTGCAGCTGGCGGAAATGAGAGGAGCAGTGGATTTGTGTGCAGGCGGCAGGACTTTGACAACATTGTGTTCCAGCGCGCAAAGAAGATGTGCACTTCGCTTGAGGGCGCAGAGGCAGTGGATTTGCTGTTCGAAGGCAAGAGAGTTGCCGGCGTGAAAGTGAAAATGCAGGATGGCACCCTTCAAGACATTTACGCAAACTTAGTGGTCGGGGCGGACGGAGCGACCTCGCTTGTTGCGCGAAAGGCAGGCATTTTCTCCTCGAAAGCGGCGCACACCTGCTCCGCGGTGCGGGGATATTACACAGGCATAGAAGGATTGCGCGGGAACATAGAGATACATTTCCTTCCCGAGTGCATGCCAGGCTACTTCTGGATATTCCCATTGTCAGGCAACGAGGCGAATGTCGGCGTGGGAATGCTCCTGTCAGACATGCTTGCCAAGAAAGCGAATTTGCAGAAAGTGCTGGATGCATGCATGAAAAACAAAAGGTTTGGCAGCAGGTTCTCAGGCGCGCGCCTGATGGGAAGCGTTGGGGGCTGGAGCATACCCCTTGCCTCGGCGCACAGAGCGTGCGCAGGCAACGGCTTCATACTTATTGGCGATGCTGCCTCGCTTGTGGACCCTTTCTCAGGAGAGGGGATAGGCAATGGGATGAAAAGCGCAGCCATTGCGGCAGACACGCTTGCAGAAGCGGTGAAAAGCGGGCAAGTAAGCGAGGAGAAATGCAAGGAATACGAGCGCGTACTCTGGTCTGAGATAGAAAACGACATCAAAAGCTCATACGCGCTCCAGCGGCTTGGAAAAGTGCCTTTCTTGCTTGACATTGCAATAGGCAAGGCGAAGAAAAGCGAGCATGTGCGGTCTGAGCTTGCAGGGATGATTGCGAACAGGGAGGCAAAGAAAAAGGCGTCCGACCCGCTGTTTGCACTCAAACTTCTATTATCCTAGCCACTGGCGACAGCTAGGGGAAATAAAAATAATAAAAGAAAAAACTTACTGCTTCTCATCCGCCGAATACGTGACGTCGTTCAGCATGCGAGAGTAGGAGTGGAGCTCCTCGGGCTTGAAAAACCTCGCGACTTCCTTTTGCGCGCTTTCAAGCGAGTCTGACGCATGTATCACGTTGCACTGCATGGAAAGCGCAAAGTCGCCGCGGATTGTTCCCGGCAACGCCTTCCTTGCGTTCGTAGGCCCGCACATGTCGCGCGTCACCTGCACCGCTTCCTTGCCCTCGATGACTGCCACCACTACGGGGCAGGAGGACATGAAGGATGCAATGCCTGGGAAGAACGGCTTGTCGGCAATGTGCGCGTAGTGCTCGCGGAGAAGCTCGGGGCTGAGCTTGACCATTTTCATGCCTGCAATGGAAAAGCCGCGCTCTTCAAAGCGCGAAAGCACCTTGCCCACAAGCCCGCGCTCCACTGCGTCGGGCTTGAGGATGATAAGCGTCCTTTCAATAGGCATTGCCACACCTCACTTCTTGGCAGGAGCTGCGCCCTTTTTCTCGGCAAGCTTGGCTGCGATATCCTTGGCAAGGGCAGACTCCTTCTTCTCAGGGGCCTTCTTGTCGGACGACAGGACGAGCGTCTTGCTTGTCCACTTCATCAGCCTCCCTTCGCGCTTGAGCTTCTGGGAGTTGCGCTTGCACTTGCTCCCGCAGTAGTTGAGCGCGGTGCCGTCCTTTAGCACGTATATCTCGCCGGTGCCCTTGAGCACCTCGTTGTTGCAGAAATAACAATATGCCATACATACACCTTATGATTACTTGGCCTTGATTTCCTTGGCCTCGCGCTCAGTCTCAAGAAGCATCATGATGTCGCCTCTCTTGACCGGGCCTTTCGCGTTCCTCCTAATCACGCGCCCCTTGTCCTTGCCGTCAAGGACCTTGCACATGACCTGGTAGACCTCGCCGTGGATGCCGGTCTTGACGACCACTTCCACGACTTCGACTGGTATTCCTGTTTGGATAGCCATTCAAAACACCGTTTACTCCTTCTTGGGAGCCGCTTCCTTTTTCGCTTTGGGAGCCTTTGCCTTCTTTTCCTTGGCAGGCTTTGCAGCTTCAGGCTTTGCCTCTGCAGGAGCGGCTTCCTTGTGCTCTTTCTTTTCCTCGTGCTTGTGCTCCACGTGCTTCTTCTCCTCCTTTGCAGCAGGAGCAGTCTTGACAGGCGCGTGCTTGGCGACCTTTTCCTGGACGCTTTTCACAAGCTCGGCAGCGTTGCCGGGCTTTTCGATTGCGATTGCAGCGCATGTGACTGGAAGGCCTGCGGCGGTGCCGAGCTCCTTCTTCGTTGATACATAGCAGTATGCAATGTTCTTCTCAGTGCAAATCATGGGCAGGTGCATGACCACTTCCTCAGGGTCAACGTCCTCTGCAATGACCACGAGCGTGGCTGTGCCTGACTCAATGGACTTTGTCGCCTCGTTCGCGCCCTTTCTGATGCGCCCTGTGTCGGCTGCGACAGTGATTGCCTCCAAAGCTTTTGCCTTGACGTCGGCAGGGGTTTCAAACTTCACGTAACTTTTTGACATATTTCCACCTCAATTCCCCATGCTTGGCACGGGGAGTTTCATAGGCTCTTTCTAAGAAGAGCGAACTTGGTTAGATGGTGATTGGTTTAAAACCCTTTCCCATAAGCAATAATATTGGTGTGAATTATGGGTTATGATGTTGACAACTTTTCCAAAAAAGCCCGAGAATTCGCCGAGATTGCCCGCTTTGAGATAGAACTTGCAAAGCTCAAAATCCTTGTCGGCCTTGCAGGCGAAAGTTTCAGGATTTTGAAAGCACCTCCGAAGAGTGAGGATGAAACGTACGATACTGGCTACAGGCCAGACACCATAGTCAAATTAGGAATGATTGCCTTGGCGTTTAACTTGTTTGTGCGCAACGTTGCCGAAACGCTCGGGGTCGTGAAGATGCCGGAATCTGGAGGGAAAAAGCCCGAAGGCGGCGGATTTTGGGAAAATGCAAAGAAACACTTCAGGCATGCGGCTATTCCAGCCATTATGGCGTATGTACGCGGAGCCAGGAAAGTGGAACAGGAAACCAGGAACCTGGACAGGTTTGCTGGAATTGAGCAAGGCGAAAAGGGCAGACAGATGACACGCACGATGTTCATACTGGCAATCGCAGTGCCGATTGCAGCCGCCGCAATAATTGTTGGTTTTCTCGCAAACGAGATAAAGCAGTCACAGGAAAAGAAACTGCAGGAGAAAGTTGCGCCTGCGCCCCGCAAGGCAGCCGGAGTAGAGATGCACAAGAACGACGCGCTTTACCAAATGGCGTTTGCCAGGCCGCTGCCGAAAAGCACATTCGTAGTTGCGCAGAAGCCAGCTTCTAAGGCGAGACAAATAGTTGGGTGAAAGGGCTGAACGACGGATAGGACGGCACGGAGAAATAGGCGTTTTCCCGTCCTCCGCCGTGGCGGCGGAGCCTTTATAAACTTATCTCAGTCTAAAGAAGCCCACGGACTTTTGCAAAAGCAAAAGGACGCCCATTCGAGAAGACTCGAATCGGGCGCAGGGCTTGGCTCCATTAAGGGGCCAACATCAGCGCCGGGTTCTACACCTGGTTGCGATGAATTCACAAATCACAAGGAAAACACCTAGTATTTCCCACCGCGTTTGATTTCGATCAAACGGGGTGCATTTTGCGGTTCGCCGCAAAATAGCACCGCGCTTCGCGCGACGTGGAAATAGGCGTTTTGAATCATACTCATCGTCCCTTCACGGGATCTGAGCTGTGTTTCCCCTTTGGGGAAAGCAGGGGCAGCGCGCAAGCGTTGCTAACTTTTGCACAGGCGTTGAAGGCCGTTGGATGTAGAAATGAAGGCGGCCCGAGTGTGTGCGAACTTCACGAGTACGAAGAGAGCGACTGATACTCACAAAGTGAGTTCCAAAAATAATATGTTTGTTACGCTATTTAGTGGATGGCTTGGCTCAAGTAGTTCAAGGCCCCGCGGCAAGCTGCGATAAGCTCAGGGGAGGCGCATGCATCCTTTGATCCTGAGATAGGGCGGTGCACGGCAACGTGCAAAAACCCCGAAAATTAAAACATTCTAGTAACGGGTGGAAAAGAAACCAATTGGGATTCGGTAAGTAAGGGTGACTGAAAGCCGAACAGGGCATTCTGAATCCTGCGCAGCAATGCGTTGGAGATGTGGGATGGATTATCCATTGACAGATTCGAGGTCGGCTGGAAAGCCGCGCCATAGAGGGTGACAGCCCCGTAGTTTAATGTCTAATGGAGAGAAATCAAAAGAGTAGCGCTCATCGGATATTGGGCGTGAATACGGCGGTACTAACCGCCAACCCTAAATATAACTTGAGACCGATAGCGAATTAGTAACGCGAGTGAAAGCTGAAAAGGCGCCCGAAAGGGCTGTCAAAAGAGCCTCAAACTAAATAGTTACAATTTGATGCAGCGCAAAAGGATTCCTCTGTCGAAGAGACCGCCCGAGAGGGCGGAATCGAGATGGAAGGCCAGTGTTGCATCGTTCTTCTCGAAGCAAGAGCCAGGGAGTTGATGATGTGTGGCGAGCCGAAAGGCGAAGCGAAAGCGAGTGGGCGCATCGTAAGAAAGGCCCATCGTGCGAAAGCGCGACCAGTCACACGCATCAGACTTGAAGCCGATGTGAACTAAGCGAGGGCAGATCGAAGCCGGCCTGACGGCCGGTGGAGGATCGCAACCGATGCTAGTATATTCTGCTCGGGTGACCCATGCTTAGGGGTGATAGTCCAATCGAACTCGGCAATAGCGAGTTCCCCTCGAAATGTCCCTCAGGACAGCGTCGGTCGAGATTGGCTGCGGGGTAGAGCACTGATCACGGGGATCGGCTCCGAAAGGAGTCGCCTTGTTGTCAAACTCCGAATCTGCAGCCGTCGTAGAAGCCGGCAGTCGGGTTCCGCTGGGTAAGCTAGCGGGCCATTACGGGAACGACCGGAGCCGGGGTTAAGGTCCCTAAATTCAAGCTAAGTGCGAATCCACAAGGAGTGTCCGGTCTAAAACAGCTGGAAGGTAGGCTTAGAAGCAGCCATCCTTTAAACAACGCGTAATAGCGGACCAGTCTAGATCGTACATTCCGAAGATGATCGGGGCTAAGCTTGGTACCGAAACCTCGGAATTGCCACAAAATGGCAAATTGGTAGGGGGGCGAGCTGGTTGGCTAGAAGCAGGGCGGTGACGTCCTGTGGACTGACCAGTTACGAAGATCCTGGTACTAGTAACAGCATATCCAGGCGAGAATCCTGGACGCCGCATAGCACACGGGTTTCTGGGCAATGTTCTTCAGCTCAGAGTAAGGCGATCCTAAGACGGCCGCTAATCGCAAGCCGTCAAAAGGGAAATCGGTTAAGATTCCGATCCCGTGCAGATAGACGCGGTAACGCAAGTTGCGTTCCTGACGCTTTGGGGTAGGGGTGGCGGAGGAGACTTCGCTTAAAGACTATAATGCCGTCGAGTCCCATTATGGGGAGAAGCGGCATAAAGGTCCCAAAACATCCCAAACCCTGGAGCCCATGAAAAGGGAGCGCATCCGATTCTGCACGTCCGTACCTAGAACTATTACAGGTGCTGCTGGCAGAACAAGCCAAGGCGTGACAGGGAAATTCAGCTAAGGGAACTCGGCAAAATAGTGGCTTAACTTCGGGATAAGCCATGCCTGCCTTTCCGCAAGGATTGGCAGGTCGCAGTGACATGGGGAGGTCGACTGTTTATCAAAAACACAACTCGCTGCAAATCGGAAACGATTAGTATAGCGGGTGACGCCTGCTCACTACTGGTACGTGAACGCCTGTTTCAACGGGCCTAAGCGCCAGCAAAGAGCGGGGGTAACTCTGACCCTCTTAAGGTAGCGTAATACCTCGCCGCTTAATTGGTGGCTTGCATGAAGGGCGTAACGAGCCTCCCACTGTCCCTAGCTGGAACCTGGTGAACTTACTACTCTGTGAGTATGCAGAGGACTTCTAGGGGGAAACGAAGACCCCATGGAGCTTTACTATAGTCTGATCTTGTGATACGAGGGGTGCTGCGGAGCGTAAATGGGAGCCGTTATGTTGCATCTTCTGGGGTGCAAATAGGCGACATTGTAACACCATTCAGCATTTCTTGTATTACTAACTGCAAAGGACAGGGTCAGATGGATAGTTTGGCTGGGGCGGTACGCCCTCGATAAGGAAACAAGGGCGCCCAATGTTTAGCTTAGGCGGGTTAGAAATCCGCCGGTAAGGGTTAAAGACAAATGCTAGACTGACTGTATTCTTAAAAGCGTGGAATGCAGAGACGAAAGTCGGGCTTAACGAACCTTGGTACCTTCTTAGTGAGGGTCCAAGCTGTCAGACAAGCTACCCTGGGGGTAACAGGCTCGTCGCGGGCGAGAGATCGAATCAAATCGGTTTTTTCACTTGCGCGGGACTTCCCAATGTTTAGATTCCCTCGAATTCTCTGCCCATTACTGTTGAAGCCAGGGCGACCCTTAAGCAAGGTTTCTTGGCAGAGGTATGGCATAAGAAATCTCCATTTTCCAGTCGTCGATGTCTGGAAAAAGGAAAAGGAATACTATATAATCAGTCCACAGACTGTTGTGGAAGTTTCGCGCGAAATTTGTGATTTGACAAGACTCAAATACACATCGACCCCGCGGTTTGGTACATCGCTGTCGGCTTAAGTCATCCTGGCGGTGCAGGAGCCGCCAAAGGTTGGGTTGTTCATCCATTAAAGACTTACATGAGCTGGGTTCAGAACGTCGCGAGACAGTTCGGTAGTATCTCCTAGGAGTGTCACCACTTGAGAGGAAGTACCCATGAGTACGAGAGGAACTTGGGTCCGACGCCTCTGGTCTACCTGTTGTGTAAAGCATCGCAGGGCAGCTACGCGTTATTGGATAAGACCTGAAAGCATCTAAGGTCGAAGTCAATCTCAAAACTAGGTGGTGTAGGCGGTCATAGTAGATGACTTTGATAGGGCGAGGGTGTAAGTGCTTAGCTTACGCGAGGCATTCAGCCTGTCGCTACTAAAGCCGTTTTAACGTATTATTGAATATGCGCGCGCAAGCGCGCATAGGCTCACTCCATGTGAATATCGGTCGCTCTCTTTTACTATTGTGATTTTTACAACCCTTAGCGCAAGCGCTAGAGGGGATGGGGATTGCAAGATAGCAAACCAGCGATGGTTTGCTAGCTAGCAGAGCCGAAAGGCTCTGCTGGAAGTGATTTTTACTTTCCCTAGCGGAAGCAAGGCAAGCCTGCCAATTATTACACATTACCAATCTTATATATTTATATAATATTCGTTGCTTAAACAAAACATGGACATCCCGCTTGAAAAAAGGCTGAGGAAGCGCCTGCATGTGGACGTCGGCAGGCTGCAGGACGAGGTGATGGAGGCAGCGTACGCGCTAGACGGCTCGCTTGTTTTCCACGGAGGCACCGCGATTTGGCGCTGTTTTTCAGGGAATAGGTTTTCTGAGGATTTGGACCTGTATTCCTCGCATCCGGGCAGGATTGCCGACGGGTTGCAAGAAATCCTGTCTTCCCGCGCGCTAACGCTAATCAAGCTCAAAAGGACGGAGAACCTCATTTTCGCAAAGATAACGGATGGAGTGGCAGAGGTCCGCCTTGAGATAAATACAGTTGTGAAAAAAAACGGGGCTGCAACGAGATATGAGAAGATGAATGGCTCGCATATGGACGTGCTTTGCCTGTCTTCGGATGAACTGGTTGCGGAGAAGGCGGCGGCATACAAGGACAGGCGCTTTGTGCGCGATTTGTACGACATTTACCATCTGAGCGAAATGGCGGATGGCAGCCTTGATGCGAAAGCGGCGGTATCTTCCCTCCTTTCCGGCTTCAAGCCGCCTCTTGACGAGGCGAACCTATCCGCGCTTGTCTATTCCGGCGCAGTCCCTTCAGTTCCGCAGATGCTGCTTTCGCTTCGGAGGCGGTTTGGATGACTTATACGTCCAAGCTTCGGCTCAGGTTCGAAAAAGAGCCTGCGTTTTGCGCGCGCGACATCAGGCTGTTCTTTGCAGGCAGCCATCTTTCAGCCGAATACCAGAACCTGATGGTGCACAAGCTTTTGAAAGAGGGGAAGCTGCAGAGGATTGGCAGGGGCATCTACACATTCAGGCAGGAGACGCAGGCTGTCGGCTTTGCATTCCAGCCATTCTACTATGGCCTTCAGGATGCCCTGTCGCTTCGCAATTTATGGGAGCAGGAAACGGTGCCGGTGGTGATTACCCCCAGGAAAGTCAGGGCTGGGAGAAGGGAGTTCCTGGGAAGCAACTACATTGTGAGGCGCATTGGAAGGAGCATGTTCTTCGGGTTTGGCATGGTGAAATACGGAGACTTTTGGGTGCCGGTTTCCGACCTTGAAAAAACGCTCATTGACTTCGTGCATTTCAGGCAGCCGCTTCCCCGCGAGCTTGCAACTGCCCTGAAAAAGTCCGTGCGCAGAGATGTGATGGATGGCTACTTGAAGCGCGTGCCTGTGAGGCTGGCCAAGAAAGTGAGAGTGCTGCTTAAGTGAGAGGCACCGAGCGCTGCCGCTCGCTTGAAAAAGAAAAATGAAAAGAAGAGTATTATTGTTGTTCAGGCGATGGCTGGGACTTCTTAGTCGCCCTGTAAGCGTAGAAGAGTTCGCCTTCTTTCACAACCCATACACCCGAAAATGTCTTGCCGTCAGTTGAGGCGGTCGCCCGCTCTACCTCAGGGGAAGAAAGGACGCGGACAGTGCTGCCATCAGCGTCATGGAAGCGGAGAAACCCGTCTGCGCTCTGGATAGACGTGTCCGCGAACTGCACCGTGGAGCCAGGGTTCGCAGTCTCAAATCTTTGCTTGAGAACGGCTATCTTGCTTGCAAATGCGGTGTCGGAGACCTGTTCTTGCTTTGCGCCTTTCTTCGGTCTGTCCTGCCCGTATGCTTTGCTTGGGAGAAGTGCGTGGTAAAACAGCCAGGAAGCTGCGCCAACAAGGATGATTCCCGCACCCGTCTTTATCCTCTGCCCAGAGGTCGGCCTGAATGCGCGATTTATATGTTTTTGTGTAACTGATAAAATCTGTTGCTTCATTTCCATCCCTCCCCTTTGTAAGTGTTAAAATAAGGTGGGAAGGGGATTTAAAGCTTGCGGCGGGGGCGACGGGAACCGGCAATTTGAGGAATTATTTCAATGTGTCGCTCGAGTTTGGCAGGCTTTGCTTTTTCTTGAAGACGAAGAGGTTGTTGGCGTAGAAGCCAGCAAGAGTTTCATAATAGAAAAATGCATATTTATCATTTTCTAGAAAGAGATTGTGAAAAAGTCTTTTCTGCTCATCGATGCTCAAAACTACGCCTTCGGGCAATAACATGTCTTCTTTTGGCTTTTTTATCAGAGTAGTCTGGACACCAGCCACATACTCCAAGCCGGTGTGAGGCTGCCCTAGCCTTTTGTAGATTGAACGATTCATGCGGAATGTAAGCGTTGTGTCCGCGCCAGAGCAATCACGATATTCTGGAGCCACCTGAGCGATAAGAACCGGTGACGCGAGTGCCAAAGCAGATATGAGAACTACTTTCCTTGCAAAATTCCCTGGCGAATGGGTGATTGCGCTACGTTTGGATTGAACTTGAACTTGGTTAGATGCCATGAATACCACGTAATATACCATTATTTATAGCATAATGCATTTAAGGCTTCATTGCATAGTGCATAGAAACGTTTGTGGCGTTATCATGTGTTTTATTAGCCTTGAATTTTTCCACATCCTCTGCTATTTTTTTCAAGTCAACCCCCACCACCCCTTTCGGAAGCTTTCCGCTTTCAATTAGTTTCTTGAGGGCGGGTATGTGCTGCGTTTCTACCAGCCCTAACAACTGCGGGTATTGTACTGCCGCTTGCGCCACATCTTTTGCATACTTGTTGACCTCATCTGCTTTCAATACGCGCATATCTGAAAGTTTCTCCCCATCCATCATCATTTTACTGCCGCCCATTGCCTTCGCAACCTGCGAGTAGAATGCCACCTTTGCCTGCGCCTCATCGGCTTTTGCATCCTCCAGCCTTTCCAGCAATGCCTCGTGTGCGCTTTTGGCAGCGTTGTAGGCGTGCGTGCCGGGCTGGGCGGACATGAAGTGTGGCTTGCGCCCGAAGAGAAAGAGTGCTCGGATGAAACCTGAGAATGGCGATTGGCGCTTTTTGGTTTTTCGCTTTTTATTGATGTGGTGTGTTGAGTTTATTTTTGATATACAAAGAGAGAGGTACAATCACCACCAGCTATGACGTAGTAATTTCCCTTTTCAACTGACTTGTTTTGCTTCAGTCGTTTTTGTTCATCTATACTAAGAGTTATTTTTGTTCGACCGTCATCGATTACAAGCGGTTTCTTAGGTTTGCCATCAATAGCTATATTTGCACGCAGGACAAATTTTAGGGTTGAAAGACTTTTTCCTTCGATCTTCCCTTGTAGAAAACTAATGAAATTGCTGGTTAATGTGTCCCAACTTGTATATGAATATGATGATTTCTGAAACTTGATCTGAGAATTGATACTGTCTTGCCCCTGCATTGCAAAAGCAGTACCAAGCGTTATTCCAGTAGCCAAGATGGCTGATTTGAAGAATTTTCCTGGGCGTGAAGACTTGCTTTGTGAAACGTTGCTTGTTGTTTTGTCTTTTTTAATAATGTTATAAACCATATTACCACCCTTGTCACCAATATTATTTTTTCATCTTTTTGTATGAGGATAACATAGGTGCGGTGTTTTTTTGCCAATCTAATAATATTCCCTCAAGCGCCGCGAGATTCTTCTCTGACAGATCTTTCCTGCAATACTCTAGAGCCTGATTCATGTCCGCTTCCATCTTGTCCGTTATTTCCTTCGGAGCTGAAACGCTCTTGGCTGCCTTGAGGTTCCTGTTTATCTCATACTCCGCGTTCGCGAACCTTTCCTCCGGCTTGGCAGTGTTGCTAGGGAACGGGGGCGCGGTTGCTTCGAATATGAACACTTTCTCACTCTCCTTGTCAAAGTACATCCTGCTGTTGCCTGTTTCAAGGTAACCGCTGTCCCGAAGCTTCCGCACATCGCCCTTGTCAAGCTCGATGCCCGCGCCTTCTGTGCTTATGGACATGGGCGCGTTTTTGCCATCAGGGAAGGCAATGGCTTGCCTGAATTCTATCTCTTCGTCCTTGTTCCTGGCATGTGACTGGTATATCTTGATTTCCTTCGCAAAGTCGTTTGCGTCCTCGGTACTTATGGCGCTCTTCTCAAGCAGGTTCTTGCCAGACTTTATCAGGCTTTCATTGAGGGTGCCTTCCGCAACCTGCGAGTAGAATGCCACCTTTGCGCGCGCCTCATCGGCTTTTGCATCCTCCAGCCTTTCCAGCGATGCCTCGTGTGCGCCTTTGGCAGCAGGGGAGGCTGTGAAATCGCCCCCTTCTGCGGAAAGCCCGGGCTTGTTTGCAGGGGCCTTGCCCTCCATTGCCAGCTTCTTCGCCTTTTCATCCTGCTCCGCCTTCAACCTTTCCCCTGTTTCATTCATGAGCTTGGTCAGGCTGCTTGCCATTTGCAGGCGGGCGCCTCCGCTGGCCTGCAGGATGCCCGGCAGCCCGTCCTTGGCGGCTTCCAGCTGCGCGCCCATCACGTCTACCTTTGCCTGGAGGTCTGCAGGGGTTTCCACGCCGCCTTTCGTGAAGTTGGCGAAGCCTTTTGCGAATGTTTCGAATGACTTTGCTATTGCAGCCTGGGCTGCGTTGTCGTCCTTGGCGCCAAAGTAAGCCTCCGTGAATGTCTTGGTTGCTTCGAGCTGGAGGGAGAAGAGGTTCTGCATCGCCTTGTTCGTGGCCTTCAGCTCTTTCTTTTCAAACGGCATCTTGACCGATTCCAGCATGGTGCAAAGCGCGAGCGTGCTTTCGATGTCCATAAGCTCGCCCTTGGCAGCGTTGTAGGCGTGCGTGCCGGGCTGGGCAGACATGAGCTCCTCTTTGAGCTTTGCCATCTTGTCATTGGCGGCTTTCTTCTTCACATCCGATTCAGCTTTCAGGTTTGCTTCCTCTTTCGCGTCCTTTTCTTCTTTGTATTTCTTGATGTAAGCCATGTCGATTGCATCTTTCATTGTTTCATTGCTGCCTATCTTGCCCATCAGGCTGCGCGTGGTGTTCACATAATCCTGCGCCATCTTCAGGTCCGCTGCCGAGGCATTGGGGTCCTTTATGGCGCTCGCCTGAAGCAGGAGCGCGTCGATGTTCGCCTTGATCGCGACTTTCCTCGCATCGCTGAACATCCCGCCGAAGTTCCTCAGCAGATACTCGCCTGCCTCTGCCTTTAATTCCACCCCGGTGGCAAGGCGGCGCCTGTGGTCTGTGTCAGGCTTCTCATCAAACGAAATGGCTGCCCCGTTTGCATCCTTTACAGGCTTTCCGTAAATGACCTTCCCGCCATTTATGGCATCGGCAAGGAATGGATAATTGAAACTGGGCGATGTGGATGGGATGCCGCTTTCCTTGACAGGCAGGCCTTCTTGCATGTCTTTGTATAATTCTTTTCCAGCCGCAGTGGAAGAGTCAAAAGCAGCCCATTTGCCATCTGTTAGGGCATAATACTGGATGCCGTTCTTGCCCTCCACAAACCCGAAGTTGCCGTCTTCGGATACCGCCATTTCCACCGGCGCGTTCTTGTCCTTTTCATAGCGCTTCCTGTCCACTGCAGTGTCGATTGCAGATGCAACCGCGGAAAGGCCAAGGTTTACCCCTCCGAGGATTGGGGACACTATGAAGCCGAACGGGTAGGGCGCGCCGGGCCCTGTGCCTGCAGATTGCATGCGCGGGTCAAGCCAGCTCAAAAGCGCGTTGGTGCTCATGCTGTAGTTCCCTATCTTGAACCGGGTGGAGTCGCTGAAGTCGTCCATGAAGCCCTTTGCCTTGTTGCCCTGCCCGCTGATTTTCAATGCCTTGGAGTAGTTTGATATTTCGCACACGATTGAATAGAGCGCAAGCAGGAGCTTGACAAGCTCCATGATGTTCTTGACCACGGGCTTCAGCCCGCCAGACCATGACGACTTGCCGTCCTCGCCCTTTGCGAATATGCCCTTGATGCTGTCGGTGTTTGTGCCGTAATTGACAAGCACGATGTTTAGGAGGAGCTTGAGAATCGCGAGCAATGACTCCCCGAAGTTAAGTTTTTCGCCTTTGCTGTCCTTGAGGGAGAAGTTGAGGATTAGATTGTCCAGGCTTGATGCCTGCATATCCTTGGGCTTGAGCCGAGCCAGGCCCGCCACATCTCCCCATGCGTTTTGCCCGCTCATTCCTTCAAACGCCAAGGCGCTGACTAATCCTTGGCCAGTGGAGCCAGTTGTGGGCTTGCTGCTCGAGCTTTTATTGCCGCCAGTTGTTTCTGCGCCCGAGCCTGCGCTTGTATTTTTGTTCTTGAATTTTTTCTTGCCTTTGCCCACTGCGCTTGTGCTTGCGTTGCCCACAACATGAACCATTGGAGTCGAGCCGGCTCCGGCATCGCCTTTTGCATCCTTGCCATCCTTGCCAGAAAGAGAATTTATCAGAGGGCCGAGAAGACCGCCGACGCCAGGTTGTTTAAGAACCGCTGTGCCGACCCCCTTGTCACTTTCGAAAGTGTCTTTGGGCGTGGCGGGCGCGAGCTTTTCGTTCAATGCCTTTTCCTTCTCGCCCTTGCTGCCCACGCCGAACTGCTTGAGGGGTTCCTTGAGCGGACCCAGCGCGCCGCCTTCCTTGATGGATTTCACATCCTTCTTTATGCTGCCGGCAGCCGACACTGCGCCCATTGCATATGTGAGGAAGTCAAAGCTCTTGTTCTGCGTGCGCATGTAATACTGCCTTCCGCGCGCGAGGCGGGGCGAGGACATGTCGAACATGGCAAACGGGTTCTTGCCGACCGCAAAGCTTGCGCCAAGCAGGAGCCCAAGTATGAGCATGAGTGGCCAGCAAAGGGGCGCAAAATCGCGGGGCACCTTGTTGCAGATGTAAAGCGTGTTGTGCGAAAGTATGTGCTCGGGATAGTTCTTGATGCCTGCAGGCGCAGGCGCGCCGAGGCAGGGAGTCGGTGCGGGAAGAATGATGCTGTCCGCCAAGCCTGTGCTGTTCAGGCAGGTTTGGCGCGCCTTCAGGGCGGCCGCGTCCGAGCCTGATGCAGCGGACAGCGGACAGAAGATGAACCAGTAGTCAAGGCAGCCTGGGAATTGCGGGTCGTATGGATAAGGCAGCCTGCCGTCTGCGCCCGCCTTGGAGTAGCACATGGAAATTGCTTCCTTGTCGGAAAGGTCCGCCATGAAAATGAGCGCGTCTGGCAGGGGCGTCTTTATGTAGTCCTCCTTGCTCAGGTTGTAGACAAACACGCTTATCTCGCCGTTGTCAGGGTCAAGCGTGATGTCGGTGTATGAGCTGACAGTGGGGATTACCGCGCACGCCGCAGCTTCGCAAACGTGGTTCTTGCATATGTTGCTGCAGCACTGCGAGTTGAATATGCAGCCTTCCGCATCGTTTGGCATGCAGCACTTTGTTCCGCCTGTGTAAGGGAGGATACCGCCGCATGAAAGCCCTCCGCAGCACTCAGCGTCCTGGGAGCATGCTGTCCCTGCCTGGTCGGAGCAGCAAACGCCCCCTGAAGGGCAGGTGTTGCCTCCGCAGCACGTGAATTCATTGTCGCAGCTTTCCCCTGGCTGCGCGCAAAGCGGAGCCAGGTACTCGCATGCATCGCCGAAGCTTGTGCAGCCCGTTGGGTTGTAGCTGAAATCAGAGCAGGCGACGTTGCCCAGGCCAAACCCTATGATGTCGTCTGAACGGCAGAAGGAATCCCAGTAGCAGCCAGCCGTAAGGTCGCAGCATACCTTTGAATCGACCTGGGAACAAATCACCTCGTTTGGCGGAGGCTGGTTTCCCGCCCCGGCGCAGGTGCCTAACCCAACGCCGGCTGTTCCGCAGGTTGCAGAAGCAGGAATCCAGGAGCACCCGGCGCCCAGGCTTTCAAACACCTGGCAGCCAGATTGCTTGTCGTTGTAGTTTTCGCACCATGCGCCAATAGTATTCATTCCGTCGGCAATGCAGCTTCCTGCGCTCCACTTGCAGCCCGAGGCGGAATTGCAGCAGCCCTCGCCTTTTGGCGTGATTGCAGCGCACTCGCCAGGTATGGGCAGGGGTTCGTCGCCGTTGAGCGGCTCGCAGGCGCCTGAGCCAGCAGCCACGGTTGTGCAGTCGAAAGCAGGGGATGCCGCCACTGTCGCGGTGTTTGACGTTTGCGTGAACAGGTCTGGCGCTATTATGCTGTCATTATAGTACATTGTGCACTTCAGGACGTCGCCCGGCGACGAGCCGGAAATTGCCCAGCTTATCACCTGCGTGCTGGCGCCGCTTGGCGCCGTGCCGAAGCTTTCCTTCACCGATGCCCCGTTCTTGTCCATGTATGCATGGTAGTTCAGCGAGGATTGCTCGCCGTCAGTTATGGTGGCGTAGCAGGAAACAGTGTCGCCGTCCTTTGGCGAGGCAGGCGAGATGGTGAATGAAGTTGCAGACGGGGGGGTGTTCGGAAGCGAATAGGTGGCAGTCACGCGGAGGTATTTCCCTTCAGGCAGGCCTGCTTTTGCCCCCCCGATTATGCCGGCAAGGGTAAGGGACGGGTTGGAATGTATTGTTATCTTGTTTGTGCCGCCTACGCTGTACGGCACCCCAGACCCGCTGAAGCTCGCCTCCACGGGCGAGGCCAGGCACCCCTTTGTGGGCACGCCGTAGGTGCCAAGCTGGATTCCGGTATATTGCTCGCCCCACCAGTACATCAATGAGCCGCTGTTTTGGACAAAATCAACGTATGAATCGACAGCCACGCCGGAAACCACGGCGCCCGCCGGAAGAGTGTCGGCGTAGGCGCAGACAATGAACCCCTTGTCGAAGCTGTTGCGTTCCGAAAAATCGCATTGGGGCGGGACAGAAGATGCGCATTCCACCTCGTATACGGCGGACGCTGCAAATGCCGCGGGCGGGGCAAGGAGCAGGATGAGGAAAGCGAAAAACGCCAGCTGCCCTTTTCCAAACGCCATCGGTTCACCATTCTTCCCTGGCACCAAATTCCCAGACAATGCCTAAAAACCTTCCTCCCATCAGTCGCTCTCGGAATCCTCAGGCACTATCTGTATCGGCACTGCGGGCTTGTCTATCCTCATGCACGCGATTTCCTTCTGTGAAAGTGGCACCTTGATGTTGCAGTACTCCAGCACCGAGGTGTCGGGCGCGCGGCCGCAGTCTATGTCAAGCTCGCCGCGCGTGGGGTATTGGAGGAACACGGACTGCTGCTTGGAGCCAGTCAGGCTGACGTAGGTGTACTTGGTGCCAGCCATGCCTTCATTTGTGTTGGCAAGGCAGCATTTTTCCGAAGGAGGCAGCCCTGTCAAAAACTCCCAATAATCGTCGGTTATGTTGAAGTAGTCCCGGCTGTAGCCCGAAGTCAAGCCCCCAGGCTCGGTGAACCTGCAGAATGATGCATAATCCTCGTTCAGAGGGCTGGTGCACAGCTTGCATGCAGTGTAGTTCATGCAGCGGGGCTCGCACTTGTACATGTTGTAAGGTATGATGGGCTCGGCCAGCGCCTCATCAGGCATGATGCACTTTGCCCCGTCGTTGCAGTAAAGCTGCGGGATGTCGCCGTTGTTGTCGCCCCCCGTGTTGCATACGCCCATCATGTCGTCATAGCTATTGCAAGGCGTGCAGAAGCAGGTCTGGTTCTCGGCATAGAGCTTTTGCCCGTAGGTGAGGCTGATGTAGCCTATCGAGCGCAATGAATATTTCTCAAGCGCGCAGAAAAGGCTTGTCTTGCCAGTGCCGCCGTACCTGTCGTCAAGGACGTATGTCTGGTCGGTTTCCGTGCCGCGCACCGTGGGGGGAAGCACCGTAAGGCCGGTCTTGAGCTCAAGGTTGGGCAGGCTGTGGGTGACTGCAGGCGACTCGGGCCACGATGTTGTGTAGGTGCCGGTGTCGCTGTAATATTCAGATGATGGCCCGTAGCCAAGCCCGTCCTTCATGCTCCAGTCGCTGTAGATGATGCCCGTGATTCCCGAGTCCACCATGATTTGCGTGCTGTTGAACAGGTAATCCAGGAAGAAAGTCTGGTCGCACAGGCTGTTTTTCGGGAAGGCGAACTTCCATATGAGCGACGGCTTGGAGAAATTCGCAAGGAGCGCGCGCGAGAAGTCCATGCGCTTTTCGAATTCATACACCTCGCGCTCGCCGGGGTAGAGCGAGCTGCCCACAGTGCAAAGGGGGTACCAGTCCTGCATGAAGATGTCCACCTTTTTGGGATACTTGTCCGGCAGGCCGCGCGCGACGCGCTGGTCATAGCCCGCCTGGCTGGGCTTGAAGAAGAATGTGTGGAGCTTGCCCGGGGAAGTGGCATTGCCTATCAGGGTGGTCTCGTTCTCGCCCGGCAGTATTTCCAGCCCCACAAGCGGAGGCGTGTTGCATTTGCTTTTCAGGAATTCGGCGCGGGCGATGATTGCGTTCTTGCCTCCGGTGGAATTAGGGGGGAAGGAAACTGCAGCAGCGCCTGAAATGTCCATGTAGGACAGGAGGTCGGAAGTTATGTCGGGGGGGTAAATGGAGCCATAGTCGGAAACGCCAGCATGAGTCCCGGATGAAAGCATGGAGGTGTCGCCTATCACATGGAGCACCCCTCCGTCGCCGCCCGCGGTGTTGCATATGAAAAGCGGGTTGTAGCCGCTGTTTATTTTGCTCGTGCCCTTGCAGGCTGCGGCGCAGAGGGCGGGCGTGAGATATGCTTGATTGTTCAGCAAGCAGCTATACTGCGCGGGCCCTTCGAGGCTGCAGCTGTATTGCGCAGTCATCGTCTTTTCGCCTATTTCATCAAGTATGGGCATGATGCTGGACTGCAGGTACGAGGTGAGCTTTTCCTTGAGATACGGCGCGGATGGCGTGGTCAGCTCTTCATTTTTCCACCAGCCTCCGCTTGCGTGCCACTTGTCCTCGCAGACATATGAAGGGGTGAGGCCTTCGGAGCCCCAGGATATTGCGATGTTCCCGTTCCTGTCAAATTGGTATGCGCTGGGATTGCTGTCATAGCGCACAGGCTCGGTGGAGGAAGTCCCGTAGCGGACCTGCCCCTCGTATATCGGCTGGCTGTAATAATAGTTGGGGGCAAGGTATTGCTCGACATCGCCCCCGTAAAGCGCCTTTGTGGGGGAAGGCACGTAGTTGAATTCTGCACGGTACTCATAGCAGGAATAGGGGCGGGGCGTGCCATAGCCGCCTGGGTTTGTGGACGCGTTCCAGTCCACTTTTTGCACCGCAAGCGTGGCATAGCTGCATCCTGCGCACCAGCCGAGGTTCTTCATTTCCAAGTAGGGCGGCACCGGGTCCTTGCTCTCGCTTACATTGCCGTTGAGCGCGCAGATGCCGAACTTTTCCATGTTGACGGTGAATGCAGGGTTGTTGCTTGCGAGATTGAAGTCGTACTCCCAGTAGTAGCTGGGCAGCTTCAGGTTCGACTCAGGTATGTAATTGTTCCAGCCGTCCTGGTTTTCCCCGCTGTAATGGCACTTGCCGCCGACCGGGTCCCAGATTACCTTCTCGTCCGTGGTGTAGATGTCGTATGTGCAGTCCCCTTCGCCTTGCGGGCATATTTCAACGACATACTTGTCATACATTATGCATTTCTGCACGCGCGCTCCGCCCTGCGGAGGCACGCTGCAAAGGTCGAAAAGCTGGGGCGTGGGGGACGCGGCATCGGGGGCAAGCGCATAGTACTTGAAACGGAGCGTTGCCGCGCCGGCCTGGTGATGAGAGTCAGGGGGATAGAACATGGGTCCGTTGCTGATGACGTCGGATGCGATGTTGTAGTACGACCCTTCAGCCTCTATGTTGGTGTCCGCGTACATGGTAAGGCTGCCCCCTGTGCCGTCGATAAGGGAACAGGATGGGTATGACAAGTGGGACGAGCCGAACTCCTTTGCCGAGCACATGCAGGCAAGCGCGTTCCCGTTAAGGTCGCTGCACATGGGGCGATTGTAGTGCGTGGTGTCGCATGCGCCCGAGAGGCAGTCAACGCTGCTCTCGCACTCGAAAGGAAGGCGCTGCGACTGGTCATATGAAGAGTATTGATCGAAAAGCGCTTTTTTGTAGAAGTCGTAATCGAAGTCAAGCGCGCTGTATGCATGGTTGTCGAAATAGGTGCGCTGCTCTCCAAGCAGGTTGCCGCCCGGGCATGTTGCAGAGCAGCACTGGGGGCCTGTGCATGATGGCGAGTAGTCGCATCCGGTTGCATAGCAGTCGTACGTCGAGAACCACGGCCCGTCGTACCAGTCTTCGCTTGGCTTGCCGGCATAATCATTGCAGTGCTCGGGCTCGGCAAGAGTGTTTTCCACCCACTTGTAGAATGAATACTGGCTTTCAGGCCCCGCAACCTCGGTGCAGGTGTTGCTGTTGTACTCGCCCGGGGCGCGCGCATCCACCACGTAGTCGGACACGTATTTCATCCTGTAGCTTGCCTTGCCCGTGGTGTCGGTTGCAAGGAAGGGGAATGTGGAGATGTCGTTCGCGCATGCATTCGGGTCGTCTATCCTGCTGCACTTGAATTCGCACGCCGCCTGGGTATCATAAGCAAACCCGTCCTGGTTGCACATGTATTTTGCCTCTCCGCCGGTTATCTTGTTGCACGCATACGGGGGCGCGCCGCCTCCGCAGTAAAGCGCGCAGGATGTGTTGGTCTTGAAAAGCATGCCTGCGAACTTGGGCCCGCTGCATTCGTAATATGTTGTGCTTGGCTGGCAGAAGCTGTAGTCGCCCAGGTAGACCGTGAACCTGTCCACCTGCGCATACTGGTTTACCGCGCACGCCCTGTCGGTGGCGGGGAAATAGTTCTTCGCAGCCTCGAAATCCGAGAAGCTGCTGCCCACGCCGAAGCGGAACGAATTCACCCAGAGCGAGCCGCGCGACGCCTTTACCTTGTTGTAAAGCTTGTTGTTCATGGTGTCGAAGCTGCAGGTGACCTCCTGCAGCCCGATGGCGGGGAGCTGCAAGTCGTTTGCAGGCAGGTTGGAGGGAAGCGCGTCGGGGCTGTTTACAAACGTGTTTGATGCCTTCTCGGCGTCCCAGTCCTGAGAGGCGGGCGGGGGCGAGGGGCGGATGTCTGTGTAGCCGCACACCATGGCAGTGCACTTGTTGTTGGTGCAGCTGCTTGGCACCAAGTCGGTGCACACTGGAAGGGCAGCATATGCCATCCCGCCCTGGCATTTTGGCGTGAGGGAAGAGTTCCAGCTGCAGTCCCATGTCGCAATGCATTCCTCCTCGTTTGTCAGGTCTGCGCACGTTGTTCCGTTGCTGCAGAATGCCACGCTTGCGGTGTCAGGGGGCAGCTTGCAAGGCTCGGCGCTGTATTGCGTCCCGTTCTGGAAAACGCAAATGGGGTCGGCAAAAGCCGAGCCGTTTTCCTGGTAGATGCTGCTCCTTACGCAGCACGGGACATACCTGTTGCTGGTGCAGCCGGGCAGGAATAGCACAGACAGTAGGGAAAGCGCGAGGAGCGCGATTGCAGCCTTGTTGCCAAATTCCATCATCCTAGCCCCGGGAAACATATCATCATCCTAACCGTGAAACCATTCTCATGAGCTCGCCCATGTCCCCGCCCAGGAGCGGGGTCATTGCGCGAACGAATATCAGCGTGAGCACGAGCGCGACAAACGGGTAGAACACCGTGCCGATTGTCATGACGTAGACCAAATCCAGCCCCTCTGCGATTGCAATGTCGGATTGCTGCCCTGTCCCGCCCATGGTCACGATGCCCGAGAGCAGCACCGAGCTTCCGCGGAAGCCTGTGAAGCAGATGCCGTCCTGCCTTGGCTGGTCCGGCGGGCTGTTGACGTTGATGAACGTCGGGTCGGTGAGCAGGAAGAACGTGGGCCATACGAAGAAAAAGCCCACGCCCAATGCAATGAAAAGCCCGCCTACCCCGCGGGTGAGCGGGAATATCCTAAGCACGAGACCGAAGGGCAGGAACACGGACAGCATGTTCTTCTGCACGTATTCCGCAAGCACATACTGCGCGTGGAGCGATACCGATATGTCCGTCATTTTCGCTGCAAGCAGGTGAGCCTGCTCCACGCGCTGGTGCGTGGGAAGGTCCCAGGCATTGCACCACACAGGCACGCCGAGCAGGTAGTAGCACATGGAAAGCGTCTCCTCCACCGGCATGTTGGCTGCCTTCACGTTTTCATAAGCGTTGTCGACCGCGTTTATCTTTTCCTGCAGCTTGCACTTGAACGCGCCAATCGGGCCCTTGCCGAACTGCGAGTCGCCTTTCCAGATTATGAACCTGCCGGATGATGCTGCTGCGCAGCTTATGCTGCTGTCGCCATTGCCCAACAGGTCGCCCATGAAATCAAAGGCTGCGACCGTGACCTGGCTGCCTCCGCTTGACACCGTGAAGATGAGGGCGACTGCGAAGAATATCATGAGCGAGCTTGCGCTCACCTGCATGAACTCCGACTTGGCGTAGTTTTTCACTTCCTGCGACTCGAGGAAAGAGCCCAGCATGTACACCAATGTGTTGAAGAAAATGCAGATGAGTATTGCCAGAATGGCAATCTGCCACCAGCCGTCCACGCGGTTCTGGAAGGCGTCCTTCTGCGCCTGCACGTATGCATTGAAGTCCTCCCCGCGGCCGGTGCCTTCCGGGAACACCAGGCTGGCAAGCAGGAGAAGCGAGAACACCGCGATGAAAAGCGCGATGCCGTTCGGCTTCCTGTGCGAGAACATCGCCCCGGCCGATTGAAGCAGACTTTTTTTGCCTGCTTGCGCTGGCCTGAAGCGCCCGCCTGTGCGTTTGCGATACATCATCTAAATCATCTGCCCAAGCCTGCTCATGTCAGCCTCTTCCCCGAGGAAGCGCGAAAGCTCCCTGCCGAATGCCACTATCACTATGAAGTTCATCGCGGGAAGGAAAACAGCAGTGAGGAATATTAATACGTTGAGCCGGATGCCGCGCGACAAGTCGTTGGGAAATGTTCCTTCCACGCCGCTTTGGCTGCGCGGGATGCCCTCAAGCTCCCACTCATAATGCCCCCAGCAAGGCTCGTCCCCTATGCTGCAAACCACCCCGGTCTGCGCGCCGGTTGAGAAAACCTCGGAGCCTGCGCATTGCCTGCCATCGCGGTCGCACATCACCACTGGGCCGGTGTTCCCCGCGCCTGCCGCAAGCGAGTTTGCGACAAATCCCGGCGCAATGTAAGCATCCGCAACCAGCATCATGGGGTAGAGAATGTACAGCGAGACAAATATGGCTATGAGCGCGCCCCCAAAGTGGCGCATGAACGGGATGGAGCGGACTATGAGCGCAAGGGGGAGGAAGGCCATGAAAAGCCCGCCGTAGATGTAGACCAGCGTGAAGTACTGGAAGATTGCCGAGAGGTAGGAAACGGTCGCGATGCCCATCATGTTGTTCGATATTGCCAGGCTCATGCTGTTTCCGCTGAAAGGAGACACGCTCACGCTTGAAAGCGAGAGCAGGCAGTCGCCCGAGCATTCGAAAGTGGTGTAGGAAGTCCTAAGCTCGTATGAAGCCAGGTCGTAGCGCATGGACGCCACGTTGGAAAGCGCGACTGCCGCGACGTTTTCAATGTAGCGCATGGCGCCGGTGTACAGGTTGTCCGCCCCTGCGCCCGCGTCCTGGTAAATTTTCGGCATGGAGGTGGTGCCGAAAACCTCCTTGAACTCGCCCACCTGGAAAACGCACATGGTGGAAAGCACGAAGATGATGATGCCCACGATGGCAAGCGAGGCGGATGCCTGCACCGCCTCGGTCTTTGCCCATGTTATCATGCGCGCGCTCTGCATCGCCTCGCCGCCTATGTAGGTGAGCGCGATGAGGCCGAACATGGAAAGCGCGGCAATCCCGCAAAGCATGATGGTGTCGTTGAACTGCGCGGAATTGCAGGTGAACGGGCTGTCTGCAAATGACAGCTGGGATATGGCAAGCAGGCTGATGAAGAGGAAGAGCATGGATCGCCAATTGTTTTTCCGCATTGCACAGCACCAATCATGAAATCCTCGCAAGCGAGGAGACGTCGATTTCGCTGCCTATCATGCGCGCGAATGCGCGTATGAAGCCAAGCGTGATTATGAGGTTGAGGATGGAGAGGAAAAGTATGCGCACCAGCATCTGGTAGGATATGCCGTATATCAGGCTGTAGCTTGTCAATTGCTCGCCGTAAGAAACAAAGTCCGCGCGCGCGTTTTCCACTTTGGGCTCCTTGGGGTCGCACGTGCCCACGAGCGGGATTGCGGAATTCTGCGGCATGGGCGCTGTCGCCTGGTTGCCATGCAGAAGGTTGTCCGTGGCAAGTATCACCACCGGATAGACCGTGTAGAAGCCAAAGCCGATTGCGATGAGCGCGCCGCCCGCCATCCTGCTTGCCTTGAAGCAGCGGAGGATGAGCCCGAGCGGGATTATGATTGAGAATGCATAGGTGCGCGCAAGCGAGAGCAGGAAGTCCTGCGCATACGTGTCTGACAGCGCGACTGTCGTGGTGAATGCCGCGGCAGTCATGCTCCCGCGGTAGGCGTTCAGGGGCCCGCAGTTGGTGAGCGAAAAGCCCGTGCCCATGAAGTTGCAGTACACTCCCCTTGACGCCTCGGTGCCAAGCATGTCGGTGGCTTCCTGCATGTTGAGGAGTATGCCGGATGCCTTCCCCTCAAGCTCGGCGATTTTTGCAGCAGCCGCGTCCATGGAGCTTGTGATGGTGGTGCCTGTTGCGCCGGATGCCTGCAGTGTGGCTGTGACATACTCGTCCACCACCGCCTGCGTGCCCACCAAGGTAAGCGCAATCGCGCCGGTTGCGAATATCTGCAGCATTTCATCCTGCAATATTGCACGCAGCGATGGCGTGTTGAATGCGTAGCTTGCCATGTAGGAGATTGCAATGATTGCGATTGGGATGAGAAGCGCGAGCCAGAAATACTCGAGGTTGGGCCCTGCTGCATGCAGCAGCCCGGAAAGGGAGAACAGCGCCAGGGCTAGGAAAACGAAGCGGCGCACGGATGCGCCTTGCTTGCCTTTCTTTCCCTTCATATTATCCTTCCAATGCCAGGTATCTCGATGTCCCCGCCCATTATGGGGGAGAAAATCCTCACGAATGCCACCACTATTACAATGCAGAACAGCGGAAGCACCACCGCGGGAACGTAAAGCACGCCTATCTGCCTGGTCCACACGCCGTCCGTGCTTGTTTGCGCGCCGGAAAGCTTCTTGATGAAGTCATTTGGCGAAATGTCCACTGGCCCTGCAAGCGCTTCGTCGCTGCAAATTTCACCGCAGTCCGTCCTTATCGCAGGATAGTAGGTGCAGTCCATGGGGCAGTCAAAGCAGCCCTCGCATGCCTTTTCAGGCGGGTCCGGAAGCCTGCACTCGTCCATGCACCCCACAGACGGGTCCTCGCTTAGCTGGCAGCTGGTTTCCGGGCAGCCCTCCACATAGGACATGAGGTCGCTGCTGCGCCTGCAAAGCGCAGGGCAGCCTGCGCACGATTCCCCGCCTTCAGGATAAGCTATGCATGATGGGTTGGGGGGCTCGGCAGTGGAAAGGGGCTCAGGTATCCTGCATGTTGCAGGGCAGGCGGAAAGGCTGCAATCCACGTACTCGTTGTCGCCGTTGTTCTCCACCCCGCAATCCCCCGTGTAGCCGTCCAGCCTGCATTGCTCAGGGCACTGGCGGCAATAGCTGCGGTCGCTGAATGGGAGCGTGCGGTCGTCTATTTTCACATACGGGCTGGTGGCTGCCCATAGGCACTGGCCCGTGCAGGCCGCCTGGCTCTTCGAAGGGCAGAAGCTGTTGTCGCAGTAGGCGCCAACTGCGTTCCATGAGCAGCCTGATTGGAAGATGCATTCTGATTGCGAAGTGAGCGGAAGGCAGGTCGCGCTGTGGCACGATGCCGGGCCGTTGCCGATGTATTCGCTGCACAAGGGAACTGCGGGCTGGGTGACAAAGCAGTCCGGGTGGTCTGCAAGCATTTCAGAGCAGGCAGAGCAGCCGGCTGCAAGATAGCCTTCCAGGTTAAGCACTCTGCAGCCATACGGGCACTCGGTCACGCTGGCATCGTCGCAATAGATGAAGTCGTCCTGGGTCGGAAGCTCCACGTAGAGCGGGTTTGCCTGGCACATTGATTCCGAGCAGGCTGCATTGTCGCAGTGGTACGCGCCTGCCGTAAGGTTGATGCTGGAGTTTGTGATGGTGCAGGGCGGCTCGGGGGGATTGAATATCGTGGTGCTGGTGCTGTTGAGCCATTCGCTGTAGTTGCCGTTGAGGCTTGCCCGGCATGAGAATATCCAGGCCTGCAGCTTGCGAAGCTCGGCGCTGGATACGTTTGCAATGTTTGTATTCACGCCCTGCAGCACAGGAGACGGGAATGTTCCGGTTGCATTCGCTGTTCCGTTGACATACCATTTGTATTCGTATGTAATCAGGGCGGAGGAGTTGTTCGCATAGGTCGCATTGCAGAAGCCCCTCAAAGTCTCGTTCCTGTATGCCGAGGGGGAGGGCAGGATGCTTGCATTTTGAGTGACAGGCACAGGGACTGCGAGGATGGAGACGCTGCTGCTGTTGAGCCATTCGCTGTAGTTGCCGCTGTAGTTTGCCCTGCAGGAGAAGGTCCAGTTCTGCCCTGCGGACAGGTTGTTGCTTGACATGTTTGCCGGGTTGATTTCCAATCCCTGCAGGAACGTGCCTGAAGCATTGCCCGAGGCATTCAATGCGCCGTTCTTGTACCATTTGTATTCGTAGGACAGCAATGCGGATGAGTTGGCAGCGTACGTGGCATTGCAGTAGCCTTTCAAGACGTCGGAAGTGTATGGAATTGGCGGGGCGATGCGCGCAGATTGCGTCAATGGCACAGCGGTTGCAACAATGGATACGTTGCTGCTGTTGAGCCATGCCCCGTATGAAGAAGCGCTGTGGTAAGCCCGGCAGGAGAAGGTCCAGGTGTCCCCTGTAGATGTGTTTGCGCCGGGAATGGTGCTTGCAAGCACATCCACGCCAGAAGTAGGAAATTCGTCCGTGGTGCCTGTGGCGTTGAGCGTGCCATTTCTATACCAGTTGAAATTGTATTTGATGGACAATCCATCGAGCCAGTAAACATGCTTGCTGCCGCCCATGAAGTAAGCGCCCTCGCTCCTGTCGATTGCGCCACCCTGTTGCCCCTGATTGGCTGTGCCTTTGCACCAGCCTTCAAGCGGGCTGCCGGCAACTGCAGACTCATTAGGATTGATGCGAGCTGATAATGTGGTGGTTACAATGTCAAGCCAGATGGTGCCGCTATTGTATTTGCCTGCGCCTGCGAGCATTATGGTGCCGCTGTTGCCATTTTCGTTGCCGCTGCCAGCTGTGATGGCAGGCAGGATGGCTCCGCCCGCGGGCGAGGCGGTGCCTGAAAGGATTATGCTGTATTCCCCTGCGGGCGCAACGCCCGCGGTATAGTTTGCCGTGCCGTTTGGCAGGCACGAATACGCCGGCTCGTCCTTGATGTACCTGACCTTGTAGCGCGCGTTGTCCGGGCAGCCGCGGCAGAGAGTGGGGTCAAAATCGTGGCTGGCTTCAAACGGCCTGCAGGTGGGCGGTATTTCGGTTGTCCTGCAGGATGCGTTGCATGCAGGAGGGCTGCCCGTGGTTGAGCAGTTGATGAGCGGGCTGATGCAGGAGGAGGGGAATCCGTTGGAAGCCAGGGGCACCGTGGATGCGGATGTGAAGTAACCCGTGAAATTCAGCCTTCTGCAATAGTCAGGGCATTCCAAGCACAATTCAGGCTCCTCGATGTTTGTCGGGTATGCTGCGCAGTTTGATGGCGGGTCGTCAGGGACCACGGCAAGGCACTCGGGATGCGACTTGCAAATATTGCACGCGGCTATGACTTCGGGCGAGGAGGCGCATATGCTGGCAAACGATGGCGGGTCGATGTCGTACACGCCCATCCAGCCGTCGGGATTCTCCAGTATCTTGTCCACGCGGCACTCTGCTGGGCAGACGGTTGCCATCCCTGAGGACGGGTCTTCCACGCTGCAGATTGCATCGCACGAGACGTCTTCCCCGATCCGGGTGATATAGGAGCATTCCTTGGGGCAGGCGGGGTCGCTGTCCACGCCAGTGCATGCCGCATTGAGGTTGGTGTCATTGTACACGCGCGTGTACGTGCCCACGGGCTCCTCGCGCAGGAAAAGGCACCATGCAGGGTATTTGCTGCAGCCGCCGCAGCTTACGGAGAGGTTTGCAGGAATCACGCCGCCAGACTCATTGTTGAAGCACTTGTTCTCGGTAGGCACGCGGGTCCTGCAGATTTCAGGGCACTTGCCTGCGCAGTCAGGGTCGGTCTGGCAGTTGAGCCGCTGGCGCACTATCTTGCAGCCCGGGTTGCAGCTTGCGCATTTCGTGATGTTGCACCCCGGCATGCTGGTGGGGAAAGGAACGTCGCGGCAGTAGTCTGGGCAATCAGGGCAGGCGTTTGCGGTTGCGCCTGAGTTTGGAAGCCCTATGGCGGAGAGGTCCTTGCATGCCACCAGGCCAGGGAAGTCTGGCTGCCAGTCCCTGTCAAGGTCAGGCCCGCCGAGCGCCCAGTTGGAGCTTTTGATGCCTGATTGCACAATGGACTGGGTGGTGGGGAACTGCACCAGCTCGCCTGTTGTCGGGTCTGAGAAAAATGCTGCCGGGTACGTGGCTGTGCATTCGCCGGGGCAGAACGGGTCGGCAACGGCAAGCGTGCGCTCGCCGTACACCGTGACATTGAGGGTGTACCAGGCAAATGCATAGGTAAGCGGGTAGATTATGAAAAGCGAGATGGCTATCGCTAGCAGCAATCCGCCCAGCTTCCTTGTGAAGAAGAATGTACGGAGCACAATGCCCAAAAGCAGGAAAAGCGGGGCTATGCCGAATGCCACCACGTCTATGAAATACCGCTGGGCGGTGAGGCTGGTGAGTATCTTGCTTGTCTGCGAGAAGAGCGCGCCATGGCGCTCAGCGACCAGCGAGTCGCCGGCATTGAAGCGGATGGAGAAGCCCATGTAGGCAAGATAGATGAGGTTGGCGTTGATGTTATACCCATACGATGAGCGCCTCATTTTCTCAATGGATTCCTTCATGTTGTCCTTTGAATATTCCTTCCCTATGTCGATTATGGTGGTTAGGTAGGTTTTTGCCGCTGCAACATAGCAGGGCTCGGGGACATTGCAGTCCACCGGAAGGCCTGCGTCCTGTATGGAGAGGAACGCGATTTCGTCGAAGAATGCCACCAGCGCGATGAGCGATGCTATGAGCAGCACGGAGATCACCGCCTGCTTGATTTCATTGTTGGCAAACGCCTTTATCTCGGGCAAGTTGAACGCCTTGCCTATCAGCGCGGCAAGCGCGATTATGGAGCACACGATGGCGACGCCTATCAGCCCCATTGCCTTCCAGTCCGAGAACCAGCCCACCTTGTAGATTTTTGACGAGCTGCCTATCACCGCGGTGCCAGCGCCGCTTTCCAGGCTGGCAATCGCATTTTGCGGGTTCTCGTTCCCGTATGTTGACTCCGATGATGGCGGCGGCATCACATATATCGCAGGGCTGGTGGTGCATATGCCCGGCCGCTGGGTGCATTTTGGGTCGGGGCCGTTGTCGCACACCAGGCATTTTGCGCACCCGCCTGCGCAGGATTCGCCATAGCCTGCGCCGCTGCTTGTGCCGGTGCACGCCTCTGCCCCTGTTGCCGCCCAGACGCAATCCATTGCCTTGCATCCGACTTCGTTGTCGGTGTAGTCTGAGCAGGTCACGATATGCACGCCTGATGATTGCTTGCAATAGAAATCGCCGCTGCCCTCGAACTTCTCGCTCCAGCCGCAGTTTGACACGTCTTCGCAGCATTCCTCGCCTTGGCTCAGCATGGTTGAGCAGTAAACGGTTTTTGTGGCTGCGCCGGAAGGCGTGCTGCACGTCCCGGTGCCCGCGTGGAATGTCCCGCACTCCACCGCATGCGCGCCTGCCGCGAGGAGGAGAATGAAGGCAAGGCTGAGCAGGAGCGGGAAGCCTGGTTTGCTTCTGCGGATTGGCATTGCCATGGGGATCACACTATATTGCGATTGCGCGCAGCGCCTTTGAAAGCGCCATTATGCTGGTGACCGTCACTATTATCACGAGGTTGGGGATGAAAATCGCCTGGGGAAGGACAGAGCCTATGCGATAAAACACCGTGGACTTGATGTCCGCAGGCGGAGTTTGGCTGTTGTCAAGCGCGTAGGACTGGAACTTCTGGAGGCTGGTGACCGAGTACGCCGTGCTGTTCATCACGTTGGTTGCAAACACGCTGGCGCTCATTGCATACATGGTGGGCGCAACTATGTACATGCCGAAGAAAAGCGCAAGCAGCATGTTGCCGAATTCGCGCGTGGGCGGCACCAGGCGGAGCACGAAGGCAAACGGCAGCAGGACGGATGCCCCCATCCAGGCAATGCCCTGCAGCACGTATTTTTGCGCAGTGAGGCTTGCCACTATGGGAAGGTAAAGGTCGATGAGGTACTCGCGCTGCGCGGAGTACGCCTTGCGGTTCGCCCTCATGGCAATCCCGTCGCCCCAGAAGGGCGAGAGCCCGAGATAGTAGTACTTGGTGGCGTCGAGCTGGTTTTGCAGGCTGTCGGACTGGAGCCCCTTGAGCACATTCAGGCCATTGGACTGGAGGAGGGAATCGAGGTACATCTGCGAGGCTGCGATTGGGCTTTTGTTGCCCGCATAGCCCTGGGCGATGGAGCAGGCGCCAGAGAAGAACACCAGTATGCCTGCGAAGAGGAGCGCGGAAATCACGAGGTTGTATGCCTCGTCCTTTGCCCACACGCCAGTTGCCGGGTCCTCGCGCACTTTGGAATACATGTAGGCAAGCCCTATTGCAAACGAGACCAATGCAAATGCCATTGCAATGAAATACACCGCCTCGCCCCCGCCGGCGGTTGCAAAGCTTTCCACGGTGCAGGTGGAATTGGCGCCTGTATAGGAAGGCAGGGGAGGCGCTGCTGCAGAGCACGCCGGAATGGCAAGCGCCAGAAGCGCGAATGCGAATTTTGCAAATGCCTTCATGTTCATACCAGCTTGGAAAGCCCGTAGAGCTGCGCCTCGCCCCCGAAAGAGATGGCAAGCGCGCGCAAAAGCGTGAGCGTGATTATTATGGGTATCAGGAATGTGAATAATGAGATGACCGTGAATTTCGCCACGGCAGGCAGCGCATACTCCGCAATGGGCGTGTAATAGTCGTCAAGCAGCACGCCGGGCTGGCTGCCAAGGTCGGTTGAGATGAACACGGATGCATAGAGGATTATGGGAAAGAGCGCCTTGACGACTGCGAAGATGACCTTGATGATGTACTTGCAGGTGAACTGGTAACATAGTGTGAAATCAAACCCTGGAATTATCGAAAGAGCTGCACATAATGGCAGGCAGACCACGATGTGCCAGCCGTTCTCCCCGCCGATTATGGGAATGGGGCTTTGCACGAACGTCTTCATGAACTGGCTGCACACCACCGAAGTCAGCGGGGGGTTGCCTGTTTCCTGCACCATCACCTTTTCCGTGCTTTGCTGCAAATCCTCGCGGAATGTCTGGTAAACCTCGTTTGATAGCTGCACCGAGGAAGGATAGACCACCGCAGCCGCGATGGTGGCTGCCAAAAGCGTGCCGCCCAGCCTGCGCGTGAATGAGAATGAGCGCAGGAAAATGCCCACCGGAAGCATGACCACGGCCGCGGTTGAGAAGAACTGCAAAAATGCCGCCTGCGCGGATGCAAGCATCATGTAGCTTGCCACTGCGTCAAGCGCCTGGCCCACCTCGCCAAGCAATGGCGAAAGCCCAGAGCCCGGGGATGCGGAGTATGAGATTGTGAAGAATATCAGGGAAGAGGTGCCTGCCGTATAGGAGTAGCCGGTGATTTTCGCGATGTTGAAATATGCAAGCGCGAGCTTCATGTAAAGGGCGTTGGCGTCGCCGTAAAGCATTTCCATGGACGCCTTGGCATTGCCTATCACGTTTGCAGTGCCGCTCTCGCCTGCGAGGAACTGCGATGCGGAGTTTACAGATGCTATGAGGGCAATGCAGAAAACCGCAATCACCACGCTTTTCATAAGCTCGCCAAGCTCCACCCGCACCCATGCATCGAGCAGCTGGAGCTCGAACAGCTTTGCAGCCATGTATGCAAGGCCCAAAAACGAGGACGCCATGAGCACCGCAAGCCCTATCCAAAGATAGATGCCGTCATACCAGTTGCCCGAGCTGGCAGCCGCAGTGCCGCCGCATATGCCCCCGGTGCATGAAATGCCATTGCAGCATGCCAATGGATTTGCGCTGCAGTCAATTCCATAGGGGATGCATGCCTTGCATTTCCCTTCGCTGCAGACATTGCTGCAGCAATCCCCCCCGACACTGCAATCCGATCCGCAATATGCCTTGCCTTCGCAGGTGCAGGTGTTGCAAGCCCCGCTGCCTTGGCAAATCATGCCAGAGCAGCAGTCGCCGCTGTCTGTGCAGCCCTGCACCCCGGGATTGAGGCACGCCACGCAATAGCTTACGGGCTGCTCGCCCGGCTCCACAGGCTCTGCCTGGCAAAGATTATTGCAGCATTGCGTTGCCCCGTTGGGGCACTGCTCGCCCACAGGGTTGCAAATTGAGTATGCCATGCCAGCGAGGGAGAGCGCAAGGAATAGGATAAGAAATAGGTGTTTTGGTACTGATGCCCCTCCCATGCAGTTACGGCGGTGGTGAGGTTTATAATGCTTTTTGGAAGCGCACAGGCGCTACGGCTCTGTAGAAAACCTCAAGGGGCGCAGCTGAGCCGGTCTTCCGGCTCAGTGAATAAACCAGTACCTTGAGCATTGCCTCACGCCTCTGGAGGTTCCAGAGGCGGCTTTTCACCTCTTCACC